>Ga0136612_10001461_pt1 | contig 10067 bp, 10 predicted proteins | sample AntDryUQ224A2306_2_FD_106644 | JGI IMG/M metagenome (GOLD analysis project Ga0136612, IMG submission 106644) | Polar desert sand microbial communities from Dry Valleys, Antarctica - metaG UQ224A (23.06) | ecosystem: Environmental > Terrestrial > Soil > Desert | place: Antarctica: Dry Valley...
CCCGTCACGATGCCGAGCACCGAGTGACCCTTGTTCATCGAGTAGGTGTCGAAGATCCAGGCCATGACCGCGGAGTTCGTGCCCACGTCGGGGGCGGGGATGTCCCGCTCCGGCCCGATCTCGTTGATGATCTCGGTCGTATAGCGGCGCGTCATGCGCTCGAGCTCGCTCGCGGAAAGCTGTTTCGGGTCGCAGACGACACCTCCCTTCGCGCCGCCGAACGGGATGCCCATGAGAGCGCACTTCCAGGTCATCCACATGGAGAGCGCGCGCACCTCGTCGAGGGTGACGTCGGGGTGGTAGCGGATGCCCCCCTTCGAGGGGCCCCGGGCGACGTTGTGCGTGACGCGGAAGCCATCGAAGACCTCGACGGAGCCGTCGTCCATGCGTGTCGGGACGGCGACCGCCACCGACTTCTTGCACTTGGAGAGGACGTTCACGAGGTTGTCCTCCAAGCCGATCGAGTCGGCGACCTTGCGCAACTGCTCCTTGGCGAGCTCGAACGGGTTCTCGCGCAGGTGCGAGTCTGGAGGTGCGACCGTTGTCATGCAGACGCTCCTTTCGAGCGGATCTCGGCCAGTCTATTACCCCTGCTATCGGCTGCGAAACGAGCGAGGCTGAAGCGGCTACCGGATCGTGAAGGGAAGCGTCGTGCGTGTGGCCGGGCCGTCGTCGACGGGAACGGCGACGAGCTGGAGGCGGTAGTCCCCGGGCTTGAGCTTCTGACCCCCTGGGTCTCGCCCCGTGATGCCGAACGCGTAGCGGCCGGGCAGCAGCGTGCGCAGCCTTGCGACCACGCCGATCCGCTTGCCCGTCCCGGTGAAGAGCACGAGGTCGAGACGCTCGACCGGCTCCACCTCGTCGACTCCGCCCACCGTTCGCAGCCGGCCGGCCTGCAGCGAGAGCACCGAGGGGACGGTGTCCGAGGGCCTGAACGCCGTCCGAGAGAGCTCGGCCCCCGCCAGCAGGGTCGTCCGCCTCGGGCCGAACGGGATCGCGAAAGGCACCCGCAGGTCTCGCCCCGCCGGTGATCGCAGGACGAGCGCACCCTCGACGGGAGGCCCTGCGCGCGCGGGCCGCTCGACCGAGGCCTCGATGCGAACGATCCCGAAGCGTCCAGGCCGCAGCGTGAGGCGGGCAGGCCGGGCCGTGACGAGTGCGTCGGCGGCCGGGAAGCCGCGACGCAGGACGCCGACGCGCAGGCGCAGCGTCCTCGTCGAGAGGTTCCGCACGCGCACACGGCGGAGCTGCCTCCAGCCCGGGCGCGTCGCGCGTCCGAACGCGAGCGTCGCCGGCTGCGCGGTCAGCTCGGCACCGGCCGCGGCCCCGAGATCGACGAGTCCCGCGCCCTGGGCGGCAACGGCCGGGCCCCGAAGGGGGCGTGCCGAGCCGACGAGCACCCCTTTGAGCGCCGCGGCGTCGAGATCCGGCCGGGCCTGGGCGAGCACGGCAGCGGCGCCCGCTACCGTCGCCGCCGACGCGCTCGAGCCGTTGATCGTCCCGAAGAGCGGAGAGCCGTCCTGCGTCCTACCGGGCTCGCTCGTCCCCAGGGCAACCCCCGGCGCCAGGAGCTCCGGCTTCACGCGCCCGTCGAAGGCGAGGCCGTGCGACGAGAAGGCTGCGACCGCCACGGGCCCCGAATCCCTCACGGGCTCCGCGAGGCCGATCGACACGGCCGGACTCTCACCGCGCCGCAGCGCCACGAGCATCCGGCGCGCCGCCTCCTGCGGCACGGCGACGACCGGCACAGGCACCTGCTCACGCAGGCCGAGAGCTCCGGCAGGCACGCGCGCACCGTAGAGGAGCACGGCCGCCGCGCCCGCCCGCGCCGCGTCCTCGACGAGCCTCGCCACCTCGGGGCCGGCGGGTACCAGCGCCGCGCGGCCCGCAACCCGACTGAGCCCGCGCTTGGTGAAGAAGTCCTCGAGCGACAGCGCTGCCGCCTGGTCGGCCAAGGCTGCCTCCGGCGCGAAGAGCGTCGGCGTCGCAAGCCCCAGGGTGAGCGACTGCTCGGGCGCGACAGCGCCCGCGAGCGCGAGCCGGGAGTCGAGCACGGTGTCGAGGCCGGTTCGCAGCGTGACCCGCACCTCATCGTGACTCTGACGGAGATCGGCTGCGGCCACGGTCAATGCCGCGGGCGCACCGCCCGGCCCCGACACGCTGCCGAAGCCCGGTCCGGCCGGCCCGTCGTTCCCGCCAGCGGTGACGACGAGCGTGTCGAGTCGCATGGCGCCGGCGACGGCCTGTGCCGAGGCGCCCTCGGCGAAGGCCGCGTAGCGCTCGGTGACGCCGACGAGGGCGACGCGGGCTGCGTCGTGCGCGTCCCCGTCGTCGTTCGGGTCGACCGCACGCTCGAGGCCCGCGATCACCTGGTCGGTACGGGAGTAGACGGCCCAGCCGCCCCTCGCATCGCGCTGCCAGCCGGCGACGCGCACGGGGATCACCGAGGCGCCAGGGGCGACCCCGGCAAGACCCGGCGGTCCGCCGGCGCCGACCATGATCCCTGCGAGCTGCGTCCCGTGACGCTCGAGTTGGGTGGGGTCGTCTGGACGCTCGGCCGCCTCGGCCAGATCCGTGCCGCCGACGATGTCGACCCCTTCCAGCAGCCGCCCGCTCAGGTACGGCTGGCGCCGGTCGACCCCCGTGTCGAGCAGAGCGATCGTGACGCCGCGGCCGTCGAAGCCGGGGAGACCGCCCTCCGGCCGTGCTCCCATCGCAGCCAGAAAGGCCGAGCGCGCGACGAGGCGCGTCGAGACGGTGGCCGGGTAGGCGACGCGGACGGGGTAGATCCCCTCCACCTCGGGCGCCCGCTCGAGCAGCGCGAGCGCTCGTGGGTCGAGCGTCGCCGAGAAGCCGTTGAGCACGCGCCCGTACCGGAACTCGGGGCGGATCTGCGCGCCCTGCACCACGAGCCGTGAGATGAAGAGCCGCTGCTCGGCGAGTGCGGCGGCCGTCCAGCGGCGCTCCTCACGGTCGCTGGCTCGCCCCCCTGACGCCGTGACCCGGTCGGCAAGCGAGGGCAGGTCGAGGACGACGATCGTCCGCTGCCCGGCGGCGATGTCCGCCGGCGACTCGCCGACGAGCCCCTGCCACGCTGCCGCGGACGTGGCTCCCGGCGTCTGCGAGCCCCCAGGCGCCTCCTCGCCGCCCGCCCGCACGGCGACGGCGGTAGCGGCGAGCGCGACGAGGGCGAGCGCGACGAGGAGCGAGAGCTGAGGGAGTCCCCTACGCCGCGGCATCGAGCGAAAGGTAGTCGGGATACGGGACAGCCTCGACGTAGCGGGCGGCCGAGGCGATCATGGCGGCGTTGTCGGTGCAGAGCTCGAGCGGTGCCGCGATCGCGCCGGAGAGGGCCTCACGGAGCTCCGAGTTCGCAGCCACGCCGCCGACGACCGCGATCCGGTCGGTGCCGAGCCCTTCGGCGGCCACGCGCGTCCGCTCGACGAGCGCGCGCACGATCGCGCGCTGGTAGGAGGCCGCGAGATCGGCGCGTCGAGCCGCGAGCTCCCCTGGCGCCAGTCCCCGCACCGCGTAGAGGAGGGCAGTCTTGAGCCCCGAGAACGAGAAGTCGAGCCGAGGGACGCGGGCGACGGGAAAGCCGTAGGCGAGCGGGTCGCCCGTCCGCGCCAGCCGGTCGATCTCGGCGCCGCCGGGATAGGGCAGGCCGAGTAGGCGCGCGCCCTTGTCGAAGGCCTCGCCGGCGGCGTCGTCGAGCGTCGTTCCGAGCACGGTGAAGCCCGCGTGGTCGCGAACGTCGAGCAGGAGCGTGTGGCCGCCGCTCGCGAGCAGGCAGAGGAAGGGCGGCTCGAGCGGATCGGGCTCGAGGAAGAGGGACGCGACGTGGCCGTGCAGGTGGTCGACCGCGACGAGCGGCAGGCCGCGGCCCCAGGCGAGCGCCTTCGCGGCCGAGACGCCGACGAGCAGCGCGCCGATGAGGCCCGGGCCGCGCGTGACGGCGATCCGCTCGACGGCGTCGAGGCCGACACCGGCGCCCGCAAGCGCCTCGCGCACGACCGGCACCACGAGCTCCAGATGGCGGCGGGAGGCCACCTCGGGGACGACGCCTCCGTAGCGCGCGTGCAACTCCGCCTGCGAGGAGACGACGTTCGCATGGATCCTCCCGTCCATCGAGACGAGCGCGGCCGCTGTCTCGTCGCAGGAGGTCTCGATGGCGAGGATCACGGCGTCGCTAGTCCCTGCTCGGTGGGCAAGGCACGAGAGCCCCGGCTCTCGGCGTTCGGTCGGGCGTGCGGGTGGTCGCGTGAAGACGTCTGCACCCACACCCGCCTGGCGGACCTGCCTTCAGGCGACTGATTCCCCGGGCCAGCCGCGTCGCACTGGCGAGGAATGCCCCACCGAACCCTCTGCCAACCAACTCGGGCACGAGCCCGAAGACGACGATCCCGACGTCTCCCTGCTCGTCTGCCTCCAACTCGGCGAAGCCGATTACCTCCTGCTTCGAACAGGCGCTCCAGGCCCGGACGCCCGGACGGGTGAGCTCCTGCTCCCACTGCGTCTCCGACCAGGACGAACGTCCCGTCCACCCGTGCGGCGCGCCGATCCGCGCGCAGGTCGGGCGAGCCACGGACGCTGCAGCCCGCTCGACTTTCTGCAGATGCAGAGGAGCGGGGGGCGGCCGCCCGGGCACGAGCTTTCGTGCCGAAGTCAGCTCGAGGAACGTCAGCGTCTCGGCGTGCAAGGGCTCACGATTACGCCGGACCGGCCGGATCCCTCCACATGATCAGCGCGTCCTCGCCGTTGTCGGTGTAGTAGGCCCGCCGCACGCCGCGCGAGCGAAAGCCCAGGCGCTCGTAGAGCTGGATCGCTCCCGCATTCGAGACTCGCACCTCGAGCGTGTAGCCCCGCCGATCCGAGCCGCCCGTGACCTCGAACAGCCGCTCGAGCAGGGTGATGGCAATGCCGCGGCGGCGGGCCTCGGGCGCGACGGCGATGTTCATCACGTGCCAGGCGTCGACGTAGCGGGAGATGACGAGGTAGCCGAGCAGGCCGCCGCCCTCGCCGTCGAAGGCGCCGAGGCAGATCGACGATGCCTTCGCGAGCTCACCGGCGAACATCGAGCGCGACCAGGGCGTCGCGTACGCGCGACGCTCGATCTCCTCGATGCGCGGGAGATCGGCCGGCGTCAGCCGGCGGAGCTCGATCGTCGCTGAGGCTCTCTCCTCCTGCTTCACGTCTCCTTCAGAGTACGGTCCGCGTCCGGGACACGCAGGTACAGAGGCTCCACGAACTCGGCCGGCCCGAAGTCCCGCGCGAGCCCGACGTGATGGCGCGCCCGGACCCGATGCCGTTCGTCCGCGTCGGGGGGCACCGACGCGCCTGCGGCCTCCAGCTCGGAGCGGTAGCGCAGCGCGCCGTCGCCGACGCACACGCTCCCGTGTGGGAGCACGAGCTCGTGAGGCCTCATCACCTGCGGCCGGCTCTCCACGAGGCAGAAGACCTCCTGCCTGCGGGCGTCGAGTACGGGCCGGGCGCCCGGGGCGCCCGCCGCGAGAGCGGCGAGCGTGGAGACGCCGGCCACCGGCAGCTCGAGGGCGAAGGCAAGCGCCCTGGCGGTGGCGAGCCCCATGCGCAGGCCCGTGAAGCTTCCGGGCCCCGTCCCCACGACGAGTCCCTCGAGTTGGGTGCGCTTGACGCCACCGCGCCGCAGGAGCGAGTCGACGTCGGCGAGCAACGTGACGGCTCGGGACGTCTGCTCTCCCAGCACCTCGCCGTCCCAGACGAGGGCGCTCGCGGCCGAGCTCGTGGCCGTGTCGAAGGCGAGGATCAGCATGCGGGAAAGACCCGGTCGAGGAGACCGGCCTCGGCGTCGATCGTCACGGCTCTCGTTGCCGGGGTGCGATGCCGCAGGGTGACAGCCGCGCGCGGCTCGCCGAGCCAGCCCCTCCCCCCTTCCGGCCACTCGACGAAGACGACGGCGCCGGCGAAGTACGGCTCGAGGTCGCCCCAGTCCGCGCTTTCGAGGGTGCCGAGGCGGTAGAGATCGAGATGCGAGACGTCGAGGCGGCCCGTGTAGCGGTGGCCGATCGTGTAGGTCGGGCTCGTCACCGGCCCGCCCACGCCGAGCGCTCGGCACGCGCCGCGCACGAAGGTCGTCTTGCCTGCTCCGAGCTCGCCTGCGACCGTGACGACGTCGCCCTCTCGAAGCTCCGCGGCGAGGCGCGCGGCGACACGCTCGGTCTCCTCCGGCGAGGACGAGACGATCTCCACCCGCGGGGACGCTAGAAGAGGCCGAGCTGCACGGTCGCCGGCTCCGCCCGGGCTGGCAGGGGCGGAGCAGCCGGCTCGGTGTCGGGCTCCGGCAGCACCGATGGCTCCCCGTCGCGCCCGAGCAGTCCCGGCAAGCGGGCGAAATCCTCCTCCAGCACCTTCAGCATGGCGGGTGTGTAGAGCGCCGCCGCCGGGTGGTAGAGCGGGTAGAGCAGCACCTGGCGGCCGCCGAGCGTCGTCTCCTGCTCGTGGCCGTGGACGCGCGTGATCCCGAGCGGCTTGCCGGAGAGGAGCTTCGTCGCGAAGTTGCCGAGCGTTGCCACCACCCGCGGCTGGATCAGGGAGATCTGCCGGAAGAGGTACCCCTCACAGGCCTCGATCTCGAGCGGCTGCGGGTCGCGGTTTCCGGGAGGGCGAGACTTGAGCACGTTGGCGATGTAGACGTCCGCGCGCTCGAGCCCGATGCCGGCCAGCAGCCGGTCGAGCAGCTTCCCCGCCTGCCCCACGAACGGGACTCCCTGCTGATCCTCGTGGAAGCCGGGCGCCTCGCCGACGAACATGAGATCCGCCGTGGGAGAGCCTGTCCCGAACACGGTCCGCGTCCGGCTCTCGGAGAGCGGGCAGCGCGTACAGCGCTCCACCTCGGCGGCAAGCTCCGCTAGCGCGTGATCGTCAGCCGCAGCCACAGCCCCCGCCGCAACAGCCGCCTCCTGCTCCACCGCCGAAGCTGGGCTGCGCGGCGGTGCCGTGAGTCGCGAACACGGAGAACTGCCGCTTCACGTTCGAGTCGCCGCAGTCCGGGCAGTCGATCGTCTGATCGACCCGGACGAGCTCCTCGAAGTGCGACTCGCACTTCATGCACACGTACTCGTAGATCGGCATCGCTTGCGGAGTGTAGGCACGGGGCCGGATGCTCGGCAAGTCGGAAGCGTCTACACTGATCGGAGCCCGGTATCCGCTCAGGAGCTGGAGCCCAACCATGACCATGACGGTGCGTATCGTCGGCGCTGGACGCGTCGGCTCGGCCCTCGCCGCCCGCCTGCGCGAGCGCGGCGTCGCGCTGCTCGAGGAGAGCGCCGAGCTGGTGCTCCTGTGTGTGCCCGACCGGGCCATTCCCGAGGCCGCGACCGCGGTCGAGCCCGGCCCGTGGGTGGCACACGTGAGCGGGGCCACACCGCTCGCCGCCCTCGAGCCGCATCGCAAGCGTCTCAGCGTCCACCCCCTCCAGACCTTCACGCTCGACCGGGGCCCCGAGCAGCTCGACGGGGCCTGGGCAGCCGTCACGGCCGAGGGCGAGGAGGCGCGCGACGTCGGTCATCACCTGGCCCGGACGCTTGGGCTGCGGCCCTTCGACCTCCCCGACGACGGCCGCGTCCTCTACCACGCCGCCGCGTCCTTCGCCTCCACCTACCTGGTGACCCTGTACCGCGCCGCGCAGTCGCTCTTCGGGACGGTGGACGCGCCGCCCGAGGCACTCGTGCCGCTGATGGAGCGCACGATCGAGAACGGCTTCACGATGACGGGGCCGATCGTCCGCGGCGACCTCGCGACGATCGAGGCGCACGTGCGCGCCGTGCACGAGCGCCGGCCCGAGCTCGAGCCACTGCTGCGCTCCCTCGTGGCGGCGACGACGCCATGAAGCTCGCCCGCACGATCGAGGAGTTGCGTGCGGCGCTCGAGCCGCCGCGCCCCGGCGTTGAGGTCGGCCTCGTTCCCACCATGGGCGCCTTCCACGACGGTCACCGAGCGCTCTTCAGGGCTGCGCGTGAGGAGTGCGGCACGGTCGTCGCCAGCCTCTTCGTCAACCCCGCGCAGTTCGGCCCCGGCGAGGGTCTCGACGGCTATCCACGGGATGAGGCGCGCGACGTGAGGGTCGCCGAGGAGGTCGGCGTCGACCTTCTCTTCGTGCCCGCTGCAGCCGAGCTCTACCCCGAGGGCTTCGGCACCTGGGTCGAGGTCGAGGAGCTCTCGCGCACGCTCGAGGGCAGGTTCCGGCCGGGGCACTTTCGCGGCGTCGCCACCGTCTGCCTCAAGCTCTTCCACCTCGTCGCACCGAGGCGGGCCTACTTCGGCAGGAAGGACGTGCAGCAACTCTCGATCGTGCGAAAGCTCGTGCGCGACCTGAACGTGCCGGTCGAGATCCGGGCGGTGGAGACGGTGCGCGACGCCAACGGCCTCGCGCTCTCCTCCCGCAATGTCCAGCTCGACACCGGCGAGCGCGTCTCCGCGCTCGCGCTCTCCCGTGCGCTCGCGGCGGGCGCCGCCGCACACCGGGCGGGGGACGATCCCGTCACGGCCGCCCGGGCGGTGCTCGCCGGCGAGCCCGGAGTCGAGCCGCAGTACCTGGAGATCGCCCGCTTCGACGGGCAGGCCGTTCTCGCCCTCGCCGCGCGCGTCGGAACCACCCGACTGATCGACAACGTCCTACTGGAGGGAGACGAGCCATGACCACACGCCCCCGCACCCCTGCTCCGGGAACGCCCGCACCGGGCAAGCTCCCGCTCACCGAGGTGGCCGAGCTAAAGCGCCGCGGCCAGCCGATCGTGATGGTGACCGCCTACGACGCGCCGAGCGGGCGCCTCGCGGATGCAGCCGGCATCGACATCGTGCTCGTGGGCGACTCCGCGGCCATGACCGTGCTCGGCCACGACTCGACGGTGCCGGCCACGATGGACGAGATGCTCATGCTGACGCGAGCAGTCACACGCGGCGCCCAACGCCCGCTCGTTGTCGCCGATATGCCTTTCGGCTCGTTCCAGATCTCCGACGCCTCGGCGCTCGAGCACGCGATCCGCTTCGTCAAGGAGGCGGGGGCGGACGCGGTGAAGGTCGAGGGCGGCGGCCCCACGATCTCGCGCGTGCAAGCCCTCGTCGGCGCAGGCATCCCCGTCATGGGCCACATCGGCCTGACACCGCAGTCGGCCACGATGCTGGGTGGGTTCAAGGCCCAGGGACGGACGGCCGCGAAGGCCCGGCGCCTGGTCGAGGACGCGCTCGCGCTCGAGGCCGCCGGCTGCTTCTCGCTCATCCTCGAGGCCGTGCCGGCGCCCGTGGCGGCGCAGATCACCGAGCGGCTCGAGATCCCGACGATCGGCATCGGAGCGGGGGCCGGCTGCGACGGCCAGGTGCTCGTCTACCACGATCTGCTCGGCCTCTACGACGGCGCGTCGCCGCGCTTCGTCAAGCAGTACGCCGACCTGGCGGCCGAGACGCGGCGAGCGCTCGAGACCTACGCAGCCGAGGTGCGCGCGGGCGCCTTCCCCGAGGAGCAGCACACCTACTCGATGCCCGAGGAGGAGCTGCGGGAGTTCGAGCGGGCGCTAGAGGAGGTCGTAGGAGCGCGCGACCGCTAGCACCGGAAGCGCGGTGGGCAGCGCGGCCGCGGCCAGCGCCCGCGGCAAGCTCCACCCGTGCACCGTACGGATGCCGATCACGAGCAGAACCACGCACCAAGCGAGAAAGGCGACCTCGAGCGCCTCGAAGACGGAGTCGGCGTCGGCGTCCACGCCGCCCGACCGGAAGGCGTCGCTCCCGTGGACGGCGAGACGCACGGGCCAGATCACGAGCGACACGACGAGCGGCACGACGGCGAAGCCGAGCAGATGCCGGGCGCGCCGGTAGCTGCCGAGGCTCCCCGCGAAGCTCGTGCCGAGGTGGACGAGCCCGCCCACCAGGAAGTAGGCGAAGACGCCGTGGATGCCGCCCGCGACGATCGCCCACACGGCGATCAGGAGTGCGTCGAACTCGGGGTCGTCGAGGAGCCGGCCGGCGACGCTCGTGGCGAGAACGCCGGCGATCCCGGCCAGGAAGACGACGGCGACGAGCGGCTCCCCCCGCGC
>Ga0136612_10001462_pt1 | contig 10062 bp, 3 predicted proteins | sample AntDryUQ224A2306_2_FD_106644 | JGI IMG/M metagenome (GOLD analysis project Ga0136612, IMG submission 106644) | Polar desert sand microbial communities from Dry Valleys, Antarctica - metaG UQ224A (23.06) | ecosystem: Environmental > Terrestrial > Soil > Desert | place: Antarctica: Dry Valley...
ATCGTCTCGGATCTTGAAGAGCGCCCCCTCCGCTTCGTTCACGTCTTCCAGCCTCGGTTGCAGCGCGGCCGCCTCGGCCACCATCGTCCGGAACTTGAGCATCGAGAACTCTTGCTCGCCCACCCCGACCCGCCGGTCGACGTAGAGGACCGGGCCGCGCGAGCCGAGCTTGATGGCGAGCGCAATCAGCAGCCAGAGCGGCAGAAGAAGCACCGCGATGAGTGCGCTGACGATGATGTCGAACACGCGCTTGACTGCCCAATCCCAGCCGGTCAGGACTGGCGGACGCAGCTCGAAGAGCGGCGCGCCGTGACCAGGCACGTACTCGCCGCGCTGAACAAGGAGCTCGGTCGTGTCGGGCGCAAGCCGCACCTTGATCCCTTCCCGGTGCGCCTGCTCGACGATCTTCAAGACCGTTCCTTCGTCGAAGTGCGCTTCGGAGAGGATCACCTCGTCCGGACGCACATCTTCGAGAACGCTCGCCAGCTCCTCACGGGAGCCGAGCAGGCGCAGGCCGGGAATGCCGTCCGGGGCGACGACTCCGACGAACTCGTAGGCCAACCCGCCTCGCGCAGCTGCGAGCGTGTTTCGCAACTCGGCGAGAGACGCGCCCTCCCCGACGAGCACCACACGCCGCCTGACTCCCAGCGCCCGCATGAGCTCGAGCGACACGGACGCATAGGACGCGCGAAAGAGCCCGATCGTCAAGGCCGAGACGAGCACGGCCGTGGGTATCAGCGCGGAGGTCGTGAAGTCGTAGCCGGTGCCGATGCCGAACGCCAACACGATCAGGGCGACGACGATCAGGGAGGAGAGGATGCGTCCGGCACCGGGACGCAGTTCGCGTTGCCGATAGAGCCCCGACTGCGCGAACACGAGCACCGTGATCGGGGCCGCGAACTTCAGCCATTCCGCGGGCCCCTCGCTCCACAGCAACCCCCAGAGGATGTCGCCGTCGCCGCGGACGAGCTCGCGCGTGACGAGGGCGAGGTAGATGCCGAGCGCGAGCCCTGCGACGTCGAGAGCGACCAGTACGAGGACCGAAAGCGCCCGCCGGGCGAGGCCGAGGATCGGCGCCCTGGAGAGGACATAGACGCGGGAGGCGCGGACGTCGCGCCCTGTGGGTGCTGGCACAGGGACCGGCTGCGGCGTCTCGGCCGGGGGAGCGGCCTTGGACACGCGGTGAAGCTTAGAGCCAGCCCCAGAACGCAGAGGTCAACCTAGTAACAGTCTGTCACTAGGTCGTCTGAGCGACCGTTGACCAGGCGACTTCGGAAGCCGTCTCCATCTCAGCAGCGATTCTCACGAGGTCGGTCCGCTCGGCGACGCGGGACAGGAGAACCAGGAATGTCCGCAAGGCGACTCTTCGACGACGATCCGCGAGGTCGGTGTCGTGGAAGTACACGTGGACGACCGAAGGCAGCGAATGCGGCCGAAGCAGAGCACGACCGAGGTCGCCCAGCGAATGGGTCGTAGGTATGGCCGCGAGCAGACGCTCCGACGGGAGCAGGATGCGAGCAGGTTTCCCGAGCGAGGCCCACGCCTCACCGGGCGGGAGATACGAGGGCCGCCGAGCGCGCGGGGTGCAGTCCACGTAGCCGAGATCGGCGCAAGCCTCCGCGACGTCCGCGTCGGTGTACCAGCCGCCGCCGCAGAACAGCGACGGTTCGAGCCCGAGCTCGCGCATCCGCCGGCCCTCTGCGAGCACGCGCTCGCCGGTCTCTCCCCCGGTCGGGCGAGCGTGATCGGGAGCCGTCCAGTGCGTGTGCTGGCCGAGCGGTCCCCGGGCGGCAGCTTCCCGCGCTCGCTCGAGCCACTTTTCCTCGTTCTCTCCAGCCGCAGCGTCGGCCGGGCGCAGCAGCGCCGCGATCGCGAATCCTCCCGGTCGACGCTCTTGAAGGGCCGCGAAGCGCGACCAGACCTCGTCGTCGAGGGGTCGTTCGACGTGGCAGGAGACGACCGCGTACCGTTTCCGCGTCGTGTGCGGCATCAGCGGACTAGTATCGCCCTCCGCTCCGGCCGACCCGGACGTCGTCGCCCGCATGACCGAGGCGCTCGTTCACCGCGGCCCTGACTCCGGCGGTGTCACCGTGCTCGGGCGTTGCGTTCTCGGCCATCGCCGCCTCGAGGTCGTCGACCTCGCGACCGGTGACCAGCCTGTGCAGAACGAGTCCGGCGACGTCGTAGCGGTCTTCAACGGCGAGCTGTACGACTTCCACGACCTTCGATGCGACCTCCGCGAGCGCGGCCATCTGGTGCCAGGCACCGGTGACACCGCGGTCATCCCCCACGTGTACGAAGAGCATGGGCCCGACTTTCCGACGCGGCTCCACGGCATGTTCGCGATCGCGCTCTGGGATCGAGCCCGCGAACGCCTCGTCCTCGCACGCGACCGGATCGGCAAGAAGCCGCTCCACTACGTGTCTCTGCCGAACGGCTCACTCGCGTTCGCGTCGGAGCTGAAGGCGCTCCTGCTGCTCCCCGGCCTGCGGCGCGAGCTCTCACCTCAGGCGCTCGATGCGTTTCTCGCGCTCCAGTACGTCCCCGGCGTCGAGACCGGAGTGGCCGGAATCCGCCGGCTGGCACCGGGACACGTCCTCGTCTGGGAGAACGGCCAGATTCGGACGCAGCTTTACTGGGAGCTCGAGCCCGAGCCGCGCCCACTGTCCGATGAGGAATGGTTGGAGCTGGTGCGCCAGACGGTCCGGGGCGCCGTGCGGCGCCGGCTCGTGAGCGACGTCCCACTCGGAGCGCTCCTCTCGGGCGGGATCGACTCGACGATCGTCGTCGGACTGATGGCCGAGGAGTCGACCCGCCCCGTCCGCACCTTCACGGTCGGGGTCGACGACCAGCGCTACGACGAGCGCTCGGCAGCCTCCGTGGCCGCGAGCACGTTCGGTACGACGCACGAGGACTTGCTCGTCGAGCCCGACCCGGTCGAGCTCGTCTCCCAGTTGACGTCGTTCCTCGACGAGCCGCTCGGCGACGAGGCGATCCTGCCCACGTTTCTCATCTCGCAGGTCGCGCGCCGGCACGTCACGGTCGCACTCACCGGCGACGGGGGCGACGAGTCGTTCGCCGGGTACGAGCGCTATGTCGCGATGCGCATGGCCCAGCGAATCGGCGCGATTCCGTTCGCGCCTGGCCTCGGTGCCCGCGCCCTTCGCATGCTCCCCGCGGGGCGGCGTCATCCGCGTTCTGCCGCGTTCAGGGCTGCTCGCCTGCTGGAGGCTGCGGCGAGCCCGGCGCGCGAGCGCTACGGCGCGCTGATGGAGATCTTCCCCGCGACGTTGCGAGCCCGGCTCTACTCGCCGAGCCTGACGAGTGCTCTCGGCGCGCCGCGGCCGGCCTGGGAGCTGCTCGGCAACCCACCCGCTCGCGGGATCAGCGGTCTCCAGAGGCTCGACGCCCGCACGTACCTCCCCGACGACCTGCTCGTGAAGGCGGACCGGGCGTCGATGGCGACGTCGCTCGAGCTCCGCTCGCCGTTGCTCGATCACGAGGTGCTGGAGCTCGGGGTCTCGCTGCCGGACTCATTGCGCTTCGAAGGCCGGCGCGGAAAGGTCGCCCTCCGACGTGCGTTCGCAGATCTCATCCCACCCGAGCTCGCCGCTCGCAGCAAGAAGGGGTTCGGGATTCCCCTCGGCGACTGGTTCCGTGGACCGCTCCGGGAGCTCGCCGGAGACACGCTCCTGGATGCACGAACCCGAGCACGCGAGCAGCTGCAGCCGAACCTCGTCAAACGCATGCTCCACGAGCACACGCGAGGCGAACGCGACCACGGTCATCGCCTCTGGTGCCTGCTCGTGCTCGAGCTCTGGCAGCGCTCGTGGCTCGACCCCGCCGTCGCGCCGCCTCATCGCGCTGCGGCCACACCATGACGCGACGGCAAGCGCTTGCGATCGTGCTCGTCGCCGCGGTCGTGCCTCGCTTCGTAGTCCTGCTCTCCGAGCGGGGGGCGATCCTTCAGGAGCTCGTCGAGAAGAGCGACCGCTTCGCGCAGACACTCGTCTCCAGCGGAACGTTCGGCTTCCTGCCCGGGCGGCCCTCGGGATACACCCAGCCCCTCTACGCCTGGTTCCTCGCCGCGCTCTACCAGGTTTTCGAGCGTCACTGGCTGGTCGTCGGCTTGGCGCACATCGCGATCGCAGCACTGACCGCGGTGATCGTGCTCGAGATCGGTCGACGTGCTGCCTCGCTTCGGGTCGGCGTCGTCGGGGCGACGATCGCCACGTTGCACCCGTTCCTCGTCTGGCACGACATGCACCTGAACCGCGAGATCCTGGACGGGCTGCTCCTCGCGATAGTCGCGCTGCTCGCGCTCGTCGTCGCGGAGCGGAAGGGAGCTTTGCTGGCCCTCGCGCTCGGAGCGGCAGCGGGCTTCGCGATCCTCGGTAACGCCCGGCTGGCGCTCCTCCCGCTCGTGCTCGCCGCGTTCGTCGCCCTTCCACTCGAGCGCTCGAGGCGTTCCTTGCTGCTCGGCGCCGGGGTAATCGCAGGAGCCGCCGTTGTCGTCGCACCCTGGATCGGTCGCAACGAGGTCAGCGTCGGTTGTCCCGTTCTCACGACCGACACGCGCGCGCTCTGGAAGGCGAACAACAAGAACACGCGCGAGATCCTCGACCGCGGCGGCTGGATCGACGACGTGCCCGAGCCCCGTGGTGGGCCTCCCTGGCCCGAGCTCGCCGCCGACCTCACGCTTGCCGGCAAGCCCACCGAGGTCGACGAGTGCGCGCAGCAGCGCTACTACCGCGAGCTCGTGTTCGATTTCTGGCGCGAGAACCCCGACGAGAAGGGCCGGCTCGCGGCTCAGGCCGTGCAGATGCTGTGGAGCCCGACGTTCTCGGTCGACTCCGACGACGCCGGCCGGGGACGCCTGGCAGAGCTCGGTCGCGACGTCGTCGAGCCGGTGTTCATGATCGCCGTCTACCTGCTCGCGATCATGGGAGCGGTCCTGGCGCCGCGGCGCTATGTCGCACTCGTGGTTCTGCTCGTGGGCTACAACACGCTGGCCGCGATGGCCTTCGCAGGCCTGCGAAGGCCATCGCGGCCAGCGTGTTGTAGCCCACGAGCAGAACCACGAGTGCGACATAGCGCCGCGGCGCCAGGACCGCTCCCATGATCGCGAGCAGGTAGACGGCGATCATGAACACCGGCTCGACGACGTCGCGACCGAGCTCTGCCAGGCGTCCCCGGCCGGCGTCGTCGGAGTCGACCGAGAACGTCGGGCTCCACAGCATCTGCACGGCCTGAGCCGCGAGCCGGCCCTTCTCGTCGGGGTTCTCGCGCCAGAAATCGAACACGAGCTCGCGGTAGTAGCGCTGCTGCGCGCACTCGTCGACCTCGGTGGGCTTGCCGGCAAGCGTGAGGTCGGCGGCGAGCTCGGGCCAGGGAGGCCCACCACGGGGCTCGGGCACGTCGTCGATCCAGCCGCCGCGGTCGAGGATCTCGCGCGTGTTCTTGTTGTTCGCCTTCCAGAGCGCGCGCGTGTCGGTCGTGAGAACGGGACAACCGACGCTGACCTCGTTGCGACCGATCCAGGGTGCGACGACAACGGCGGCTCCTGCGATTACCCCGGCGCCGAGCAGCAAGGAACGCCTCGAGCGCTCGAGTGGAAGGGCGACGAACGCGGCGAGCACGAGCGGGAGGAGCGCCAGCCGGGCGTTACCGAGGATCGCGAAGCCCGCTGCCGCTCCGAGCGCGAGGGCCAGCAAAGCTCCCTTCCGCTCCGCGACGACGAGCGCGAGCAGCGCGACTATCGCGAGGAGCAGCCCGTCCAGGATCTCGCGGTTCAGGTGCATGTCGTGCCAGACGAGGAACGGGTGCAACGTGGCGATCGTCGCCCCGACGACGCCGACCCGAAGCGAGGCAGCACGTCGACCGATCTCGAGCACGATCACCGCGGTCAGTGCTGCGATCGCGATGTGCGCCAAGCCGACGACCAGCCAGTGACGCTCGAAAACCTGGTAGAGCGCGGCGAGGAACCAGGCGTAGAGGGGCTGGGTGTATCCCGAGGGCCGCCCGGGCAGGAAGCCGAACGTTCCGCTGGAGACGAGTGTCTGCGCGAAGCGGTCGCTCTTCTCGACGAGCTCCTGAAGGATCGCCCCCCGCTCGGAGAGCAGGACTACGAAGCGAGGCACGACCGCGGCGACGAGCACGATCGCAAGCGCTTGCCGTCGCGTCATGGTGTGGCCGCAGCGCGATGAGGCGGCGCGACGGCGGGGTCGAGCCACGAGCGCTGCCAGAGCTCGAGCACGAGCAGGCACCAGAGGCGATGACCGTGGTCGCGTTCGCCTCGCGTGTGCTCGTGGAGCATGCGTTTGACGAGGTTCGGCTGCAGCTGCTCGCGTGCTCGGGTTCGTGCATCCAGGAGCGTGTCTCCGGCGAGCTCCCGGAGCGGTCCACGGAACCAGTCGCCGAGGGGAATCCCGAACCCCTTCTTGCTGCGAGCGGCGAGCTCGGGTGGGATGAGATCTGCGAACGCACGTCGGAGGGCGACCTTTCCGCGCCGGCCTTCGAAGCGCAATGAGTCCGGCAGCGAGACCCCGAGCTCCAGCACCTCGTGATCGAGCAACGGCGAGCGGAGCTCGAGCGACGTCGCCATCGACGCCCGGTCCGCCTTCACGAGCAGGTCGTCGGGGAGGTACGTGCGGGCGTCGAGCCTCTGGAGACCGCTGATCCCGCGAGCGGGTGGGTTGCCGAGCAGCTCCCAGGCCGGCCGCGGCGCGCCGAGAGCACTCGTCAGGCTCGGCGAGTAGAGCCGGGCTCGCAACGTCGCGGGGAAGATCTCCATCAGCGCGCCGTAGCGCTCGCGCGCCGGGCTCGCCGCAGCCTCCAGCAGGCGAGCAGCCCTGAACGCGGCAGAACGCGGATGACGCCGCCCCGCGGGGAGCATGCGAAGGGCGCGGGCACCGAGGCCAGGCGCGAACGGAATCGCGCCGATTCGCTGGGCCATGCGCATCGCGACATAGCGCTCGTACCCGGCGAACGACTCGTCGCCCCCGTCGCCGGTGAGTGCGACCGTGACGTGCCGGCGCGCGACCTGCGAGATGAGAAACGTGGGCAGGATCGCCTCGTCGCCGAGCGGCTCGTCGAGGAACGACGTCAACTGGGAGACGAGCTCGACCGGGTCGGGCTCGACGAGCAAGTCCTCGTGCGTCGTACCGAACGTGCTCGCGGCCACGGAGGCTGCCGAGCGCTCGTCGTAGCGCTGGTCGTCGACCCCGACCGTGAAGGTGCGGACGGGGCGGGTCGACTCCTCGGCCATCAGTCCGACGACGATCGTCGAGTCGATCCCGCCCGAGAGGAGCGCTCCGAGTGGGACGTCGCTCACGAGCCGGCGCCGCACGGCGCCCCGGACCGTCTGGCGCACCAGCTCCAACCATTCCTCATCGGACAGTGGGCGCGGCTCGGGCTCGAGCTCCCAGTAAAGCTGCGTCCGAATCTGGCCGTTCTCCCAGACGAGGACGTGTCCCGGTGCCAGCCGGCGGATTCCGGCCACTCCGGTCTCGACGCCGGGGACGTACTGGAGCGCGAGAAACGCATCGAGCGCCTGAGGTGAGAGCTCGCGCCGCAGGCCGGGGAGCAGCAGGAGCGCCTTCAGCTCCGACGCGAACGCGAGTGAGCCGTTCGGCAGAGACACGTAGTGGAGCGGCTTCTTGCCGATCCGGTCGCGTGCGAGGACGAGGCGTTCGCGGGCTCGATCCCAGAGCGCGATCGCGAACATGCCGTGGAGCCGCGTCGGAAAGTCGGGCCCATGCTCTTCGTACACGTGGGGGATGACCGCGGTGTCACCGGTGCCTGGCACCAGATGGCCGCGCTCGCGGAGGTCGCATCGAAGGTCGTGGAAGTCGTACAGCTCGCCGTTGAAGACCGCTACGACGTCGCCGGACTCGTTCTGCACAGGCTGGTCACCGGTCGCGAGGTCGACGACCTCGAGGCGGCGATGGCCGAGAACGCAACGCCCGAGCACGGTGACACCGCCGGAGTCAGGGCCGCGGTGAACGAGCGCCTCGGTCATGCGGGCGACGACGTCCGGGTCGGCCGGAGCGGAGGGCGATACTAGTCCGCTGATGCCGCACACGACGCGGAAACGGTACGCGGTCGTCTCCTGCCACGTCGAACGACCCCTCGACGACGAGGTCTGGTCGCGCTTCGCGGCCCTTCAAGAGCGTCGACCGGGAGGATTCGCGATCGCGGCGCTGCTGCGCCCGGCCGACGCTGCGGCTGGAGAGAACGAGGAAAAGTGGCTCGAGCGAGCGCGGGAAGCTGCCGCCCGGGGACCGCTCGGCCAGCACACGCACTGGACGGCTCCCGATCACGCTCGCCCGACCGGGGGAGAGACCGGCGAGCGCGTGCTCGCAGAGGGCCGGCGGATGCGCGAGCTCGGGCTCGAACCGTCGCTGTTCTGCGGCGGCGGCTGGTACACCGACGCGGACGTCGCGGAGGCTTGCGCCGATCTCGGCTACGTGGACTGCACCCCGCGCGCTCGGCGGCCCTCGTATCTCCCGCCCGGTGAGGCGTGGGCCTCGCTCGGGAAACCTGCTCGCATCCTGCTCCCGTCGGAGCGTCTGCTCGCGGCCATACCTACGACCCATTCGCTGGGCGACCTCGGTCGTGCTCTGCTTCGGCCGCATTCGCTGCCTTCGGTCGTCCACGTGTACTTCCACGACACCGACCTCGCGGATCGTCGTCGAAGAGTCGCCTTGCGGACATTCCTGGTTCTCCTGTCCCGCGTCGCCGAGCGGACCGACCTCGTGAGAATCGCTGCTGAGATGGAGACGGCTTCCGAAGTCGCCTGGTCAACGGTCGCTCAGACGACCTAGTGACAGACTGTTACTAGGTTGACCTCTGCGTTCTGGGGCTGGCTCTAAGCTTCACCGCGTGTCCAAGGCCGCTCCCCCGGCCGAGACGCCGCAGCCGGTCCCTGTGCCAGCACCCACAGGGCGCGACGTCCGCGCCTCCCGCGTCTATGTCCTCTCCAGGGCGCCGATCCTCGGCCTCGCCCGGCGGGCGCTTTCGGTCCTCGTACTGGTCGCTCTCGACGTCGCAGGGCTCGCGCTCGGCATCTACCTCGCCCTCGTCACGCGCGAGCTCGTCCGCGGCGACGGCGACATCCTCTGGGGGTTGCTGTGGAGCGAGGGGCCCGCGGAATGGCTGAAGTTCGCGGCCCCGATCACGGTGCTCGTGTTCGCGCAGTCGGGGCTCTATCGGCAACGCGAACTGCGTCCCGGTGCCGGACGCATCCTCTCCTCCCTGATCGTCGTCGCCCTGATCGTGTTGGCGTTCGGCATCGGCACCGGCTACGACTTCACGACCTCCGCGCTGATACCCACGGCCGTGCTCGTCTCGGCCTTGACGATCGGGCTCTTTCGCGCGTCCTATGCGTCCGTGTCGCTCGAGCTCATGCGGGCGCTGGGAGTCAGGCGGCGTGTGGTGCTCGTCGGGGAGGGCGCGTCTCTCGCCGAGTTGCGAAACACGCTCGCAGCTGCGCGAGGCGGGTTGGCCTACGAGTTCGTCGGAGTCGTCGCCCCGGACGGCATTCCCGGCCTGCGCCTGCTCGGCTCCCGTGAGGAGCTGGCGAGCGTTCTCGAAGATGTGCGTCCGGACGAGGTGATCCTCTCCGAAGCGCACTTCGACGAAGGAACGGTCTTGAAGATCGTCGAGCAGGCGCACCGGGAAGGGATCAAGGTGCGGCTTGCGCCCGACACGACCGAGCTCCTTGTTCAGCGCGGCGAGTACGTGCCTGGTCACGGCGCGCCGCTCTTCGAGCTGCGTCCGCCAGTCCTGACCGGCTGGGATTGGGCAGTCAAGCGCGTGTTCGACATCATCGTCAGCGCACTCATCGCGGTGCTTCTTCTGCCGCTCTGGCTGCTGATTGCGCTCGCCATCAAGCTCGGCTCGCGCGGCCCGGTCCTCTACGTCGACCGGCGGGTCGGGGTGGGCGAGCAAGAGTTCTCGATGCTCAAGTTCCGGACGATGGTGGCCGAGGCGGCCGCGCTGCAACCGAGGCTGGAAGACGTGAACGAAGCGGAGGGGGCGCTCTTCAAGATCCGAGACGAT
>Ga0136612_10001463_pt1 | contig 10059 bp, 10 predicted proteins | sample AntDryUQ224A2306_2_FD_106644 | JGI IMG/M metagenome (GOLD analysis project Ga0136612, IMG submission 106644) | Polar desert sand microbial communities from Dry Valleys, Antarctica - metaG UQ224A (23.06) | ecosystem: Environmental > Terrestrial > Soil > Desert | place: Antarctica: Dry Valley...
CTCGTTCGCCTCCAAACCGAACTCGTTGCCATGCAGGAGTGGATTCGTACGAGCGGGAAACGATTGGTGGTCATCTTCGAGGGTCGGGATACCGCGGGCAAGGGTGGGACGATCAAGCGGATCACCGAGGCGCTGAACCCGCGCACCTGCCGCACTGTGGCCTTGCCTGCCCCGACCGAGCGGGAGCATCTCGAGTTCGTGAGGACCTGTCCGTTCCTCGAACGAGCACTGGTCCGTGATGGCATTGTGCTTGTGAAGTACTGGCTCAGCCTGTCCGACGAGGAGCAGCGAAAGCGGTTCCAGGCGCGAATCGACGACCCGGCCAAGCGCTGGAAACTGAGCCCGATGGATCTGGAAGCACAATCCCGCTGGGTGGACTATGCGGAGGCGAAGGACGCCACGTTCGCCTTCAGTGACATCGAAGAGTGCCCTTGGTACGTCCTCGACGCCGATGACAAGAAGACCGCTCGGCTCAACTTGATCTCACACCTGCTCTCGATGCTGCCCTACGAGCCGCCCGAACTGACCGCCATAGACCTGCCCCAGCGGCAGGAGCGCGAGTACACAAGGCCGCCCATGGAGTCTCAGACCTTCGTCCCGAGGAGATACGTTCCCGACTGACTTACCGGTCACTGGATGTTGCGGTGGCTCCGGTACCACGCGATCAGCGCCTCGGTCGACGAGTCGTGTTGCACGGGGTCGCCGCTCTCGCTGGTCAGCTCGGGCGTGATCCGGTTGGCCAATTCCTTGCCGAGCTCCACCCCCCACTGGTCGAAGCTGTCGATGCCCCAGATGCAGCCTTGAACGAAGACCACGTGCTCGTACAGCGCGATGAGCTGCCCGAGGACCGAGGGGGTGAGCTGGGCAGCCAGGATCGTGGTGGACGGCCGGTTACCGGCGAAGAAGCGGTGCGGTTCGCCCGGGCGGTCCTTGCCGAAAGCCAGTGCCTCCGTCTGCGCGATCAGGTTCGCCACCAGCAGGTCGTGATGGTCGCGGTGTTCGTGATGAGGGTTGGCGAAGCCGATGAAATCGGCCGGCACCACCCGGGTTCCCTGGTGCAATAGTTGATAGAAGGCGTGCTGGCCGTTCGTACCCGGCTCGCCCCACACGATCGGCCCGGTTGCCATGGTCACCGGCGATCCGTCGAGTCGTACGGACTTGCCGTTGGACTCCATGTCCAGTTGCTGCAGATAGGCAGGGAACCTGGCGAGCTCTTGGGCGTAGGGCAGAACCGCCTTGGTATCGAACCCGAGCACATTCGCGTTCCACACCCCGATCATGCCCAGGATGATCGGCACGTTCTCGGGGAACGGCGTGGTACGGAAGTGTTCGTCGACGGCGTGTGATCCGGCGAGGAACTCAGCGAATCGCTCCGGTCCGATCGAGATCATCAGGGTCAGGCCGATAGCGGACTCGACCGAGTACCGCCCGCCCACCCACTCCCAGAACTCGAACATGTTCTCGGTGTCGATGCCGAAGTCCGCGACCTGCTCGGCATTGGTACTGACAGCGACGAAGTGTTTCGGGACGGCTCCTTCGCCGAGGGCGTCCTCCAACCAGGCACGCGCCGTACGAGCGTTGGTCAGCGTCTCGATGGTGGTGAAGGTCTTGGACGAGACGACGAACAGTGTCTCGGCAGGGTCGAGATCCTCGAGGGCGCGCGCGATGTCGGCTCCATCGACGTTGGACACGAACTGTGCGGTGAGCTCTGGGTGGCGGTGGGCCGCAAGAGCCTGATAAGCCATCGCCGGGCCGAGGTCGGACCCGCCGATCCCGAGATTGACGACGCTACGAATGCGCTTTCCGGTCGCACCCGTCCACGAACCGTCGCGAACTCGGGTCGCGAAATCGCCCATCCGCCCGAGAACCTCGTGCACACCGGGGACAACGTCTGTGCCGTTCGCCTCGATCGATGTCCCGGCCGGCGCCCGCAGAGCTACGTGCAGGACCGGGCGATCCTCTGTGACGTTGATGTGCTCGCCGGCGAACATCGCATCGCGGCGTTGCGCCACCCCGGCGGCTTCGGCGACCGCGATCAGAGCCGCCAGTACGCCGTCGTCGATCCGCTGCTTCGCAAAGTCGACCCGGAGATCGGCGAGTTCCAGGACGAAGCGCCCTGCGCGGTCGGGATCGGCGGAAAAGAGCTCGCGCAGATGCGCGGGTTGCTGGAGCCCCGTCAGCCTCCCCCACGCGGGGGACGACGTGATGTCCGTCGGCATGTTCTCTTTGGCATTGACCTCGACCATGGGGCTCAGCCTAGGGAACTCGATCGAGCGCAGCGGTTTGGTACGGGAGGGAGCTTCTACCGATGATCAAGGGTGTGCACCTGCTGTTCAACAGCCAGGACGCGGAGGCCGATCGCGCCTTTCTCACCGACGTCCTGGGTTGGCGCAACGCGGAGCAGAGACCAGCATCCGACGGATGGCTCATCTACAAGGCCCCGCTAGCCGAACTCGGAGTCCATCAGCATGGGGACTCCCACGTCGACCTGCACCTGATGTGCGACGACATCGCGACGACCGTCGCCGACCTGCGAGCTCGCGGCGTCAAGACCGGTCCAGTGTCCGACGTGGGGTACGGCTTCTGTACCAGGATCCGGTTGCCCAGCGGTGCCGAGGTCGGTCTGTACGAGCCGCGTCACACGAACGGCCTCAAGCCCTGACGTCCTTGATGCACCCGTCAACTGTCGTGCGGGGATGCGTAGAGCGCGTCGTAGGCGCGGCGAGCGGTGTCTGACTGCCGGTCGTCCTGAGCTACTGCCCAGTGGCGCGTCCCGCGATCGAACGCAACCGTGGTCCAGCCTCCCCCGTCCTCGTCGCTGAGGTGGATCAGCAAGGTGTGCGCGTCGTGCTCGACCCGCAGCCGATGCCGTGGATTCGCCTGCTCGTGCAGATTCCTGACCGGCTTCCCATCGCCACTGTCGGCGGCCACGAACGATGTCCATGCTCGGCCAGCTGTTCGCGGTCGGGGCAGCTTCCCCTCCGCGGCTGGTTCATCTCGCATGGCTGCCTCGGGTCAGATGAGCGGCAATCTCGGGTACGCGTCGGAGCAGGTCGGCCAGTGCACTCCGCTCGCGTTCCTGCTCGCCGCCGGCGATCAGATTCGCCATTCCTTGATCGCCGCCGGCCGCGGCGAGGGGGATCCAGTCGATCATCAGCTGAATCCGGGGCGGGACGGCGCACAGGATCTCGTGGGCCGTGCTCGAACGGTAGGTCGAGGCGATGAGTTCAAGCCGCGCCGCGGCAACGTCCGGACCGATGTCCCGCCACAATGGCACGCAGTTCCAAGCAATGAAGGCCAGCTCCATCAAGGGGGTCGACGGACCGGCGAGGTCCCAGTCGAAGACTCCGACGAGTTCCTCGTCGTCGAAACAGATGTTGTAGGGCGCGATGTCGTTGTGCCCGATCAATGTGGGCGCATTGACGTCGAAGAACCGCCAGGGGCCCTCGTGCGCGAAGTTCCCAACCGCTTCATGAAAAGACCGAGTCCAGCTGACGACCGAGCACAACTGCGCTTCAGTCAGCATCTCGATGTCGACATCGACGACCCGACCTGGCAGGTAGGAAAGAACTTCACGTCCCCGTTCGTCATAGCCCAGGACCGTCGGCACATGGGCGAGCCGCGGCCCGAGGTGTGTGAGGAGCGCATGGACGGCAGGCGTCCACGGGCCGGTGCCGCGGCGGACCGTTTCCCCTATTCGCCAGGCGCCGCCGACGTTGCCCCCAGGGAGCCGCTCACCCTCGTCAGTCAACGTTGCCCGCGCTAGGTGGAGCCGACCCCTCGAGCGCCGGCTCGGGCCGGGCCAGTGCGTCGCGACGCCACTCTCCAGCCGGCGCGCCGGAGGCGAGAAACCACAGACGCGCGGTGGCGACGACGAGCAGCGCGGCGCCGAGCATGTGGGCCGAAACCAGGAGCCTCGGCAGCTCCGTGAAGTATTGGGTGATCCCGATAACCCCCTGCCCGGCTTCGACAGCAAGCACCCACCAGGCAGCACGGCGAACAAGCGCGGGACCGGCTCGCGTGATCAGCACCAGGATGATCGTGAGGCAGATCAAGAGGTAGACCGCATCCGCGTGTATTTGGCTCATTAGGGCGACATCCAGGCCGGTGCGCCCGGCCTCCGGGTCGCCACTGTGTGGTCCGCTGCCGGTCGTCACCGTGCCCAACACGAGCACGACACCGAGATCGATCGCGATGGCCACGATCAACCAGCGTTGCAAACCTGCGGACGATTCACGGCGTACAGCGGACGCCGTGGCGCGTAGGTGCAACCGACTGGCGAGGGCGACGAGAACCATGGAGAGCAGGAAATGTGCTGCCACCGTCCACGGATTCAAGCCGGTCAGCACCGTGATTCCGCCGAGCAGGCCCTGCGCCGGAATACCGATCAGGACACCCCATGCCGTCGGCAGCAGATCCCGGCGACCGGCTCGCCATACGGCATACAGCGTGAGCAGGCCGATGAGTGCAACCACACCGGTCAGCGTGCGGTTGGCGAACTCGATGATCCCGTTGATCTCCAGTTCGGGGGTTGGGAAGAAGTCCTCGTCGGTGCAGGAGGGAAAGGTCGGGCAGCCCAGGCCCGACCCGGTCAGCCGGACGGCGCCCCCGGTGAGCACGATGCCGATCTGTGCGCTCAGGTTGATCAGGGTGATCCGGGGGAGCGGGATGCCGAAGAGAGAGTCGTCCCGACGTGCGATGGCGCTCTCGGGCAGCTCAGCTTGCACCGGTCCAGAGTAGGCCGCACCGTTCTTTGACCAGTGCTGGACCAGGTAAGGAGACCCTTACTGGAAAGCCTCCAGTAAATACGTCACACTGTTGTTGTGGAAACAGCGGTCTTGGCGTCTTCGGAGACGGCCGCGCCGATCCGAGCCGACCTGGGCCGTACCGGCGCCGATGACGGGCGCACGCGTGACCGGGTGATCGACCTGCTGTGGCGGGAGGGCCCGCTCAGTGCTGCCGAGCTGGCCGCCGAACTCGGCATCTCGGCTGCTGCCGTCCGCCGGCATCTGGATGCCCTCGAGGCCCAGGGTCGGATCCAGGGCCATACCGCCCCGCACAAGGTCAGCCGGGGTCGCGGACGCCCGGCCCGGGAGTTCACCCTCACCAGCGCTGGTCGGGAGCGCTTCCCACACGCGTACGACGACCTGGCCGTGGCCGCGCTGCGCCATCTGGCGCGCAGCGGAGGCGCCGAGGCGGTCACCGCCTTCGCTCAGGACCAGCTGGCTGGACTCGAAGAGCGCTGTACTCAGGCAGTCACCACGGCCGGACCCGACCGGTTCGACCGGGCCCGTGCGTTGGCCGGAGCACTGTCTCGAGAGGGTTACGCTGCCACTGCCTCGGGCCTGGCCGGAGGCGGGCAACTCTGTCAACACCACTGCCCGGTCGCACACGTCGCCGCGGAGTTCCCGCAGCTGTGCGAGGCCGAGACCGCGGTGATCAGCCGCTTGGTCGGCACCCACGTCCAACGCTTGGCCACCATCGCCCGAGGTGACTCGGTGTGTACGACCAACATTCCCTCAGCCGAGATCTCCGACGCGCACCACCGCATGCAAGCCCAGCACGTCTCCAACGGGAGGAACCCCGCATGACGACAACCACTCCGCTGACCCAGGACGAGCAGATCGACGCGCTCGGCCGCTACAAGTTCGGCTGGGCCGACTCCGACCTCGCCGGCGCGACCGCCGCGCGGGGGATCTCCGAGAGTGTGGTTCGCAACATCTCCGGACTGAAGAACGAACCGGAGTGGATGCTCGAGCGCCGCCTTAAGGGGCTGAAGCTCTTCGACAAGAAGCCGATGCCCTCCTGGGGTTCGGACCTGTCGGGAATCGACTTCCAGAACATCAAGTACTTCGTCCGCTCGACCGAGAAGCAGGCAACGACCTGGGACGACCTTCCGGCCGACATCAAGAACACCTACGACAAGCTCGGCATCCCGGAGGCCGAGAAGCAGCGCCTGGTCTCGGGCGTCGCCGCCCAGTACGAGTCCGAGGTCGTCTATCACCAGATCCGCGAGGACCTGGAGGAGCAGGGCGTCCTGTTCCTGGACACCGACACCGGCCTGCGCGAACACGAGGATGTCTTCAAGGAGTACTTCGGTTCGGTGATCCCGGTGGGCGACAACAAGTTCGCCGCCCTGAACACTTCCGTCTGGTCGGGCGGCTCGTTCATCTACGTCCCGCCCGGCGTACATGTCGACATTCCGCTGCAGGCCTACTTCCGGATCAACACCGAAAACATGGGCCAGTTCGAGCGGACCCTGATCATCGTCGACGAGGGTGCCTACGTGCACTACGTCGAGGGCTGCACCGCGCCGATCTACTCCAGCGACTCGCTGCACTCCGCGGTCGTCGAGATCATCGTGAAGAAGAACGCTCGCTGCCGCTACACGACCATCCAGAACTGGTCGAACAACGTCTACAACCTCGTCACCAAGCGGGCCGTGGCCCACGAGGGCGCGACGATGGAGTGGATCGACGGCAACATTGGCTCCAAGGTCACGATGAAGTACCCAGCCGTCTGGATGACCGGTGAGCACGCCAAGGGCGAGGTGCTCTCCGTCGCCTTCGCGGGCGAAGGCCAGCACCAGGACGCCGGGGCGAAGATGGTGCACGCCGCACCCAATACGTCCTCGACGATCGTGTCCAAGTCGGTGGCCCGCGGCGGTGGCCGTACCTCCTACCGCGGACTCGTCCAGATCGACGAGGGCGCGCACGGTTCCCGCTCCACGGTCAAGTGCGACGCGCTGCTGGTCGACTCGATCAGCCGCTCGGACACCTATCCCTACGTCGACGTCCGCGAGGACGACGTGTCGATGGGTCACGAGGCGACGGTGAGCAAGGTCAGCGACGACCAGTTGTTCTACCTGATGAGCCGTGGCCTGACCGAGGACGAGGCGATGGCCATGGTGGTCCGCGGGTTCGTCGAGCCGATTGCGCGTGAACTCCCGATGGAGTACGCCCTGGAGCTCAACCGGCTCATCGAACTGCAGATGGAAGGGGCCGTGGGCTGATGGCGGCTGTTCTCGCCGATCCGCGGCAGACCGCCGACGCCCCCGACACCGAATCGAGTTCGTCCACAGTGGAAACGATGACCTTCGCTGCCCCGACCGGAAGCGAGGAGAACTGGCGGTTCAGCCCGATGCGGCGGCTCCGGCCGCTGTTGGCGGATGCCGCCTCGGACGCACACCTGAGCTGGGACACAAGACTTCCGGACGGTGTGGAGCTCGTCTCTGTCGAGGCCGACGATCCTTCCCTGGACGGCGTTCCCGCGCCCGTCGACCACATTGCCGAGCTGGCACGCCGGCACTCCGGCGGTGCGGTCGTGGTGCGGATTCCCAAGGCCGCCGAGCTGACCGAACCGGTGGTCATCAAGCTCACCGGCACCGAGGCGGAATCGCTGGTGTGGGGGCACATCGTCGTCGAGGTCGGCGAGCATGCTCAAGCGCGGGTGGTCCTCGACCACTCGGGTCGTGTGCGGTACGCCGCTAACGTGTCGGTCCTGGTCGGTGACGGTGCTTCGTTGGACTTTGTCCACGTCCAGGACTGGACAGACGACTCGTTGCACTCCGCGCACGTCGCCGTTCGGGTCGGCCGCGATGCCCGCTACAAGTCGATGCAGGTCAGCCTGGGCGGCTCGGTCGTGCGCATCGTCGAGACGGTGAACTTCGACGGCCCCGGCGGGGATGCCGAACTGAACGGGCTCTACTTCGCCGATGCCGGACAGCACCTGGAACACCGGCTCTCCATCGAACACCAGCAGCCCAACTGTCGCAGCCGCGTGTCGTACAAGGGTGCTCTGCAAGGTGCCAGTGCCCGCACCGTGTGGGTCGGGGACGTCTTCATCGGCGCCACCGCCGAAGGCACGGACACCTACGAGATCAACCGTAACCTCGTCCTGTCCGAGGGCGCCCGCGCCGACTCGATCCCAAACCTGGAGATCGAGACCGGCCAGATCATCGGCGCCGGACACGCAAGCGCCACTGGACGTTTCGACGACGAGCAGCTGTTCTACCTGCGCTCTCGCGGGATTCCGGCCGACGAGGCGCGTCGCTTGGTCGTACGAGGCTTCTTTGCTGATCTGATCGGCCGGATGGGGGAGCCGGCCCTGCAGGAGCGCCTGATGGTCCGCATCGAGGCCCGACTTGCCGCGGCGGGAGTCCTATGACCGTGCCTGAGGGCTTTCGGCGCGCATGCGGGCTTGAGGACGTACCCGAACAAGGCGCGCTCCGGGTCGAGTTCGACGACATCGAGGTGGCCATCGTCCGCAGCGACGGGCAGCTGTACGCGATCGAGGACGTCTGCTCGCACGCCGAGGTCGCCTTGTCCGAGGGTGACGTCGAGGGCACCACGATCGAGTGCTGGATGCACGGATCGTGCTTCGACCTGCGCAGCGGAGCGCCCACCGGGCCACCAGCGACCGAGCCGGTCAATGTGTTCGGCGTCCAGGTGATCGAGGGCGTCGTGTACGTGAACGCGACAGCCACACAGACGAACGGATCGCGCGCGACCCTGTCGACGGTCCTGAAGCAGAAGGAGCAAGCCACATCGTGAGCACCTCAAACAGCAGCCCCACCGCCGGCTCGGCCGGATCGGTCCTGGAGATCCGCGGTCTGCACGTGAGCGTCGGCGACGGCGCGAACGGCGAGGAGACCAAAGAGATCCTCAAGGGTGTGGACCTGACCATCCGAGCCGGTGAGACGCACGCGATCATGGGCCCCAACGGTTCTGGCAAGTCGACCCTGGCCTACAGCATCGCCGGGCACCCCAAGTACACCGTCACGGCCGGCACGATCACCCTCGACGGCGAGAACGTCCTCGAGATGAGCGTCGACGCGCGTGCCCGGGCCGGACTGTTCCTGGCCATGCAGTACCCAGTCGAGGTTCCTGGCGTCTCGGTGTCGAACTTCCTTCGTACGGCGGCCACCGCCATCCGAGGGGACGCTCCGAAGCTACGCACCTGGGTCAAAGAGGTCCGGGAGGCCATGTCCGGGCTGAAGATGGACCCGGTCTTCGCCGAGCGCAACGTGAACGAGGGTTTCTCCGGCGGGGAGAAGAAGCGCCACGAGATCCTGCAGATGCAGTTGCTCAAGCCGCGGATCGCCGTCCTCGACGAGACCGACTCCGGCCTGGATGTCGACGCTCTGCGCGTGGTCGCCGAGGGTGTGGAGGCCGTCCGCGCCACCGGCGAGGTCGGCGTTGTGCTGATCACCCACTACACGCGGATCCTGCGCTACATCAAGCCGGACTTCGTGCACGTGTTCGTCGATGGCCGGATCGCCGAGGAGGGCGGACCCGAACTCGCCGACAAGCTGGAGTCCGAGGGCTATGAGGCCTACGGCGCCACGGGTTCAGCCGTCGTAGCGCCCGCGGTGGTCTAGGAATCGACATGAGCCTGCCGTTGGACGGTCAGCTGTTGGACACCGAGCTGATCTGCAAGGACTTCCCGATCCTGTCGCGGACTGTTCGGGACGGCCGCCGGCTGGTCTACCTCGACTCCGGGGCCACCTCGCAGAAGCCGCGCCGGGTGCTGGACGCCGAGCGGGACTTCTACGAGAACCACAACGCGGCAGTCCATCGCGGCGCGCATCAGCTCGCCGAGGAGGCCACCGATCTCTACGAGGAGGCCCGCTGTACCGTCGCGCGCTTCATCGGCGCGGCTGAGAACGAGGTGGTGTTCACCAAGAACTCCACCGAGGGCGTCAACCTGCTCGCGTACGCAATGAGCAACGCTGCTACGGCCGGGCCGGATGCTGCCCGGTTCGTCGTCGGTCCAGGCGATGAGATCGTCGTGACCGAGATGGAGCACCACGCCAACCTGCTGCCCTGGCAACAGCTGTGCATCCGCACCGGAGCCACCCTTCGCTGGCTGACCCTGACCGACGACGGCCGGCTCGATCTGGATTCGCTGGACGACGTGATCAACGAGCGCACCAAGCTCGTTGCGCTGGTGCACCAGTCCAACATCCTCGGTACGGTCAACCCGGTCACGGAGATCGCTGCCCGCGCGCACGAAGTCGGTGCACTAGTCATGCTGGATGCGGCTCAGTCGGTGCCACAC
>Ga0136612_10001464_pt1 | contig 10059 bp, 7 predicted proteins | sample AntDryUQ224A2306_2_FD_106644 | JGI IMG/M metagenome (GOLD analysis project Ga0136612, IMG submission 106644) | Polar desert sand microbial communities from Dry Valleys, Antarctica - metaG UQ224A (23.06) | ecosystem: Environmental > Terrestrial > Soil > Desert | place: Antarctica: Dry Valley...
CACTGGGAACGCAAGCGCGGCTCCGTGGTGGCGACCGAGCGGGTGACGCTTTACGGCCTGCCGATCGTCGCCGGCCGCAAGGTCGCCTACGGGCGGATCGACCCGGAGCTGTCGCGCTCGCTGTTCATCCGGCGGGCGCTCGTCGAGGGCGACTGGGACACGCGGCATGGCTTCTTCGCTGCCAACCGGCGGCTGCTGGAGGAGGTCGAGGAGCTCGAGCATCGCGCGCGCCGGCGCGACATCGTCGTGTCCGACCAGGCGCTCTACGACTTCTATGACGCGCGCATCCCGGCCGACGTGGTCTCGGGCGCGCACTTCGATCGCTGGTGGAAGGACGAGCTCCGGCGCGCACCGGCGCTGCTCGATCTTCGCCACGAGGACGTCGTCGCGGATACCGGCGACGCGCTCGACCGGCGTGCGCTGCCCGACGCCTGGCGCCAGGGCGACCTGACGCTGCGCTTGAGCTACGTGTTCGATCCCGGCGCCGAGCGCGACGGCGTGACGGTGCATGTGCCCCTGCGGATGCTGCCGCAGCTCGCGCTGACCGGCTTCGACTGGCTGGTGCCGGCGCTGCGGCCGGAGCTGGTGACGGCGCTGATCCGCTCGCTCCCGAAGGAACTGCGCCGCCCGCTCGTACCGGTTCCGGAGGTGGCGGCGGCGGTGCTCGAGCGGCTCGAGCCGCGTAGCGAGCCACTGCTCGACGCGCTCGCGCGCGAGCTCGAGCGGCTGCGCGGCATCCACATTCCGCGCGCGGCGTTCGACGTGAGCCGGCTGCCGCCGCACCTGCGCATGGGCTTTCGGATCGAGGACGAGCGCGGCGCGCTCGTCGCCGAGGGCGACGATCTCGACGCGCTGCGCGACCAGGCCCGCCCGCGCCTGCGCGCGGAGCTCGCCGCGGCCGCCTCGCCGCTCGAGCACCACGGCCTGCGCTCCTGGACGATCGGCACGCTGGCGAAGGTCGTGGCGCTGCCGGGCACGGGCCATGCGGTGCGCGGCTACCCAGCGGTGGTCGACGAGGGCGACGCTGTCGGGGTGCGAGTGCTCGAGACGCCCGCGGCGCAGCGCGAGGCGATGCACGCGGGCACGCGCAAGCTGATCGCGCTGAACGTGCCGTCGCCGATCCGCCACGTACAAAATGGGCTCGGCAACGCCGCAAAGCTCGCGCTGGCCGGCGCGCCGCACGCGAGCCCGCGCGCGGTGCTCGAGGACGCGACCGTCGCCGCGCTGGAGGCGCTGATCGCCGAGGCGGGCGGTCCCGCGTGGGACGAGGCGGGGTTCGCGCGGCTGCGTGCACACGTCGCGGGCGCACTGGTCGAGCGGACAGCGCAGGTCGTCGCGGACGTGGTGCGGATCCTGGAAGCGGCGCGCGAGGTTGAACGCCGGCTGGAGCCGCTCGCCGCCGCGGCCGCGCTCGCACCGGCGCGCGAGGACGTCGAGCGCCAGTTGCAGCGGCTCGTGTTCCCGGGCTTCGCCGGCGCCACCGGCGCCGTGCGGCTGGCCGACGTCGAGCGCTACCTGCGCGCCGCCGCCCGGCGGCTCGAGCGGCTCCCCGACGCGCCGGCGCCCGACCTCGACCGCATGCGCGCGGTGCACGAGCTGGAGGCCGAGCACTCGCAGGTCCTTGCAGCCTGGCCACCCGGGCGCCCGCTGCCGGCGGCGTTGCGCGAGGTGCCATGGATGCTCGAGGAGCTGCGCGTGAGCCATTTCGCGCAGGCGCTCGGCACGCGCGGGCCGGTGTCGAGCAAGCGGATCCGGCGGGCGTTGGCTGAGGGTTCACGTCAACGGCAGCAGTAAAGCGAGCGCCGGTAAGACGCAGCGCGGGAGCGCCACCCCGATCCGGGCCCTCTTCAATGCTGCAGTTGACGTTCACCCACGCTCACTGCACAGGCGCATCCGGCGGCGGCAGCTGGATCTCGTGCACCTGCTCCACCGCCGCCACGCCCGCGACGGCGGCTATCGACTGCATCGCTGCAGCGTTCGCCACGGCGCCGCTGATCACGCCGCTCGCCGGCAGCGTGGAATCAAGCCGCAGCCCTGCGTCCTGCAGGGCTGCGGCCACGTTCTGTATCTCGCCGATGTGCTCGTCCGAGACGAGGATCGTGACGTCGATCAGGGCGCTTGCACCAACCCCGCGCCGACGTCCGTGGAGGGCAGCTCCAAGCGCTGCGCGCCGCCGGTGAGGGCCCGCGCCAGCGCTGCGCCGCGCGCAGCCGGGTCCGTCTCGGCGTAGAGCGCCGCGATGCCCGCGACGTGCGGGGTCGCCATGCTCGTGCCGCTGATGCGCCGGTAGCGCGTCGGCAGCGGCCAGCTCGAGTGCACGTCCACGCCCGGCCCGGCGATGTCGATCTGCCCACCGTCGGGGTTGATCCCGGCGTTGGAGAAGCGCGCGACCGCGCCCTGCACGTCCATCGCGGCGACGGCCATGATCGACGGGCAGTTCGCCGGGTGCCCGACCGGGTTGACGATCCCCGGGCGCCGGCTCTCGTTGCCGGCCGCGGCGATGATCAGCGTGCCCTGCTCCTGCGCACGCTTGGCGACGCGCTCGAACACCTGCGAGAACGGCTGGCCCGGCCGGGTGGCGGCGCCGAGCGACAGCGAGATCACGGCGCACCCGTTCTGGATCGCCCACTCGATCCCGGCCAGGATCCCGGTGTCCGATCCTGAGCCGGCGTTCGAGAGCACCTTGCCCGCGAAGATCTCCGCGTCATGCGCGACCCCGTAGCGCGGCCGCACGCCCGGGCATTTCGCGCCCAGGGCGGTGCCGATGCAGTGCGTGCCGTGGCCGTGGCCGTCCTGGACCTCCTGGCCGGCGATGAACGACTGCGCCGTCACCGAGCGTCCCGCGAAGTCGGGATGCTCGAGGTCGAAGCCGGTGTCGAGCACCGCGACGCGTATGTCCGCGCCGCTGCGGCGGCTGTTGGCGACATTCGTCACCTGCAGGCCCCAGGTCGCCTGCGATTCGTCGACCCCCGCGATCAGCGCACCCGCACCCGCGGTCGCTGCGGGCGCGCCGCCGGCGACCGTGTCGTTTCTCTTCGGGGGCACGTAGGGCCTCGTCTCCAGCGCATGGACGATCCGCTCGGGCTCGACGGCCAGGATGGCGGCGTTGCCCGTGGTCTGCATCACCTGGTCGGGTGGCGCGTCGACGACCGCGACGCCGAGCGCCTCGAACAGGATGCCGCCGCCGCTCGCCGGTGCGGACTCGTGACCGCTCGCCGGGACGACCTGCACGCCGACGGCCTCCTGCACCGCCTGCATGCCGGCCTTGGCGCCGCCCTCGTCGAACAGCACGAGCGAGCGGCCTGTCGTTCCGCCGGTCGGCTGGAACGCTTCGTTGAAATCCACTGCTACCTCCTCGAGGCACGGTCCGGGGGGAGTGATGTCAGGTCTACCCGACCCCGCACCCCCGAGGGCAATCCCCCATTGGGGGGAGTGCCCGTTCGGCCACCCCATCGGGGCATCATCCGGGCACGATCCGCAGCTCTTCCCCAGCCACCGCCACGACGTCGCCGGGGTGCAGCTGGCGGCCGCGACGCGCGTCGGGCTCGCCGTTCACCAGCACCGGCGTCGTTGCGAGGTAGCGCTTGAGCTCGCCACCGCCACCGACGACCCCGGCCAGCTTGAGCAGCTGACCGAGCCTGATGGTGTCGCCGCGGATCGCAACCTCGTGTGGCATGGGGGCGACGATACGCCGCCCGGGGCCTCTAGGATCGTCCGGGTGGAGAGGACGTCCTTGCCGCGGCCGCGGCCGCGCGGCCGCCCGGGCGGCGGTCGCGATCGCATCCTGGACGTCGCCTGCGAGCTGATCTCCAGCCAGGGCATGGATGAGGTGCGCGTCGCGCGCATCGCCCAGACGGCGGGCGTCTCGACGGCGCTGGTGCACTACCACTTCGCCACCCGCGAGGCGCTCCTCGGTGAGGCCCTCCATGACTCCTACGCGCGCGCCGGCCAGGCCCGCACCGACCTGCGGGCCGGCGCCGGAGCCTCGTCGGCCCGACTGGTCGCGAACATGATCGAGCACTGCTTACCGCTGCCCGGACGGCTCGAGCGCGAATGGGTGCTGTGGGTCGAGCTGTGGCTGCGCGCGGTGCGCCACCCACCGCTCCAGGACGTCGCGCACGAGCTCTACGCGCGCCTGCACGAGTGGTTCGCCGGCGCGATCGCCGAGGGGGTCGCGCGCGGCGAGTTCGCGGTCGAGGATGTCGACGCGGCGACCGACGTGCTGCTCGGCGCGATCGACGGGATCGGCGTGCGCGTGCTCGCCGGCGATCCGGCGCTGCCGCTCGAGCGTGCGCGCGCGCTGCTGCTCTCGGTCGCGTCCCACGAGCTCGGCGCGGACGTCGGCTAGATGCGGATCAGGACCGATTACCCACGGCCCGTCCGCACGATCGAGCATCTCTGGATCGAGCTGCCGGACGGCTGCCGCCTCGCCGCGCGCGTGTGGCTGCCGCACGACGCCGAGGCCGCGCCGGTCCCGGCGGTGCTCGACGCCGTGCCCTACCGCAAGGGCGACGGCACGGAGGCGCGCGACGCGACCCGCTACCCCTACATCGCGGGCCACGGCTACGCCTGCGTGCGGCTCGACCTGCGGGGCAGCGGCGACTCCGGGGGACTGATCGACGACGAGTACACCGAGCAGGAGCGCGACGACGTCGAGGCCGTGATCGCATGGCTCGCCGCGCAGTCCTGGTGCGGCGGGGTCGTCGGCATGATCGGCGTCTCCTGGGGCGGGTTCTCCGCGCTCCAAGCCGCAGCCCGCAACCCGCCCGCGCTGCGCGGCATCGTCGCCGTCCACTCCTCCGACGACCGCTACGCGGATGATGTGCACTACATCGGCGGCTGCGTGCTGGCCTCCGACATGGTCCACTGGTCGGCCTGCATGACCGCCTACACGGCGCAGCCGCCGGACCCCGCGCTCGTCGGGGAAGGCTGGCGCGAGGCCTGGCAGCAGCGGCTCGAGTCGATGGAGCCCTGGGTCGCGACCTGGCTCGCGCACCAGCGCCGCGACGAGTACTGGCGCCAGGGCTCCGCCCGCGAGCACTACGCCGACTTCGCCTGCCCCGTATTCGCGGTGGGCGGCTGGGTCGACGGCTACCGTGACTCCGTGCTGCGGCTGGTCGAGAACGTGCGCGGGCCGGTGCGCGGGCTGATCGGGCCGTGGGGCCACACGTGGCCCGAGCGCGGCGCGCCCGGTCCCGCGATCGGCTTCCTGCAGGAGGTCGTGCGCTTCTTCGACTGCGCGCTGAAAGGGGTCGAGAACGGCTTCCTGGACGAGCCGCGGCTGGTGAGCTTCATGCAGGAGCGGATCGGGCCCGTGACGAGCTGCGCCGAGCGTCCGGGGCGCTGGGTCTCGGAGCCGGCTTGGCCCTCGCCGAACGTGACGACGCGGGTGCTGTCGTTCGGTGCCGAGGCGGCGCCACGCAGCCTGCGCGGTCTCCAGCTCACCGGGCTCGAGGGAGGCGTGTGGTGCGGTGACGGCGGTCCGGCCGACCTGCCGGGCGACCAGCGCACGGAGGACGGCGCGTCCCTCTGCTGGGACTTCGATCCGCTCGAGGAGCGGCTCGAGCTGCTCGGTCATGCAGCCGCGGTGCTCGAGTTGGAGGCCGACCGGCCCGACGCGCTCGTCGCCGTGCGACTCTGCGATGTCGCGCCCGATGGCAGCTCGTCGCTGATCGCGCGCGGCGTGCTCAACCTCGCGCATCGCGAGGGCCACGACCGGGTCGTTGCGCTCGCGCCCGGCGATGTGGTGGCGGTGCGCGTTCCGATGCAGTCGACCGCCTACGCAGTCCCCGCCGGACACGCCTTGCGCCTCGCCGTCTCGCCGACCTACTGGCCCTGGGTCTGGCCCTCGCCCGAGCCCGTGACGCTTACGGTGAGCGGCGGAGCCGTCGAGCTTCCGGTCCGGCGTCCGTCTCCCGGCGACGACGCGCTGCGCGCGTTCGACGTGCCCGAGTGGGCACCCGATCCGCCCGAGGAGGTACTGGCGAGCGGTCCGACCGGCCGCTTCGTGACCCGCGATCTCGCCGTCGGCGCCGCCGAGACGCGGTTCGACTGGGTCGACAGCCGCTCGCGGCTGGGGGCCAGCGCGACCGAGCTGGGCGAGCGCAACGTGGTCCGCTTCCGGCTCGTCGAGGGCGACCCGCTCTCGGCCGCGGTCGCCTGCGAGGTCGACGTCGACCTGGCGCGCGGCGAATGGCGCACGCGCGTGGAGGTGCGCAGCACGATGGCCTGCGACCGCGAGCATTTTCACGTGACCACGGAGCTCACTGCGTACGAGGGCGCGGAGCGCAGCTTCGCGCGTCGCTGGACGCACGAGATCGCGCGGGACGGGGGATGAGCGCGCTGGCCGACGACACCGCGCGCGGGGATCACCCGGCGAGCGCGCCGCGCACGCTCCCCTGGTCCTGGTACGCGGATCCCGAGATCGCCGCGCGCGAGCACGCGGCGATCTTCCGGCGCGCGTGGCAGTACGCCGGGCGGCGCGAGGAGCTGACCGCACCCGGCAGCTTCGCCGCCGCGCATGTCGCCGGCCTCCCGGTGGTGCTGACGCGCGACCGCGACGACGTGCTGCGCGCGTTCGCCAACGTCTGTCGCCACCGCGGGGCGATCGTCGCGTCCGGCACGGGGGAGCGAGGCACGCTGCAGTGCCCGTATCACGCCTGGACCTACGGGCTCGACGGCTGCCTGCGCGCCGCGCCGCGCTCTGAGCCGGGGTTCGACACCACGGGCCTCGGGCTGGCGCGATGGCTGGCGGGACCTGGGGGCAGTTCGTCTTCGTCAACCCCGACGTGGACGCCGAGCCGCTGGAGCAGGCGCTCGGCGACCTGCCTGCGATCGTGCGCGAGCGGGGCCTCGACGTCGATGCGCTGCGCTTCCACCACCGTGCCGAGTACGAGATCCGCGCGAACTGGAAGATCGCGCTCGAGAACTACCTCGAGTGCTACCACTGCCGGCTCAACCACCCCGGGCTCGTGTCCGTCATCGACGACCGCCGGCTGGTGATGGAGGCGAGCGGCTTCCGCGCGAGCCAGTTCAACCCCGCGCACCCGGGCTTCGACGTCGCCGGCGGGTTGTCGCAGGGCCAGTTCCACCTGCTCTTCCCGACGCTCAAGGTCAACGTCGAGCCCGGCCCGGCGAACCTCTCGATCGGCCCGGTCTGGCCGGTTGCGCCGGATCGCTGCCGCGGCTTTCTGGACTACTTCTTCGCCCCGGACGCCGCGGAGGACTGGATCGCCGGCTTTCTCGCGTTCGATGACCAGGTCGGCGCCGAGGACACCGCGCTGGTCGAGGGCGCGCAGGCGGGAGCGGGCAGCGGGCTGGTCGAGGAGGGGCGGCTGATCGCGCACGACGAGCAGCTGATCGCGCACTTCCAGGCCTACCTGCGCGAGCAGCTCGCTTAGCGCAGGAGACCGCGCGCGATGACCAGGCGCTGGATGTCGGAGGTGCCCTCCTCGATCTCCTCCAGTTTTGCGTCACGCATCCACTTCTCGACTGGGTACTCGCGCGAGTACCCCCAGCCGCCGAGCGTCTGGACGGCCCCCCAGGTGCAGGCCATCGCGGTCTCGGACGCGTGCAGCTTCGCCATCGCCGCCTCGGTCGTCGCGCGCTCACCGCGGTCGAGCATCCTCGCGGCGCGCCAGGCGAGCAGGCGCGACGCGTCGACGCGCAGCGCCATGTCGGCGAGCCGGAACGCGACCGCCTGGTGCTCGGCGATCGGGCGGCCGAACTGGTGGCGCTCCTTGGCGTAAGCGGTTGCGTATTCGAGCGCGGCGCGCGCGAGGCCGGTGGCAGCCGCGGCGAGCGTCACGCGCGAGCGGTCGAACGTCGCCATCAGACCGCGGAAGCCCGCGCCCTCCTCGCCGAGGCGGCGGTCGTCGGCGACGAAGCAGTCCTGCAGGAACAGCTCCGTGTTCACGATCGCGCGTTGGCCCATCTTGCGCATCGGCGCGCCGAACGAGATTCCGGCGTCGTCGCGGTCGAGCAGGAAGGCGGTCACGCCGCGGTGGCCGCTACCGGGCGCGACGGTCGCGAACACGACGTAGAACTGGGCGATGCCGCCGTTGGAGATCCACGCCTTCTGGCCGTTGAGCACGTAGCCCCCGTCCGTGCGCGTGGCGGACGTGCGCATGCCGGCGGCGTCGGACCCGAAGTCCGGCTCGGTCGTGGCGAGCGCCGTCATCGGCGGGCGCTCACCGGCGAGCGGGCGCAGCCAGCGCTCCTGCTGCTGCGGGCTGCCGAGCGCGAGCACCGGCTCGGCGAACAACCCGTTCGACGTGATCAGGTTGCCGCTGCCCGAGCAGCCGTGGCACAGCTCTTCCTGGACCAGGCAGCCCGTGAACGCGTCCGTGAGCCCGCCGCCGCCCAGCGCCTCCGGCAGCATGAACCCGGTGAGCCCGATCGCCGCGGCCTTGTGCCACGTCTCCCAGGGCGTCTGGATGTCGGCCTCGTCGACCTCCGCGGCCACCGGGCGGATCTCGCGCGCGGCGAAGTCGCGGCAGACGCGCTGGATCTCCTGCTGCTCGTCGGTGAGTCCGGTCACGGGCGCGAAAGGTACCACTCCCTGACTGTGTGGTCAGGAATCATTTGAGGTAGGGTTGGGTGCGGTGGACGGCGGCCTGGAATCCCTGTTCGACCCGGCATCCGTGGCGATCGTGGGCGCTTCTGATGATCCGGCCAAGTGGGGAAACTGGCTTGCGCGCGGAGCGCTGAGCGGCTCCGCGCGGCGCACCGTGCATCTCGTGAACCGCCTCGGCGGCGAAGTGCTGGGGCAGGGCGCGCACCAGTCGCTGGCCGCGCTCGGACAACCGGTCGAGCTGGTCGTCGCGGCCGTGCCGGGTGTCGCGCTCGCGGGGGTCGTCGAGGAGGCGCTCGCCGTGGGCGCCCGCGCGATCGTCGCGATCCCGTCCGGCGTCGCGCTCGGGCCCGCGCTCGCGCGGCGGGTCGCGAACGCCGGCACGGTCCTGCTCGGCCCCAACTGCATGGGGGTGCTCGACAGCGCAACGCAGCTCCAGCTCGTGCCCGAGGCGATGCCGTCCGGCGCGATCGGGCTCGTCTCCCAGAGCGGCCAGCTCGCGATGGAGCTGGCCGGCTTCGCTGCCGAGGCGGGCCTCGGCTTCAGTCGCTTCGCCTCGCTCGGCGACCAGGCGCTGCTCGGCCCCGCGCCGCTGGTCGCGATGCTCGCGCAGCACGGGCCGACGCGGCTGATAGCGCTCTACCTCGAGGACTTCGGCGATGGGCGCGCGCTGCTCGAGGCGGCTTGCGCGGCGCGCGCGGGCGGCACGCCGGTGGTGCTGCTCGCCGCAGAGCCGGGCGCTGCCGTGGCGCGCGCGGCGCTTTCGCACACCGGCGCGCTGGCGAGCGGCGAGGCGGCGATCGCGGCCGCTTGCGCGGCGGCAGGGATCCACCGCGTGCGCACGCCGCGCGAGCTGATCGACGTCGCCGACGCGCTGCTGCGGACAGCCCGGCCGCGCGGCCGGCGGATGGCCGTGGTGGCCGACGGCGGCGGCCAGGGCGCGCTGGCCGCCGGCCTGCTCGAGCGGGCGGGTATGCCCGTCGCGCCGCTGGCGGCGCGCACGCGCGCGGAGATCGCAGCGCTGTTGCCGCCCGCCGCCGCCGCCGGCAACCCGGTGGACCTCGCCGGTGGCGCCGAGCGCGACGTCGCGACGTTCGCGCGGGTCTGCGCTGCGCTCGCACGCTCGGGCGAGGTCGACGGCATCCTGATCAGCGGCTTCTTCGGCGGCTACGGCGCCTACGGCGCCGCGATCGCGGCAGCCGAGCTGGACGTCGCGCGCATGCTCGGTGCGCTGGCGCACGAGCAAGGCATCGTGCTTGCCGTCCACAGCATGCACTCGCGGTCGGCAGCCGCAGCGCAGCTGCGCGCGAGCGGTGTGCCGGTCTACGGCGAGATCGAGCGGGTCGTGCGCGAGGGCGGCGAGCGCCCCGACGGCCCGCTCGATCTCGCCGTAGACAGGCACACCGCTCGCGCGCAGCTGCGCTGCGGCTGCCGACCGCGGGTGCATGCTGTGGACGGCAAGCACGATGCCTTGCTCGTGCGCCAGC
>Ga0136612_10001465_pt1 | contig 10051 bp, 10 predicted proteins | sample AntDryUQ224A2306_2_FD_106644 | JGI IMG/M metagenome (GOLD analysis project Ga0136612, IMG submission 106644) | Polar desert sand microbial communities from Dry Valleys, Antarctica - metaG UQ224A (23.06) | ecosystem: Environmental > Terrestrial > Soil > Desert | place: Antarctica: Dry Valley...
CACCGCTGCCGAACAGACGCGCATCGCGGCGGCGACCGTATCGACCGCGGCGCAGGACAACGCCAATGCCGCCGACAGCGCTGCCAACAGCATCGCCGCCATTGCCAGAACCGCGGAGAGTCATGCGGCGTCAGCGGAAGAGGTGGGCGCCACCACCGAAGAGCAGAGCGCCGCGTGCGAGGAGATGACCACGTCCACTGCACTGCTCCAGCAGGGATCCACTCGCCTGAAAAGCCTGGTGGGCGAGTTGAAGACCTGACCTACGGCCGGCGAAAGCCTCCCGTCTCAGTCCATTTGGCAGGATCGAACAGATCGGACGAGAGCTCGGCGTTGGCCTTGACCTCGGTGTACAGTTCGCGAAAGTACGGGCGCCCATCGCGCAGGAAGAGTATCTCGGTCGCAATCGGTACGCCGTCAAATTCAACGAACTGATCCATGCGCGTGTCGCTGAGGACGGAACGCGTACCTCGCTTCTCCGTCTGGATCACACGCACCGTCACCAGCCGCTCCGCATCCACCCAGAACTGGTTCGCCGTCGTGTCACCCGGAACCGCACCGATGACATACGTCCGGCGACCCTGCCACGTGTCTTCCCGCACCAGCGACAGGTTGAACCTCAGTGAGTCCGCGAGAACAAGCGTGGAGTCGGCGGGCAATGCATGCACATCGTACAACAGGACCATGAGCGGATGAATGTAACGATCGTTTCTCGTTGCCCGCCCCTTGTCGAACGCATGGATGCGGTGATTGTTGACGATCACACCGCTCCGGTTTTCGGACGGCAGGTATTCGATGCGGAGTCTGCCGGGAACGATTGCATACTCCATCCACTCGCTCCTCTGCTCGCCACCGCTTACCGGGTAGAGCGTGTTCAGCTGGCGAAAGGTGAGTGACGTGAGGAACTGTCCATCGTACCGTGCCCGCATGCGGCGGATCACCCCACGGCCGTCGGAAATGGGAATTTTTTCCCACGGTGACAGGACGGGTGCGGGCGCCACGGGCCGGTCCCCCGCGCGAGGCGTCACACAGGCCAGGGGAGCCCACGCAAGGATAAGAATCAGAACCAGCGATCTCGAGGACAGCACGGTGCTCCGGAATTGGTTCGAGCCACGATCGGTGTATGAGCGAGACCCCAAAGATAACTGCGGCGTCGCGTGCAGCACGGACGCTCACCTGGCTTGCGGCGCGACCCGGTGATGAACATGCTTTCACAATGAACGGAGTCCGCGCTGGAATAACTCAGACGGAGAACTCGATGCGCAGAACCATCACGGCAGTTATTACAGTGTTGCTCGTGACCTCGTGCAACCCCACGTCCAAACAGGCCCCGGACGACGGATCCCCTCGTCGCGACGCAGAACAGACAGGCGGTATGCAGCCACTCGATTCCTCGGTTCACAGCTACTACCGGCATTCCAGCGGTCTCGAAGACTCGGCACGCACAGTGGTGCGGGACTCGCAGGCCTGGTCAGCACTCTGGGCTCAGATAGTCGCCAATCACTCTCCCACGCCTCCGGTGCCGTCCATCGATTTCTCGCGAGAGATGCTCATCGTGGCTGCGATGGGCACTCGAAATACCGGTGGCTATTCCATCAAGGTTGAAAGCGTCTCGGGAAGCTCGACTGAACTGGTCGCAACCGTGACTGCGACCTCCCCCGGCCGCTCGTGCATGACCACGCAGGCCTTTACTGCCCCGGTAGACATCGTGCGTGTTCCGCGCAGCGAACTTCCGGTGCGCTTCGTGGAACAGCGATCCGTGAACGAATGCGGTTGATGTCGTGACGAGGCGAGCGGCCGTTGTCCTCCTGAGTGGCGGTCTGGACTCGACGACCATACTCGCCCTTGCCGCTTCCAAAGGTTTTACGTGTCATGCACTCACCTTCAGGTACGGGCAACGGCACGCTCATGAGCTCGAGGCCGCCCTTCGCGTCGCGCAGTGGGCGGACGTCGCATCGCACAAGATCATTTCCTTTGATCTCGGGGCCATTGGCGGATCATCGCTTACCACCGATGCGCCAATTCCCAAGGACCGCGCACCCGAAACGCTCGGCCACGACATCCCGAGCACCTATGTGCCGGCGCGAAACACCATCTTTCTGTCCTTCGCGCTGGCCTATGCCGAAGTCATCGGCACGGGAGACATTTTCATCGGGGTGAACGCAGTGGACTTCAGTGGCTATCCCGACTGCCGGCCCGAGTACATCGCCGCCTTCGAGAAAATGGCCATGCTGGCAACACGGGCCGGTTCAGAAGGGCAACGACTACGGATTCACACGCCGCTCATCGACCTCTCCAAGGCGGAGATCATCCGCATCGGCCTCGAGCTCGGCGTGGACTACGCGATGACGACGAGCTGTTATGACCCGGACGCCGAGAACCGGGCGTGCGGACGGTGCGACGCGTGTGCGCTGCGGCTGCAGGGATTCTCGCAGGCGGGGATAATCGACCCGGCGCTCTACCAATCCGCGTGAGCTACGTCGTCAAGGAGATTTTCTACACGTTGCAGGGGGAGGGCGCGAACGCTGGTCGCGCGGCCGTCTTCTGCCGGTTCGCCGGCTGCAACCTGTGGAGCGGGCGCGAGCACGATCGCGCTGAGGCCATCTGTCCATTCTGCGATACGGACTTCGTGGGCATCGGTCCCGACGGCGGACGGTTCGCGGATGCGGATGGCCTGGCGTCGGCAGTTGCATCGCGATGGCCAGCGAACGCGGATGCGTCGCCGTTCGTGGTGTGCACTGGCGGTGAACCCCTGCTGCAGCTCGACGACGACGCGATCGCCGCCATGCACTCTCGCGGTATCGTCGTGGCGATCGAGACCAACGGAACGATTGCGGCCCCGAGGGAAGTGGACTGGATCTGCGTGTCACCCAAGGCAGGCACGACGCTCGTTCAACAGCGTGGTCAGGAGCTCAAGCTGGTATTTCCGCAGGCAGGTGTGGATCCGGAGCGCTACGCGACGCTCGACTTCGAGCACTTTTTCCTTCAGCCGATGGATGGTCCGCAGGTACTTGCGAACACCGAGCTGGCCGTGCGCTACTGCCTCGATCATCCGCGTTGGAGACTCAGCATCCAGTCACACAAGATTCTCGGTATACGCTAGGCGGACGCAGGTTTTGCGTCGTCAGCGCTGCGCAATCGTCGGATCCGCTGCTGTCTACCGGGGCGGCCGCCCCTCGCCCCGCGCCGGCTGAATCACTGAGCCGTCCATCCGGAACTCGGCGGCGCTCTCGCCGAAGTCGATGACACTGAGTGAATCGGCCAGCGTCACCGACCGGCGCGTCGGATCCGGCGCCACACGTCCAGGCGCGCGTTGCACTGTGGGCTGGAGCACCACGTCGTGCACTCCGCCCAGCGCGTCGAGAGAGGCACAGAGTACGGCGCCGCGATTATTGGGCTCGCGAAACGAGAACGGTCCGTACGTCAGCAGATTGCCAAGCGAATAAGCGACCAGCGCCTCCCCTTTCCATTCGACCGCGCGGATGACGTGCGGTCCGTGCCCGATCACCAGCGCCGCCCCCGCTTCAACCACCGCGCGGGCAAACGCGATGGGATTGCCGCGATCGGCGCCGAGGAGATACTCAGTGGTGTCGGTCGTGCGCTGGGCGCCACCGCCCTCGGTCCCGAGATGCATGGTGACGATCACTCGCCGGTATCGCCCGGCCGCTCGCGCAACGAACCGGCTCACCGCCGGCAGATCGCGCACATCCGGAAATCCGGATGTGCCGAACCCGAGTATGGCGACCGTGTCCCCTCGGCTGGTCGCAACCAGCGTTGGTTCACTGTCCGCGCCGGTAACATGAACGCCGGCGCGAGTGAGCAGCACGCGCGTTCGCGCGGCGCCAACGGGACCTGCGTCGGCAGCATGGTTGTTCGCGACATTCCCAACGACTTCGGCCCAGGGCGCCACCGCGCGGAGTGCCGGTGCAGCCGTCTCAGGCATTCGGAACGCGAAGCACGCGGTGGACCGTGGACCGCATTTCGAGCGGGTTCTTCCCGTGCCTATGGCACCCTCGATGTTCAGCAGAACGATGTCGGCGCCTTCAAGCAAACCGCTCAGGGGACGAAGCAGCGAATCCGGTGACGGATACAGGGCAACCGGGGTTTTCAGCGTTCGAGTCGCACGCTTCGCCCAGAGCGTGTCGAGGTTGGTGCCGAGGGTGACGTCACCGCCGGCGCACACCCGGACGAGTCCGGTGTCTGGTTTGGAACTCGGTTCGAGGAGCGGAGTAACCTGAGAACTCGCAGCCGCTGCAGTGACGATCGTCAGGATGGTAGCGACGACCGAGCTGCGGACGAGCGAACCGTGCCATGAGCAGTAATTGGTTGGCGCAGACGGTGTGACAGGCATTGTCCGATAAGGATATCCGGACGCACGATTGAAGGCACACAAAGTGCGTATATCGCTACTCCCGAGTCGCCTCAGGGATGACTCAGGGGATCCAATCGAATGGCAGTTCCTGCCGACACGATCGTGTTGGACACGTGCGGGCGCCGCACTTTCGCGGTGCGCCGGGTGGTTGGGTGGATGTCTCATTTTCGGGAGGGGGCAAGTATGTCCGACAAGAATCAGACGGTGGTTGTCGCCCATGCCGGGCAGCTACTGGAGGCCAACACTCGCCGCCAGTTTCTTAAAGCAATGAGTGTGGGCGGAAGCGCCGTGTTTCTTTCCGGTGTTCTCGCCAGCTGCAGTGATGATGATGATGGTCCGACCCCGCCGGGTGGTGGCACCGTCACGCTGAATCTCGGAAATGACACCGGGATTCTGAATTACGCCTACGCGCTCGAGCAGCTCGAAGCCGCGTTCTACACGAGAGTCCAGACGGGGTTCGGCACGTCAGGGCTCAGCAGTGCCGAGCAGGCGATCTTCACGGATATCAAGAACCACGAAGTCATTCACCGTGATGCGTTCGCCGTCATTCTGGGCGGCGCCAAAATCGGTAACCTCACGCCTAACTTCTCGGCCGTGAACTTCTCGGACCGTACGAGCATTCTGACCACTGCACGAACCTTCGAGGACCTGGGCGTGTCGGCCTACAACGGCGCAGGCAAGTATCTCACGTCTGTGGATAATCTGGTTGTCGCCGGAAAGATCGTTTCAGTTGAGGCGCGGCATGCCGCGGTCATCCGTGACATCATCAATCCCGATGGAAGATTTTTCGCCGGTAACGACGTTGTGAATGGACAGGGTCTTGATGTCGTGAATGAGCCCTCTCGTGTGCTCGACGCCGCCAGACCTTTCATCACCACGCCTATTCGCATCGGCACCCAGCCGGTAGCCTAACTCGATCACTCAGGAGAATTCATAAATGGAACAGAAGCAAATTCTCGAGGAGATCGATCCCGAGATCATGGACCGCTTGGCGACCCGTCGCGAAGCGATCAAGAAGGGAGCGGGTGCCAGCGCGGCTGTCATGGCCGGACTCAAGATGGCATCCGTGCCGATTGCACTTGCCGTGTTGACGAAGGACGTATTTGGTCAGGCGCCCACGGTGGTGATTGACGCGCTGAATTTTGCACTGACCCTCGAGCATCTCGAGAGCGAGTTCTATAAGGCAGCGCTGGGCACCGCAACGGGTACGGGTGCGGCGGCGCAGAACGCTGCGTTCGCTCCGGTGCGCACGCAGGTAAATGCGAATGCGAAAGCGAAGGCAACGCTGGAGCAGATCAGCCAGCATGAGATCGCGCACGTCAATTTCCTGACGACGACGATTCAGAGTCTGGGTGGAACGCCGGTCTCATTTACCCCTGCCAGCTTTGATTTCACCGGCGGGAACGGAAACGGGAACGGTCCTTTCCTTACCGCAACTACGGATGTGAACGTCCTGCTGCAGGCAGCTCAGGTGTTCGAGGACACGGGTGTCCGTGCCTACAAAGGACAAGCTGGCAATCTCATGAGCCGCAACGAAATCCTCGAAGCGGCACTTCGCATTCACTCGGTCGAAGCCCGTCATGCGGCCCAGATCCGTCGTCTGCGTGGTGTGAAGTCCTGGATCACCGGCAACAGGTCGGACATCACCAACCTGCCAGCAGCAACGCTGGCTGCGATCCAGTTGAGCTACAACGGTGAGGACAACAAGTTTCATGCAGGAAAGGATGTCACCGGTCTCGGCGCCAACAACGGCGGCGACGATGCTGTCACCGCTGCCTTCGACGAAATTTTGACCAAGGAAGCGGTCATCTTCATCGTCAAGGACTTCATCATCGGCACCAACCCGTAATCAGGGTCTGGACTGAAGACAAAGAGGGCGGCGCCGGTTGGCGCCGCCCTTTTTGCGTTCGGTGCATTACCCGCTGCGCGCTAGTTCACAGGCCGGGTCGTTCCGAATGGGGGTCTGACCACGATCGCACCGCGCGCCTGACCGCCTCTGTTGATCGACGTGTGGAGATTCGTGTACGCGGTCCCATCGCTTTTCCGCATGGTGGCCAGCAGTGAATCGAGGCGCTGTCCGGCCGTCGCATCAATCGCTCCCAAATGCGATCGGACGCTCGCAGGCCCAAACGTACCCGCCACGGTAACGCTGCCATTGACCAGCGCACACGCGGCGGCCACGGGACACAGGTCGACTGCAATCGAGGCATCCCCCGGATTCGTCAGTCGGGGCGCGTGAATGTGCAGTCCACCGAAGGTACCGGTGAGTCCGCTCGCGACGACCGTGAAGTCAACCGAGTCTCCCCGGACGCGGTAGGTTGCCGAGCCGATGGCGGAGTTGGTGAGCGGCGGATTCTCGTTCGCTCCATTCATCGACGAAAAAAATTCCTCGTACCTGGCGTTTGCCGTGAACACCACCGTGGCCGATTGCTGGCCGGCGACGCTCGCTGTGACACTGTTCGCGATTTCCGTTGGACCCAGCGTTAAAGTGGTACTCGCGAGGCCCGCGGCGTCGGTCAGCGACGTCGTCGGGTTCACACTCCCACCGCCCGCGCTCACCGACCAGGTCACGGTCTTGCCCTCGACCGGCTGGTCGGCGGCATTCGTGACTTTGGCGACGAGCAGGTCCGTCACCGGCCGGCCGACGACACCCGGCTGGCTATTCCCCGACGCTAACGTGATGCGAAGTGTCGCATTGGGATTGACAGGGTCGTCATCATTACCGCAGCCAATGGCCATGATCGCCGAGGCGATGAGGCCTGCAGACTTCCAAAAACGCATTGTTCCCCCTTTTAATATGACGTGACGGCGAAACGCCGGGGACGCGACGAACGTCGAACGATTCATGAGGAAGGATTGTCCAACTGAAACCCACCGGGGGCGGTTTACGTCATGACGGAGCACATGGAAAGCCCGTCAGGCTCGCTCTACGCTGAATTGCTGGTCGCGGGCCATGGAATGTTGCAATACTATGGTGGATCCACGGTCATACAAGGGCGCCGCGCTGAACTGCCCGTTAACCGCGCCAGGGGAAGAGATTTCAGCGGAAATCGAGGGGTCGTTCACGCCCGCAGCGGGCTCGGCTGGGCTCGATGCACCAGCGTACATAGCGGAGAATCGATTGGACATCGCCAGACCACCACAGAAAAAGCGGAAGAAGTACGTCTACATCGCACTGGGCGTTGTCGGCCTCGCGTTCGTCACCGTCTTCCTGCGTCGGCTCGAGCCAGCGGCACCCACCGTCGATCGCGGCACGTTATGGATCGATTCGGTGCGCCGAGGAACGATGTTGCGGGAGGTGCGAGCGCCGGGCACGCTGGTGCCTGAACGCATCCGGCTCGTCTCGGCTGTCACGGCGGGTCGCGTGGAGCAGATCCCCATCCGTCCGGGTACGCCCGTCACGCCCGGTACCAAGATCCTCGAGCTGAGCAATCCCGACGTCGAGCTGCAATTTCTGGAATCGCAGCGGCAGCTCACGGCCGCCGAAGGAGAGCGTATTAATCTGCGGACCAACCTGGAGACCTCCCGGCTGAACCAGGAGGGGGTCGTCTCCCAGATCCGCAATCAGTCCAATGAGGCGAGGCGCCAGCTGGCCACGATTGAAGCGCTCGACGCCAAGAAGCTGTCTTCGGCAAATGAGGTAGCCACGGCCCGGGAACGTGCCGGCGAGCTTCAGCAGCGCGTCGCGATCGAGGAAAAGCGCCTCGACATTGTGTCGTCGACGGTGCAGCGGCAACTCGAGCTGCAGCAGGCGAATATCGATCGGCTGCGGGCCATCAAGGACTTCCAGAAGAACCGGGTTGCGTCGATGAACGTTCTGGCCGGCGAGCCCGGGGTGCTTCAGGAAATGTCTCTGGAGCTTGGTCAGTACGTGGTGCCGGGCCAGCTTCTCGCCCGGGTGGCGCAGCCGGGACGTCTGAAAGCGGTGCTTCGGGTTCCGGAAACGCAGGTAAAGGATATCACGATCGGACAGAAGGTGTCCATCGACACGCGAAACGGAATCATCCCGGGTCGCGTAATGCGCATTGATCCGGCGGTGCTCAACACCACGGTGGCGGTCGAAGTCGCTCTCGAGGGCACGCTCCCCAAGGGCGCGCGTCCGGATCTGAGTGTGGATGGCACCATCGAAATCGAGCGTCTGGATAACGTGATGTTCATCAATCGTCCGGCGTACGGTCAGCCGGAGAGCACAGTGGGATTGTTCAAGCTGGTTCCAGACGGCAAGAGCGCGGCGCGGGTGAACGTGAAGCTGGGCCGCAGCTCGGTGAATACGATTGAAGTGCTGCAGGGGCTCGACGTCGGCGACAAGGTGATCGTCTCCGACATGTCCGCCTGGGATTCGAACGAGCGCGTCAAGTTGAGGCAGTAGCGAACCCTTCAGGAAGTTTGATTGTCCAAACGGAATTGCGTAATGCCCACTGCGTATTGCGTATTGCGTATTGCGTTGTTGAGGGAAGTCGTCCGCAGTCCGCAGTCCGCAGTCCGCAGTCCGCAGTCCGCAGTCCGCAGTCCGCAGTCCGCAGCCCGCAGCCCGCAGCCCGCAGCCCTTATGCAGTTCCGCAGTTCTTAAGCAATACGCAGCACGCAATACGCAATACCTTTCTAATGGAGCTATTCATGGACAAGCCTTTGATCCGGCTCGACGGCATCAAGAAGGTTTTTCTGACCGACGAGGTCGAGACCCACGCGCTCGCCGAGATCAACCTCGAGGTGAAGCAGGGAGAGTATCTCGCCATTGCCGGGCCGTCGGGTTGCGGCAAGACCACGCTGCTCTCGCTGCTGGGGTTGCTCGACACGCCCTCTCACGGGCAGTACTTCCTCGATGAAAAGCCTGTGGCGAATCTCACGCCTTCGCAGCGTGCCTTCATCCGCAACCGGCAGATCGGCTTCATCTTTCAGGCGTTCAATCTCATCGGCGATCTCACCGTCTACGAGAACGTGGAGCTGCCGCTCACCTATCGTGGGATGGATGCCGCGGAGCGGAAGAAGCGGGTGCAGGATGCGCTGGAGAAGGTCGGGATGGCGCACCGCATGAAGCACTACCCGTCGCAGCTTTCCGGTGGTCAGCAGCAGCGCGTCGCGGTGGCCAGGGCGGTTGCCGGCGAGCCTCTCATTCTTCTGGCTGATGAGCCGACGGGAAACCTCGACTCCACCAATGGCGAGGCGGTGATGGAGTTGCTGCGCGACCTGCACAAGGCGGGCGCCACCATTTGCATGGTTACCCACGATCCGCGGTATGCAGCGCACGCCGACCGCGCCGTTCACATGTTCGACGGTCGCGTGGTCCAGGAGACCACCGGCGGTCTCACCGCCGCCGCCCACTAGAGGGCTCCAGCGTATCAGGTAAGGAGCGTCACATGTTCAAGCGCATCTTCAGCTCGATTCCCGGCCTCATCGTCATTGCTTCCTTTGCGGCGGCGGCGATGAAGGTGCCGGCGTTTGCCCGCGGCGAAAGGCTGGAGATCAGCGACGCCAGGCGTCAGGAAATATTCCTCAAGAACACAAACCTCCGGCCTCACGAGAGGATATCGGCCGTCGGGCGCTCTAGCAGGGGTTCTCGAGAGGAGACGCTCGCACGAGGATTCTCCGCGAAGTCAGGCGAGTTGCTCGACGTCGATCTGGAGACGGGGGGCGAGATCGATGTGACCGGCTGGGACAAGGACAGCGTTCACATTGTCGCCA
>Ga0136612_10001466_pt1 | contig 10050 bp, 8 predicted proteins | sample AntDryUQ224A2306_2_FD_106644 | JGI IMG/M metagenome (GOLD analysis project Ga0136612, IMG submission 106644) | Polar desert sand microbial communities from Dry Valleys, Antarctica - metaG UQ224A (23.06) | ecosystem: Environmental > Terrestrial > Soil > Desert | place: Antarctica: Dry Valley...
GCGCTCGAGCTCGTAGGCCTCGACCAGGCGCCGGGAAGGCGTTTCCTCGCCTTCTTTCAGGTATTCGAGCTCGACGAGACGGCGGCCCCGGATCCCCTGCGAGAGCGTCGCGATCAGGTTCTCCTCAGCCGAGCCGACCTCCGGTGAAGGCGTCTGGGCGAGCTCGAACTGGCCGAACGTCTCCTCGAGCTTGCGGCGGACTCGCTCGAGCGGCGTGTGGGCATCCGCGGCGATCATGGGGCCGACGAACTCGAGCGCGAGCCGGATCGCCCGCGCCTCGAGAGGGGTCAAGCGGGGAGGCGAGCGGAAGGTATCGCCGAAGAGCTCCTTGTCGACGCGCACCTTGTCTCCCTGCAACTCTGCGTAGACCGCGTAGCAGCCCCCGCCGAAGTTGACCAGGTTGAGGAGGGAGAGGTGCTCCTCGAGCGCCTGCGGCGGAATCTTGAAGCGCTCGGCGAGCTCCGAGGCGTCGATGACCGCCTCGCTGGCCTCGCCGCAGCGGACGAGCAGGTACGCGAGCAGTGCCTGCAGGAGCCCGAAGCGCTCGGGCGCGACGGGGACCGCCGGCCGCTCGGCGACCGCCTGGACGGTCTCGGTCGGAGCGGGAGCGGCCGGCTCGAACGGCTGACCCGTGTGGGCCTCCTGCACGCGCTGCAGAGCCCCCTTCACCTCCTCTTGCAGCTCCGTGGGCTCGAGCGGCAGAGCCCGGCCATCCTGTCGGAGCACCCACGAGGCGAGTGGCCCGATGCTCGCGTACGGCGTCGTGAACACCCCGTTCTCGACGCGCCCGCGATCGCCGAAGGCGCGCTCGACCCACCAGGCCGTGTCGCCTCCGACCGAGATCGAGGCCTCGCCGCGGATCTCGCCGACCTGCCAGGGCGGCCGGCCACGGTGTTCCCCGATGTCGAACTCCGCGGGAATCCGGAAGTCGCGCTCGCGCCGCGTCGCGAAGCGGATGTCGCCGCGGATCCGGGAGACGCGGAACGTTCGCTCGTCCTCGCGGTCGAGGTCGTGGCCGACGAGGTACCAGGCGCCGTTGTCGGAGAGCAGGGCGTAGGGATTGACGGTCCGCTCCGAGGTCTCGTCACGCGCGATCGACCAGTAGGGGAATTTCACGGTCCGCTGCTTCGAGATCGCCCCTTCGAGCTTGCCGAGCCGTCCCGGCATCTCCACCGCCGAGTAGTCGGGGTCGCTCACCTCGACGCGCACGGCCGTCTCGCTCGGCGCCTCCTGGAAGCCCGGGCGTCCGAGCACGAGGTTCTGGAGAGCAAGCCGCAGCGGTTCTGCGTAGGCGAACTTGCCCTCGAGGAGGTAGAGACACGTCTGTAGGGCCGCAAGCTCCTCGTCCGAGAGCTCGAGCGGCGGCAGGAAATACTGCTCGGAGCGCAGGGTGTAGAGCTCCTCGCCGGTGAACTCGTCGCGCTGCGAATGCAGGGGCACGCCCAGGGCGACCAGCTCCGCCCGGTCGGAGTAGAAGCGTCGCGCGAACGCCTCGTCGGACATCTCGGAGTAGCCCTCGACGTTCCCCTTCACGTCGCGTGCCGTGAGCGTCCGAACCTCGGCCATGAGGAAGGCAACGAGGGAGAGCTGCCGGATCAGCTTGTCGGTGTCGTGCGACATGACCGCTCTAATCTAACCCGCGGCCTCGCCCGGCCGGGTCGCCCGCGGCCGGCGGCGGTCAGGCCGCTACGCGCTCGCGCTCGAGATGTTGGTGCGAGGGGCAGTAGTCGCGGTCGGGCAGCGGTGTTCGCTGGCAGGGCTTGCCCTTGCGCGTCGTCGCGCGGCAGCGCGCGATGCCGCCGTCCAGCGCTCCCGACTCGATCTGCTGCTCGATGAATGCAACGGCAGCTGCGACGCCCTCCTGCACCGCCCAGGCCACCTCGGCCTGCGTGGTGATGGGGAAGTAGCGCCGGATGTCTTGGAAGAGCGTGCGGTCGGGCCGGGCGAAGTAGTGCGGGTCCCGGGCGAGCCGCTCCATCGTCTGCTCGCAGGCGGAGAGGACCTCCTGCCGGTGCCTGAGGCGAACGTGCTCGCTCGCATACGGGTCGACGAGGTCTTTGATCGAGCGATAGATGGCTCTCGAGTATTGATACATGCGGGCCTGTAGCTCCAGTGTCTTTTTGTCCATGTGCAGTATCCCGAGCCTCCTATTAAATCCGGGCAAAGCATTGTTAACCGCGGGTTAATCGTCGGCCCCGCGGCCACAGGCGAGCCGCAAGTCTAACGCGTTTCCACGCCGTTTCAAGCCCCTTTTTGGGACTTCGCTTCTCGACCTAGGGTGCGATCTGCCCGGCCTAGGGTGTGATCTGCCGGGGGTAAGCCTGGGAGAAGCCGCTCGAGCGAGCTGCCTCGGCGGCGCCTGTGGCTTCCTGGAGCGAGTCGAGCATCCCCGCGAAGACGACGAAGTAACCGGGATGGAGAATGGGGAAGTCCGACGAGGAGAGCACGCCCACCTCCGTGAGCCCAGCATCGAGGGCTTTCTGGACCTCCGCATCGGCGCTCGCGCGGCCGGAGGACTGGGGCACGGACGCGAGCACCACGGTATAGCCACTCTGCCCCTGCGGCCATTCGATCGGGGCTGCCGGGGGGGCAGGCGGCGGAGGCGTGGCAGCAGGTGGCTGCGGTGCCGCCGGCGGAACCGTCGGCGCGGTCTCCCCGCCGGATGCCGTCGAGGTGGCCGTGGGCGGCGAGCTGGTCGTCGCGACGAGTGTCCCGGTCTTCCCGTCCTCGAGCGAGAGAATCACGACCATCGCGCCGAGGGCGGCGATCAGCAGGAGCAGCAACGCCGGCCACAGCCAGTCGCCTGGATACCAGGGAAGGCGACGCTGCCAGGCCGACGAGAGGGTCGCCACGACGCCTCGCTCGGCCGGCAGCCGCAGCCCGCACTCCAGGCAGTACTCCTGGCCGGAGGCGTAGGGCGTCCCGCAGTCGGGACAGAGCCTCTGCCCACCGCGCAGGGCGGGCTCGACGGGCTCGACGGGAAGGTCCGCTCCGGGTGGCGTCGGAGACGTCGGAGGGCCGGCCATCGGCTAGCGCTCCGCGCGGCCGGCAGTCGGGCTTCGCGAATCCGACGCGTCGGCGCGGCCCGCAGCCTGCCCTGCGAACGCGTCCGCGCCCGCCGCCCCGCAGGTGGAGCAGAAGCGGGCGTCCGCGGCGAGCGGCGAGCCACAACGCGCGCAGGCGAGGACGGGTGTGCCGCCGACGGGCCGGCCACAGTTTCCGCAGAAGTGAGAGCCGAAGATGATGGGAGCGCCGCAGGCGCAGCGGGATTCCGGACCCGGCCGCCGAGCCCCGCTCGAGGCGGCGAGCAGGGAATCCACTTCCTCGAGGCGCGCCTCGATTCTCAGCAGCTCGGTGCAGCGCTCGACGATGAGCGTCTCGCGAAACTCGTCGCGCTTGTACATCTCGAGCATCAGCCCGCCGAGGTCGCGAATCCGCTCCTCGCGTGCACGGAGGAGGGCGCGGCGCTCGCGCCGTAGCCGGCCGGGCGAGGCGGCGCGGGGGAGAGGGGCCGGCCGCGGCGCTTCGGACGGCGGCGCTTGTAGCTCAGAGCCACGAGCCGCCTCGGCGTGCGCGTCGGTCGGAGGCGCAGGCGCCGGGCCCTTCGAGCGGGCAAATACCGAGGAAAGACGTCCCATCGCGCGGCGCGCAGTCTAGCCTCTATGCCTCGATTACGACGATCCGCTCCTCTGTGAGCGCGCGCACCGCGTATGCAGGGCCCTCGCGGGTGTTCCCGGAATCCTTCACGCCCCCGTAGGGCATCTGGTCTGCGCGGAAGCTCGGCGCCTCGTTGATCGTCACGCCTCCGAACTCGAGCCGACGAGCCGCAGCGAGCGCGCCCTCGAGGCTCGCAGTGAAGATCCCGGCCTGCAGACCGTAGCGAGTCCCGTTCGCAAGCTCGATCGCCTCGCCGAGGCTCTCGTAGGCAGTGATCGTGCAGACAGGGCCGAAGACCTCCTCCCGCGAGACCTTCAGCTCCGGGCGCGCATCGCCGATCACCGTTGGCCCCAGCAGGCCACCCACGGCCTCTCCACCCGCGAGGATGGTCGCGCCCTCTCGTCGGGCCTCGTCGATCCAGTCGAGCAGCCGGCTGCGCGCGTCGTCGTCGATCACCGGGCCGACATCGGTCTCCTCGTCGGCCGGATCGCCGACGACGAGCGCCTCGACAAGCGGGAGGAAGCGCTCGAGGAAAACGCTGTAGACGCCGCGCTGGACGTAGATCCGCTGCACGGAGATGCAGCTCTGACCTGCGAAGGAGAAGGCGTTCTGGGCGAGCTTCTCGGCAGCCGTGTCGAGGTCGGCGTCTGCCTCGACGATCACCGGGGTCGCGTTTCCGAGCTCGAGCAAGACGCGCTTGCGGAACGCACGCTTCGCGAGCTGCCAGCCCACCGAACCGGAGCCGGTGAAGCTGATCGCGCGCACGCGCGTGTCCTCCACGAGCTGCTCGCCGATCTCGCTTGCGGGCCCGACGACCACATTCAGCCAGCCGTGCGGCAGGCCGGCCTCGCCGGCGAGCTCGGCGAGTAGGAGTGCCGAGAGGGGCGTCTGGGCCGCCGGTTTCAGCACGACCGCACACCCGGCCGCCAGCGCGGGCGCGAGCTTGTGAGCGGGCAGGTTGAGCGGGAAGTTGAACGGCGTGATCGCGCCGACGATGCCTACCGGCAGCCGCAGGGTGAAGGCGAGCTTTCCCTCGCCCGCCTGGGTCGCGTCCATCGGGATCATCTCCCCTGCGAGCTTGCGGGCCTCGACCGCCGCCATCGTGTAGGTGGACATCGCGCGTCTCGCCTCCACGCGCGCCGCCTTCATCGGCTTGCCGGCCTCGGCGCAGATTAGGCGGGCGACCTCCTCGTGCCGGCGGCCGAGCAGTCCGGCCACGCGGACGAGAACCTCGGCGCGCTTATGGGCCGGAAGCGGATCGCGCATGGCGCGCTCGGCAGCATCGACGGCACGCCTAGCCTCGCCGCCGCCGCCGCTCGCGACGCGGGCGACGAGCTCGCTCGAGTACGGCGAGCGGACGTCGAGCCACTCGCCGGTCTCGAGCCATTCGCCGCCGATCAGCAGGCGTTTCTCGGTCACGGCGCCGGCCACGGGCCCAGTCTAGGAGAAGCGCCCATCTATGCTTCCAAGGGATGCCTGCAGCCGGTTCAGAGGCACTGATCGTGGACGCTGTCCGCAGCCCGATCGGGAAGCGAGCGGGCACGCTTTCGAGCATCCGGGGAGACGAGCTGGCGGCCCAGGTTCTGAACGGCCTCGTGCTGCGCCACGACCTCGACCCAGGCGAGATCGAGGACGTCCAGCTCGGCTGCGTGACCCAAATCGGCGAGCAGGGCTGGAACATCGGCCGCATGGCGCCACTTCTGGCGGGATGGCCGGAGACGGTGTGCGGGACGACGGTCGATCGCCAGTGCGGCTCCTCGATGCAGTGCAACTTCAACGCCGCGACCGCGATCTCTGCGGGCCAGCTCGACCTCGTCGTCTCGGCCGGGGTCGAGATGATGTCGCGCGTGCCGATGGGCTCGGACGGGGGGGATCTGGCGCCCGGCCTGCTCGAGCGCTGGGAGATCGTCCCGCAGGGCATCTCGGCAGAGGTGATCGCGGAGGAGTGGGGACTCTCACGCGAGGAGCTCGACGCCTTCTCGCTCGAGTCTCACCGCCGCGCGCTCGCAGCGACCGAGGAAGGCCGCTTCGAGGGGGAGATCATCCCGATCGAGCTCTCGAATCCGCATTCGCGCGTCGTCTTCGGTACGGACGAAGCGCCCCGCCCGGACACCTCGGCGGAGAAGCTCGCCGCGCTCCAGCCCGCCTTCGTACCGGGCGGCAAGGTGACCGCCGGGAACTCCAGTCAGATCGTCGACGGTGCCGCGGCCGTCCTGGTCGCGAGCGAGCGGGCGGTCGCAACCCTCGACCTCGAGCCGAGGGCGAGGTTCCTCTCGTTCGGGCTCGCCGGGGTTGATCCCCACCGCATGCTGCACGGCAACCCGGAGGCCTGCGCGAAGGCGCTCGATCGCGCGGGTCTCACCTGGGACGACATCTCGGTCATCGAGGTGAACGAGGCCTTCGCCTCGGTCGTCCTCCAGTTCGCGAAGGACGCGGGGCTCGAGGACCGCTACGGCGACATCAACCCGAACGGCGGCGGCATCTCTCTGGGCCACCCGCTCGGCGCGACCGGCGCCCGGATCACCGCCACGCTCCTGGGCGAGCTGGAGCGCCGGGAGGCGCGGTACGGCGTCGCGACGATGTGCATCGGCTTCGGTCAGGCGCTCGCTGCGGTCGTCGAGCGCCTCGAGCACTGATCTCTCGCCGGTGGTCGAGAACCCCAAGCGGATCGTCGAAGCTGGCTACGACCGGATCGCCGGGCGCTTTGCGGAATGGCAGCGGGAGATCACGGGCTCCTCGCGGCTCAGGCGCGTGGAGGAGCTGCTCGAGCTCCTGCCGCCAGACCCCGTCGTGCTCGAGCTCGGCTCTGGCGCAGCTGTCCGCTCGACCCGGCTGCTCGCCGAACGCGGCCGGCTCACGGGCGTCGACATCTCCCGCGAGCAGGTCCGCCGCGCGCGTGAGCGCGTGCCCGAGGCGACGTTCATCCACGGGGACGTCGCGGAGCTCGAGCTCGAGGATGCCTCGTTCGACGCCGTTCTCGCGCTCTACGTCTTCAACCACCTGCCGCGAGCGGACCTGCGCGCGCTCGTCCCGCGCGTTGCGACCTGGCTTCGAGCGGGCGGCCTCTTTCTCGCCACCTACGGCGTGAGCGACTCGCACGAGGAGCTCGAGCCCGACTGGCTCGGCGCCCCGATGTTCTTCAGCAGCCTGGGCCGGGAGGAGAGTCTCGCTCTCCTGCGCTCCTCCGGGCTCGACGTTCTCGAGGCCGAGGTCGAGACGATCGAGGAGCCCGAGGGGGAGGCCCACTTCCTCTGGATCCTCGCGCGGAAGTAGGATCGCTTCCCGTGGAGATCCAGCGGGTCGGAGTCGTCGGTCTGGGCACGATGGGAGCCGGCATCGCGCAGCTCTGCGTGCAGGCGGGCTTCGAGACGATCGGCCGCGAGGTGACCGAGGAGCTCGCTCAGAAGGGGCGCTCGACGATCGACCGCTACCTCTCCCGCGGCGTCGAGAAGAGCCGGATCACCCAGGAAGAGCGGGGCGAGGCGCTCGGGCGGCTGTCGCTCACGACCGCGATCGCCGATCTGGCCGCCTGCGACCTCGTGATCGAGGCGATCGTCGAGGAGATCGGCCCCAAACGCGAGCTCTTCGCCGAGCTCGGCCGCATCGTCGGCGAGGAGGCCGTGCTCGCGACGAACACATCCGCGCTGCCCGTGACCGAGATCGCCGCGGCGAGCGCCCGTCCAGAGCGAGTCGTGGGCATGCACTTCTTCAACCCGGCGCCCGTGCTGCCGCTCGTCGAGGTCGTCCGCACGGCTCACACGGCTGACGGCGCCTTCCGGGCCGCCTTCGCCTTCGCCGAGAGGCTCGGCAAGCAGCCGATCGCCTGCAACGACACCCCGGGCTTCGTGGTCAACCGGATCCTGATTCCGCTCCTGAACGACTGCGTGCGAGTGATCGACGAGGCAGGTGTGGCCCCCGAGGACGTGGACAAGGCGATGCGCTACGGGACGAACTGGCCGATCGGGCCCTGCGCGCTGATCGATCTGATCGGGATCGACGTGCACGTCCACGCTTCCGAGGCGCTCTGGGAGGCGCTGCGGGAACCGCGCATGGCGCCGCCGCCCCGCCTCGTGCGCATGCTGCAGGCGGGGACGCTCGGCCGGAAGACCGGCCAGGGCTTCTTCTCCTACGAGAGCTGAGTACTAGGGTCGGCTGAGCCGCGTCCACAGGTTCTCCACGAGCTGGGAGACGTCCGGCCGCTCGAGCGTCGCGGCAAAGTTGATCGTTCCCGCCGCGAAGACCTTGGCGCCGGCGGCTGTCTCGTAGTAGGTCATCTCGGCAGAGCGGCCGGCCCCCATCAGGTTCGGGATCTGCGCGAGCAGGAGCGTGCCCGGGGGCGAGTCCCATGTCCGCGCGTCGATCTCGATCCCGTAGCTCGAGCCGAGCGAGTCGCCGTTCGTGAGCCCCGTGCCGGCGAAGAGCCACGGCGCCTTGTCGGCCCCGGTGACGCGGTAGGGCGCCTGCCGCGACCCGTGATCGGAACCGACGTACTGCGCGCCCACGAGCCGGGCCTCCGGCCGGCCGAGCTTGCGCCAGAGCTGCACGCGCTCGAGGCGCCCGCCCTCCCGGCGGACCTTCCAGAAGAAATTGTTCGCGGCCAGGAAGATCAGATTGCCGCCCAGCTTCCGGTAGCGCTCGACGACGTCGTAGGTGTGCGCGGTCACGTACTCCTCGTGGCCGGGAAAGACGACGAGATCGTAGGTCGAGGCGAGCCGGTCGCCGGAGCGGAAGCGATCGAGGTCGTCGTCGGAGAGGAACTCCACGTGCTTGCCCGTTCGGTTGAGCCAGGCGATGAAGGTGAGATCCCAATCCTTGAACCGGAACGGCAGACCGAAGTCGAGATACGGGCGCCGGAGATCGACGTGCCTGAGCGCTCCGCTGACGTACCAGCTGTCGCCCCAGCCGTCGCCGTCTCCGTCGAGAAAGTTGTAGGCCTGCCAGGTGTTCGTCGCGAGCACGACTGCGATTCGGCTCCGGCCGGGTACCCGCGGGCGCACGATCAACGGTGCATATCCCACTCGACCGTCGAGCGCCTTCGCCCTCAGGAAGTAGAGCCCGCTCGGCCATTCGCCGGCGCGAACGAAGCGGAGGAGGCCGGGGCCGTTCCGGTGCCCACTCCAGTCCACGCGGAGCGGGGGTGTCATCGCGAGGCCGCTCGTGCGGTAGTCCTCGGCGCCCTCTCTCGACGTCCTCGAATACGCGAAGACCTGAAGATCGAGTGTCCGGGCGTCCGTCGCCAGTGACACGTCGGCGCGCTCGCCCTGGGCATAGCTTCGCAACGGGAACCCGACGTCGATCCCCTGAACGCGGACGACCGGCGCCCGCGCCGGCCCGCCGGGTCGGGCGTTTCCGTAGACCCGCACGCCACCCCGAGCGTCCGTCGCCCGAAGGCGCAGCACGTACGTGCGGGGGCTCGTCTTCCGGGAGGGCGTCCACGCGAGGCGGTGCTTCCCCGCGCCGAGCTCCACCGCCCGGAACCAGATGACGTTCGCGGAAGGTCGTCCGGCGCGAACGAGATCGGTGCGGATCGCCTCCATCTTCACGGTCGCCCGCCGGTCGAGTCGAAAGCTGACGATCGCCCGGTCCCGGAAGCCGTCGCCGTTCGGGCTCACGGTTGTAAGAAGTTGCCCGTCTCCTGCAAACGGGCTCGAGCCGTTGGCGATCGAGATGTCGGCGAGACGCGGGGGCAGCCCGGCCGACCTGCCGCTTGCCCCGGCAGGCAGGAGGAGGATGGAGCAGGCTAGGAGACCGGCAAGACGCCTCATGACCTCTCGGCCTCGCTGCTTCTCGTGCCGGTGCCGAACAGACGCCGCAGAGCCGCCCGGTCCTCGGGCTCGGTGAGGACGAGAACCTCGTCGCCCGGCTCGAAGACGTACGAGCCGCGGGCCTGAACGGGCCGGCCCTCGTGGACGATCAGGCTGATCCAGCTTCGCTCGCCGATTGGAAGGTCTCGGATGGACGTGCCGACGGCGCGTGAGCCGCGCTGGACGTGGAAGCGCTCGAGACCGCGCTCGGGGTCACGACGCAGGCCGATCGAGAGATTCCACGGCTCGGGCTGGAGCGAGCGCATGCGCACACCGAGCCGCCGTGCCGCGAAGGGCAACGTCGAGCCCTGGATCGCGACCGAGAACGCCACGACGATGAAGACGACGTTGTAGAGCCGCTCGGAGTCCTCCACTCCCGCGAGCAGCGCGAAGGCGGCAAGCAGGATCGGTACCGCCCCTCTCAGACCGCCCCACATGATGAACAGCCGCTCTCCATAGCGGAGGCGGAACGGCAGGAGGAGCGGGCCGACGACCAGTGGACGGGCGACGAAGGCGAGCAGCAGCGCCAGCAGCAGCCCGTCGAGCCACTGTCCGTCCGTGCCGAGGTTCGTCACGTCGATCGTGAGCC
>Ga0136612_10001467_pt1 | contig 10047 bp, 7 predicted proteins | sample AntDryUQ224A2306_2_FD_106644 | JGI IMG/M metagenome (GOLD analysis project Ga0136612, IMG submission 106644) | Polar desert sand microbial communities from Dry Valleys, Antarctica - metaG UQ224A (23.06) | ecosystem: Environmental > Terrestrial > Soil > Desert | place: Antarctica: Dry Valley...
ACCTGGAGGCGGCGCTACGGGCGGGCTCGACCGCGAACGGCGTGTTCGGCGCGAAGGTGATGTGGGGCTACCTCGACGACTTCGAGCGGAAGCTACGCACCTTCCCCGGGCTGGAGCATATGCCGCTGCCTCGCCTGCACTACATCTGGATGACGCGCCGGGACCGGGTGCGACAGGCCGTGTCGTTCTCGAAGGCGGTCCAGACGGGCGTGTGGGCGTGGCACGGCGACGGTCCCACGCAGAGCCCGGTGCTAGCCCCGGTGTTCGACTTCGAACAGATCGGAGCCCTCGCGAGTGAGATCAAGGAGCACGACGAGCAGTGGCGGCGATTCTTCGCCGACGCCGGCGTCGCTCCCCTCCAGATGGTGTACGAGGACCTCGTGCGGGACCGTGAGCGCGCCGCCCGCGACGTGCTCGCCTACCTGGGGATAGAACTACCTGCCGACGCCCCCGTCCGCGCGGCGACGCACGTGCCGCGAGAGCAGAGGATGCAGCGTCAGGCCGACGCCCAGTCGGAGGAGTGGGTGAGGAGATACCACGAGCTCAGGATCGGGAGGCGGGACAGGGCCGGACTTGAGCGCCCTTGTGCCTGATCAAGCGGCATCCTGCGCATACGGGCGTAGGGTTGGGGTGTTCCCGAGGCGTTCAATTGAACGCCCCTACATCAGGGCGCCGCGATCTGCGTATGTTATTGGGTGCACAAACCCGGGCGCCTTAATCCCTGTGCGTGTACGGCGACTTCTGCCTTCCGACTGGAGTCCGGTTGTACGGCCGCCGCTACGTGACGTTGACGGGGACCAGGTGGAAGCCCGTCGAGCCGTTGGGGAGGGTGGGACTTTCCTCGGCGATCTGAACTGCACCCTTGCCGTCGGTGACGCGCGCGGTGAGCACGGCGGGGCCGGAGCGCTCGGGCGTCCAGTCGGCCTCCCAGAAGCGCCATGAGTTGAGTGCGACCTCCTCACCCAGTCGCGCCTCCCGCCACGTCGTCCCTGCGTCTGCGCTCCACTCGACCTTTGCGACGCCTCGGGAGCCGGCGAAGGCGATGCCGCCCACTTTGACAGCACTACCGGCCTGTATCTTGTCCGCCTTGCCCGGTACTCGCACCTGTGAGATGAGCTGTATGATTGCGGTGTCGCTCCAGCCCTGTCGCTGCCAGTAGCCCTGATAGTCGGTACCGACGATCTCGATCTTCTCAAGCCACTTGGTGTTCTTCATACCGTAGATATTGGGCACGAGCAGCCGCGCCGGTGCGCCGTGTGAGTCGGTCAGAGGCGCGCCGTTCATCTCGTAGGCGAGCACGACCTCGGGCTCCATCGCCTTTGCGATTGGAAACGATTCCGTGTAGCCGTCGGCGCACGTGAGTTTGACGTCCACCGCGCCGGCCTGCACGCCCGCGCGCTCGAGCAGACTGCTGAGCGACACGCCCTTCCAATGTGCGTTGCCGATCAGCCCGCCGCCTACGGGGTTGGAGATGCACGTGAGAGTCTCGTCCTGGTTTACGGGTGGGAGAGCACGGAGCTGCGGAAGCGTGAGCGCGTAAGGGCGCTCTACCATACCGCTCAGCGTCAGTCGCCACGACGCGGCGTCTACCTGTGGGTTCACCAGGTTCTTGGACACCTGATAGAATTCATCCACCGGCGTGAAGGGCGCGGGCATGCCCGCTGTACGAACGTCCACACTGGTCACAGACATGCGCTCTACCAGCTTAATCAGCACGGCTCCGAGGCCGCCGACCGCAAGCAGCGTGGCTCCGGTGGTCAGCCCACGTTCGAGGAATCGGCGTCGCGAGCGGCTCTGCACTTCCGTCGTCGAGAACCCCTCGCGCACCAACACCGGCCCGACGACTCCCAAAGCATACACGAGCCAGGCCAGCGCCGAGAGCCCGAATACCCCCCCGTCGGCAACCAGCAGCCAAGCGACGATCAGCGCGGCCGCAGGCAGGAGTGTGAGGGCGCCGATTGCCCGGCGGGATGCCGGACGGCGCCGCGACGCCGTGAGGTACGCCGAACCTCCCAGGGCGCCCACGAGCAACAGCGCTCCAGCGAACCCGCCATACAGTAGTGGTTTCGCGTAGCCCCCGAGCACGTCAAGCCCGGTCTCGAACCACGCCATTGGTATCCGAGGGATAACCCAGTTCGCAACCGACTCGATCGGCGTGAGCACGTTGGCGTAAAGCCGCCCGACGAATAGCACCAGCAGACCTAACGCGGCGGCCCGTAGACCTAGCGAGAAGCCCTCGCGCCCGTCGGGCTTCGAGAAACTCGTAGCGGTGTTGGAGAGGGTGTTTGAAATGTTCATGCTTCATTATACTCCGGTCCGCCGGAATTGGGTCGGGGACGTGAGTGGCACCAGGGTCATGTCAAAGTCAGGATCGTACCCGCTCGCCGAATCATACGCAGCGTCGTTGAGGCCGATGTCGGGGATTCGTGATGCGCGAATACGTCGAATCTGGAACTCAAGTTAGCGCCGAGAGCGACTGTGGACGCCAATCGCCTCGCTCAGCGCGACTTTGACATCGCCCTGGAGTGGCACAGCGTTTTCATTGGTGAGCATTGCGTTGCACCGGCTCTGCATCTGTTTCGACGGCAGTTGCTATACTTGACCGCAAGCGCGATTGGGCGAATGGTGCAGATTAGCATAGGGGGCTTGGTATGAGCGAGGTTGCGATCGGCGACTACGGTTTTCTCGCCGACGGCCATACTGGCGCGTTGATCGGGAGGGAAGGCTCAATAGACTGGTACTGCCCGTCGCGTTTCGACACGCCGTCGGTGTTCGCCCGCCTGCTCGACCCAGAGGGCGGGCACTGGTCCATCCGACCCGTTCAAGCGACTGTTGTCGAACGTGAGTACCTGGACGGCACGATGGTCCTTCGCACGGCTTTTCACGAAACGCGAGGTCAGGCGGCTATGACGGACGCGCTCGCACTCGCGCCCGGCGTTCGCGGCCACGACATCGGGAGTCAATCTCCGCAGACGCTCTTACGCAGAGTGGAGGGGCTGGATGGGGAGGTGGAGTTCGTGATGGAACTAGACCCCCGCCCAGGCTATGCGACGGACCCTCCAGAGATCGAGGCCCTGACTGACGGCGCCCTAATTCGTGGTGGACCCGTTGAGCTACACCTCACGGCGTCTGTGCCGTTACAGATCGTCGGTAGCCGGATCGGCGCTCAGTTCACGGTCCACGCGGGGGAGGCTGTAGAGTTCGCCCTGGCGTATCGGGACCGATCGCTGACCGACGACCACGAACAAGCTAGCCCAGGCGTTTCCGTCGCGGCTGCGCTGGAGGATGCTGTCGAGGCGTGGCGGTCATGGTCGGAGATGCACCGCACCTACGATGGTCCCTATGCCGACCAGGTGCATCGCAGTGCGCTTGTGCTTCGGGCGTTGACCTACCAACCTACCGGCGGCGTCGTTGCGGCGGCAACCACCTCTGTGCCCGAGACGCCTGGAGGCAGCGATACGTGGGATTACCGATACGTGTGGTTGCGAGACTTGAGCCTCACGCTCCGCGCGCTTTGGATCGCGGCGTGTCCACATGAAGCCGAGCAATTCTTCCACTGGATGGACGGCGCGATCTCACCTCGCTTGACTGAGGGGCGGCACGTGCAGATCATGTACGGTCTCAATGGGGAATGGGACCTTGCCGAGAGCACACTCGCCCACCTGCAAGGGTACAGGGGTTCGCAGCCGGTGCGGATTGGGAACGGCGCGTGGGACCAGAAGCAGCTTGATGTGCTGGGCGAGGTGATAGACGCCGTTTACTTGTTCCGAGACCGGCTTGGCGAGCTCGACGACAGAACGCAGCGGCTCGTTTGCGTGCTTGCCGACGCCGCCGCTGAGACGTGGACTGAGCCGGACGCCGGCATCTGGGAGGCTCGGGAGGGCGACCGACATCACCTCAGCTCTAAGGTGTTGTGTTGGGTGGCGCTTGATCGGGCTGTGAAGCTGGCGGACAAGCTGGGGGACGGCGCCAACGTGCGCTCCTGGGAGGCCGCTCGAGACGATGTTCGACGGACGGTGCTCGAGCGCGGCTGGAGCGAGCGCGCTGGCGCCTACACCGGTTCCTTCGACTCCGATGAGCTGGACGCATCCGTACTTCTGTTACCGCTGGTAGGGTTCCTGCCTGCCGACGAACCTCGCATGTGGGCCACTATCGAGGCGGTCAGGCGTGAGCTGGCGAGAGATGGGCTGGTCCACCGCTGGGCTGCGGAGCGCAATGGGTTCCTCATCTGCACCTACTGGCTCGTCGAGTGCCTCGCACTGGCGGGCGACGTAAAGGGCGCAGTCGAGCTCTTTGAGAGGACCACGGGCTATGCCGGTGAGCTTGGCCTATTGAGCGAAGAGGTTGACGCAGTGTCCGGTGAGATGTGGGGTAACTTCCCTCAGGCGTTCTCGCACGTGGGTCTCGTCAACGCCGCTTCGGCTATAGGCGATGCTCAACGCTCGCGAGGAGTATTAGCACGCGCCCGGAGAGTCGCGCACAGGTTGACAGGGTTGTAGTGACGAACACCGCAGTCGAGCCGGCGCACCCCGCCCTCGACCGCCTGGCGGGGCGGGGCGCACGGCTAAGAGATGCGGTAGTCCGCCCTCCGACAGCGTAAGGGGCGCTCGAAATGTAGGCGGTCCCCGTAGGTCATTGGCGAGGGCTAGACGGGGAGGAACGGTAGGGAGAGGTTGGGTATGAAGAGGTATTCGAGGCAGGTGATCTTCCCGCCGGTGGGCGAGGACGGACAACGGCGGCTCGGAGCCGCGACCGCGCTCGTCGTGGGGTGCGGCGCGCTCGGGTCGTGCAGCGCAGAATTGCTCGCGCGCGCGGGGGTCGGTAGGCTTCGCCTGGTGGATCGCGATTACCTGGAGGAGCATAACCTGCAGCGCCAGTCGCTCTACGACGAAAGGTTGCTGGCCGCCGACGTCCCAAAGGCCGTCGCCGCCGCACAGCGCATAGGCGAGATTAACTCCCACGTTTCGACCGAGGCGCACGTGACGGACGTCACGGCGGCCAACGTGCTCGATTTGTTCGAGGGCGTGGATGTTGTTCTAGATGGAACGGACAACTGGCAGACGCGCTACCTGCTTAACGACGCAGCCGTGCACACGGGTACGCCGTGGGTGTACGGCGGGGTGCTCGGCACGACGGGGGTGAGTATGCTTGTCGAGCCGGGGCGCACGCCGTGTCTGCGCTGCATCTTCCCCGATCCGCCTCCGCCGGGCGGCGAGACGTGCGAGACGGCGGGCGTGCTTGGTCCTGCCGTGTGGTCGGTCGGGTCGGTACAGGCAATGGCCGCGATGCGGCTGCTGCTGGGAGACCCGTCCACCGCGCAACTGCTCACTATAGATGCTTGGACGCCTGGTATGCAGTCGGTGCACGTCGGCGCGCCCGATCCCGACTGCCCGGCGTGTGGGCTCGGCGACCTGGTGTTTCTGTCGGACGTCCGACTTTCAAGTGCGCGACTATGCGGTCGCAACGCCGTGCAGGTGTCGGCGCCTTCCGGCGTCCGCGTGGACCTGCGGGCCGTGGCGGAACGTACGGCGGCGCTGGGGGAGGTGCGTTACAATGAGCACCTGCTCCGATTCAAGGTGGACGGGTGCGAGCTCACATTGTTCGCCGACGGTCGGGCAGTCGTGCGCGGGCTGGAGGACCCCGCCCTGGCGCGCTCGCTCTACGCACGCTACATAGGCGCCTGAGGGGCTGAACGGCCACGATCCTGCACGATGCGGCGGCCTCGAAGCGCGACCGGCTACTGCGGGCCGATTAGCTCGCGCCCGCCGAGATAGGGCCGAAGCACGTCCGGCACGACGATGGTTCCGTCGGGCTGCTGGTAGTTCTCCATCACAGCGATCATCGTCCGAGGCAGGCCCAGGCCCGTGCCGTTGAGCGTGTGTACGTACTCGGTGCGTGCGCCGGCCCCTCGCTTGAAGCGGATACCCGCGCGGCGAGCCTGGAAGTCGCCCACGTTCGTGGTCGAGCACACCTCGAGCCACTCGCGAACACCGGGCGACCACACCTCGACGTCGTAGCCGCGTCGTCCCTTGAAGCCAAGGTCGCCGACGCATCGCTCAACCGTGCGATACGACAACCCGAGCCGCCCGCACGTTTCCTCAGCATCGGAGGTAAGCCGGTTGAGAGCCTGCTCAGACTCCTCCGGCAGCGTGAAGTGGTACATCTCGACTTTCTCGAACTGGTGGCCGCGCTTGATGCCGCGCACGTCGCGCCCCGCGCTGAGCTGCTCGCGCCGGAAGTTGGCGCTGTACGACGTGTACTGTAGCGGCAGATCGGAGGCGCCGAGTATCTGGCCGGCGTACATACTCGTGATGGGCGACTCGGAGGTCGGGATAAGCCAGACGTCGTCCTCGACGTCGTGGTACATATTGTTCTCGAAATCGGGAAGGTGCGCAGACGCCCAGAGCGTTTGTTCTCGAACGATGTACGGCACGGCCACCTCACGATAGCCCTGCGTCTGGTGCAGGTCGAGCATCCAGGCGACGAGCGCCCGAACAAGCCGAGCGCCGTCGCCGTGCAGCACATAGAATCGGGCGCCGCTGATCCGTCGTCCCTGCTCGAAGTTGATGAGGCCAAGCGCCTCGCCAAGCTCCCAGTGCGGCCGGGCCTCGAAGCTCAACTCCGTTTCCTCGCCGACCTGGCGCACGAGTACGTTCTCGGTGTCGCCCTCGCCGTCGGGGACCTCGGCGTCCGGCAGGTTCGGCAGTTCCAAGAGGAGCGCGTTCATCGCCTCGTTCAAAAAGGCGATATCGCCGTCCAGCTCGGTGATGCGGTCGCCGACGGCGCGCATCTCGGCGATCTTCGGATCGCGATCAGCGGCGTCCTTTAGTTGGGCGATTACCTTTGAGACCCGCTTGCGTTCTCCTTTGAGCTTCTCGACGGACACGAGCAGCGCCCGACGGGTCTCGTCCAGTGCGATAATTTCGTCCAGCGACTCGTCGGCGTGGCGGCGGCGGAGGGCGGCACGGACCATGTCGGGTTTCTCGCGAAATAGCCTGATGTCAAGCACTGGGGTTCACCTCGATACGTTGTAGTCTTGTGTGTTCGGTGGGCGCCAATCCGCACGCAGACCGCCCCACGAAGCGTCAAGGCGCACGCGGGGGCGGAGCGTCTGCGTACGTGTCGGCGGGTCCGGCGTCGGAGGTCAGGATGCGGCGTCTCGACAGTAGAGCGCAGACAGCCCGCGCCCTACTGCGCCCGGCCCGGCCCGGCCCAGCTTACCGACGGACGGCTTCGGGCAGAAACTTGTGCCACTCCTCGTTTGGCGAATGGTTCAGCTTCTGTAGGAACACGTAATATGGACTGACCCTGGGCTCGCCCGGCTGGTTAATGAGCCGCATGCGCGCTTCGTCGGGGAGCTTGCCGCCCTTGCGATGGTTGCAGGGCTTGCATGCGCTGACCAGGTTCTCCCAACTGTGTCCGCCTCCCCTCGACTTCGGCACCACGTGGTCGAGGGTCAGGTCGCGCATTTGCTTGCCGCAGTACTGGCAGGTGTACTTGTCGCGATTGAACACCTCTCGTCGCGAGAGCTTCAGCTTGGGCCTGGGTCGCTTGATGAGATTCGACAGCCGGATCACGGAAGGGCAGGTGTACTTCACAGTGGCCGTGTTGATGACGTGGCCGTTCAACTCCAACACCTCGGCTTTGCCATTGAAGACCATTACGATGGCGCGCCGCGCGTTGCACACGTTGAGGGGTTCGTAGTTTTGGTTTAGGACAAGTACGGACGGATCCACCGTTGGGCTCGTTTCTGCAAGGATAAATCTGACTTCTACAAGAATCATACCATGCAGCCCAGAGCTTCACAAACCGCGCGTCTCACCGCCGCTGTAGCGGCGAGTGTGGCGCCCTCCGCGCCCCATTCAGCACCGGGCGCGACGAACAGCTCGGAGCACATAGACTCGCTACGCCCGCGCTGGCGACGTACCTCGACGGCGGTTGCGCCGCGTCCAGGTTCGTGGTCAACCGCCCGCGATGTATGTGTAGCGCCGCGCGAGCGCGGGGAGCACGCACGATGCGCCGGGATGTGCGGCTCGCAGGTGTTCCACGAAAAGGCCGGGGCGACCAAGATTACCAGCGAACATATCGTAGTGGATGGGTATCACCGTCTTGAACCCCGCCCGACCTGCGAGCTCTGCCGCCTCGCGCTCGTCCATGTTGCCCACGATGTCGTCCTGCTCCCGGAAATAGCTGCGCCCGTTGATGGGCAGCAGGCCGAGGTCTATCTCGTGGCGCCGCAAGCGCTCGACCAACCCGTCGTAGATCACCGTGTCTCCTGCATGGTAGAGGGACACCGAGCCGAACTGCAGGATGTAACCAACATAGGCGTGTCTATCCTCCGAATCCCGCTCGAAACCGTACGTCGTCGGCGGATCGAAGGCGTGCATCGCGGGGATCGGCGTCGCGCGAACCGCACCAAGCTCGACAGCCTCGTCGGCCCGCGCGCCGACGATCCGCCGCTCTGGTATGCCGAGGCCCACCAGGCGGGAAACTAGTGGCTCCGGCAGGACGAAGCGGGCTTCCGGAGCGCTCCTGGCCAGCGCGGGCAGCGTTTGGTCGTCGAGGTGGTCTATGTGGTCGTGCGTGACGAACACGAGGTCTGCTCGCGGCGCGCTCGCCGGCGGAAACGGTGGGGGCGTCAGCCGAGCGTCCATCTCCGAAAGAAACGGGTCCACGTACACGGTCGCTCCGCCGCCCTTGAGTAATACGCTCGCCTGGCCGAGCCACCACAGCGCGACCGAGCCGGGCGCGGGGTCCGACCGCTCAACCTCCAGGCGTATCTCGTCGGCTCGTTGCTCCTGGGTGTTTATGGCGGTCTCCTCTCAGCAGCCGCGTGTTCGGCGACGCTTGGCGTCCCTAGCGAGCGACGGCGCGCTCGTCCGTTGCGTGCGTGACGAGCACCTTCAGCGTGCCCTGCTGCTTGGCGATGAGCGTATCGAACACGGTCTGATACTCTGTGAGCGCGTAGCGGTGGGTGACAAGCGGCGCCAGGTCGAGGAGCCCTGCGGTGAAGAGTAAGACGGCGTGCGTCCAGGCCGCCGAGTTCGCCCCGAACGTTCCAAGCACTGTGAGGTGCTTTAGCGCGAACAGGTCCGGGTCGAGCGTCAGCCCCCCGTCTCCGCCCGCGATCCCCTGCAGCGCGACCGTCCCCGAGCGCCGGGCGAGCGCGAACGACTGCTCGACGGCCTGCGCCTTGCCGGCGCCCTCGAACACGAAGTCCGCGCCGAGCCCTCGGCTCAACTCAAGCACGAGCGGCTCCGCCTCGTCCCGGTGGTAGTTGACGGTATGCGTTGCGCCCATCCGCCGACCGAGTGCGAGCCGGTCGTCGCGAGAGCCGACAAGCACGATCGCCGCCGGACTGTGCAGCCGCGCCATGTGCACCGCGAGTTGGCCGATGGCGCCGTCGCCTATCACTGCCACCACGGCGCCGGGTCGAGGCGCCGCGCGCAGGAAGCTGTCCGCAACCACGGCGGTGGGCTCGAGTAGGGCGGCGCACGCCAGGTCCGCCTCCGGGGCGAGCCGGTGCGTCAGCCGTGCGGGCGCGGCCACGTACTCGGCGAATCCTCCCGGCCGGGTGAAGCCGATCTCGTTGTAGCCCTCCTCGCAGAGGTTCGTTAGCCCGTTGTGGCAGTTAGCGCACGCGCCGCAGTACACGAATCCCTCGCACACCACCTTGTCGCCCGGCTCAATGCCGCGCACTCGCTCGCCTGCCTCCGCGACAACGCCCGACCACTCGTGGCCAGGCACCGCAGGGTAGCGCACGTACTCCGCCGGCCGCGTGCCCTGGTATAGCTCCACGTCGCTGCCGCACACCCCCGCCGCGTAGGACTTGATGAGCACCTCGTCAGGGCCGCACGCGGGCCGGTCGAGTTCAATCAGCTCGGCGATCCCCGCCCGAACGATCTGTACAGCCTTCATCCGCCGTACGCCTCCCTAGATTTAGTGGCGAGCATAGGCTCTTCAGTGTGCATCCAGCCCCGCAGTCTTCCCCGTTCGTACGACGGCACTACGAGGCCGAGGGGCTGATCTGCACCGTCTTGGTGTCGG
>Ga0136612_10001468_pt1 | contig 10040 bp, 14 predicted proteins | sample AntDryUQ224A2306_2_FD_106644 | JGI IMG/M metagenome (GOLD analysis project Ga0136612, IMG submission 106644) | Polar desert sand microbial communities from Dry Valleys, Antarctica - metaG UQ224A (23.06) | ecosystem: Environmental > Terrestrial > Soil > Desert | place: Antarctica: Dry Valley...
CTGTCGCGCGAGGAGCTCGAGAAGCTCGCGATCACGCTCGAGGAGGAGATGTTCGCCGCCGCCGAGGAGCTGCGCTTCGAGTATGCGGCGAAGCTGCGGGACGAGATCAAGGACCTGCGCCGGGAGCTCCAGACGTTCGCCGAGGCGCCCGCTTGAGTGGAAGAATGGTGGAACACAAGGTAGTGTTACACCCTGCATGGCGCTCAACATCAAGAATCCAGAGACCGAGCGGCTCGCTGCCGAGGTCGCAGAGCTGGCCGGGGAGTCCAAGACGCAGGCCGTGACGGTCGCGCTACGGGAGCGGCGCGAGCGCCTGCGCAGAGACGACGACCGCGAGGGCCGCGCCCTGCGCCTCCGTCGCGTGCTCGAAGAGGAGATCTGGCCGCTCATCTCCCCCGACCAACTCGGACGTCCGCCGATGACGAAGGCCGAACGTGAGGAGATCCTAGGAATCGGGCCGGAGGGAGTGTGATTCTCGACACCTCTGCGCTCGTTGCGCTCATCCTCCAAGAAGACGGGTACGAGGAGCTCGCGCGGATCGCATCCGAAGCCTCTGTCCGCGGCGTCGGCACTCCAAGCTTGGTCGAGACCGGGATCGTGCTGCACGGACGAGTCGGCGGGGTCGCACGCACGGCGCTGGAGCGCCTGCTCGCCGATGCCGAGGTGGAGACGATCGCCTTCACGGAGCGCCACTGGCCGGTCGCGCTGCGCGCGTTCGCCCGCTTCGGCAAGGGCAGACACCCGGCGGCGCTGAACCTCGGCGACTGCTTCACGTACGCGACCGCTTCCGTCGCCGGCGAGCCCCTGCTCTGCCTCGGCCACGACTTCGCGCAGACCGACCTTGAGCTCGCGTAGGTTCCGTGTCGCGGCTCTACGCGATCAGCTCGTAGTCGACACGCAGCCGCTCGTACGTCGAGACGGCGCGTCGATCGTAATCGGCTCGGCGGCGGGAGACGCGTCAGCACCGAGAACGTCTCCATCGGGACGTGTGCGAGCAACACTCGCGCGGGAGCCAACGCGGCTCGCGCGGCGTCGTGGCGGTCGTGCCAGCGCGCGAACGCGGCGATCACGACAGACGAGTCGGGCGCGTTCAGCGACGCAGCCGCTCCAGCAGAGCGCGAACGGCGTCGGCCGTGAGCGTCGCGGAGTCGTCACCGTCGATCTCGGCTGCCAGAACCCGTCGCGCTCGACGAGGCGCATCGGTTTCGACACGGGCTCGGCCACGCCTGTCGTCGCGCTCGGCTCAGCGGCCCTGGACGACCTGCTCGAGCGCGGCGACCTCGCCGACTGGGCGCCGATCCTGCATGAGATCCGCCGCGAACCCGGCGGGGAGGTTGCAGAGCGCGTGCTGAAACTCGTCGAGCACCATCCCATGTACGGCACGTCCTCGCTCTGGCGAGGCTGGATCGCGGAGCAGCGTGCCGTGTCGCCCTCGTTTCATGCGGGAGCGGCGCTTCGCCGCCTACGGGTCGATCGGCTGCTCACCCAGCAGGAGCTCGCTGTCCGCCTGGACATGACCCAGCCGGAGATCTCCAAGCTCGAGCGCCGCGCAGATGTTCGTCTTTCGACGATCCGAGCCTACGTCGCCGCCCTCGGCGGCCGTCTGCGTCTGGTGGCCCGTTTGGGCGGGGAGGAACTCGACATCGAGTAATGCATTCGTGCATACTGACGTTCCTGCTATACTAAACGTATGTCAAAAATGATTACGCTGCGAGTATCAGAGGCGCGACTTCGGCGACTCGACGCGGCAGTGGCGCGCGGCGCCTACTCGACTCGCGCCGCGGCGCTGTCCGAGGCGCTCGATCGGCTGCTGGTCGAGGCGGAGGAACGGGAGATCGACGAGGCGATCGTCGCCGGATACACGCGCTTTCCGCCGACGGCCGAGGAGGATGCGCAGGCTCGGGCGTCCGGTCGGCGCTCGCTCGCTGACGAGCCCTGGTGAATCGCGGCGAGGTGTGGTGGGCGGACGAGCCGGAGGTGGGGCGTCGTCCGTACCTGATCCTGACGCGTGACGCGGCGATCGCGGTGCTGAACGGCGTCATCACGGTGCCGGCGACGCGCTCTGTGCGCGGCATCCCTACGGAAGTCGCTCTCGGCCCAGACGACGGTATGCCAGAATCGTGCGCTCTCACGCTGGACAACATCACGGTCTTGCCCAAGGGATACTTCGTCGAGCGCATCACGACGCTCGGACCCGGCACGATGGATCGCGTCTGCCGTGCGCTCGCCGCGGCGACCGCCTGTCGCGGCTGACGTAAGCGAATCGCCCATCGCTGATCAAGGAGGTTTGCCATGTGCCGCAACATCCGTACGCTCCACAACTTCGAGCCCACCGGACACCGAGGAGGAGATCCACGCCTCGGCGCTGCAGTACGTCCGCAAGCTCAGCGGCACGACCAAGCCGTCGCGCGCGAACGAGGCCGTGTTCGAGCGGGCGGCGGTGGAAGTTGCGGCGGCGCTGCCCGCTTGCTCGACGGGCTCGTGACTGCAGCGCGCCCGCGCGATCGGGAGGTCGAGGCGGCAAAGGGCCGCGAGCGCTCAGCTGCGCGGTTCGCCCCGGTGTCGAGCAGCACCTAGGACTCGATGTCGATCGCGCTCGCGCAGATCCGGACGGGCGCACGGCTCCGTGACGTGCGGTCCCTCTCGGTCGAGGGCGGGGACGTGGACGGCCTCGAGGACGCGATCGAACAGAAGCGCGGCACGCGTTGCTGCTTCGGTGACGACGTGCGCGGACGGCGCCTCGTAGAGGCAGAAGCAGATCTCGTCCTCGGGGACGAGGATCGAGCGGAGGAAGCGAACCGCGATCCCTTCTGAGGCCATCGCCTCGGCGGCCGCCTGTGCCCGCGTTGCGACGCCGGCGCCGTCCGACGCGGCGCCCGGCAGGTACAGCTCCACGAGGTACTCGGCCACTGGCCGGGGAGTCACGCGTCCCGCGGCGCGGCAGCGGGAGTGCCGCCGCCGTTTCGCACGACGACGGTGCCGGCGACGCGGTCGCCGAGGCGTTGGTTCTTCTCGGAGATCCAGATGAGGATCGCTCCGACGAGGTAGGGAAGGAGCAGGGGCAGCGCGTCGACGAGCCGCAAGACGTTTCGCACCACCGAGGAGCTCCAGTCCAGGCGAGCACCGTCCTTTTTGACGACCCGCAGATTGGTGAGGAGCTTGCCGGGCGTCGCTCCGATCATTGCCTCGAGGACGATGTAGTAGGCGAAGGCTGCGGCGAAGTAGAGCAGGGCGAGCGGCCCGGTCAGATAGAAGCCTTCTTCTGTCGTGTTGCCGGTGGCGAGCGCGATCACATAGCCGAGCGCGATCAGCGCGACCAGGTCGATGACCCAGGCTACGAATCGAAGACCGACGCCCGCGTACCGCAAGGTCGGCTCTAGCATGACGGCTCGGCGAGCGGTGGCCAGATGTCGCAGGGGACAGCGACCTTCGGCTCGAAGGCGCGAAAGCCGACCGCGGCGTAGATGATCCTCCAGCGCTGGTCCGTCACGCGGAGGTAGACGACCCAGGCGTCCGGCCTGCGGGCAGGCCTCCGGTAATGACCGGAAACAAGAGCGAAACGCGCGTTTCGCTTGCTGCGAACGCTGGTCAGGCTATGGAGCCCGCTGATGTGGAATCGGCGCGTCACCCGCGTCTTTGCGAGCCGCGTCGCGTCGGCGAGGCTTGGCGTGGCGGATCGCTGGGCAGCCGGTGCCCGATCAGGGCCGACGCGGGGCACCGCCAGGACGGCAACCGCTACCGCCCCGAGCAGGAGCGATCGATGTGCCGCAGCCTTCACGGGCGTGACCCGAAGGAAGTACGTCTGACGACGCCGGAACGCTCCGTCACCGTGCCGGGCACGTCCAGCTCCACGAGATACTGGGCCACTACCCGTGACGCTACGGCCGTTCGAGCCTGGGCGAAAGTGTGGAAACCCACACATCTCGCGCGGGACGATCTCGCGAGGCTGCTCTTCCCTCCCGCTGCACGCCCCTCCGAACCCACTGTCAAAGCTGCTTGGGCTTGTAGGTCCAGCCCGCGCCGGTGACCGCCTCGATCACGGGCTCGCGTAGCTGCGACCAGCTGAAGCGAAACTGCTCGTCGGCGGGCTGGTCGCCCTCAGGGCGGGGCCAAGCGATCACGGCGACGTCCTCGAAGCCGAACTGCTGCCCGCGCGTCCGGGTCGCGCCCAGCGACAGCACGCTGCCTGCGAGCTCCGCGCGGACGTCGCGCGTGCGCCCGCTCGCGTAGGCGGTTGTCTTGGCCGGATCGAGCGAGACACGCAGGGCCCGGTAGAAGTACTGGACGTTGGGCTCGCCCAGCCCGATCCCCTTCGCCGACCACGCGATCACGAGCTGGCCGTCTTCCTCGGAGGTCTGGATTCCCTTGCCGGGGATCGCGAGCAGGCGGCTCTTCACGTCCTCGGCAGGTGCGGGCGGGATGCCGGCTGCCGGCTCGACGGTCGAGAAGGCGCCGCGAGTTGCCTGCTTCAGCTTGTCGAGCAGTCCCATCAGCGCCCGAGCGTGATCGCGACGACGCGGCCGCTCTTGACCGTGAACGTCGCCTTGGCGGCCCGATAGGTCATCACGGCCTTCCGCTTTTGGGTGAGGCGTGCGCGGAGGGTGGCTGGAAGCGCCGCGAAGAGATCCGTGTCGCGGCTCCCGAGCCCAACGCCGTGCACGGTGCGGAACTTCTTCGCTCGCACGGAGATGCCGCGGACCTTGCCGGCCGCGACTCGAAGGCGGAGGCCTGCCACGGGCCTGCCGGCGCGCGAGCCGATCCGAACGGCTCCGACCCTGCCGGCGCTCGGGTCGATCAGCAGCCGCTGCTGGGCCGGGTTCTGGAGCAGCGCGAGCTTCAGCCCCTTGCGCTCCGGGGGCACCTTGTAGACCGGGCTCGTAAACGCTCGGTAGCCGAAGGCGCTGACGCGAAGCCTCCAGAAGCCCTCGGCCACATCCCAGCCGAAGAAGCCCGTGCGCCCGGTGAGCTGCGGGTTGACCTGCGGGACGAAGCCCGACAGCCCCGGCGTCCCGAACGGGCCTGACTGCCTGAGCGAGAACTGCAGTCGCACGGTGGCCGCCTCGACCGGTCGGCCGGTCTTGCGATCGAGGATGTTCCCGCTCGGATCGATCACGTCGATCCGGCCCTTCCACTCGTAGCGCTCCTCGAGCTTGTTCGTCGCCTTGTTGAGGCACGACCAGCGGACGACGATGTTGCCCGAAGTGGTGCTGTTGCCTGGAAGTTTGATGATGGCGTATGCCGGGAATCCACCTTCGGCACGTCCGTAGACGAGCGGCCCGGGCTCCGGCTCGGAGGCCCTTCCCCGCTCGAAGCTCCCAAGCCGCTCCCCACCGTGGTAGGCGGTGAGGGGGGTCGCCTCGTCCCCTCGATCGCATGGGTCGCCCTGGTTTATGAACGACGTTATGCATCCGGGAGCCGGTCGCCCGAGGATGACTAGTTCCACCACGCTGACGTCGTAGGTGCTGTTGCCGCCACAGGGGCTGTGCGCCCAGCTGGTCCTTCCAGGAGTAGGAAAGAACACCTCCTGCCCTGTGAGGCGGCCGATCGAGAACTCGCTCTGCGCCAGCGCCCGCGCGCCTGCGCGCTTCTTCAGCCCGGTCACGTAGACGTCCTCGCCGTGCACGGCCACGGCCGTGCCGCGGCCCGCGATCTGGTCGATCACTTCCCCCTCCAGCGAGAGCACGACGAGCGCGTCGCGGCGGTGATCGGAGATCCGGTAGTTGTGCCCGACGTCGCCCACCAGATACAGGCGGCCGTTCACGAGCTCGACGTCCTCGTAACTGGCGCCTCCGAAGATGAACTCGATGTCGAGCGTCTTCAGTTCCTTCCCCGAGGCATCCAGGCGTATGAGGTAGCGGCGCCCTTTCGGTGCGCTGCTCGTCGTCGTGACGTAGATGGAGCCGTCGGGCGCGACGGCGAGCCCCCGCAAGTAGTTGCCTGACGGCGACCCGAAGGTCGCGCGCGGGAACGGCACGAAGCGCCCCGTCACCGTCCCGGCCGCGTTGTACCGGACGATGTCGTCGCCGTCGGGACCGTTTCCCCGTGAGAGGTAGACGCTGCCCGCTGCATCGACCTCGAGGTCCATGACCCCCGCGACCGGCAAGCCGCCGCCGAGCTGACGCACGAGCGGGCCGTCGGGCCGGTGAACGCTGACCCGGCCTGTGATGTCGTTCGCGACGTAGACGAGCCCGTCCGGCCCGACCGCGAGTAAGGGCTCGTTATTCCCAACGGTCGTCGGCCAGTCCCGCAGGTAGCGGCCGTCGGGGCCGAAGACGACCACGCGGTCGATGCTCGAGAACGTGTCGAGGCTCGCGTAAACGTTCCCGGCGGCGTCGGCGGCGAGACTGCCGCCGAAGCTGTGGACACCTCCACTCGTGGCCGACTGCGGCAGCACGAGCTCCGAGCCCGTGGCGATGTACTTGACGAGCGTTCGCTGCTGGAGTTTCGGCACGGATGCTCCCGGGCTCGCGGTACTTCTGCTTGCGGAGAGCGCGGCGGCTGCCGCGACCCCTGCCGCGACGAGCACGAGCGCGAGCAGCATCAGCAGCCGCGACCGGCCGGAGGCGGAGCGGAGCTCGATTCTCGTCCGTTTCACCACGCCGAAGCTACGGTGCGCAGACGCCGCGCGAAAGTGTGGAAACCCACACATCTCGCCCGGACGAGCTAGCGAGCCTGCTCTTCTTCCGGCACCTCGAGACGGTGTGCCAGCTCCGAGCGCGAGCGCAGGCCGAGCTTCGCGTAGATCCTCGTCAGGTTCGCCTCGACGGCGCGCACGCTGACGAACAGCGCGGCCGCGACCTCGCGGTTCTTCTGCCCTGTCGCCACGAGCTCGGCGACACGTCGTTCCGTCGGCGTCAGCCCCTGCGACGTCGTGTGACCGCCGATTCGCGCCAGCTCGGCCTTCGTCCTCTCGGCCCAGACCGACGCGCCGAGCTGCTCGAAGATCGCGAGCGCCTGTTCGAGCGACTGACGCGCCGTGCGTTTTCGCTTGGCCCGCCGCTCGGTCGTCCCGAGCGCGAGCAGTGTGCGACCACGCTCGAACGGCCCGGGCATGCGCTCGTGCTCGCGCAGCGCGTTGGCGAAGTGATCGCGGGCGGCCTGTTCGTCGCCCTCGGTTGCGGCGAGGAGACCTCGGCAGCGCGCGGCCTGAGACAGCGCCTGGGCGCTGTCGAAATGGCGGCCATCGTCCTCGAGCCGATCAACCAACTCGCGCGCGCGCGCGAGGTCGCCGACCCCGATCGCCGCCTCGATCGCGTTCGGCAGCACCGGGTAGACGCTTGGCTCCCGGTGAAACCGCGCCGCAACAGCCGCCGGCAGGGGGGCGAGGTGGCCGTCAGCCTCGACGGCGTCGCCGGTCGAGAGGGCAAGGAAACCGAGCACCGCCCGATTCTGGATCGAGAAGACCTGATCCTTCGCCGCCTCGGAGAGTGCCGCTCCTTCCTCCGCCTCGGCGCGCGCCTGCTCGACGAGCCCGAGATGCGCGTCGACCAGCGCCCGCGCGTAGAGCAGCGCGCCCTTGCTCTGGTCGAGTCCCTGCTGCTCCACCAGCGCGCAGCCGAGTGCCGCGTGTTCTGCGGCCCGCGGCCAGTTCCCCGCTCGGCACTCGAGCTCGCTGAGGCCGAGGTGACACGCGACCTGGGATGGCTCGTCGCCGCGTTTCGCCGCCTCGGCCAGTGCGTCTTCGAAGCGTGCTCGAGCCTCGTCGAGGCGATCGGAATAGAAGAGCCGGCGCCCGAGCGCAGCGCCCGGACTGCTGAAGAAGTCGGGACGGCTCGCCAGCGTCTGCTCGAGCGCCACGCCCCGCTCCAGGAGTCCGGAACTCACGTCGCCCGTCCACGTCTCGATCACCGAGAGCTGCGCGATCGCCTTCGCGAGGAGCTGGGGATCTTCAACGCGTTCGGCAGCCGTGAGAGCGTCCCGCGCGTGCTGTTGCGCGCGCTCGAGATCTCCGCGGATCAGCCAGGCGACGCTGAGAAAGAAGGCGATGCCGACGACGCCGGCACCGGCACCTTCGGCCTCCGCCAGGGCCTGCTCGGACAGCTCGATCGCTGCGTCGAAATCGTCCTCCCGGCTGATTGCGAGCAAGCGCAGTGCCTCCGCGCGCTGCCGGCCCGGCCGGAGGCGGGGGAGGAGCGGCTCGAGGAGCTGTCGCATCCGGTTCAGCTCTCCCGCTTTGTAGTGCTGCTCGGCGGCTTCCAGCGTGCGGTGAGCGACGGACTCGTGCGCGTGCGGCGGGGTCAGGTCGAGCGCGAGCTCGGCAAGCTCGGCGGCCGCTGCAGGAGCGCCCCGGGCGGCGGAACGCGCGGCCGCCTTGTCGAGAGCTCGGGCCACCTCCTCCGAGGGTTCGCCCGCCGCATGCGCGAGGTGCCGCGCCCGCTGGTCTGGATCCGTGACGTTCTCGGCCAGTCGCTGGTGCAGCCGGCGCCGCTCGTGCGGCCCGGTCGTCGAGTAGACGCCGGCGGCGAGCAGCGGGTGCGCGAAGCGGATCCGCCCGCCGTCGACTTCGACCACGCCGGCCGCGATGCCCCCGTCCAGCCCGGCCGCGAACAGCTCTGGCCCCAGGACGGCCTCGACCGTGGCAAGGGTCGGGCTGGACGTCGCGGCGATGATCCGGAGAAGCTGCTGAACGGGATCCGGGAGATCCGCGACTCGCTGGTGCACCAGGTCTTGCAGGTTCTCGGGAACGGGGAGTGCGTCTCGCGCGCTCACCGGCGTCGAACGACTCTGGAGCGCCCGTGCCAGCTCGAGCGCGAAGAAGGGATTGCCGCGCGAGGTCGCCCACAGCCGGCGTAGCAGCGGTCGCGGATACGTCTCCCTCAAGCGCGTTCGCAGCACGTGCTGGATCGCTCCGAGGCTGAGCGGGCCGAGCCACAGCCGACCCAGCCTCTCCTCGCGAAGGATCCGCTCGAGCCCGAGCGGCGGATCGCACGGACGCTCGCTCCGCTGACCGAGCAGCAGCGAGACCGGCTCGTCACGCAGGCGCCGGAACGCGTACTCGAGCGCGCTTGCAGACGGGGCGTCAAGCCACTGCACGTCGTCGATCGCGACCAGTAGCGGGCGCTGACTTGCAAGCTCGCGTAGGGCGGCGAGCAGCGCCGACCCGACGGTTCGTCCGTCCACTGCCGCGTCGGCGGGCTCCTCGAGCAGGAGCGCGATTTCGAGCGCATGCTGCTGCGGAGGCTGAAGTTTCGCGAGCACCTCGTGCACGACCTCCCCGAGCAGGTCCCCGAGTCCCGCGAACACAAGCTGAGTCTCGGCGGCACTCGGAGTTGCCGCGAGCACGCGGTAACCGAGTTCGGTTGCCACCGCAATGCCGGCATTCCACAGGGTGGTCTTGCCGATCCCAGGCTCGCCCTGAAGCACGAGCGCACTCGGTACGCTGCCCTCGCGTTCGAAGAACACCCTCACTGACTCGAGCTCGCTGTCGCGCCCGATGATCTCGTTCGCCGCCGGCATCGGACGGCGCTCGCGCGCGACGTTCACCTTCGCTCTCCCCCGGGTCGCAGTTACTCTCGTCGAGTCTACGTCAGCGCATTTCGAACTACCAGGGCGACCGCGGTGTCGCGCTCGAGCCTAGGAGGGCCGCATGTGCAGGAACATCAGAACGCTCTACAACTTCGAGCCGGCTGCGACGCCCGACGAGATCCAGGCCGCCGCGCTCCAGTACGTGCGCAAGCTGAGCGGCGCGACGAAGCCGTCACGTGCGAACGAGGAGGCTTTCTTCCACGCCGTCGACGAGGTCTCCGCCGCGTCGAGCCGTCTGCTCGCCTCGCTTGTGACCATCGCGCCGCCGCGCGACCGCGAGGTCGAGGCGGCGAAGGTGAAGACTCGCGCCGCCGCGCGGTTCGCGTAGTCTCCGCGCGTGCTCGGCGCGATCTTCTCGCTGCTCGTCTCCGGCCTGATCATCGGCCTGCTCGCGCGCTTCGCCGTCCCCGGTAAGGACCCGTTACGGCTCTGGCAGACGATCCTGCTCGGGATCGCGGGATCGCTCCTGGGCGGCGCCGTCGCGGGGCTGCTCGGTGTCATCGACGGCGATGACA
>Ga0136612_10001469_pt1 | contig 10033 bp, 7 predicted proteins | sample AntDryUQ224A2306_2_FD_106644 | JGI IMG/M metagenome (GOLD analysis project Ga0136612, IMG submission 106644) | Polar desert sand microbial communities from Dry Valleys, Antarctica - metaG UQ224A (23.06) | ecosystem: Environmental > Terrestrial > Soil > Desert | place: Antarctica: Dry Valley...
ACCTGGACCGATGGCTAGACAAGTACACCGGACCCGTGGAGGATGCAGTCGCCGACTTCTTCGCATCGCCGCTTGCTCCCCAACCCGCTCTAGAGCTCGTGCTCCCACTCCCGTCCGCTCCAGAACCCCCCCACCCGCTGCCGGTCGAGGTGGTGAGTGACGACTCACTGTGGCGTCTCGCGGATCGCCAGCTCGCGCCGGACGCCACCGATAAGGACATCCAGGAAGCCGCGGCCGCACTGTACGAGGCGAATCGCACGGTCATCGGTCCTGATCCCGACTTGATCCAGCCCGGCACGCGGCTCACCGTGCCCGAAGGCCAAGGAACGTGATACGTCGGCTGGAGCGCTATGAGGACCCGCGTGGTTTCTCGCTACTGGTTCCGGCCGGCTGGAAGCAGGTGGTGGATCCGCGTACCGACATCGCGTTCCTCGCGATCGACAGTGTTCCAGCCGCGAATTTTTGCGCCAACGTCATCCTCACCACCGACGACTTGCCACCGGACCTGGACCTCGACAACTGGCAGTCACACGCCGGGGCGATGCTCGAGTCAACGCTCGCGGGATACCTGCTGCTCGACCAGGAGCGGCTGGACAGACCAGGCGGACCGATCATCCGCCGGCTGGTGCACCACGTCGTGGCGCAGTCTGAACCGGTCACCGCCGAACAGTGGACGAGCGTTCATGGACGCACCGGATACACCCTTACCTGCTCGGCCGCGACACTGGCGTACGACGACGTCGCGGACATCCTGACCGAGGTCGGTCACAGCTGGCGGCTCGCGTCATGACTGTGCTCTTCGACCCCGTGACCGGGAGACTGCGACTGTCGGCGGACCATTGGGAGGCGCTGCTCTCATGGAGCCAGGGACGTAGCTCGCCAGACAGGCAGACCGCTGACCTTCGAACCGCCGGAGTCATCGATCAAGGGCACCTGCACACCAGCCTGGTGCCGGCCCTTGGCGCCGCACTGGAGCCCGTGATCACGCTAGCGGTCGAGCAGAGCGATGATGCGGGAGTACGCATCGATGGGACCGGCTGGGTTGGCCCCGCGGGCGGGGCCTTCTTGCTGGATGCGCCGGACGAGCTGCGCGAACTGGTGGTCGTGCACCCGGCGATGCTGCCCGCCACGCTCGCCCGCATCGTTTCCCTCGGACCGCGAGAGCGCGGCGCAACCTCGCCGCGACGGCACTCCGACGCGGCCATGGGTGCGCTGCTCAGCGCGGATACCAGGGCACGCCGCGCCGCCGTCAACGAAGCCGGAGGCGACTCGTTGTCGGACCTCATCGCTGGTCCTTGGAACCACTGGAGCATCCGCGCGCAATGGCCGCCGGACGGTCAACATGGTTTGGCAGTGCTGGACACGGTCCAGCAGATGTGGCTGATCGAGCGCTCAGCCGGGATGAGTCTGCTGCGGCCTACCGATCCCACTGAAGTGTGGCGACTGCTCATTCGCATCCTGCCAACCGACGATGAACTGGCCGTGAACTAACCCCAGTTTCTCAGGACCTCAGGGGCTCCCGTACGATTGTTGACAATCCTACGGGAGCTTTCATAGACTTGCTGTCGTTCGTCGGAAATGACGGAGCTCGTCATGATTTATGCGGCGAGTAGGGCGAGACTCGGGAAGATGTCATTGAAGATCGCAACGCACAGAGTTCCCGTCGGGGCAGGGAGCGGGAAAGACAACGATCGGGCTGGCCTGTGACGACGACCCAGGTCAAGAGGCCGGCGAGAATCGCCCCTCCAACCGTGCGGACCGAGCGGTTCGTGATCGCGGCGCCCCCTACTGAGCAGCAGACCCTACCTCCTGTGACAGGCGCCCCCATGCTCATCATGCCCATCATGGGCGGGGTCGGTTCGCTCACACTGGCGATGTCCAACCGAGCCAGCAACCCGCTGATCGCGATTGGTGCGATGGCGGCTCTGGTGGGGTCGATCGGCATCGGCGTTGTGATGATCCTGTCGCAGCGGATGGGCCGCAACCGCCTGCTACGTCGAAGCCGCGAGCGATATCTCGACTATGTCGAGGGTCTTCGGCATGCGTTGCGTAACACCATCGGCTCCCAGCGCGAACGCGCTGCTTGGTGTCATCCGCCGCCCGAGATGTTGTCTGACGTCGCACGCAACGATGCCCGCCGCTGGGAGCGCCGCCGCTCAGACGATGACCAGCTGTGCCTGCGCATCGGTGTGGGCGACCAGCCGATCGCCGCGACACTGATCCTTGAGGCGGACACCGGCCCACTCAACGAGTTCGATCCCGTCTGCCTCGGCGAAGCGATGGCGCTGCGGGGCCGATACTCGATCCTCCGCGACCAGCCCGTGACGATCGATCTGCGCCAGCTCGGAGTGGTGAGCGTGCTCGGCGACCGGTACGTCGGGAGGCAGCTCGCGACCGCGCTGGCGACGCAGCTGGTGACGTTCCACTCGCCGACCGACGTGCGGCTTGCGGTCGTGCGCGCCGATACCCAGGCCGAGAACTGGGACTGGGTCAAGTGGCTTCCGCACTGCCAGTCCGCCACCTTGATGGACGGCGATCTGCCTGCCCGGCTCGTGGCGTCATCGGTATCTGAGATGTCTTCGTTGCTGGCACCGGAGCTCGAACGTCGGCTCGACGAGCGATCGAGGTCGCGTGGGCAAGCACACGATTTACGGGACCATCTTGTGGTGGTGGTCGACGGCGATGGCCTTGGCGACGTCCGCGGCATCGAGTCTCCGGACAGCAGTGTCGGACTCGCCGAACTCGGGGTCCACCTCATCATCTTGCTTGCGGACCGACGCGAGGAGCCGGAGGTGGTCGACGACCGGATCGAGGTGCGCCAAGACTTCCTCGCCGTCCAACGATCCCACCCCTCCCCCTTCGCGGTCGACAAACTGCCTCCCGGGTTCGCGAGGCTGGTGGCTCGCATCCTTGCACCGATGCGCATCTCGCTGGAGGAGCGCTCTGGTGATGAGTCTCTCGAGGCCACCGTCGGGCTGCACGAGATCCTCGGTGTCTTGGACCCCGCAACCCTCGATCCCCGAGTCACGTGGCGCAAGAGGCAACCGCGCGATCTACTACGGGTGCCAATCGGGATCGGGGTCGGCGGCGTGGTGCAGCTCGACCTGAAAGAGTCCGCGCACGGCGGCATGGGATCGCACGGCATGGTCGTCGGGGCAACCGGCTCGGGCAAGTCGGAGATGCTCCGCACGCTGGTCAGCTCCCTGGTCGTCAGCCACGGTCCGGACCGTCTCGCGCTGATGCTCGTCGACTTCAAGGGCGGCGCCACATTCGCTGCGATGGACCAGATCCCGCACCTCGCGGGGATGATCACCAACCTCCAGAACGACCTGACGCTGGTCGACCGGATGCACGACGCCCTCTTCGGTGAGATGCAGCGACGTCAGGAGCTTCTCAAGCGGGTCGGCAACTTGCCGAACGTCACCGCCTACCAGGATCTTGTCGATGCGGGGCACCAGCTCGAGCCGCTTCCGCATCTGCTGGTGATCGTTGACGAGTTCTCCGAGCTCTTGACCGCAAGACCCGACTTCGCCGAGCTCTTTGTCGCAATCGGCCGTGTCGGTCGGTCCATCGGCATCCACCTGCTGCTGGCGACCCAGAAGCTCGAGATGGGTAAGATCCGCGGGCTCGAGTCGCACCTGTCGTACCGCATCTCGCTGCGCACCTTCTCGGAGTCGGAGTCCCGCGACGCCATCGGAGTCCCCGATGCGTACCACCTGCCCTCGGAGCCCGGCTCGGGCTACCTGAAGGTCGATACGACCGTCTTCGCACGGTTCAGGGCGGCACTGGTGTCGTCGACGTACCGGCCGCCGGCGGAGAGACTCAACGCCGAGGTGCCGGTCGTCCCGTATCTCGCCGCCAACGGCCTAGGCGCGTGGATCGCACAACTGAACGCCGAGGCGGCTGCCACTGCGACGGCTGCGGACGAATCGCGGGGAGGATCCATGCAGAGCAAGCAGTCGGTGCTCGACGTGATTTGCCAGCGGTTGGTCGCTAGTGGCGCACCGCCGGTTCGGCCAGTGTGGCTGCCGCCCTTGCCGGGGGTTCTGCCCCTCGACGCCGTCATGGATGTTGACAAGCCCGGAGAACCAGCAGGGCTCGAGGCCACGCTCGGCCTGGTCGACGACCCGTCCCGTCAGCGCCAGTTCCCGTTGACGTGGGACTTCACCGGTGGTGCCGGCAACCTCGTGGTGGCGGGCGGGCCTCAGTCCGGCAAGAGCACATTGGTGGGCACGTTGATCGGTTCGCTGGCGCTACGCTACCCGCCCGGCCATGTGGCCTTCTACTGTGTCGACTACGGCGGCGGCACCCTGCGGCCGCTGGAGGACTTGCCGCACGTCGCAGCCGTCGCGACCAGGCTCGATCCCGAACGGGTCACTCGCACCATCAGCGATGTCGTCACTCTGCTTGAGGGTCGGGAGGAGTTCTTCCGTGAGCACAAGCTCGACTCGATGCGAGCGATGCGTCAGGCTCGGGTTGATGGCAGGATTCCGTTGGATGTTCCGTCGGACGTGTTCCTCATCGTGGACGGTTGGAGCAGCTTCTGCGAGGACTTCGACGCGATGGAGTTCACCATCGGCGAGGTCGCTGCCCGCGGCCTCAACTACGGAGTGCACGTGATCCTGACCGTCGCTCAGAACATGCAGATCCGCATGCGGATCCAGTCCAGCTTCGGAGGTCGCCTCGAACTGCGACTCACCGACTCCTTCGACAGCACCATCGGACGCAAGCTGATGGACAAGCTTCCCAGGGAGGCCGCCGGACGAGGACTCGTGGACATCGGTGGCGGGCTGGTCTTCCAAGCCGCTGTGCCGTACGTCGACGGCAGCACAGATGACGACCTTTCCGCTGGCCAGCACGGCCTCGTCGCCCTCGCCAAGTCGCGATGGTCGACCGCGGTGAAACGCGTCCAGACACTTCCCGCCCAAGTCACGGTCGCTGATCTTCCCGAGGTGAACCCCGGTGACGACCTTCTGCCCGTGGGGTTGTCGCAGCGTAACCTTGGTCCGGCTGCGGTGAACGTCTTTGGCGCCGACCCTCACCTGCTCGTCTACGGCGACGGCGAGACTGGCAAGACCAACACACTCAAGCTGCTTATCCGCCAGCTGACAGCGTCCCGTACGGTGCACGAGCTCGCGTTCATCGTCGTCGACTACCGGCGCAGCCTGCTCGACGTGGTGCCGCCGGACTATCTCGCTGCCTACTGCACCGGCGAGGAAAAGACCGCCGACACGATCGCCCAGGTGACCGGTGCACTTCGTGAGCGTCTACCCGGCGAGGACGTCACGTCCGCGCAGCTGCGCACCCGGGGTTGGTGGAAGGGCGTGGACATCGTGGTCGTCGTGGACGACTACGACCTGGTGTCCACCCCTTCCAGCAACCCGGTCCACGGCCTGCTCGAGTTCTTGCCACAGGGCCGGGATCTCGGACTGCACCTTGTGATCGCTCGCCGCACTGGTGGACTATCCCGAGCGCTCTTCGAGCCAGTACTCCAACGACTCAGCGACCTCCAGACGCCCGGAGTGGTGCTGTCCGGTGACCGGACGGAGGGACGTCTGGTCAACGGCGTCGTGGCCCGCCGACTGCCGCCAGGGCGCGCGATCTATGCCGCGCGGGCAGACGGAACCGACCAGGTGCAGGTCGCCCTGCTCAACCAGTAGGCGATGAGAGGCTCGCCGCTTGGTGCAGTGCCTCTGTCACCGGGTTCAGGACGTGGCCTGGACCGAATCGGCCCAGATCGCGGCAGCTTCCTGGACCTGGCCCGAATCCACTATCAGCGCCGGGATGAACCGCACCACCTGACCCCAGGCGCCGCAGGTGAGCAACAGCAACCCGCGCCGTGCGGCCTCCTGCTGCGCGGCAGCAGCCGCGGCGCCGTCTGGATTGCCGTCGGCGTCACGGAACTCGTTGCCGATCATCAGCCCGAGACCGCGCACGTCGGTGATGCGTTGATGCTGAGCTGCAACGGAGCTGAGCGCGTCCTTGAGCTCCGCACCGCGTTCGGCTGAGTTCTTGACCAGGCACTCGTCGCGGATCACGTCCAGTGTGGCCAGTGCGGCCGCGCAGGCGACGGCGTTGGCGCCGTAGGTGCCGCCTTGCGAGCCCGGCCATGCCTTCGCCATCAGCGCTGAGCTGGCGGCGATCGCCGATATCGGGAAGCCCGAGTCCAGGCCCTTGGCAGTGACGAGCACGTCTGGGCGCAGTGCGAAGTTGTCGCCGCCCCAGAACTCGCCGGTGCGACCGAAACCGGTTTGGACCTCGTCGACGATCAACAGGATTCCGTGGCGGTCGGCGCGCTCACGCAGGCCCGCAAAGAAGCGTTCGTTACCGGGTACGTAACCTCCCTCGCCCAGAACGGGTTCGACGAGGAATGCCGCGGTGTCCGCAGGTGCTGAGAGTGTCTGGAGCGTGTAGTCGAGCTGCTTCAGGGCGAAGTCGGTCGACTCCTCGAGCGGCCAGCCGAAGTGTCCTGGGTCGGGGAACGGGGAGACGTGTACGCCACCCATGAGCGGGCTGAAGCCGGAGCGGAACTTCGTACCCGAGGTGGTCATCGACGCCGCAGCGACCGTACGACCGTGGAAACCACCGTGGAAGACGATGACGTTGGGTCGTGCGGTGGCCTGTCGAACCAGCCGCAGCGCGGCCTCGATCGCCTCCGAGCCGGAGTTTGCGAAGAACATCCGGTCCAGGCCCGGGGGAAGCACCTCGCCGAGCCGGTCCACGAGATCCAACAAGGGGCGATGCATCACGGTGGTGTACTGCCCGTGGATCAGGGTCGCGACCTGTTGCTGCGCGGCCTCGACGACGTGCGGGTGGCAGTGACCGGTACTGGTCACGCCGATGCCGGCGGTGAAGTCCAGGTATCTGCGCTCGTCCTCGTCGAAGAGGTACACCCCTTGACCTCGTGCCGCGACGACCCCGGTCGCCTGCTTGAGTACCGACGACAGCTCGGCCACGAGTACCTCCTCTGGTAGATTGTTGACAATAATTGATACTACTCAGATTCCCGTCATGCAGGCTATCGGGGCCACGTGGCTGCTCGCTCGAAGGATGCTCAGATGACTACGACACAGGCGGCCCTCCGCGCCGGTTCCAGCATCACCTCTGAAGCCGGAGTGGTCGACCGGGTCCACAAGCGGCTCTACGTAGCAGGGAGCTGGGTCGATGCCGAGCACGGAGCCACCTTCGACGTTCTCGACCCTTCCACCGGCGACGTCCTGTGTGCGGTGGCTGACGCCTCTGCTGGCGACGCTCGAGCGGCGCTGGAAGCTGCCGTCGCGGCCCGGGCGTCCTTCGCAGCCACCTCTCCACGCGTGCGTGCCGACATGTTGACGCGGGCCTTTGACCTGCTGCACGAGCGGATCGACGACCTCGCCCTGCTCATGACGCTTGAGATGGGCAAGCCGATAGCCGAGGCCAAGGGCGAGATCGCCTACGCGGCGGAGTTCTTCCGCCACTTCGCGGGCGAAGCCGTCCGCATCGACGGCGGATACCAGGTGGCACCGGCGGGCGGCGCACGATTCCTCGTCGCCAAACAGCCGGTCGGGCCGTGCCTGCTCATCACCCCCTGGAACTTCCCCATGGCGATGGGGACGCGCAAGCTGGGGCCGGCCCTCGCGGCAGGTTGTACGAGCGTCATCAAGCCGGCCCAACAGACGCCGCTGTCGATGCTGGCCCTGGTAGAGATCCTCGCAGAAGCAGGCGTCCCCGACGGTGTGGTCAACATCGTCACGACGACACACGCCAATGACGTCATGGAACCACTGATCCGGTCCGGGTCCGCCCGCAAGCTCTCCTTCACAGGCTCGACGAAGGTGGGCAAGATTCTGCTCGAGCAGTGCGCGGAGAAGGTGCTCCGCACCTCGATGGAGCTCGGCGGCAACGCCCCGTTCATCGTCTTTCCGGACGCCGACCTCGACGAGGCGGTCGAGGGAGCGATCGCCGCCAAGATGCGCAACATGGGAGAGGCGTGCACATCGGCGAACCGGATGTACGTGCACGAGGAGATCATCGACGAGTTCGGAAAGCGCCTCGCGAGCAAGATGGCTGGGTTGACGGTCGGCAGAGGAGTCGACGAAGGCGTGCAGGTCGGCCCGCTCATCGATGACGCGGCGCAGGACAAGGTCAGCGAGCTGGTCTCGGACGCCGTCGCCCGCGGTGCCAAGGTCCTCACCGGCGGCGAGACGCCTGACGGCAAGGGATACTTCTACCCCCCGACCGTGCTGACCGACGTACCCCGATCTGCCCGGATGGCGGCAGAGGAAATCTTCGGTCCGGTGGCGCCGCTGACGGCGTTCACCGACGAGGCGGAGGTGATCGAGGCGGCCAACCACACCGAGTTCGGTCTCGTCGCGTTCGTGTACACCAACGACCTGCGGCGCGCCCTCCGAGTGGCTGAGGGGATCGAGACCGGCATGGTCGGCCTCAACCAGGGCGTCGTGTCAAATCCGGCCGCGCCCTTTGGCGGGGTCAAGCAGTCCGGGCTCGGACGCGAGGGCGGCGCGGTCGGCATCGACGAGTTCCTCGAGACCAAGTACATCGGGATCGCCCTCGCCGGACAGTGAGAACAGCTCAGGCTGGGACGCGGTCGGCGCGATGGCCGATCCCGAGCAGCGCAAGCGGGTGCTGTCCGGAGGGGACGATCGTGGGATTCAGCGCGATGAGTCGGTCATCATCGAAGCCCGCGACGAGGACAGCACCGAGGCCGGCCTCGGCTGCTCGCAGGTAGACGTTCTGGCTCGCATGCCCGGCTTCGAGCCACACGTAGCGTTCCCCTCGGCGACCGTGCGGCGGCTGCTCGGCGAAGCTCGCGTTCGCCGAGGCCAGGTCGCCGCTGAGCATTAGCAGCGCGGGGGCTCGGGACAGCCAGTCGTGATCGGCGAGGGTGGTGCGAGCGACAGCGTCGCGGTGGTCCCCGCTGGCCACGGGCGCCAGGACGTGACGCTCGCCGTCGTAGGCGTACGTCCCGGCGGGGAGATCGGCGACGTTGCCGGCGACTACCGTGAGGGTGAGCGGGTAGCGGGCGTGCGCCGACGGGCACGTTCGCGTCCCGGCCGTGGTGCTGCCTTGTGCCGCCCACGCGAGGTCCGCGACATGCGAAAGCTTCAGGGACTGAGGCGAGAAGTCGCGGGTGCTGCGCCGTTGATCCAACAAGGCGTCGAGGTTGCCAGCGTGAGCCGCCGGTCGGACGTGCTGGAGCGGGATCTCACGTAGCGTCATGTGCGGCTATCGCTGGTCCACCAACCCGAGGCGGCCTGGGCCAGTCCCCGCGGTCGCGAGCCGGAGAATCGCGTCATCCATGTGCGCAACCAACCGCTGGTCGGTAAGTGCGTGGTCCGACGAGGTGAGCGCCTCGGCGATGCCTCGGTGCTCAGCAACGCGCTCGTCGGAGGACCGGTAGGTGTCTTCGAGAGCATGAATGCACATCCGCGTCTCGGTCAGCAACGTGTTGTGGATCCGTGTCAGCCGTGGACTTCGAGCCAGCGAGACGAGTCTTTGGTGGAACTCGATGTCGGCGTCACTGACCGTTGCAATGTCCTGACGTGCGGCCGCCCGCGCCATCTGCTGAGTCACATCGAGAAGCTCATCGCCGGCGCTGACCGGGTCGAGGAGGAAGATCTGCTCGGCCGCGGCCCGTTCGATGGCACTTCTGGCGACGTACATGTCGCGCACGTTTTCCGGCGTCATCTCGATGACGAAGAGCCCACGGTTGCGGACCGAGAAGAGCAGACCCTCCTGGGTCAGCCGCTGCATGCCCTCGCGAAGGGGGCCGCGACTCACGCCGAGTTCGCGCGCAAGCTCGGCCTCGCCGAGCTGTTGGCCGGCCTTGAGCTCGCCATGACCGATCGCCTTGCGCAGCTTGTCGGCGATGATGCTGGGCGTCGACTCCCGGACCAGCGGTTCGATGAAGCGGTCAGCAGGCGTCAAGGTCGTCTCCAGTGTCAACTATTGGACGGTTGACAATCTAGCAGCGACCGTCTGGCGAATGGAGTTCCTAGCATGCGAACAGCGACCCCATCCCTTCCAGTCTTGG
>Ga0136612_10001470_pt1 | contig 10032 bp, 6 predicted proteins | sample AntDryUQ224A2306_2_FD_106644 | JGI IMG/M metagenome (GOLD analysis project Ga0136612, IMG submission 106644) | Polar desert sand microbial communities from Dry Valleys, Antarctica - metaG UQ224A (23.06) | ecosystem: Environmental > Terrestrial > Soil > Desert | place: Antarctica: Dry Valley...
CCGCGGCGCCGCGGCCGAGGAGCTGGAGATTGACGAAGTGAACCGAGCCGGCCAGGCGTACCGCACCATCGACGATGGTGAACCGTCCATCCGTGTTGACGCCGAGCAGCCGGTAACCGCCGTTCAGCTCGGGATCCCCGATTGGGTCTCTCGGCACGTATTCGAAAAGGTAGACGCCGCTTCCATCACTCTTTGCGTACTGGGGCGCTTCTCTGTACGGGTTGCAGTCCACGGCATTGACCGCGTTGGGATCGCATCCCCGGTAATGCCCGGTGTAAAGACGCACCTCTGTGTTGGGAATGGGCGTGTTGTCGCCCTTCAGGAACTTCCCATAAAGGATTCCGGCGGGCCGGTCGTTATCGATCTTCGGAACGACCGGCGAAAACGCAGCGGGGCCCGAGGTGACTGGATCGAGCAGCGCATCGATTGCGATCGCGTACGAGGCATTCGTCGTCAGGACGTGGTCGAACGAGAGATTGGCGATGTCGCGACTGTCCTGAAGCGCGGCGGCGAAGATCGGGCGCGGACCATTGAAGACCACGCTGTTGCGGTTGAAAGCGATGCTGGGGTGAAATTTTGTCCTCAGATCGGTTCCCTGCGCGACGCTCACCGGACGGCTGAACAGCACCGACACCTTGTGCCCCTGCGGATCGAGATGCAGATCCTGGCGCGCGGCGACCACTTGCAGCAGCGGCACTGCCACCGGCGAGGAAGCGGTCGTGCCTGCCGATCCGCCGTTCAGGCCAATAGCCTGGAGCGTCGCGGCTCCGATGGAAATCGGGATCCGGATCGACTCCCCTGCCGTTCCGGACAGATCCAGGTGCGCGCGGAGGAAACCGCCGCTGGAGGCAGCAGGAAAGACCAGCTCGACCGACAATGGCCCCGACACGGACGGTGTGACGACCATTTCCACCGAGCCGGTCCAACGCCCGGAGAGCGCGACCTCACCGGCACGGCTCAACGACGGCGCGTCGAAGCGGGAAATGTCAGCGAAGGCCAGCGTTCGCTTCCATCCTCCATCAGCTTCGTTCGGGATGTCAGCGATGCTCCCGGCCACATTGCGCAGCGCCACGGCGTACGGTCGCGCGTTGCCTGCGACTGCCGGGCCATGCGCGATCGCCGCGACGTAGGGCGCGCGATGTGCGGCGGCGGCGGCGAATGCGTCGACGAATTCGCCAACGCTCGACCGGCCCGCCATTCCCGCCGCATTCAGTTCCGCAACGACGGCCGCACCGGCAACGCGGCCACTCTTCATCTCACGGCGCAGCTGGTCCCACTCGGATAGCTCGGCACTGTTACCAAGCAGATCCAGCGACAAGTTCGCGAGCGCTTCGAACACGGTGACGGGGGAAGAGTTGGCGATGAAGACTTTCTGCCCGGCGCGCGCGACGTCGACGGCGCGGTAGAACACATCGGTCTTGATCACGCGCGGGAACTTCGCGGTCGCTGCCGTCACCGGCGCGGTGGCGACGCTGTATCCGAGGCCGAGGAGCTGGAGCTGGGATGAAAGGAATGAGGGGGAGAGGTATTGGGCGTAATGCGGAAGGATCAGCGTGGCCGGAGACAGCGGGATGCCGGTCTCGCTTACCCCCATGTGCAACTGCACGGCGGCGCTGAGATTCTCGCTGCCGATCGTTCCCGCGGTGGCGAAAACGCGGCCGGTGACGGCCGACCGGAGTTTGTACTCGATCATCCGCATCTCGCCCGCGGTCAGCGTGATCTCATCACTGGCTGCGCCGCCAAGACGGCAGACGTTCGCGCCGGGGCTCTGATCGCAGGCCGGCAGGCCGTTCGTGACCCGGATCGTCTGCGATGCCGGGCTCGTATTGGTGATGAAGGTATACGTCGGGTAGTCGAGGCCTTTCCTCACCGTGTCGGGGTGCGAGAAATTGAGGTTGAAACGGGCGTCGTGTACGACGACCGTGGCGCGCGGCGTTCCGCGAAGACGAACCGGCTGCTGCCCGTCTTCACGATAGGTGGCGCGCACGTCGATCTCAACGGTGTGCGTGCCGGGCGCGAGACCTTCCAGAGTCCATTCTGCCTCCCCTTTCGCCTGCGCCACCAGAAAAGTCACTCCATTAGCCACGTCGACGATCGGGACGGGCTGACCGAAAGCAACGGCCGGGTTCGACTTGCCGATGCGCAGGGCAGCAGGAACCTTGATGGTGGCGTTGATGTCCTCGAGCCGCGGCGTACTCCCGCCGGGCGCGCCGTTGCTGACTGTCAGGATCACTCCGAAAAACTGGTGAAGCACGGCCAGACTGTTCGGAATGACCAGCGCGGCCGGAATGGAAGGCCGCCGGATGACCCGGTTCCGTTCCTGTTCGGGCGTCGGCTGTTCCCCTTCCAACGGCTCCGGGTCCGGAGGAAACTCGAACGGAATGATGTCGGGAGGCGTCCAGCGCGGCGGCCTGGCTTGCGAGACAGGCGGGAGGTTGAACGGAGTTTCGGTACGGATCGGCGTTACTTCGTGCGTGCGGGGATCGATGACCACCGGAAACGGGATGCGCACTTCCTGCCCATCGATCAGGAACGTGAAGGAGTACTCGTACACGTCGAAGCGGCCATCGAGGACGATTCCTCGCGCCCGAAGTTCTTCCGGAGTGAGCTGCCGAACCGTCACACTTGTCTGCAGCAGGTCGGCCACGGTGATCGTGGCCACTGAAGGGGTGGCGGGGAGCAGGAACTCGCTCCCATTCATCAGCCGGACGTTCTGCAGGTAGTAGGTGCCTTTCTGCGCGAATCCCGGGATCTGGAAGCGATGGCCGGGAGCGGTGGTCAGCTGGATCGGCGCCCCTGATCCCGGTCCGATGAGATCGCCAACGGCCAGAAGGCCTTCCACCACCGGCGCTTCCTCGTTTTTCTTCCCGCCGAACTTGGTCTGGATGGTGGTCGGAATGTCGACCCCGGTGGTCACGGCAACCGTGTCCACCTCGAGCGATACTCCGCGGATTTCGAGGCTGGCCGAGGTGATCTCCCCGCTCGCCACGCCGGCCCCAGCCGTCATGACCGCGACCGTCCACAGAGCCGAGACAAGGCTGCGCGCGCGCCCTCTGCTGGGAAAATCGGTTGACACGGGTATGTCCTCGGAGTGACCGGGAAGGTCTTTTCCCTACCCGGCCGATTCGGGCAAGTCGGTTGCAGTGCAGGTGCTCATGACGCTCAGCAGCCGAAAACCATCTGACGCAGTCAAGCCGCAGGATGACGAGGACGAAGTCGAGATCACTGACGCACCGACCCTCGACGACTACGAGCCGTTCACGGACGACGGTGACCCGGGCCCCACGGACCGCCGGCGCGACCCGCTTCGTCAGTGAAATCGTAAGTAATCGGGGAACGTTCACAGAGACGTCTCTGTGTCTCTGTGGTGAATCTCCGGACTCACAACCGCGAGATCGCCAGCAGCGTCACGTCATCATTTGCCGCGGTGCCGCGGACGAACTCCCGCACCTTCGTCTCAATCGACTCGAGGAGCGAATCTGCGGACTGTCGATGCTGCGATTTGAGCAGCTCCTCGACCGCCGGAAGCCCCAGTTGCTCGTCGAGCTCGTTCTCGGCCTCGCTGACCCCGTCGGTAAAGAGCACCAGTGAGTCGCCCGGCTCGAGCCTCGTGACCTGATTGCGATATTTGGCAGCCGGAAAGAGGCCCACCACCATATCGGTCGATTTCAGCGCCTCCACACCATTGGCGGTGACCAGGAGCGGAGGGACGTGCCCCGCGTTCGCATACTCGATGGCGCCGGTATCGGGGTGCAGGACGCCCACCACGAGAGTGACGAACTTGCTGGGAGCGGTGTTGGGCGCGAGCGTGACGTTGAGCTCCGCAACGAGCTCCGCGGGAGACGGATCGGTGCGGGTGAAGATGCTGAAAGCGGTAGCCATGCTCGACATCACCAGCGCTGCGGTGATGCCCTTGCCGCTCACGTCGGCGATCACGAAGTAGATCCGCCCGTCGGGCCGGACCACCACGTCGTAGTAATCGCCGCTCACCGTTTTGCACGGCTTGTTCACTCCTGCGAACCGGTACTGGCTGGTCGCGGGGAGCTGGCGCGGCAGGAGGCGGCTCTGGATCTTGTACGCGGTGCGGAGCTCTTCGTCGAGCACTGCCTTGGCGATGGCCTCTTCGCGCAGACGGGTGGTCTCGAGCTTCACTGCGGCGAGCCTTGCGATCTGGGCGATGAGCCGCACGTCCTCAGGCAAAACCGCGCCGGCGGTGGCCAGAAAATCGAGGTAGAGAACGCCGAGAACCGCATCGCCGACCACGAGTGGCGCGCAGACCGCAGATCGGATGCGCTGCGAGATAATCGACTGTGCGCGGGCCAGTTTGTCGTCTTCCTTGATGTCCACGTAGGAAATGACGTTCCGCTCCTCGATCACTTCGCCGAGGAGCGTCCGGCTGATGACGAGATCGAGCGAGTCGCTCGAGTCGCTGCGCCGGACACGGACCGCATTGAAAGTCTTTCCGTCCTGGCCGAGAAGAGCCAGTGCCGCCCGGGAGGGCCGGAGCAGCGACATCATCCGGTCGAGAATGAACTCGAAGAGATCTGTCATCGGACGGTCTTCGATGAACTCCACTGCCAGGGAGGCCAGCACTCCGGTGCGCTCCCTGCCGCGGTGATCGACTTCATTAACCGATTCGAGCACCTCGCTGAGAGGAAAGGCGAGATTCCGCGCGTGCGAGTCGCTGTCGATCGAGATCAGCTGTGACGGCGGATCGGAGTCCGACGTGTCGAAGACCACTTCGCTGTCGCCCAGAACGATTCGATCTCCGGGACGGAGCACGGCCGGGGCCGTGAGCTTCGTTCCGTTGACCAAGGTTCCATTTACGCTTCCGCAGTCCCGGACCTGCCAGAAGCCGGACTCGAACGAGATCTCTGCGTGTTTGCGCGAAAGGAACTTGTCCCGGATCGGGATCGTACAGTCCGAGGCCCGCCCCAGCGTGATGGTCTGCACCGGGAGCGACAGGTTCACCGGCGCGAGGTTCGGCTGATAAACCGTGAACTTCACGGATCGGGGCTCGGCGGACATGGTGTATCTCTGATTATAAGATCCGGCGACCGATGACGCGAGCACAACTGTTCATACGATACTGGCTGCCCGCACTGGCCTGGACCACGATTCTTCTCAGCCTGGGCGGCAATTCCGCCTCGGGCGGGAACACCGAAAATCTCATTGAGAGCCTCCTCACCCCTCTGTTCGGCACGCTTCAGTATGGAACGCTGGAACTCCTGAATTATGCCGCGCGAAAGTCTTCTCACATAGCCGGATACGCCCTCCTGGGGCTCCTGAATTTTCGCGCCATCCGTGGGGACCGGGCCGGCTGGACACTTTTCTGGTCGTTCCAGGCGGTCGCGCTCGCGCTGGCGGTGGCGATTGCCGACGAGTACCGCCAGTCATTCGCCGGATCCCGCACCGGGTCCGCATACGACGTCGGCTTCGACCTCTGGGGAGCTGTTGTGTCACAGTTTTTCGCGAGGGGAAGACGGAGCTGACCAGATGTTATTCTTCATTACATGAGACGGATGCTCCTGGCTTTGATCGTAGCGCTGGCTGCCGCCGACGGATTTGCGGCAAAACCCTCCCCTGTCCGACATGCATTCCTCTCGGACGTCTACACGATCGACAAGCAGTACCGCTCGATGGAGGGCCCCGGCACCACCAGCAGCTTCGTGCTGGGCGATGGCGGCCCCGCGGAGCTGCTCTGGATCGTCGGCGTCAAGACCGAGATGGTCGGCGAGGACGGCGACACACCCCAGCTCCCTGAGTTCATGTGTCACGTCAATGTCGATCTCGATTCGACCCGCCACACGGCGCTTTTCAACATGCGCCGGCCTGCAGCGCAGCGACTGGTGACCCTCTCCCAGGGCATCACCGACACGCGAGTCCCGGAGGGTTTCGGCTTTCCGCTGGTCTCGAACGAGCCTCTCAGCGTTTACACGCAGGTCCTCAATCACAACATCCGCAATCCGCAGGGCATGAAAGTTCGCCATCGCGTCACGTTCGAGTACTACCGCGACCGCGATCTGGCGCAACCGATCAAGCCTCTTTTGAACCTCGGCGCATCGGGCATGGTGCTGCTGTCGAACAATCCGCTGGCTCTCCCCACCGAGGTTGACCTCGGCGGAGCTCATGGCCAGACCTGCCTCATGTCCCCGCGCGCGCCGAACGCAGGCGGAATGTCTGCCGACTACGTCGATCCTCAGGGCCGGAAACTGACCGGTCACTGGATCGTGCCCCCCGGCCGGCAGGTCAACCATTCCGACGTCACCTGGTTCATCAACCTTCCCTACGACACGAAGATGCATTACGCCGCGGTGCACCTCCATCCGTTCGCGGAATCGCTCGAGCTGCGCGACGTGACGGCCGGCAAACGCCTGTTTCTGGCGAAGACGAAGAACCCGGAGGGGAAGGTCGGTCTCGATCACGTCGATACCATCATCAGCCCCGAGGGGATCCCGCTCTTCCGCGACCACAAGTACGAGCTGATCAGCGTCTACAACAATCCGACGAAGGAGACGCACGACTCGATGGCGTCGGTGTTTTTCGGATTCGCGGACCGCGAATTCAGGAAACCATCGGCCGACGATCTGGCAGCGCGCACCATCGATCTGGACGACAAGTCGCAGAGCGTCAGCGCCATGATCCAGACCGGACTGGGCGGAATTCCCGTGCAGCTCCTGCGCGAGATGGCGCCGCGCTCGTCCCGCCAGTTTGCCCGGCTGCTTCGCACCGGCAATCTCAAAGGCGCACGGATCACGAAGGTGGAAAAGGAAGGCGAAGCGACCGTGATCACATTCGCCGCTCCGATGACAAAAGAGCGACGGCGATTGGTTTCAGTGCTCCCTCTGGAGTCCCAGCGCGTCCCTCACGAAGGAGCGACGCTCTCGATCTGCCCGGCAGCCGAAGCCGAAGTACGGTTCGAGCTGGTCATCGGCCGCGCCCCGTCCCGCGATGGACGCTGCACCGTTTTCGCGCAGGCCGGAGAGCAGTCCCCCGTCGTGCGTCAGCTCAGAAACCTGCCGCGCGATGAAAAGGGTGTACCTCTCGAGCCGGTGGAGATTACCGGCGGTGAGGTGATCGACGCCGTGTCGGTGATCTCGTCGAAGATGTAATCCGGTTGTCGGTTAGGATTTGCGCATGAAACCCGCCGCCGCCCTGCTCTCGCTGTTTCTGTTCGCAGTTTCCGCTGTCGCCGCTGAGCCGAAAAAAGCGCTCACTCACGAGACGATGTGGCTCATGGAACGCGTTAGCGCTCCCGAACTGAGCCCCGACGGACGATGGGTGGTCTTCTCCGTGATCGAGCCGGCTTACGACTCCAAGGAGCAGATCAGCGACCTCTGGATCGCAGTCGCTGATGGAACTTCGAAACCGCGCAAGCTGACCGGGACCAAAGCATCCGAGAGTGGCGTCACATGGTCGGCCGACAGCCGGCGCATCGCCTTCACTGCCAAGCGGGACGGCGATGAGGAGAATCAGATCTACGTGCTCGACGTCACAGGCGGTGGAGAGGCACAGAGAGTCTCGAATGTCTCCACCGGCGCCGGCTCCCCGAAGTTTTCGCCCGACGGGCGATCGATCGCGTTCGTCAGCACCGTGTTCCGCAAGGCCGGGGATGACGAAGCAAACAAGAAAGCCGCGAAAGAAGCGAAAGATCGGAAGATCAACGTCCGCGTATACGAGTCCTTCCCGATCCGCAACTGGGATCGCTGGATCGACGCCGAACGACAGGTCAACGTGATGGTGCAACCGCTGGAGCACAAGGCCGGAGCGCGCAATCTCCTGGCCGGGACGAAGCTCATCGGTCTGCCGGGATTCAGCGGCGCAATGGGCGGCGATTCGGGAGAGCAGATCCCCACGGAGTGGTCGCCGGACAGCCAGTGGATTCTTTTTTCGGTGACGACTGGACGCAACACCTCGGCCTACTCAGAGATCTCGACGGACCTCTACCGCGTAAGCGTGAAGGGTGGTGAGCCGGAAAAGATCGCCGGAGACTCAGGAAGTTACGGGTCCGCGCAATTCAGCCCTGACGGCAAGACACTCTTCACCACGTACGAGCCGAACAACGGCAAGACCTGGAACGCAACCCGTCTGGTGGCTTTTGACTGGCCATCGATGGCCAACCGCCGCGTGATTACGCCGGCGCCGTTCGACCGGGCGGTCGGCGGCTACGCCATCACATCGGACGGGCGAACCATCTACTTCACAGCAGAAGAGGCCGGACACGACAAAATCTACAGCGTTTCCGCGTCAGGTGGTCAACCCACCCTGGCGGTCGACCCGGATCGCGGTGTCTACTCGGGGCTCAGCATCGCCTCTGATTCGCCGTCGCTGGTGATGGTCGGATTGTGGGGCAGCTCGGTCGACCCGGCCGAAGTGGTCCGGATCGACCCGGCCAGAAAGAGCCGCCGCAACATCACCGATTTCAACGTGACCGAAGCGGCGGCCATCGACTGGCAGCCGCCGCAGCATTTCTGGTTCACCTCCAGCCGCGGCAAACGGATTCACAACTTCATCGTGCTCCCTCCGAACTTCGACGCAGGCAAAAAGTACCCGGTCTTTGCGCTGATTCATGGCGGCGCGCACAGCATGTGGAAGGACGCGATCTCGCTTCGGTGGAACTATCACCTTCTCGCGAAACCGGGCTACGTCATGCTCATGACGAACTACACCGGGTCGACCGGCTTCGGCGAAAAGTTCGCGCAGGAGATCATGGGGGATCCTCTCAAAGGGCCCGCGCAGGAGATCAACGAAGCGGTCGATGAAGCGATCAAACGTTTCCCGTTCATCGATCCGACGCGGCAGGTGGCCGGCGGCGCGAGCTACGGCGGCCATCTCACCAACTGGATTGCGGCAACGACCACGCGCTACAAGGCGCTGGTCAGCCATGCCGGTCTTGTGAATCTCGAAGCACAGTGGGGAACGAGCGACTCGATCTTCGGCCGCGAGCTGACGGCCGGTGGACCTCCGTGGGAGCAGAGCGCGGTGTGGCGCGAGCAGAACCCGATCCGGCTCGCGGCGAACTTCAAGACGCCGATGCTGGTCTCAGTTGGAGAGAAGGACTATCGCGTTCCTCTCAACAACACGCTCGAGCTATGGGCGGCGCTGCAGCGGATGAGAGTCCCCAGCAAACTGCTGGTGTGGCCTGACGAGAATCACTGGATCCTCAATGGAGAGAACAGCCGGTTTTTCTACACGCAGGTCTGGGATTGGGTGGAGCGCTGGACGGCGAAGTAGCGGGGAAGAATGGAGGACAGGCACTCTTGCCTGTCCCCCAAAAAATCTTTTCTTTAGGCGGCAGGCGGCGGCGGGAACAGCAGATCGAGACGGATCAGGACGTTGTCCTTGATCAGGTCGTCCGCTTTTCCCTTGTATGCGATTCCCCAATCCTGACGATTGATGGTGAACTCGCTTTTCGTCCGCACACCATCCGCATTGACGGCAGTGACGACAGGAATGGTCACTTCCCGCTGAACCCCGTGAAGGTCGAGAGTTCCCTTGATGATGTGCGTGGCGCCGCCGGCGGTTCCTGCCGGCGCTTCGGTGACTGACGTCGAGACGAACGTCGCCTTCGGATACTTTGCCACGTCGAAAAAGTCGGGGCTCTTGAGGTGCCCGGTGAGCTTCTCGACGTCGGCCTCGGTCGAATTCAAATCGATGTCGAACGCGATGCGTGAGGGCCTGGCAGTGGTGTACTCGATCCATCCGTCGAAGACGTTGAATTTCCCCTTGTGATCGCCGGTCACTTTCGCGCCGACCCACTGGATGCTGCTCGCATCCTTGATGACCTTGCTCTGCAGCGCACCGGGCGTCGGCGCGGTGCTGGTCATTGCGGTTTCGGTGACGGTCGCCATGGTTGTGGAGGTCTCGGTGACCTCGGCGGCAGTTTTGTTATCGATCTCGCTCTTGCAGCCGGCGGTCAGGGTCAGCAGGGAAGCGGCGAGGAAGAGGCTGGAAAACTTCATAAAAATCTCCTTTCGAAACGACTATGCGTTCGAGGAATGCAAGTGTAGCGCCCTCCCAGAACTGTTTTAC
>Ga0136612_10001471_pt1 | contig 10030 bp, 9 predicted proteins | sample AntDryUQ224A2306_2_FD_106644 | JGI IMG/M metagenome (GOLD analysis project Ga0136612, IMG submission 106644) | Polar desert sand microbial communities from Dry Valleys, Antarctica - metaG UQ224A (23.06) | ecosystem: Environmental > Terrestrial > Soil > Desert | place: Antarctica: Dry Valley...
CCACATCGGTCTGGACTCGTAGAGCTAAAGCTGTGGGGCCGAATTGCCGATTGTGGGAGAGCTCCCTGTCGGGGACTGACGGCAATCATCCTGCGACGAGGTGAGTGTGGAGCGGTGAGCCCGCTCCATTGCGCAAGATCGGGATCCGCGGGGCGGATCCCGATCGCGTAAAGATGCTTGAAAGGCCGGCCCGCCTTCCAGGAGTCGGTTTCACCCGAGCGTTCGCGGCTCGCCGACGAAGGGGCACTAGTCGTCGTGGACGACGCGGCCTTCCATCCCGCCCGCGACCGTCACGACCTGGCCGGTGACGTGTCCGGAGAGCTCGTCGGAGGCGAGGACGACGACCTGGCGGGCGACGTCCTCCGGGCGGGCAACCTTCCGGAGCGCCATCGTCCTCGAGATTCTCCGCACGCGTTCTGGGTCGACGTGCCCGCGCGTCATCGGCGTCTCCGTCCACCCCGGCGCCACGGCGTTCACCCGGCCGCGCGGCGCGATCCGAACGATCTCGTTCTTCAAGCTCAGCAGCAGCCCACCGGTCACCGCGGACTTGGCCGCGGCGTAATCGGCGTGGCCAGCTTCGCCGACGAGGCCGGCGGTCGAGCCGACGAGGACGAGCGACCCGTGACCGGTGCGCTCCAACTCGCGAAGGAAGCCTCGCGCCGTCAGAAACGCGCAGGTCAGGTTCTGGCGCAGCGTTCGCTCCCAGCGCTCGAGCGCGAGCTCCCAGACCGGCTCATCCTCCGAGGGCCAGACCCCGGCGACGGCGGCGCAGACGTCGATGCGGCCGAGGGCAGAGCGCGTCTCCTCGAAGAGCCTCTGAACCTCGAGCTCATCGGTCAAGTCGCCCCTGACGACGGGCGCTCCGCCGATCTCTGCGGCCACCTCGCGCGCCCGTTCCTCCCCGCGGTGATAGTGGACTGCGACGCGGGCACCTTCGGCCGCGAACGCCCGCGCGCACGCGGCGCCGATCCCGCCGGACGCTCCCGTTACAAGGATGCCCTGTCCGTTCAGCCCCGTCTCCACGTCGCAAGCGTATGCCCCGCGGCTTGGCCAAGCTTGCGGTGCTCGCGACGCTCGGAGCTGCCGGCTCGTCGTGCGCGCGACGAACCGGGGTCAGACCCGGTTGAGCTGCAGGAGCTGCTTGTCCAAGCGCTTCCGCAGCCGGCGAGGGTCAGACGCCTGTTACGAGCCTGCAACGATTGCTCCACAGGCGGCCGCCGGACGTATCCTCCGCGACGTGACCGAGCTCGCGGCGTTCCTGGGAGTCGCTGCCGTCGTCAGCTGCACACCCGGCCAGGACACGGCGCTCACGATCCGGAACGCGCTCACGGGCGGCCGGGTGAGCGGTGTCGCGACGGCCGCAGGCGTCGCCGCCGGGCAAGCGCTGTGGACCGTGGCGGCGAGCATCGGGGTCGTCGCGCTCTTCAGTGCGTCACAGCCTGCCTTCGCGGCGCTCAGGCTCGTTGGTGCGGCATACCTCGTTCTTCTCGGCCTTCAAGCTCTGCGCGGAGCGTTCGCTCACCGCGGGCGGGATGCGGCCTGCATGCTCCGGTCTTCGCAGCAGACGCCTCGGACTGGGCTGCGGCAGGGCCTCATCAGCAACCTGGCGAACCCGAAGATGGCCGTCTTCTTCACCAGCCTCTTGCCGCAGTTCGGTGACGCGTTCGCCACGCTTCTGGGCCTCGGCCTCCTCTTTTCGCTGCTTACGTTCTGCTGGCTGGCCGCGTACAGCGTGGCCGTTGAGCGGGCCCGGCAGCTCCGCCGCGAGCGGGTCCGCCGCACGCTCGATGCTGTCACCGGCATCGTTCTGGTCGTGCTCGGACTCCAACTTGCTGCTGCGCACGATTAGTCTTCCGCGCGTGCGCGTCCACGTCATCAGCGACCTCGAGGGCGTCTCCGGCATCGTCAAAGGCCCGCAGACGAGCGGCGGCGCGCCGATGTACGACGAGGCCCGCAGGCTCTATACCGAGGAGATCAACGCGGCCGTGCGTGGCGCGAAGGCCGCGGGTGCGACGGAGATCGTCGTCATGGACTGTCACGGAGCCGGCAAGGAGTGGTCGTTCAACTCGCTCGTGCCGGACCTGCTCCATCCGGACTGCGAGTTCGTCGTCCAGGAGGACTGGACCGAGTACACCGGGTTCCTCGAGGAGGGCTGCGACGCGGCTCTCCTCGTCGGCATGCACGCGATGGCGGGCACCCGTGCGGGCGTCATGAACCACACCGTCTCGGGCGCCGACTACTTCAACCTGCGCTTCAACGGGACGCCTGTCGGCGAGACCGGGATCCACGCGGCGCTCTGCGGTACCTGGGACTGCCCCGTCCTGCTCGTGACCGGAGACGACGCCGCCTGCGACGAGGGTCGCAGCCTCCTCGGTGAGGGGTTGACGACGGTCGCCGTCAAACGTGGCCTCGGCGCCACCTCGGCGCGGCAGATCCCACCCGTCCGCGCCCGCGAGCTGATCGAGGCGGGGGCGAAGCGGGCCCTCTCGGATCTGACGGCCGTTCCTCCCTGGCACCTCGGCAACCCGTGCGAGATCACAGTCGAGTTCAAGCACACGCTCGCCGTAGACAAGCTGCGCTTCAGGCCCGGTGTCGGGCGTGTCGACGACCGCACGATCTCCGTCACCGCCGACACCTGGTGGGACGCCTGGAAGACCTTCTACTTCTAACGTCCGGCTCCCCGCCGGGGCGGCTCCCGCCGGATGCTTACGTGGGGCGGCGCGCCTTCCCCGCCTCGCCGCGCCTCGCGACGCCGATCGGGGCGCACCGGCCCGATCTCGTTCCTGCACGGTCACGCCCACCGCGGCTCCTTCGCCGGCCAGCTCGGGCCCCGTCCGGGTTCGCAACTTGACGGTGGCCGTGACGGGCCGTGACGGGAAGGACTTCGAGCTCTAGGAAAGCCATTGACATGACAGAGGTGAGGCGGTGTGATGCTCCTCATGCCGCACGCCTTCGTCGTCGAGGAGCAGGAGGTTCCGGGTCGCCGAGTCGAGGGTGACACGGCCCTGGAGCGGACGACGATCGGCACCGCACAGGGGTGCGACCGGCTCGAGCAGCGCCTCATCCGCTTCGCGCCGGGCCGGTCGCTGGAACGCGGCGACGCCGAGCGTGACGAGCTGCTCTACGTGGCCTCCGGCTCGGGGACGCTCGAGCTCGACTGCACGCGACACGAGCTCGTCCCCGACACGGGCGTGTACCTGCGGGCCGGTGAGCGGTACACGGTCGAGAACCCCGGTCCCGACGAGCTGCATGTGGTCTCCGTCGCCACGCCCGGAAAGGATGGAGGACGGCCGGAGCGGCGGGTGACGGTTCGCTTCGAAGACCGGCCCGAGCTCCGTGCCGACGACAAGCGGACGTTCCGCTACCTCGTCAACCAGGACGCCGGCTGTCTCGAGGCGACGCAGTTCCTCGGCATCGTGCAACCGTGCCGCGCACCCGACCACAGCCACACCTACGACGAGGTCGGCTACATCGTGGAAGGGCAGGGACTCGCGCACGCGGACGGCCGCTCGGTGCCGCTCGTGGCCGGCTCGTGCTTCCACCTGCCGCCCGAGACGATCCACTGCATCGAGAACACGGGTCCAGGAGTAATGCGCATCCTCGGCGTCTTTCACCCCTCGGGGGATCCTGCGTCGCGTGCGTACGAGGACAACGCGTGACCGTGTCGTCAGATGGGGAACGAGGTCATGCGTGAGCACATCCGGAACCTGCGACCAGCGGTCGCTGCAGCTCTCGTAGTCGCGCTCGTGTGCGCGTCCGCAACGCTCGCCGAGGCGCGCGGCCCGGCTGCGGCCACGATCGCGGAGGCGGCTTGCGAGAGTCCCTCGATCGGCTTCATGGGGCCGCTCACGGGTTCGGCGGCGTTCATCGGCAAGGAGCAGCTCGGGTTCGCGAGGTACGCGATCCGCAGACTCGGCCGTGGACAGGTGCGTCTCTTCGAGGCTGACACGCAGCTCGATCCACGGCAGGCGGCGCGGGTCGCCTCGCGACTGCACGCAGACCGGAAGATCCTCGCTGTCGTCGGCCCGGCGGCGAGCCGCGAGGTCCTGGCCGTCGCCCCGATCTTCAAGCGCGGCAACCGCCTTGCGTTCATCTCGGGTTCCGCGCTCAGCGTGCGCCTGACGAACGGCTCGATCCCGAACTTCTTCCGGGTCGTGCCGAACGAGAGCGTCCAGTCGCCGACGGTGGCGAGGTACGTCCGCACGGTTCTGAAGGCGAAGCTGGTCGTCCTCGTCGACGACGGGACGGCCTACTCGACTCGGCTGGCCGACGGCGTCGGGGCAAGGCTCCGAGCTGGAGGGGTCAAGGTGAGACGGGCGGCCGTCGAGGAGAGCGCTACCGACTTCTCCGCGACCAGCTCGAGCGTCCCGGCCGGCACCGACGTGGTCTTCCTGCCGTGGAGGGCGGCCGCGAGGGCGCAGATCTTCGCGGCTCAGCTGCAGGCACAGGGCAACCGAGCGATCATCTTTGGCTCGGACAGCCTCGACTCGGAGGACTTCACGAGCGCCGGCGCGTACGTCTCCTCCTTCGCGCCCGACATCCGCGGGATCGAGTCGAACGCGGAGTTCATCCGCGGCTACCGGGGGCGTTTTGTCTCGAACTTCGGGCCTCCGGTCTACGTTGCGGTGCAGGCCGCACTGCTCGCGATCCGCCGGGCTTGCGCCGACGGGAACGCGACGCGCGCCGAGGTGCAGCGATCGCTGAAGCAGACGCTGCTCCGGAAGACCGTACTCGGCCGGGAGCTCCGGTTCACCGCGAGGGGCGACGCCAGGGGCTCGACCTTCTCGATCTTCAAGCTGGGAACCGGCGGCAAGAAGACGCTCGTCGCCTGGAGCCGATGACCCAGATTTGCTCAGGCACAACAAGTCGACCGGATCTACGTCACATACTCACGCAATCCCCAAAGGAGGAACATCGGAATGAAGAGGGTGATCAGTGCGGCGCTCATGACGGGCGCTGCCGCCGTGCTCGCGGCCACAGCCGTCGCGCAGCCGGCCGAGCTCACGCGTACCGACGCTGCCGAGCAGCAGGGAGTGAGCTGTAACTCGACGCTGAAGATCGCGCTTGTGACGCCGCTCACCGGCGGTGCCGGCTTCCTCGGCAACGCGCAGCTGAGCTGGGCGAAGTACGCGGTGAAGACGCTGCAGAAGAACTACGGCCTCAAGGTTCGCCTGATCACGGGCGACACGCCCGTTGAGCAGGGCCCGGCCCCCGCGCAGGCGCTGGCACAGAAGTACGTCGCAGACCGCAGCGTCGTTGCGGTGATCGGACCGGCCACATCGGGTGCGGTCGCGGCGACCAGCCGGGCCTACTTCCAGGCCGGCCTCGCACACATCTCGCCCTCGGCCACCCGCACCTCTCTCACCCAGGGTGCCGCCAAGGAGGCGACGCCGGCGTTCTTCCGCGTTGTCGGCGGCGACTACATCCAGGGCCCACACGACGCGAGGTTCATGGTCGACAAGCTGAAGGTGACCAAGGTCGTGATCATCGACTTCCAGGAGCCGTACTCGGTCGGCCTCGCCGATGCTGCCCAAGCATTCCTGCGGTCGAAGAACGTCACCGTCCAGCGGGAGTCCACCTCCGTGCGGACGACGGACTTCTCGTCGCTCGTGACCCGGGTTCCGGCCGACGCCAACATCGTCTTCTTCCCGACCCAGCAGCCGGAGGACGCACAGACGTTCGCCCAGCAGCTGCTCGAGCAGGGCAAGCGGGCGAAGGTGTTCGGCGGCGACGGTGCGAACTCTCCCGACAAGTTCAAGCTGGCGGGTTCGTACGTCTCGAACTTCGCTCCCGACATCAGCAGCTTCGCGTACAACAAGGCGCTGATCGCCGGCTGGAAGCGGGATAACCCGCGGGCGAGCCTCGAATCGTTCGGACCTCCCACCTACGGTGCAGTCCAGGTTGCGATGAACGCGATCCAGCGGGCCTGCAAGGCGGGCAATGGCCGGGTCAAGGATCGGCGTGACGTGGTGCGGAACGTGAAGCGGATCCGGGTCAAGAACTGGATCCTCGGCGGCGATTTCCGTTTCTCGACGCGGACGAACGACCCGCTGAACGCACGGTTCTACATCTTCCAGATCCAGTCGAACGGCGCGTACAAGCTCGTCGGCTGACGAAGGATCGGCACGACCGAGCGGCCCGGCACCGGTGCCGGGCCGCTCGGGTCGGGCAGCCCCGTCTTTCGCGTTAGGCTCAGCGAGTGCTAGGGAGCGTGCGCCTCGATACGTTCATCCAGCTGACGTTGAACGGCTTGACGCTGGGCAGCGTCTACGCGCTCATCGCGCTCGGCTACACGCTGGTCTACGGCATCCTCAAGCTGCTGAACTTCGCCCACGGTGACGTGTTCATGGTCGGCTCGTTCATCGGCTTCGGGGCGCTTCAGGCGCTCGGCGGATCGGCCACGCCGAAGGTGCCGGTCTGGCTGCTGCTCGTGCTAATCGTCCTCGCCGCGATGGTCGGCTGCGCTCTCCTCGGCGTAGCGATCGAGCGCTTCGCCTACCGGCCGCTGCGCAACGCACCCCGCATTGCCCCGCTCATCAGCGCCCTCGGCGTCTCGTTCTTCCTCGCGTACTCCGTGCAGCTGATGTTCGGGTCGGAGCAGCGCGACTACGACGCCTTCTCGATCTCCGCGGGCGCACTCTTCTTCAACGGCTTCGACATCGGCAACGTTCGGATCCCGCTCCTGCGGATCATCATCATCGTCTCGGCGTTCGTGCTGATGATCGCGCTCTGGCTGATGGTCACCCGCACGCGGATCGGCAAGGCGATGCGGGCCACCTCGCACGATCGTGAGGCGGCGGCGATGATGGGAATCGATGTCGACCGCGTGATCGTGTTCGCGTTCGTGCTCGGCTCGGCGCTCGCGGGCGCGGCTGGAGTGATGTTCGCGCTGCGCGCACCCACCTCGGCGACGATCGGCTTCATCGCAGGCCTCAAGGGCTTCACCGCTGCCGTCATCGGCGGCATCGGCTCGATCCCTGGTGCCATGGCCGGCGGTCTGATCCTCGGCTTCGCCGAGGCCTACACGCAGGGCTACATCTCGACCCGCTGGTCCGACCTGCTCGTGTTCTCCCTGCTGATCCTCTTCATGCTCTTCCGGCCCCAGGGCCTCTTCGGCTCGCCGGAGCTCAAGAAGGTCTAGTGCACCGCCAGATCACACCTGGCCACTCCTCAGAGCGGCAACGGACTTCCGGAACGGCGCACTGATGGACGACCGCACCGACCATCCCCTCGAGGAGTCGGTTCCGGCTGCGGGCACCACCGCGGGTCCGCAGATCGGTAAGGACGAGTGGGTCGCGCGCATCTCCGAGCGCCGCACGGGCCGCGGCGGCTGGCTGGGAAAGGTCGACGAGCGCGCGCGCGCGGTGCCCTGGTGGGCGTGGCTGACGCTCTTCGTTGCATTGGCGGCCATGCTGCCGGTGGGCTTCGAGAGCGGCTATGTGCGTCGGATCGCCTTCGACACCGTCGTCTTCATGCTGCTCGCGCTCGGGCTGAACGTTGTCGTGGGCTGGGGCGGGCTGCTCGACCTCGGCTACGTCGCCTTCTTCGGCGTCGGTGCCTACACCTATGCCGTCGTCAGCTCGGAGAAGTTCGACCTCCACGTGTCCGCGCTCGTCTCGATCCCACTCGCGCTCGTCGTCGGCGGGATCGTCGGCCTCCTGGTCGGCCTACCCTCGCGCCGCCTTGTCGGCGACTACCTCGCGATCGTGACGCTCTTCTTCTTCCAGATCTTCCTGACGGTCACGAACAACGGCGAGAGCATCTTCGGGAAGGACCTCACCGGCGGCCCGAACGGGATCATCAACGTCGATCCGCTCAACGTCTTCGGCCGCGAGCTGCCCGTCTCGCGCGACGGCATCTTCAACGTCGCCTATCTCTACGTCGCGCTCGCGCTCTTCATCGTCGTGTACGTGGCGCTGCGCTTCGCGAACGACTCCCGAACGGGCCGTGCGTGGCGGTCGCTCCGTGAGGACCCGCTGGCGGCGGAGCTGATGGGGATGCCGGTGCAGTGGCTGAAGCTGACGGCCTTCGCGTTCGGCGCCGCGGTTGCCGGTCTCACGGGGGCTCTCGTCACCGGCCTGAACACAAGCGTCTTCCCGCAGACGTTCGAGTTCCCGCTCCTGATCACCATCTACACGATGGTGATCCTGGGCGGCGCCGGGAGCCAGGCGGGGGTCGTCATCGGCGCCATCGCCATCAGCGTCGTACTCGAGGTCCTCCGGGAGCCCGGCGATGCGCGCTACCTCTTCTACGCGGTGGCGATCCTGTCCATCTTCGCCGCGTTGCGGATCTCGCGCCGGTTGGCCGCCGTCGTCGGTGGGACGCTTGTGCTCGGCTTCGTCGCCCACGCCGTCGCGGAGAGCATCGACGCGTCGTGGACGGCCGGGGCTCCGAACGGGGGCGGCCGCGTCGCGGGCTGGGCCTCCGACTGGGTGATCGTCCCCGCCGACCTGGCAGGCTGGCTGGGGCCCGTCGCCTACATCACCCTGATCGTGCTGATCCTGGCGCTGACGCTGCTCCACGGCTGGTACAGGCTCGCGCTGCTCGTCCCCACCCTCTATCTCGCTGCCTTCGTGTGGGAGAACGTGATGATCACGAAGCCGGAGCCGACGCGCTTCGTCATCCTCGGCGCCATCCTCGTTGCCGTGATGATCGCCCGGCCGGAGGGAATCCTCGGCGAGAAACGCGTGGAGATCGTCTAGTGCCCGCGTTTCTCGAGCTCGAGAACGTGTCGATGGCGTTCGGCGGGCTGGCGGTGATCGACAGGCTCGATCTCAGCGTCGACGAGGGCGAGATCGTGAGTGTGATCGGCCCCAACGGCGCCGGCAAGACGACGCTCTTCAACCTCGTCACGGGTGTGTACGAGCCAACGGGCGGTGACATCCGCTTCGAGGGCGAGAGCATCAAAGGCCTCGCGCCGCACGCGATCACGCGGCGCGGCATCGCACGGACGTTCCAGTCCCTGCGCCTCTTCCTCAACATGAGCGTTCGTGAGAACGTCATGGCCGCGGCCTACGGACACACCCGCGCCGGCGTCTTTCGTGCCATGTTGCGGACGCCGGGGCAGCGGCGCGAGGAGCGCGTGATCCGAGAGCTGGCAGAGCGTCGGCTCGCCTTCTTCGGCGAGCGGCTGATGGGCTACCGCTGGGATCAGCCCGCCTACTCCCTCTCGTACGCGAACCGGCGTCGCCTGGAGATCGCTCGTGCGACGGCGACGAACCCGAGGCTGCTGCTGCTCGACGAGCCCGCGGCCGGAATGAACCCGACCGAGACGCACGAGATCACGGAGCTGATCGGCAAGCTGCGGACTGATGGCGGGTACACGATCCTCGTGATCGAGCACGACATGCACGTGGTCGAGGGGATCTCGGACCGCGTGGTCGCACTCGACCATGGGGTCAAGATCGCCGAGGGAACGTTCGACGAGGTCGCGACCGACCCCCGGGTCGTCGAGGCCTACCTCGGCACGAAGGCTGCGGCCACGAAGTGAGCGCGCCCCATCCCAACGGAGAGAGTCCGCTGCTCGAGCTCAACGCGATCGACACCTACTACGGATCGATCCACATCCTCCAGAACGTCAACCTGCGGGTCGGCAAGGGCGAGCTCGTCTGCCTGCTCGGCGGCAACGCGTCGGGAAAGTCGACGACCCTGAAGACGATTCTCGGCATCGTTGCGCCGCGGAACGGAACGGTGCGGTTCGGTGGGGAGGACGTCACCACGAAGGTGACCGCCCATCGGATCGCGCGCGGGCTCGCGATCGTGCCCGAGAACCGCCGCGTTTTCGCGCCCATGACGGTGCTCGAGAACCTGCAGATGGGTGCCTACCTGCGGCCCAAGGCAGACCTGAAGGAGGAGTTCGAGCGCGTCTACTCGCTCTTCCCGTTGCTCTACGAGCGGCGCAGGCAGTTGGCGGGGACGATGTCGGGCGGCGAGCAGCAGATGCTCGCGATGGGCCGGGCCCTGATGTCGAAGCCGAAGCTCCTGCTGATGGACGAGCCGTCGATGGGCCTCGCGCCGATCCTCGTCGAGC
>Ga0136612_10001472_pt1 | contig 10030 bp, 10 predicted proteins | sample AntDryUQ224A2306_2_FD_106644 | JGI IMG/M metagenome (GOLD analysis project Ga0136612, IMG submission 106644) | Polar desert sand microbial communities from Dry Valleys, Antarctica - metaG UQ224A (23.06) | ecosystem: Environmental > Terrestrial > Soil > Desert | place: Antarctica: Dry Valley...
GCTGGAGGGTGCTGACGACGCCGGGCTCGTCGGGCCAGTCGCGCACGATCGTGCGGGTCGAAGGGGGCCGGTGGTCGTGACCGCGGCCCTGCACCGCGGGAGCATACTGGTCGGCCATGACGCGCATCCCGTTCCCCGGCCACGGAGGCCGTTGTTGGCCGCTCCCTCGCTGGCGCTCGGTCGCTCGCACGATCGACATGCTGCGCCGATGATCACTGACGGGCAGATCGTCGTGCGACGGATCGGCGAGCTGCGCGGCACCATCGACGTGCCGGGGGCCAAGAACTCGATCCTCAAGCTGATGGCGGCGACGATCCTCGCCGACGGCACCTACGAGCTGTCGAACGTGCCGGCGATCGTCGACGTGACGATCATGAGCGAGCTGCTGGCGGCGATCGGGGTGACGTCCGAGGCGGCGGGCCCGGGCCGGCTGCGGATGATCAACCGGGGCGAGCTGGTGCCGGTCGCGCCATACGAGCAGGTCGAGCGGATCCGGGCATCGATCAACGTGCTCGGACCGTTGCTTGCGCGATGCGGTCGGGTCAGCCTGTCGATGCCCGGTGGCGACGATTTCGGGGCTCGGCCGATCGACCTACACATCGCCGGGCTGGAGGCGATGGGGGCGACCTTCAAGTTCGGCCACGGTGAGCTGGAGGCGTTCGCCGACCGGCTGCACGGCGCCGACATCTCGTTCGGGTTCCCCAGCGTCGGGGCGACGGAGAACCTCGTGACGGCCGCGGTATACGCCGATGGCGTCACGACGATCGACAACGCGGCCCGCGAGCCGGAGGTCGTCGACCTCTGTCACCTGCTGGTGGCGATGGGCGCGGAGATCGACGGCGTCGGTACGTCACGGCTCGTCGTCACCGGCCAGCCGCCCGGCTCGCTGCACGCCGCGAACCACCACACCGTGCCCGACCGGATCCAGGCGGCCACCTACCTGGCCGCGCTGGGTGTCGCCGGGGGAGAGCTGACGGTGCGCCACGCCCGGCCCGAGCACATGCAAAACCTCCTCGCCCGGATGACCGAGATGGGCATGCGGTTCGAGACCGTACCGGACGGGCTGCGGGCGGTCGCCGAGGGCAGGTTGCGCTCGATCGACGTGCAGACGTTGCCGTACCCGGGGATCGCCACCGACTACAAGCCGCTGATGATCACGATGCTCAGCGTGGCCGAGGGCGTCGGCATCGTCACCGAGAACCTGTACCCCGGTCGGTTCCGGTACGTCGAGGAGCTGATCCGTCTCGGCGGTGACGTGCGAACCAACGGCCACCACGCTGTGGTCCGTGGTGTTCCGCGACTGTCCGGGGCGCCGGTGAAGGCCCATGACATCCGGGCCGGTGCGGCGATGGTGGTCGCCGGCTTGGCGGCCGAGGGCGAGACGGTGATCTCCGGCGTGGAGCACATCGACCGGGGCTACGACGACCTGGTCGGCCGGCTGCGCGGCGTCGGCGCCGACATCGTCAGGGGGTGAGCTCGTCGCTTGGCGCTTGGCGCCTGAGGCGGCGGCGGGCGAGCATCAGCAGGCCGACGATCACGACGATCGGACCGGCGACGAGGAGGATCTCGTCCCAGCCGCCCTGGTGGGCGAGCAGCGGAATGGCGACGACCACGGGGGCGTTGGTCATGCTGAGCAGGGTATGGCTGGTTGAATGACGTCCCGCTCCGACGACGACGCCGTGACGATGATGAGGATGAACGATGCGTGAGCAGGTCGAGAAGACCATCGACGTGATCCGCCCGGCCCTGCAGGCCGACGGCGGGGACATCATGCTGCGCGACGTCGACGAGACCACCGGCATCGTCACGGTCACCTTGACCGGTGCGTGTGTCGGCTGCCCGGCCTCGACCCAGACGTTGAAGGCCGGCATCCAACGGATCATGCGCGACCGGGTCGACGGGGTCACCGAGGTGATCAACACCAATGACCTCGAGACCGCAATCGCCTGAGGCACTGTTCGGCGAGGCGGCGGCGGGTGACCGCACGGCGTTGGCCCGTCTGCTGACGCTCATCGAGCGCGGTGGCGAGCCTGCCCGGGAGGTCGGTCGGCTCGCCGCCCCGCGCGCGGGTGAGGCGAGGACGGTCGGCCTGACCGGTGCGCCCGGTTCCGGCAAGAGCACGTTGACCAGCGCGATCGTCGCCCACCTGCGGGAGCGCGACGAGGAGGTCGCCGTGCTCGCCGTCGACCCGTCGTCACCGTTCTCTGGCGGGGCGATCCTCGGCGATCGCGTGCGCATGCAGGACCACGCCACGGACCCCGGTGTGTTCATCCGCTCGATGGCGACGCGCGGCCACCTCGGCGGTCTGGCCTTGGCGACGCCGGAGGCGATCCGCCTGCTCGACGCGCTCGGCCGGCGGTGGATCCTCGTCGAGACCGTCGGCGTCGGCCAGGTCGAGGTGGAGATCGCCGGGAAGGCCGACACGACGGTCGTCGTCGTCAACCCAGGCTGGGGTGACAGCGTGCAGGCGGCCAAGGCCGGGCTGATGGAGGTCGCCGACGTGTTCGTGATCAACAAGGCCGACCGATCCGGCGTCGACGAGACGCGCCGGGATCTCCAGCAGATGCTCGAGCTGACGGTGGAGACCGGGGCGGGGCGCGGTGACGGCGGCTGGCGGGTGCCGATCGTGCCGACGGTGGCGTCCAGCGGCGATGGCGTCGCCGATCTGTGGGAGGCGATCACCAGCCACCAGCAGCACGCCGCCGACAGTGGTGTGCTCGAGCGCCGGCGGCGTGCGCGCCTCGGCGACGAGTTGCAGGAGATCGTCGTGCGGCGCCTGGAGCAGCGGGCGCGCGAGGTGTGCACGGGCGATCGCTGGGATGACCTCATCGAGCAGGTCCTCGGCGGTGACCTCGACCCGTGGTCCGCCGCCGACAACATGCTGAGAACGATGGTTTAGAGCCTTCGCGGGTTGGTTCGGGGATCGTTCCAAATCGCGAACTGGGCGCGAACCGTCGCAGATCTGCGACGATCCGCGCCCAGAAGTCGGAATGCCGCTCTATGCGCGTCGCGACGGGCTCGACGGAGTTGGCGAGGCCAGAAGGTGCGTCAGGTCGAGCCGTTGGTCGCCCCGCCCGTCGAGCAGCATGAGCAGTGCCGATGGACCGGACCGGCCGCGCTGGCGCCAGGCGCGCGCGACGGTGCGCAGCTCCTGGCTCGTCACCCCCATGTGCAGCGCGCTGTCGAGCGCCCGTGCGGTTGGGCCGATGCCGACGGCCGGGGCGAGCAGCGCCAGCGTCGCTGGCACGGTGAGCACCGGGATCGGACCGACCGTCGTCACGTGATCGTCGAGCGCACCGCGGGTGTAGTGCGGGGTGGCCCGCAACGTGTGGTGGAGCAGCGCGCCGCGCCGGCCGATGACGTCGATCGGCGTACTCGAGGCGCGGGCGTCGACGCCGGCGAAGCCGTCGAGCTCGTGCAGCGTGGCTGCCGATCCGTGCGACAGGGCGATGACGCCAGGCGACCAGGCGGCGGCCATCGCCCGGCCCTCGAACGTGACCGGCGCGCCGCCGGCGGCGAGCACACCGGGGAACGGCGACCACAGCGTCCCGTCCTCGAGTCGGCGCAGCTCGACCCGCCGCGAGATGCCGAGGCAGCGAGCTTGGGCGCAGGTGGCGACGCCGTGCTGTCGGGACATCAACTTGAAGAGTGCTTCCACAACCATCCTGGGCGTCGCGCCCACCCGGAAGCGGAAAACGAGAGCGGGTTGGGGGAGACTGGAGCGATGCCGGATCTCGTGCAGCTCGACCGCCGGGACGACGGGGTCGCCGTCGTCACCCTCTCTAATGGGAAGGTCAACGCCCTCTCCCAGGCCCTCCTCCAGGACCTCCTGGCGGTCGTCGCCGACCTCACGGGGGATCCGCCGGGGGCGGTCGTCGTGACGGGTGGGGAGCGGATCTTCGCTGCCGGCGCCGACATCTCTGAGTTCGGCGGGCAGGATCAGGCCGGCCCGATCACGGAAGCGTTCCATGCCACCCTCGACGCGGTCGCCGCCCTGCCCCGGTTCGTCATCGCCGCGGTCTCCGGCTACGCCCTGGGCGGCGGCTGCGAGCTGGCCTTGGCCTGCGACTATCGGATCGCCGGGCCGCGTGCGGTGTTCGGCCAACCCGAGATCCTGCTCGGCATCATCCCCGGCGGCGGGGGGACGCAGCGCCTGGCCCGCCTCGTCGGCCCGAGCCGCGCCAAGGAGATGTGCATGACCGGGCGAAACATCAACGTCGACGAGGCGGTGCGCATCCGCCTGGCCGACGAAGCCGTCGACGACGACCCGCTGCCGCGGGCGCTCGAACTGGCCGCCGAGGTGGCCAGGGGAGCGGTGGCCGCCCAGGCATTGACCAAACGGGCGATCGACGCCGGCCTGTCGATGTCGTTGAGCGACGGCCTGCGCGTCGAGCGGGACGCCTTCGTGGAGGTCTTCGCCACCGAGGACAGCCGCATCGGTGTGGCCAGCTTCCTCAAGCACGGGCCGGGCAAGGCCGCCTTCACCGGCCGTTGACGCGGGCGCGACGTGGCATGGTTGCCGTCGCTTGCAACGAAGAGGTGACGCGCATGGCCAAGCAAGATCAATCGGCGCCGGCGGCAGCGGCCCGAGTTCCCAAGCGCGCCTACGAACGCGAGCTGCTGCGGTTGCAGGCCGAGCTGGTGAAGGTGCAGGAGTGGGTGCGGGCGGAGGGCCGGCGGCTCGTCATCATCTTCGAGGGACGTGACGCGGCGGGCAAGGGTGGGGCGATCAAGCGGGTCACGCAGTTCCTCAACCCGCGCGTGGCGCGCATCGCTGCGTTGCCGGCGCCGACGGAGCGCGAGCGTGGGCAGTGGTACTTCCAGCGCTACATCGCCGAACTGCCGGACGCCGGTGAGATCGTGCTGTTCGACCGCTCCTGGTACAACCGAGCCGGGGTCGAGAAGGTGATGGGCTTCTGCACGGCCGAGGAGTACCAGCGGTTCCTGCACCAGTGCCCGATCTTCGAGCGCATGCTCGTCGAGGACGGGATCCTCCTGCGCAAGTACTGGTTCTCCGTCAGCAACGCCGAGCAGGAGGCGCGCTTCAATGCCCGCCTCGACGACCCGATGGTCTCGTGGAAGCTCTCCCCGATGGACCTCGAATCGATCGGCAAGTGGGAGGACTACTCCCGGGCCAAGGACCAGATGATGGTCCACACCGACATCCCGGAGTCGCCGTGGCACGTCGTCGAGAGTGACGACAAGCGACGAGCGCGGCTGAACATGATCGCCCACCTTCTGTCGACGCTCGACTACCACGCCATCCAGCACCCGGCGCTCGTGTTGCCGAAGCGACCGAAGTCTTCCGGCTACGAGCGCCCGCCGCGCGACACCCAGTCGTACGTCCCCGACCACGCCGCCGACCTCGTCGATTGAACGGGGGGTGGTCAGGCCGAGGCGGCGACGCGTGCGCCCGACGGCTGATCGGTCAGGCGGGACGTTCCCAGTGATCGACGAGGCGGACGAGCAAGCTCCGCAGCGCCGTCCGCTCGTCATCGTCGAGCGGCTCGAGGATGACCTCATCGACCCGCCGGGAGACTGCCAGGAAGCGCTCGATCGCACGACGACCCTCGCCGGTCACTTCGAGGACGTTGCGCCGCCGGTCGTGATCGTGACGGCGGCGGCGAAGGTATCCCGCTCCCTCCAATCGGTCGACTAGGTCGACGACATCGCTCGGGTCGATGCCCGTCCGTTCGCTGACGTCTCGCTGTGACAACGGACGATCGGTCCGGTCGACGACGCGCAGGATGCCGAAGCATCCCGGACGCAGGTTGGCGTCCGCCGCCCACCGCTCGCCGGCCATCTGGGCGTGGAACTCCTGGCGGATGCGACCCGACAACCGGAAGGCGAGTCCGACGACGTCCTGGGGCGCGTCGGCGTCCGCCATCGGTTCAGACCTGCGCGCCGCCTCGGGTTGACGAGCCACAGCCAAGACCATATCGTGGCATCTATCAACGATCAACAGTTGCCATCGTCTGTCCTCGCCTCACCCAACGGCGACGCACCCGCCGATCGGGCGATCGTCGTCGACGGGTTGGCCAAGGACTACGGGTCGCTCACGGCGGTGGACGGCATCTCGTTCGACGTCGCCCCCGGGGAGGTGTTCGGCTTCCTCGGACCGAACGGCGCCGGCAAGTCGACGACGATCAAGATGCTGTGCACGCTCGCCGACCCGACCTCCGGTCGGGCGTGGGTCGCCGGATTCGACGTCGTCGCCGAGCGCATCGACGTGCGCCGCCACATCGGACTGGTGTTCCAGGACACGACGCTCGACATGTACCTCTCGGCCGAGCAGAACCTGCGCTTCCACGCCGAGCTGTACGGCATGCCGAAGTCGGTCGTGGCGCAGCGGATGCGCGAGGTCCTGGAGATGGTCGGGCTGTGGGAACGACGGTCGAGCAAGGTGCAGACGTTCTCCGGCGGCATGCGTCGGCGCCTCGAGATCGCCCGTGGCCTGATGCACTCGCCAAGGGTGCTGTTCCTCGACGAGCCGACGGTCGGCCTCGACCCGCAGACCCGCTCCAGCATCTGGGGGTACATCGACGAGCTGCGCCAGCGCGAGGACATCACGATCTTCCTCACCACCCACTACATGGACGAGGCGGAGAACTGCGAGCGGATCGCCATCATGGACGCCGGCAAGATCGTCATCCTCGACACGCCGGACCGGCTCAAGGCCAACGTCGGAACAGATCGGGTGTGCATCACGACCGATGACGACCTGCGGGTGATCGACGCCCTCGCCGAGCAGTTCCAGATCGAGGCCGAGATCCACGACGGGCTGGTCACGTTCGGCGTGCCGGACGGCGAGCACTTCGTGCCTCGTCTGTTCGCCGAGCTGGGGATGCCGATCAAGTCCGTGTCGGTCGCCCGGCCCTCGCTCGACGACGTGTTCATGGAGTACACCGGGCGGACGATCCGCGACGCCGAGGCGACGAGCGTCGACAACATGCGCAACTTCATCACCGCCGGGAGGAGATAGCCGTGACCGCGAGCGTGTCAGCCGTTCGTGTCGTCGAGAACGGTTTGCGCCAGGACTGGCGCGGCGTGAAGATCGTCTGGCAGCGCGAGCTGATCCGCTTCGGCCAGGACCGCCTGCGGGCAGTCGCCGCGCTCGTCCAGCCCGTGCTCTTCCTCTACGTGCTCGGAACCGGGTTGTCCAGCCTGACCAACGACTCGACCGGCGGCGTCGACCTGAAGACGTTCATGTTCCCCGGCGTGTTGGCGACGTCGGTGCTCTTTACGGCCACGTTCTCCGCGGCGTCGATCGTGTGGGACCGGGAGTTCGGGTTCCTGCGCGAGATGCTCGTTGCGCCGATCCGGCGTGGGTCGATACTCGTCGGCAAGGCGCTCGGCGGGGCCACGGTGGCCACGGCGCAGAGCCTGATCATCCTCGCCCTCGCCGGCACGGTCGGCGTGCCGTACGACCCGATGATGATGCTGATCCTTGTCGGCGAGCTGTTCCTGCTGTCGTTCGCGCTGTGCGCCGTCGGGCTGGTGATCGCCGCTCGGGTCCAGCAGATCCAATCGATGATGGGTGTGATGCAGATGCTCATCCTCCCGCTGTCGTTCCTGTCGGGCGCGCTGTACCCGGTGCGCAACCTGCCGACATGGCTCGAGGTCGTCACGCTGCTCAACCCCGTGACGTATGCCGTGCACGCCATCCGCAGCGCTGTGTTCGATCGCCTCGACGCCCCCGCCCAGGCCTTGGCTCAGCTCAACCCGCCGCTCGAGTGGTTCGGCTGGGAGGTGCCGATCGTCGCCCAACTGGCCGTCGTCGTGGCGCTGGGCCTCGCCCTGCTGTGGTTCGCAATCGTCCAGTTCGAGCACACGGAATAGCGCGCTACGCCCAGGCGGCGAGGCCAAGGTCGAACGGGGAGGCCAGGCTGGCGTGCACCGGGATCACCCGGGCGGTGACGCCGTAGGCGCCGGGGAGGCCGATGACGATCTCGCCGTCGAACGTCGACGCGTCGACGGAGCGCAGTTCGGAATCGACCAGGTCGGCGTGGAACTCACCGTCATGGCCGAGCGGACCGTGGACGACCTCGACACGCACGTCGTTCGGATCCAGCCCACCGAGCTCGACCCCGACGGTGACCGGCCGTGCCGTGCCTGCCGGCGCATCGCTCACGTCGACGTCGACCGAGGTGACCTTCACGCCCGGCCACGCGTCGACGACGCGCCGGCGCCACGCGGCCAACTCGACCGCGCCTGCCGCGCCGTCGGCCGACAGCGAACACACGGTCGCCGCCGCCGGTTCGTAGAGCTGCGTCGTGTAGTCGCGCACCATGCGCGCCGCCGTGACGCGGGGCCCGAGCGACGCCCACGCGTGGCGCACGAGGTCGACCCACCGGCGGGCCACGCCGTCGAGGTCACGGTCGTAGAACGCGGGCATGACCTGCTGCTCGAGGATCGAGAACAGGCTCGTCGCCTCGCGCAGGTCGCGACGATCGAGATCCGGGTCGTCCTCCGCCGACTCGATCGCCCACCCGTTCTCGCCGTCGTAGCACTCATCCCACCAGCCGTCGAGGATGCTGCAGTTGAGGGCGCCGTTGAGCGCCGCCTTCATCCCGCTCGTGCCGCACGCCTCGAGGGGCCGGCGGGGTGTGTTCAGCCACACGTCGCACCCGTGGTACATCGTCCGGGCGATCGAGATGTCGTAGTCGGCGAGGAACACGAAGCGGTCCCGGACGTCGGCCTGCCGCGCAAACCGCTCGATGCGCTGGATCAGTTCCTTCCCCGGCGTGTCGGCCGGGTGGGCCTTGCCGGCGAAGACGAACTGCACCGGGCGTTCGGCGTGGTGCAGGAGGGCGCGCAGCCGGTCCTCGTCGGACAGCAGCAGGGTGGCCCGCTTGTACGTGGCGAAGCGCCGAGCGAAACCGATCGTCAGACGGCGAGGGTGGAGCACGTCCCCACCGAGGCGCTGGCGGGCCAGGCGGACGAGCTCGGCCCGTCCGTCGTTGAGGGTGGCCCACACCTCGAGCGGGTCGATGTCGCACGCCCTCGCCCAGCGCTCGGCGTCGGCGCTCGGCCAGTCCTCGCCGACGACCCGGGTGAGCAGCGCGTCGACGCGCGCCGAGGCCCACGTCCTGCCGTGCACGCCGTTGGTGACGGCACCGATCGGCACCTCGTCGACGGCGAGGTCCGACCACAGGCCGCCGAACATCCGCCGGCTGACGGCGCCGTGAAGTTGGGCGACCCCGTTCGAGCGCCCGGCCAGGCGCAGGCCCATGACCGCCATGTTGAACTTGTCCTCGACGTCCGCCGGTGGTCGGCCGACGTCGAACAGGTCGTCGAAGGACACGCCCAGCTCGGCGGCGAACTCGCTGAAGTAGCGGACCATCAGCTCGCGACCGAACCGGTCGATGCCGGCGGGGACGGGTGTGTGCGTCGTGAACACCCCACCGCCCCTGACGACCTCGACGGCGGCGGCGAACGGCGTCTCGGCGACGACCAGCTCACGGATCCGCTCGAGGCCGAGGAACCCGGCGTGGCCCTCGTTGGAGTGGAACACGTCGGGGGACAGGCCGAGGGCGCGCAGGGCTCGCACCCCGCCGATTCCGAGGAGGATCTCCTGGCGCAGGCGGTGGTGCTCGTCGCCGCCGTAGAGGCGGTCGGTGACGGCGACACCGTCGGCCGAGTTGCCCGGCACCTCCGTGTCGAGGAGGTACAGCGGGACGCGACCGACGTCGGCCCGCCAGACGTGCGCCCGCACCAGGTCGCCGGCCAGGTCGACCTCGACCTCGACGCCGGTGTCGGTGAGGCCGAGGGAGCGGGGGTCGAACTCGACGACGCTCTCCTGCTGCCAACCGTCGCCGTCGAGGCGCTGGCGGAAGTAGCCCTCCGTGTAGAGCAGGCCGACGCCGACGAGCGGGATGCCGAGGTCGGACGATGCCTTCAGGTGGTCGCCGGCGAGGACGCCGAGTCCGCCGGAGTACTGGGGGAGTGCCTCGCTGATGCCGAACTCCGGCGAGAAGTAGGCGACCGTCCGCAGTGGTGATGCCCGCCGAGACTCGAACCAGGACGTCGA
>Ga0136612_10001474_pt1 | contig 10028 bp, 10 predicted proteins | sample AntDryUQ224A2306_2_FD_106644 | JGI IMG/M metagenome (GOLD analysis project Ga0136612, IMG submission 106644) | Polar desert sand microbial communities from Dry Valleys, Antarctica - metaG UQ224A (23.06) | ecosystem: Environmental > Terrestrial > Soil > Desert | place: Antarctica: Dry Valley...
ACCCCGCGCACCCTCGCCGAACGCCAACCGCGGCAATAGTCCGCGACCGGGCAGCCGGCCGAAGGGGAGCGCCAAGCGACGAGGCCGTAAGCGATGACATTTCGTGAGTTCACCGGGAAGAATGTAGAAGAAGCAATCCGCGCCGCGATGGCGGAGTTCACCTCCGACCTGAGCGAGCTCGATATCGAGATCCTCGCCCAGGGCAGCCGAGGGGTGCTCGGCGTCGGAGCCGAGGAGGCGCGCATTCTTGCCGCCCCCAAGTCGGCGGTGGCCGCCGCGGAATCAGTGCGCGTCGAGAGCACGCCGGCACCCGATGCTGAGCCAGTCGCGGCTCCCAGGCGCGGCCCGGCCGCGGCAGTCCGGCACGAGCCGGCCGCCGATATCGCTCCGCCGGAGGCGTCGCCCGAGGAGGCCGCGCCGCTCGATCCGGCGGCTCCCGTCGACCTGGAGGCCGCCGCCGTCGATGCTGAGGAGCAGGTCGCCGAGCTCGAGCGTGCCGAAGCCGCCCGACGAACTCGGGGCAGCCGCGGCCGTGGCGGCCGTGGACGCAACGGCCGGGAGCGTGACCGCGAGCATGCGGTTCGTGAGCCCCGTCCCGACCGTGGGCCGCGGGAGCCTCGCGACGAGCGTGGCGGCGGCCGCGAGCCGGCGCCGTTCGTGTCGGGCAAGCCGGTCGAGGAGCTCTCAGAGGAGGAGCGATCGACGCTCGACACCGCCAAGACGGTGCTCACCGAGATGCTCGGGCTGATGGAGCTGACGGGCACCGTCGAGATAGCCAGTGGCGGGGACAGCGCGCGCCTGAACGTGCGTGGCGACGACCTCGGCGCGCTGATCGGACGGCGCGGCGAGAAGCTCGCCAGCCTCCAGCACATCGTCAACCTGATCGTCGGTCGCCGCGAGGGGCAGCATCACCGAATTGCGATCGATGTCGAGAACTACCGTGGCCGGCGCGAGCAGCAGCTGCGCGACGTGGCCGATCGGGCGGCGAAGCGCGTCGTCCAGTCAGGCAAGATCATCCAGCTGGAGGCGATGCCGGCGATCGAGCGCCGTGTGGTCCACATGGCGCTGCTCGAGAACCCGAGAATCCGTACCCAGAGCGTGGGCGTCGAGCCGAATCGCCGGATCGTGGTGCTGCCGGCCAGTCAGGTTCAGGAGTAGCAGGCCCTCGGCGCAGGGGTGGCCGCGGTGGACGGCGCCGCATGTGCCGTGGGGCGCATCGGTTTAGGAGGTCCATGGGTGGGCTTCGCGCCCACCCTCGATGACGGCTATGCGCTCGTCGTCGGCGGGCCTTCAGGCGGGACTCGGCGCCGGGACGCCGATGTCGACGATCTCCTGGCCCTGGCGGCCGTCTACTTCGAGGAGTCCCTCGACGAGCCCCCGGATGATCTTGCCGCCACGTTCGGCGACATCGGGTCGCTCGTGCGACACACCGCGGAGCACGAGACCGATCCCGAACGCTGCCGCCTCCTCGGCGAGGCGGTCGACGCCGTGGACGATGGCCTCGCCGCCGACGTCACTCTCGCGCGCCTTGGCAGAGCGCTCGGCAATGACGTCGACGCCGCCGCGTTGATCAGAAAGCGCGTGAGCCAGCTGCTGGGCGGAGACTGAGACTCAGACCGGCGGGCGATCCTCGTCGCGCCGATCGGCGTCGGGCCGGTCAAGGTCGCTCGGTCGGGTGCCCGGATCGGGCTCGACCGTTGCGTCCCTGCGCGAGGTGTCGCTCGTCACGGGCGTCGTATCCGCCGGGGCGGAAGGGTCGGAGGCCACCGTCGGCGAACCGGCTGCCGGGGAGGATGACCCGAGCTGGAGCTTGCCTCCCTCGGCCTGGAACTCCTGCCATGCGATCCAGCCCATGAGGAGCGCTCCGGCGACGGCTATCAGGAAGACGATGGTGCGAACGGCCGCGAACTCGAACCAGAAGCCGATGTCGACGAGGATCATCAATAAGGCGAGAGCGGCTGCTACGGCCCCGACGCCACCGATCGCGACGAGCAGGCTACCTCGCGAACCGGGCAGGCTCGTCTGCGGTGAGAGCAGTGGTAGCAACAGCACGACGAGCATGGCCAGGCCTGCGATGACAGTGATCCAGATGAGACCGCTGATGCCGCCGACGATGCCGCCGATGACTGCGGCGACGGCACCGTACAGCATCAGCTTTTCGTTTGAGCTGAGTTTCGAGAGGTCCATGGGTAAACGCGCACCCTCCGTGTGATGGCGGCCCCCCGGCCCGCGCTCGGACCCTAGCACAGCAGCGCAAGCAGATACCGGCCGCGGACGCGACGGACGGCGCCGCCGAGGCGACGCCGTCAGGCTGATGAATGGTGGAGATGGGGGAGAATCGAACTCCCCGTCCAGAACACAGTCGCCGAGAACTTCCTACAGGTATTTCCGGCCAACTTGCGTTTCGCGATGCGGGCCCCCGACCGGCGGGGTGCTTCGCCTGCTATCCGGTGGTGCCTCTCGGCTCTTTGACGTCGCTCACCGGAGTCGGCGGCGTCGCACCTCCCCTAATGACATCTTCGCCGTCCGGGGAGGGGGGACGACGTCAATGCTCACTGCCTAAGCAGCGAGGGCGTAACTATCGTTGCCAGTTACAGCAATTGCCCGCTGTTTTACGAGGCCTGCGAGCACCCTCGACCTGCGATTCCCGGTTCCCGGGCCCTGTCGAAACCTGACATCCCCACGAACCAGTACGGAGCCGATCATACCAGACCGATGCGTCGATGTGAACACCCGTTCTAGAGTTTGATGCGGCCTGCGGTCTTGGATTCGCGCTCGAGCTCGCGTCGCATGTCGCGCTCGGCGATCGAGCGGCGCTTGTCGTGTGTCTTCTTGCCGCGACCGATGGCCAGCTCGAGCTTCGCGCGTCCGCGGCGCAGATAGAGCCGCAACGGCACGATCGTCAGGCCCTTCGCCGCTTGGAGGCCGGTCAAATCGGCGATCTGGTCGCGGTGCAGGAGCAGCTTCCGCGTGCGGGTCGGCGGGTGGTTGTTGCGGTTGCCCTGCGCGTACTCGGCGATGTGGGCGCCGATCAGCCAGGCCTCGCCCTTCTCGACGCGGGCGTAGGCCTCGGCGATGTTCACCTTGTGCGCTCGGACGCTCTTGATCTCGGTGCCGGTCAACACGATGCCCGCCTCGAGGGTGTCCTCGATGGCATAGTCGTGGCGGGCGCGTCGGTTGAGGGCGATGGTCTCGTCGGGCATCGGTCCTGGCTCTGGCTCGTCTGCGAATGGAGGCGGACATGGAAAGAGCCGACCGTTTCGGCCGGCTCTTCCGTCGCTACACCACGCGAAGCTGTGTTAGGCCACTGCCTCGGTGGTGGCGTGCGTGGAACTATCCATCGGCAACACCACCTCCTTTCGTTGCCCGCGATGCTAGCAGATGGCTCGCGCGGCGACAACGCCCACAACCGCGGGGAGCGCGACGCTCGCGGTGCGACCGGTCGATGCCATCGGCGCGGCGGCCTCGCCGGCAGCCGGCTGCTCAGCCAGGAACGTGATGGCGGCGTCGAGCACCGGGTCCTCTTCGGGCGGAGTATCGGCCGAGCGCGCCGCATCGATATCGGGCTGAACGCCGTCCGGGGCGACCGAGTTGTGCTCCGGCGTGAACCACCGGCTGATCGTGATGCGGACGCCGCCTTCGTTCTCGAGGCGGCCCCAGACCTGGACCGTGTTCTTGCCGAAGGATGGTTCCCCCCACCAGCGTGGCGCGCCCGGTCTCCTGGAGGGCGGCCGCCACGATCTCGGAGGCCGATGCCGACCCACCATTGATGAGGACGACGATCGGCAGGGCGGGATCGGTCGCGACGCCGTCTCCGGTCGACGGCCACTCGCGCACGTCGTCACCGGCGGACTCCTGGGTGAAGATCAGGCCGTCGTCGATGAACTGGCTGGCGATCTGCTGTGCAGCGTCGATGTAGCCACCGGGGTTGTCCCGCAGGTCGAAGACGATCTGATCGGCGCCATCGGCGAGCAGCTCGCTCAGGCCCGCGCGGAACTGGTCGGCAGCCGGTGCCGAGAACCCATTGAGCCCGATATAGCCGATGTGTCCGTCGATCATCCGCGTCTCCACCTCCTGGAGCGTGATCTCCGAGCGTGTGATCGTGACGTCGAAGGGTGCGCCACCGTCGCGTTCCAGCGTGAGCGTCACCTCGGTCCCGGATTCGCCGCGGATCCGGCCGATCTGGTCCTCCATGGTCGTGCCGTCCACCGGCTCGCCGTCGACCGCGCGCACGAAGTCGCCCGCCAGCAGCCCAGCCTGCTCGGCGGGAGATTCGTCCAGTGGCGCGACGACCACCAGCCGGCAGATGTCGCTCAGCTCGGTGCAGGCGGCGAGGTCGGCGGCATTCTCGGTGTTGCGAATGGCCATCTCGGCGCCGATCCCGCTGAACGTTCCGGACAGGTCACCCAGTGCCTGCTGGTACTGGTCGGGCGGCATGTAGCTCGAGTACGGATCTGCCACGCCGTACTGGAACATGCCCTGGATGGCGCCCTCGGCCAGCTTCTCCGCATCGAGATCGTCGACGTACTCACGTTCGATTCGTTCGTACGCCTCGCAGAACGCAGCGAATGCCTCGTCCGGCGCCGCGCACCCCGAGCTGCCACCGCTGCCACCTGCCAGGTAGCCGCCGGCGAACAGCAGCGCACCAACCACCGCGGCCAGCAGGAGGGAGATGATCCACGGCACAGTGCCGCCCCGCGACGGACGGGAAGGCGCGCTCGACGGGGCGTGGGTGGGTATGGTCGGCTCGGTCATTCGAGCTCGAAGTCTAGCAACACTTCCTCAAGGGCCGGGTGGAGGGCGTATTGCGTTTCCTCTACGTGGGAGCCGCTCACCGAGCGGCAGCCAGGTACGAGCGAACGCTGATCCAGGAGCCGAGCGCGCCGACGCCGAGGCCGACCCCGAGCAGCAGGACGGAGAGTGTCGTGAGGAACCGGGTGCTGACGGCAGTCGGCATCTGGAAGATGGTCACCATTGCCGGCTGGATCGGATCCCACACGATGGCGACCAGGGCGATGGTCACGATCGCCCCGACCAGGCCGCACAGGATGCCCTCCAGGATGAACGGCCATCGGATGAAAGAGTCCGACGCGCCGACCAGCCGCATGATCTCGATCTCGTTGGCGCGGCTGTAGACCGCGATCCGGATCGTGTTGATGATCATGAACAGGACGGTCAGCCCGACCAGCCCGATGCCGATCAGGCCGACGGTGCGAATGACGTTGATGATGCCGAGGAGCGTGTCGTACTCCGCCTGCTTGGTGAGGACGCGCTCGACGTCGTCGTTCGCGTCGAGCGCCGCGCCAACGTCTCCGGACAGGTTCGGATCGGTCAGGCTGATCTCGAGGCTCGAGAAGAGCGTGATCCTCGCGCCGCCGGTGTCGAGCTCCTGGCCCGTCTCTCGGTATGACTCGCGCAGCCGCGCCATGGCCTCCTCGGGCGAGACATACTCGACGAGGGCGACTCCAGGGTAGGCCTCGAACTCCTCGATCAGCTCCGCGCGGTTCTCGTCTGACAGGTTGTCGACCAGTCGCGCGGTGATGGCCACCTTGCTCTCGATAAACTCGAGCCCTGAATTCAGGCCGGTGATGACGATGAACAGGGCCGAGAGCAGTACCAGCATCAGGATCACGGTGGCGGTGGCCGCCAGGCTCATCATCGCGTTGCGCCAGAACCCCTGCCAGGCGCGGACGATGCTGAAGCCGATGAAGCGCATGAAGCTCATACGTCAGTACTCGCGCTCGTAGGCTGCCGTTGCCTCGTCGCGTACGAGGTGACCGCCCTCGAGGGCGAGCACGCGACGGCGCATGGCGTTCACGATCTCCTGGTTGTGCGTCGCCATCAGCACGGTGGTCCCCAGCTCATTGATCTGGATGAGGAGCTGGATGATCTCCCAGCTCGTCACCGGATCCAGGTTTCCCGTGGGCTCGTCGGCGATCAGGATGGCCGGGTCGTGGACGAGTGCCCGCGCGATCGCGGTCCGCTGCTGCTCGCCGCCCGAGAGCTGGGTGGGAAGGTGATGGGCGTGATCCTGGAGGCCTACCAGGCTGAGGAGCTGTGGAACGCGCTGCCGGACGAGCCCGCGCGGTGAGCCGGTCACGTCGAGCGCGAACGCGACGTTCTCCGAGACCGTCTTGTTCGGGAGCAGCCGGAAGTCCTGGAAGACGATGCCGATTCGGCGCCGCAACGCCGGCACCTGGCTACGTCGCATGCGGATCAGGTCGCGCCCGGCCACGCGGACGTTGCCGGCCGTCGGGACCTGCTCCCGGATCAGCAGCCGAATGAACGTGCTCTTGCCGGCACCCGACGGTCCGACCAGGAAGACGAAGTCGCCGCGCGGGATGTCGACGTTGACGTCGGCGAGCGCCACCTTGCCGTTGGGGTAGGTCATCCCGACGTCGACCATTCGGATGACCGGAGCGTCGGGATCGACGGTGCGCGCTCGGCGGCGCAGGAGTGATGTCATGTGTATGGACCGATGGTACCCAATACGGCTCCGCACCTCAGGGACGAGCCGTTCGCTCCGTAGCGAGCCTACGCCGCCGGCGTGGGATCTCCATCGCCCACGCGCGAGCGCAGGTAGCCCTCGATGAACGCGTCGAGGTCGCCGTCGAGCACTGCGGTGGGGTTCGAGGTCTCCACACCGGTCCGCAGGTCCTTGACCATGGTGTACGGCTGGAGGACATAGCTGCGAATCTGGTTGCCCCAGCCCGCTTCGACGTGCTCGCCGCGCAGGCGCGCCATCTCGGCCTCGCGCTCCTCCACCTGGCGCTCGATCAGCTTGCCCCGCAGGACGGCCATTGCCCTGTCCCGATTCTGGTGCTGGCTGCGTTCGCTCTGTACCGCCACCACGACCCCCGTGGGCAGGTGCGTCAGCCGCACGGCGCTATCGGTCTTGTTGACGTGCTGGCCGCCCGCGCCGCTGGCGCGATAGGTATCGACGCGCAGATCCTTGTCGTCGATCTCGATCGCCGCGTCCTCGGGAACCTCGGGGACGACCTCGACGAGCGCAAACGTGGTGTGCCGGCGTTTCTGGGAGTCGAACGGGCTGATCCGCACGAGCCGATGCACCCCGCGCTCGCTGCGCAGCCGGCCGTAGACCCAGCGACCATCGATGCTGAAGCTCACGCTCTTCAGCCCCGCACCCTCGCCCTCGGTCGCCTCCAGGATCTCCGTCTTGGACCGATGGCGCTCCGCCCAGCGCAGGTACATGCGCAGCAGCATCTCGGTCCAATCCTGGCCTTCGGTGCCGCCAGCTCCGGCATGGATCGAGACGATCGCCCCGCGCTCGTCGAATGGCTCGCCGAGCAGCAGCTGCTGCTCGATCACGTTCCAGTCGGCGGTCAGGCTGGCGAGATCGCGCTCGAGGTCCGGTTGCAGGCTGGCGGCCTCATCGGGGTCGGCGGCCGCCATCTCGGCCATCTCGGCCAGCCCGGAAGCGCGTTCGCCGAGGGAGCGCCACGTCTCGATCTCGGTGCGCAGATCCTCGGCGCGACGCATGATCGTCTGCGCCTCGGCCGGATCGTTCCACAGGTCGGGATCGGCCGAGCGTTCCGTCAGGTCGGCGAGCTCAGCCTCTTTGCTGGCGTGGTCAAAGGCGCACCGAGGTTTCGGCCACGAGTCGGGCGAGACGTTGCGCCTCGTCCCTAATTGCGTCCAATCGAGGCCACCATCGGAAGCTCGCCCATCTCGGCCAGGCGGTTGCCCTTGGCGCGAACCTTGGCCGGGTTCACGCATGGGCAGTAGTTCTGGCGCGGGCAGACCCCACAGTTGCCGTCACAGTCGAGCGTTGCGGCATAGGTGCAGCGCATGCAGTCGCGCTCACACATGATGAGGTCTTCGTAGGGGAGGTCTGGATCTCGGAAGCGGGTGACCGGTGGAAGATGAGCCGCCGTGCTGACGGGGAGTGGGACGGAGGCTCTAGGTGGTGCGGTCAGTTGCTTCAACGAATCCCTCCAACTGACGGATCGCGAGGGGGCTCGGATTTGACCTCGCGATGATCGTTCTGACCATCGTAGCGGGTCGCTCAGATATCGCAACCCCGCACGGCGAGCCAGTTTCGGCGCATCATCGGCCGTGCAATGCCGGACCCGTTTCTCTTCATCGTCGGCGTCATCGCGATCGCCTGCGTCATCCTGTTTCCAGTTCGGCTCTGGCGCCGCCGAAGGCACCGCTACGGTAGCGATGCGACCGACGAGGGTGGCGAGGAATGAGCCCCCGGTCTGTGGCCGCGCCGCTGAGCGGCGCTATCTGCGAACGAAGGATGCCGGACGGGCGGCCACGAAGCCCGCAGGTTCGAATTGCGCCGCTGAACGGCGGATCGGTGGAACATGGGTCGGGGTCAAGCAAGGATCCTCGCCTGGTTCGTGATTAGCGCCGTTGAGCGGCGCGCGAGCGAATGTGCCGTCACGCGCCGTGGCACTTCTTGAATTTCTTGCCGGAGCCGCAGTAGCACGGATCGTTGCGACCGATCTTCGGTCCGGCCCGCGCCGGCTCACGAGCCGCGCCGCCGTTCTGGCCGTTTCCGCCGGGAGAATTGGCCTGGATCGGCTCGGTACCGCCAACAGGCGCTCGTCCCTCGACCACGTTGCGCGCCGTCGGATGCCGATGTGCCGGTTGAGCCTGGACGCTGACCCGGAAGATCGTATGCGTGACATCGTGGCGGATGGTCGTCTTGAGCTCGTCGAACATCCGATACGCCTCGATCTTGAACTCGTTCAGTGGGTCGCGCTGCGAGTAGGCGCGCAGGCCGATGCCGCGGCGCATGTCGTCCACGGCGGTCAGATGCTCGACCCACAGCGAGTCGATCACCCGCAGCAGCACCAGGCGCTCGAGGACGCCGATCGCCTGCTCGCCGATATCAACCCGCTTGCCCTCGTAGCGCTCGCGCACGACCGCGGTCAGAGCCTCGGTCAATGCGCCGGGCTCCTTGGCCGCCTCGATGGAGGCGAGGTCGGCATTGGTCAATGAGGGGACCATGGTTGTCACCTGGGTCCGAAGGCCGTCGCGGTTCCACTCGGTCGCGTATTCGGCCGCCGTGTGCGCGGCGACCAGCGAGGCGACCTCGTCGTCGAGCATTGCCTCGACCGTCGGACCCAGGTTCGACGAGCGCAGGATGCGATCGCGCTCGCGGTAGATCGTCTCGCGCTGGCGGTTGATGACGTCGTCGTACTCGACCACGTGCTTGCGAGTGTCGAAGTTGTAGCCCTCGACGCGCGTCTGCGCGTTTTCGATGGTCTTGCTCACCATCTTCGATTCGAGGGCGGTGTCATCGGTGAAACCGAGCGTGCGCATGATGTCCTGCACTCGGTCGTTGGCGAAGCGACGCATGAGGTCGTCCTCAAGCGACAGATAGAACCGTGACGAGCCCGGGTCACCCTGCCGGCCGGCGCGGCCGCGCAGCTGGTTGTCGATCCGCCGCGCGTCGTGCCGCTCCGTGCCGACGATGTGCAGGCCGCCGGCCGCGGCACCGACATCCTGCTGGGTGGGAACCCGGACGTGCTGGCCGGCGACCTGCTCCACAAGCGCGGCACGAACGTGCTCGAGGCGACGCCGGAACAACACGCCGCCGCACTTGCCGAGGCGGAGGAGTTCGCCAAGATCTACAACCTCGAGGTGGTCGTGATCCCGACCAACCGCGAGATGATCCGCGCAGACTACGCCGACCTGATCTACGCCAAGCAGAGCGGCAAGTGGAACGCAGTCATCGACGAGATCGCGGAGGAGCACGAGGCCGGGCGCCCGGTCCTCGTCGGCACCATCAGCGTCGAGGTCAGCGAGATGCTCGGCGAGCTGCTCAAGCGGCGCGGGATCAAGCACGCCGTGCTGAACGCGAAGCTCCACGAGCGGGAGGCGGAGATCGTGGCGCAGGCCGGCCGATCCGGCGCCGTCACCATTGCCACCAACATGGCCGGCCGCGGCACCGACATCCTGCTGGGTGGGAACCCGGACGTGCTGGCCGGCGACCTGCTCCACAAGCGCGGCACGAACGTGCTCGAGGCGACGCCGGAACAACACGCCGCCGCACT
>Ga0136612_10001475_pt1 | contig 10027 bp, 7 predicted proteins | sample AntDryUQ224A2306_2_FD_106644 | JGI IMG/M metagenome (GOLD analysis project Ga0136612, IMG submission 106644) | Polar desert sand microbial communities from Dry Valleys, Antarctica - metaG UQ224A (23.06) | ecosystem: Environmental > Terrestrial > Soil > Desert | place: Antarctica: Dry Valley...
CTCGGCCCGCACCCGCGCCAGCTCACCGGCGACGAGGTCGAGGGCCTCGGGCCAGCTGACCTCCACGAAGTCATCGTCTCCACGGCGCTCGTCCGGCCCGGGGCCATGCTCGAGCCAGCCCCGACGGACCGCCGGCCGGGCCACCCTCGCCGGACTGTGGATCGCATCGAGGAAGTTGTCGAGAAGGGGCGACGGGTTGGCGTCGTCGCGATGACCGGCGACGCCGGTGATGCGATCGTCCTCGACCGTGACCGAGAACGCGCCCCAGTGGGCGAGGTGGGGCAGGGTGCGGGGCGTCACCGTGGTGCCTGTCGGGTCTCAGCGTCGCGGCACGCCGGCCGGGCGAAGCGCACAACGAACACCGGTTCGCCGGGGCAACGGCCGTCGACGGGGCCCATGATCGCCTTGGACGGGTTGCAGCCGAGCAGGTCGAGCAGGCGGGCGTGCTCGGGGTTGGCTGCGTCGTCCACCGCTACCGCCATAGACGCCTTCGACCTCCCTGCGGTGGCTGCCAGGATGACAGGTGCAACCGCTCGACACCCCGTGCGGCATGCCCTCGCCGGTCCGCAGCAGACGGTAGCCGAGCGCGCCGGCAACGACGTCCGGTACCAGCCCACAGGCGGTGCACCGTGACCTCGTGCACCCAGAAGACGCCGAAGTCGTAGTCGTAGGTGAAGCGCTCACTGGCTCCGATCGCGGTTGCGACGCGACAGGCCTTCCTCGTCCAAGCGTCACCAGGATCGGAGGCGGCGAGTACCTTCACCGCGCCCATCCTTCGCCGCCCCGGCCAGAACGAGGCGCGAGCTCAGGCCGGGACCGCCCCGAACGCCGTCGTCGGTGGGCGAGCCGCTGCCGAACCGAGTAGCACGATGTCGCAAATCGGCGGCGGGTCGCCGAGCAGGCCGATGGCGAGTTCGATCAGATCTGGACCGCCAGGAAGCGGCTGCCGTCGAAGCGGGCGTTGCGTGACGCCGAGCTGGAGATCGAGATCTGTCCACCACCGACGACATGCGCGAAGGCATGGCGGCATTCATGGAGCGCCGCCCGCCCCAGTTCCAGGGCTGGTGATCAGACCCGGACCCGCGTCCAGCGTTCGAGGACGGCGCCGGTGGCCAGCCGGGAGCTCTCGATCCGATAGCCCAGCTTCTCCAGTGCCGGTCGAACGCTCGATGCAGGATGCTGCACGTCTGCAGCCGAATCGATCACCCAGACGGTTTCGGTGAGCTGGTCCGCTATGCGCCTGGGTGCGCGGACGGCGGCATTCACCGTCTCGGCCGTGGCGACATTGGATCCGACCAGTCGAGGCCTGAACGACCCCGGGGCACGCGTGTCCCGGACGGTCCTGAACGGACGCTTGCTGTAGAGCGGGTAGACGAACACCTGAGACCCACCGACGACGATCAGATCACCAGGCTTGGCCTCGGCTTCCATCCTGGCGATCAACGGCATGGAGTCGATGACCGGCGGAAGTGAGGTCACCGCCGGCGCCGGAGCGGCGACGAGCAGCGCCACCACTATGAGCGCCAGCACGCCGCCCACCGCATCGGCCATGCTCACCTTGCGCTCCCCGATGGGGCGCAACGGCAGGTCGACGCCCCGGAGCCGGCGCAGCACCACATCGAGTGCGAACACGATCGTGAACGCGATCGGCGCGTAGAGATAGGCGTCCGTGCGGCCGCCACCAAGAGGTGCGAGCTGGGCGAAGGAGAGGACCACCTCGATGGCCACGGGCACGAAGACCACAACAGCGAGCAGTGGGCGGCGCAGCGCGAGGATCAGGAGCGACAGCCCGTAGACCAGCAGCACCAACCAAGTAGGTCCCGAGAAGGCTTGCCGGAACAGCTCCCAGAGCAGGTTCCAGAACTTCGAGAGGGTGCCGTAGTCGGTTCGGCCGCTGAACAGCTGGCGGTTGGGGAAGTGGTAGGTGGGGTAGTTCGGCCGCCAGAACTCCTTGAGCGACGGCGACGCGAGCGTGGGCTTGACGACGATCAGGTACAGCGCACCCGTCACGACGGCGGTCGCGGCACTGACGAGGACCGCGCACGAACGGGCCGTGCGCCGCAAGCCGAGGCTCGACCACGATGCGAGGGTGCCGGCAGCCAACGCACCGACCCCGACGCCGGCCAGTGGGAATGAGATGAAGCTGCACGCGATCGAGCAGCCCCCGAGGACCAACCAGCGCCGCACGGACGGTCGCTGGACAACCGCCCAACCGAGGCCCACCAGCACGGTGGCCAGCAGCACCTCGAGGGTGTACTGCTTGACTCGCACCGAATAGCTGGACAGCGTCGGCGAGGCCACCAGCATCGCGGCGCCCGTCACGGCGGCCGCGAAGCGCAGGCGCATGCACCGGGCCGCCAGGAAGAACACCGGGGCCACTGTCACACCGACCACAAAGGGCAGCCAGCGAGCGTTCTGGTTGGTGAAGCCGACGGCGTTCAGCCACCCGCGCATGAGGATGGTGAAACCGAGCGACGACAGGCCCGTGCGTTGGAGGTCGATCCAGCGGTGTGCCCTCCAGCCCAGCGCCACCCAGGCGTCGTCCTGGTACAAGGTGGCGGGACCGAGGTGGCCGATCCGGCTCAGCCAGGCTGCGAGCACGAGAGCCACGCAGACGCCGATGGCGACGGCGAAGCGCACTCGGGTTGAGTCGAATCGGGATGCAGGCGGCCGACCCCGCGCCGAGGATCCCGACGGCGGCCGTGCCGGGCGCAGCGGCGGTGGCTGATCTCCGACGCCGAATCGTTCCGCAGTCTGCGACCTCATCGGCCTGCGAGAGCCAAGTCTCAGCAGGCGGTCGGGCCGGCGACGCCCGGTGAGCCATCCTGAACCGATGAGCGGCACCCTAGTCTCGCCGCGAGGCGTCGGCGGCAGACCGCTACGGGGCGTGGTGGTACTCTCGGGCCGCGTGTTCGTCGCGGCAACCGTGTGATCGCGCGTATCAGGGGGCTCACGTTGTGTCAGATGCTCGGCTCGTCTCCACTCGGTCGCCCGGGTGCAGCGTCGGAATGAGCGCGCAATCCGATGCGCGCAGCTACACCGGGGTCGACAACCTCGAGGTGATGACGAGCGCCACGAACTACTTGCGCTTCCTGAACGACAGCATCGCGAAGGTGGCCGGCCCGGTCGGCACCGCTCAACGCCTCCTCGACTTCGGTGCGGGCGTGGGCACGCACGCCCTTGACCTCCAGGCCCGCGGGTATGCGATCTCGTGTGTCGAGATCGACGACGGGCTCCGCCGCCGTCTCGCAGCCGAAGGTCTCGATGCCCGGCCATCGATCGGTGAGTTCGACCCTCAAAGCCTCGACCTCGTGTACACGATGAACGTCCTCGAGCACATCGAGGACGATCTCGCCGCCCTGCGCGAGCTCCACCGGGTGCTCCGACCATCGGGCCGGCTCGTCATCTATGTCCCGGCACTGCAGGTGCTCTACTCATCGATGGACCGCAAGGTCGGCCATCTGCGCCGTTATCACCGCCGACCGCTCATGGAGCTCGTCACCCGAGCAGGATTTGTGCTCGATCGCTGCGCCTATGTCGACAGTCTCGGCTACTTCACCACGCTGCTCTACAGGTTGGCGGGCAGCCGCAAGGGTGACATCGGTACCTCTTCAGTCTCCCTCTACGACCGCCTCGTGTTTCCGCTGAGCCGAGCCGCCGACCGCCTCGTCGGCTCCTGGTTCGGCAAGAACCTCCTGCTCGTGGCCCATCGTCGGGCGGATGCGGAGTGAGCGCCACGATCACTTCCAGGCCCGACGCCGTCGATGTCGCCCCGGTACCAGCCGGGCCGCGAGCGACCGTTGCCGTGCTCGTACCGTGCTTCAACGAGGCGTGGTCCATCGCGGACGTCGTCACCGACTTCGAGCGGGCGTTGCCTGAGGCGACCGTGTACGTCTACGACAACAACTCCACCGACGACACAGCGGTGGTGGCGGCCAAGGCGGGCGCCGTCGTACGACGGGAGCCTCGGCAGGGCAAGGGTCACGTCATGCGACGGATGTTCGCCGACGTGGAGGCCGATGTCTACGTGATGGTTGACGGCGACGGCACCTACGACGCCCGGTCGGCGAGACAGATGGTCGACATCCTGCTTGCCGAGAACCTGGGCATGGTCGTCGGCGCACGGAAGCCGGTTGACGGCTCCACCGATGCCTTTCGCTTGGGACACACGTTCGGCAACCGACTGTTCAACCGCGTAGGGCGGTTGCTGTTCGGTCCGGGATTCACCGACATCTTCTCCGGCTACCGGGTCATGTCCCGGCGATTCGTCAAGTCGTTCCCTCTCATCTCCTCCGGATTCGAGGTCGAGACCGAGCTCACCGTGCACGCCGTCGAGATCGCCGCGCCGTGCTTGGAAATCGAGACGCCCTATGGGTGTCGTGGGGAGGAGTCGTTCTCGAAGCTCCACACGTTCAGAGACGGCCTTCGGATCTTGCGCATGGCGATCTCGCTCTTCAAGGACCTGCGGCCCATGCGCTTCTTCGGGGTCCTGTTCGGGTTGTTCACCGTCGTGGCTCTGACCCTCGGGATCCCGGTGGTGGCCGAGTACGCAGACACCCAGCTCGTTCTCCGGTTCCCGACCGCGATCCTCGCAGCGGCCGTGCAGACACTCGGTTTCATCTTCCTCACGGCGGGCATCGTCCTGGACAGCGTCAGCCGAGCGCGGCGGGAAGCGCGACTCTTGGCGTACCTCGCGATCCCTCCCCCGTCCCCTTGATCCCCGCCCTCACCGCGAGGTCGTGAGCAGGAGACTGGCCGCGAGCGCTCGGCAGCGAGCGCAGAGGTGGTCCTCACTGCGACGTTCATGTTCCCGGCGGCGATCATCGACTCGGCCATGGCCTCGATGGGACGCCACCATTCGGAGCCGAGCCGTCGGGCGGCCGACACGTAGCGCTCCCGGGAGGTCGTGGGGCGGCGAGGTACAGGTCGGCCCGTGCCTAGACGGCTTCGTCGGCTTCCCAGTCGAGGACGTGGCCGCGCTACTCCGAGTCCAGCCCGAGGAGGATCCCCTCGATGAGCGCGACGTCGTCGACCGTCGCCGACCTTCGCCGACCCTTGCTATACCATCACCGGGTGCTTCGTCTGCGCCACCTCGCACGCCTGTCCGGCGAGCTGGTCGAGTACGCGGTGGTGAACCGGGCCTGGTGGGTGCTGCCGTTCATGCTGGTCCTGGCCCTGGCCACGCTGCTGGTCGTCGTCGGCCAAGCCGCTGCTCCAATCACGCTTTACCCGATGTTCTAGTGCTCCGTTTCGCACCACATGCGGGCGTGTCGGCGAGCCGTGGTCGTCCCCGGCGAGGAGGGCTGACGAAGCGCCTGCCTTGTCCAACCGTGAGGAAGAACGACGAATCCAGAGACGATCACGGCCGGCGAGACGCCGCTGAAACTTGCGAAACGGTGCACTAGCGGCTTGACCACCGCAGGAATCCTCTGATGGTGACCATCGGCGACCCGGGCCGGCCCGAGCGGGACGCGCCAGCGCTGCCCGAGTGGGCCCGCCCGCCGGCGACGCCGACGCCACACGGCGCATCACCCGTCGGCGTCCTGCTGCGGGCCGGGATCGGCCTGTTGATCGCTGCGGCCCTGTGGGTGCTCGGTCACCGGACGCCGGCGGTCGTGCTGGCGGTGGTGATGGTCCTGATGGCGGCGGCGTCGCTCCTGGCCCCCTCCGTCGCCACCGCCCTCGACCGGGCCACCGCCTGGGTGCAGACGGTGGCAGGCAGGGTGCTTTCCTTCGTGCTCCTGACCGCGGTGGAGTTGCTGTTCTTTGCGCCACTGGCCCTCGTGCTGCGCCTGGTGCGCCACGACCCGATGGCGCTCGGATCCTCACCCACCGACCCGAGCTTCTGGCGGGACAGCCCTTCCCTTGGCCGCAAGCCCCTCTATTCCCGCCAGTTCGCCTACGAGGCGGGGCGACATGAGCGGGCCGCTCATGCAGGACTGTTCCCCCTGTTGCGGGTCAGGGCGGCCATCGGGCTGCTGGTGCTGGTCGTTCTGCTCGACCTGGGAGTGGGCGCTGCGGTCAACGGCGTGCGGAGGGCGACCCGTTCGGGCGCCAATGAAGCCCGGAGCGGCCTGGTGGCTCCCGACCTGGCGGCCGGTGCGAAGGAGCCATGGCTGCAGGACCTGGTCGACGAGCTGGACAGGTCCTACGACGAACGAGACTTCCACCCCTTCCGGGCATGGGCCCAGGCGGACTTCGACGGCGAGTACCTGTCAATCGAGGACGGCGTGCGCCAGTCGTACCAGGCGCCCGGCGTCGGGTCTGGTGACGCCATCGAGGTGGCCATGTTCGGCGGCTCGGCCATGCTGGGCTGGTACCAGCGGGACAGCCACACCATCCCATCCGAACTGGCGCGCCTGGCCGAGGCCGACGGCATACCCGTACGGTTCGTCAACCGAGGGCATCCGGCCTATCAGAACTGGCAGGAGGTGCTCCTGCTCGAGGAGTTGGTGAGCGCCGGCTCGGTGCCCGACCTGGCCGTCTTCTACGACGGGGTCAACGAGCTCGTCAGTCAGTTCAACCACGGGCCGTTCACCGAGCCCAGCCACGTGAATGCCCGCTACACGGAGGAGCTGCTCGAAGCCGCAGTGGAAAGAGGTCGCCCCTCACTCAGCGGCGTTGCGCGCGACTACTGGACGCGCACCAGTGCCCTCTGGCGGTTGGCGAAAGGCGCCGTCAGCCTGGTGACCGAGGGGGATGCGAAGCTCGGGTACTTCAAGTCTCCCTGGGAGGACCAGACCGTGCTCCAGGCGGAGCGCGGGCGGGCCGCCGCCGACATCTATGAGCGCGGCGTTGACTTGGCCCAGCGCCTGGCCGACAGCTATGGCTTCGAGTCGACCTTCTTCTGGCAGCCGTCGGTGTACACCAAGGACGTGATGGGTGGCGAGGAGGACGCCGTGGGTTCGTTCGGCACGCTCCCCGAGGCCTGGCGAAGGGCCACCGAGGTGGCCCGACGGTTTCTACCCGACTCGGTGGTCGACCTGAGCGAGGGTCTCGACGGCGTGGAGGAGCCGGTCATGTACGACTTCGTCCACACCAACGAAGCGGGGGCCAAGGCCATGGCGCAAGTCATCTACCGACGACTGCGCCCCACGCTGGTCGAGCTGGCCGAGGAGCGCCGGTGAACATCCTCGGGATCAGCGCCTTCTACCACGACTCGGCGGCCGCTCTGGTACAGGACGGGGTCGTGGTGGCGGCCGCCCAGGAGGAGCGTTTCAGCCGGAAGAAGCACGACGACGGGTTCCCGGTGAACGCCATCCGCTACTGCCTGGAGGAAGGCGGGGTGGGGCAGGGCGGTCTCGACGCAGTGGCCTACTACGACAAGCCTCTCACCACCTTCGTGCGACTCCTCCGCACCTACCTCCGAGTCGGCCCGGCCGGGCATCGCTCGTTCCTCCAAGCCATACCTCTCTGGATGCGCTCGAAGCTCTGGATCCCGTACCAGATCGAGAAGGGGCTGGGGCAGCTGGGCTACCGCATGCCCGAGGACCTCTGGTTCGCCGAGCACCACGAGAGCCACGCCGCCAGCGCCTTTTACCCCTCGCCGTTCGAGTCGGCCGCCATCCTGACCTTTGACGGGGTGGGGGAGTGGGCCACCAGCAGCATCGGCATCGGGCGGGGCAACTCGATGGAGCTGCACAAGCAGCTTCACTTCCCCCATTCGGTCGGCCTGCTCTACTCGGCCTTCACCTACTACTGCGGTTTTCGCGTCAACTCGGGCGAGTACAAGCTCATGGGGCTGGCCCCCTACGGCGAGCCGCGGTACGTCGACACCATCCTCGACCACCTCCTCGAGCTGCGGGAGGACGGCTCGATCCGCATGGACATGCGGTACTTCGACTACCTCGGCGGCCTGACGATGACCAACCGCCGGTTCCACGACCTCTTCGGCGGCCCTCCCCGCTCGGCCGAGAGCGAGATCTCCCAGCGGGAGATGGACCTGGCCCGATCGATCCAGGTTGTCACCGAGGAGATCGTGCTCACCATGGCCCGCCACGCCGCTGCTTACACCGGCGAGGCCAACGCCTGCCTGGCCGGCGGTGTGGCCCTCAACTGCGTGGCCAACGGCCGCCTGCTCCGGGAGGGCCCCTTCGAGCGCATCTGGGTGCAGCCGGCCGCCGGCGACGCCGGGGGCGCCCTCGGGGCAGCGCTCTACGGGTGGCACCGGGTCCTCGGCCAACCCCGTTCGGTGGACGGAGCGCTGGACGGCATGTCCGGGGCCTACCTCGGGCCGGACTTCCCCGACGACGAGGTCGAGCGCTACCTCAAGGCAGAGGGCTACCCGTACGAGCGGATCGACGACCGCTCGGTCTGGGCCGACCGCATCGCCGAGCTGGTGGCCGACGGCCAGATCGTGGGGCTGTGCACGGGCCGCATGGAGTTCGGGCCCCGCGCCCTCGGCCACCGCTCCATCATCGGGGACCCACGCTCACCCGCCATGCAGTCGGTCATGAATCTCAAGATCAAGTACCGGGAGTCGTTCCGCCCGTTCGCCCCTTCGGTCCTGGCCGAGCGAGCGGCCAAGTGGTTCGACCTCGACGTCGAATCGCCCTACATGATGCTGGTGGCTCAGGTGCAAGAGCATCTCTGGACCTCGAACGGCCAGGCCCCGCCGAGAGACCTGCGGGACTGGGTCAACGAGGTGCGCTCGGAGATCCCGGCCGTGACCCACGTCGACCACTCGGCCCGCATCCAGACCGTTCGCCGTGAGCAGAGCCCCGACTACCACGCCATCCTGGCTGCGTTCGAGGCCCGCACCGGCTGTCCGGTCCTCATCAACACGTCGTTCAACGTGCGGGGGGAGCCCATCGTCTGCACCCCCGTCGATGCCTACCGCTGCTTCATGCGCACCGAGATCGACCACCTGGTGCTCGGGCGCAATCTGCTCGACAAGCGCGCTCAGCCGGCCTGGGCCGAGGACCGCCGCTGGCAGGAGGACTTCGTCCTCGACTGAGCCGAGGGTCCCGGGCCATCGTCGTGCCCATCCGTGCCGTCACCGGAGCGGCCGGGCGTCGGGAACCTCATAGAGCAGCGCACCGTCGTACGCGCCCACCAGTACCAGTGGCGCCGCCGCCGCTGGCCGGCGCAGATGCTGCCAGGAACCCGCCGCTTCGGGTACCACCACGTAGCGCACGCTCAGCCGCCGCAGGAAGCCGAGGGAAGCGTCGTCGGGCAGACCGCCAACCCGCTCGTCGAGGGCGTAGAAGGAATCGGGGAAGTAGCCGGAGTAGCCGTTCGGCGTTCGGCGGTGGTGGGCGGTGGTCCCGTAGATGACCGCCGCCTGGGGGAGGACGTCCAAGAGCCCACCCGAGGTCGGGACGGGCAGGTAGAGCACGCCGCCGCCCCCATCGTCGCTGTTGCCGATCGTCGCCAGCGCCTGGTCGACGGCGGGCACGGCCACCTTCGGCAGGTTCGTCCAGGACCGGTGGCCCTCGATCAGGATGCCGCCAACTGCGACCCCCACGACGGCGGCCGTGGTCACGATTGCCCGACCGCTCGCTCGCGCCGCCAGCCTGCGGGCCAGGTCGTGCACGGCCAAGCCCGCCAGCAAACCCATGCCCAGCAGGCCCACGATCCAGAAGCGCCCCGTGGCCCGCAGGGCGTTCCCACCCGGCATCAGCTCGTAGACGAGCCGGTAGGGCGCGTACTGGCGCCAACCCCGGTCCGAGGTCCCGATCGCCGCCACCAGCCCGACGAGGACGAATGTGACGGCGAACACGTGGGCCCGCCGGTCCGCCGCTCTCCCCCAGAGGAGCAGGCCGTAGACGGCGAGGACCAAGAGGACGACGCCGGGGAACACGGGCTGGCGGCCGAAGAGACCGGTGGGCGTGGCCAGCGCGTCTCCCCAGAGCCAGAGCGACGGATCGACGGTGGTGAAGCTGGCGCCGGTGGTCCCGAAGTCACGGAGGCCGTGACTCAGCGCCCCGGAGGATCGACTGTTCTCGAAGTAGGGCCAGGCCAAAGGGAGAAGGGCCGCCAGCCCAGCGGCGCTGGCGCCGGCGGCCAACCCCAGGCCCCGTAAGCC
>Ga0136612_10001477_pt1 | contig 10025 bp, 13 predicted proteins | sample AntDryUQ224A2306_2_FD_106644 | JGI IMG/M metagenome (GOLD analysis project Ga0136612, IMG submission 106644) | Polar desert sand microbial communities from Dry Valleys, Antarctica - metaG UQ224A (23.06) | ecosystem: Environmental > Terrestrial > Soil > Desert | place: Antarctica: Dry Valley...
AAGACGAACCTCGAGGCCGCCGAGGAGGTCGTCAACCAGCTGCGCCTGCGCGACATCGGGGGGATCATCGTCATCGACTTCATCGACATGGCCCGCGCACGCAACCGCGACGCCGTGCTCAAGGTGCTGCGCAAGCAGCTCGACGAGGACCGCACGAAGACCTTCGTGGTGGAGATCTCGCCGCTGGGCCTGGTGGAGATGACGCGCCAGAACGTCACGGAGGGCGTGCGCGAGATCATGACCCGCGCGTGCACCACCTGCGCCGGCGAAGGCGTGATCCGCTCGGAGGAGACCATCGCGATCTCCTTCGAGCGCCGCCTGCGCGACATGGCCTCGACGCTGAAGGCCGAGGCCCTGCTCGTCCAGATCAACCCGCGGGTCACCGCGCAGTTCACTGGCAACGGCTCGCGGAGGCTGCGCGAGCTGGAGGCCGACACCGGCAAGCGCTTCCACTTCGAGGGCTCCGAGGGGCTGCCGCTCGACCACCTGGCGATCACCTTCGAGGGGACGCCCGAGGAGGTCTCCGAGCGCGCCGTGCCCTTCCGTGAGGGCGACGAGGTGCTCGTGGAGATCGTCGAGCCGCACATGTACAACGTCGACGACGCCGTCGCCAAGATCGACGGCTACATCATCTCGGTCACCGGCGGCGGGCGCTTCGTCGGCTCCAAGCGGCTGGTCCGCGTCGACGAGGTCGGCCGCACGGCCGCCACCGCGACGATCGTGGGCGAGCCCGACCCGCCCGAGAGCGCAGACGGCGAGGATGGGGCGGCGGAGGGCGATGACGTACAATCGCCCGCTCGGCGCCGTGGCCGCAGAGGCGGACGGCGCCGTTCCCGCGCCAAGGCCGGTACGACCGGCGGCGGCGCCTCCGAGTGACCATGAACTACGCGATCGTCAAGACCGGTGGCAAGCAGTACCGCGTCGAGCCGGGCCAGACCCTGCTCGTCGAGCGCCTGCGCGAGAACGAGGGCGCGAAGGTCGCGCTCGAGCCGTTGCTGCTCCGCGACGGCGACAAGCTGCTCGACGGCGACGACCTCGCCAAGGCCACCGTCTCGGCCACGATCGTCGGTCACGAGCGCGGACCCAAGCTCCACATCCTCAAGTACAAGCCCAAGCGCGGCTACAAGCGGCGCACGGGCCACCGCCAGGAGCTCACCCGGCTCGAGGTGACCGAGATCAAGGCGGGCGCCGCGCGCGCGACGCGGGCGAAGAAGCCGGCCGCTGACGAGACTGCCGAGACCGCAGAGAAGGGGAGCTAGAGATGGCGCACAAGAAGGGCCTCGGCTCCAGCCGCAACGGGCGCGACTCCAACGCCCAGCGCCTCGGCGTGAAGATCTTCGCCGGCCAGCGCGTGAATGGCGGGGAGATCATCGTCCGCCAGCGCGGCACTCGCTTCCGGCCGGGCGACGGGGTCGGGATCGGGAAGGACGACACGATCTTCGCCAAGCAGGCGGGCATCGTGGAGTTCCACGCCGGGCGCCGCGGCCGCACCATCTCCGTCGTCGACGCCGCCGCGGAGTAGCGCCGGCATGACGCCCCGCGACGCCGCCCGCGCCATCGCAGCCGGCCGTATCGCGATCGGCCTCGGCCTCGTGGTCGCACCCGCGCTGTCGGCCCGCAGCTGGATCGGCGGGGACTCCGCCCGGCCGGGCGCCCAGGTCATGATCCGCGCCCTGGGCGTACGCGACGCCTTTCTCGGCCTGCTGACGCTCCACGTGATCGACCGCCCGGGCGTGGGCGCGCGCACCGTCGGCGCTCTGGCCGCGGTCGACGCCGTGGACTTCGGGGCGACGCTCGCCGCGCGCCGGACGGGAACGCTGCCGCCGGCGGGGTCGGCCGTCGCGCTCGCCGTGGCCGGCGGCGCGGCCGTGGCCGGGGTCGCGCTGGGCGCGGCGCTGCGCGACGCCGAGTAGACGTTTCCCGCGCGTGCCTCCGCACGGTTCAACGGCCATCATCGAGGGTTGATCGAGGTGGACCATGGAGGCGGGCTGTCCAGCTCTCGCTACGCGGGCGGAAAACAGCCCACCTTCCTCGCCACGCCGTCAAGCCACCCTTCACCGATGCCGTCCGAGGCTTCAGCCGGCTCGTCGCCGGCGCCAGGCGCCACCTAGGCCGTGTGCGGATCCTTCAGCCCGGCGCCCTCGATCGCCGCGTCGCGCGTGGTGTAGCCCGCGAAGGAGCCGATCTTGTCGCCCCGGATCGCCACGACGTAGGCCGCGCGGTCGGCGACCTCGTCCCCGCCGCCGGTCGGGCGCGCGCGGCGGTTGAGCATGAGGACGATCTGATCGCCGTCCTCGATCAGCTCCTCGATCTCGTAGGACAGCTCCTCCCAGGAGTCCAGCCAGGTCTGGAAGTGGGCGCGCACCGCGACCGTGCCGCGGTGGGGCTCCTCCGTGGGGATCGCCGCCTGGTCGAACCATTCGACATCGGGATGCAGCGTGGCGACGACGCCGTCGAGGTCACGCCGGTTGAGGGCGTCGAGCAGCTCCCTGACGAGATCTGAGCCGGGCATGACCCGACCCTATCCGGCGCGCCCCGTCCTGCGGAAAGGATTCAGCGCAGCGGCCTGATCATCACGTCGGCCACGTCCACGTGGTCCGGCTGGCCCACCGCGTACATGACCGCGTTGGCGATGTCCTCGGGACCCAGCGCTCCGTCGACGGGGTCATCGAAGAACGGCGTGTCGACCATCCCGGGCTCGATCAGCGTCACCCGCACACCGCTGCCCTGAAGGTCGCCGCGCGCGGCCTCGGCCATCGCCGTGACCGCCCACTTCGTGCACGAGTAAAGGGATCCGGGCAGCGCGATCCGGCCCGCGACCGAGCCGGTCAGGAGCAGGTGGCCCTGGCTCTCGCGCAGCGCCTCGACGGTCGCGCGCACCGTCAGGGCGGCGCCGTAGACGTTGGTCAGCACCATCGACTTCCATTGCTCGGGGCTCTCCTCCAGGAAGCCGCGCTTGGCCCCGAAGCCCGCGTTGGCGAAGGCGACGTCGATCTGCCCGTAGGCGTCCAGGGCGCCGGCCACGAGCGCCTGCTGCTCCTCCCATTCGGTGACGTCGCAGGCGACGGCCAGCGCGCGTTCAGGACCGCCGAGCTTGTCGGAGAGCGCAGCGAGCTTGTCGGCCGAGCGGGCCGCCAGCACGACGCGATAGCCCTCGGCGGCGGCGGCCTCCGCGGTCGCCGCGCCGATGCCGGTGGACGCACCGGTGATGAGAAAGACGGGGTCGGGCATGGGCGGGGTCCTTTCCGCGGCGGGAGAGCAGGGAGAATGCGGGCGTGCTCCACGATACGGCTCGCGTGAGGATCCAGGCCGGCGGCGGCGGCGACGGGTGCTCGTCGTTTCGCCGCGAGGCCCACGTGCCGCGCGGCGGGCCCGACGGCGGCGACGGCGGCCGTGGCGGCGACGTCGTGCTTGTCTGCGACGCCTCGCTGCGTGACCTGCAGGCCCACCGCCATCGGAGCCAGTGGCGCGCCGGGCGCGCGGGGCACGGAGAGGGCTCCCAGCGCCACGGCGCCGACGGTGATCCGCTCGAGATCCGCGTGCCTCCGGGCACGACGGTGACCGGCATCGACGGCTCGCGCTATGACCTCGTGACGCCCGGGCAGCGAATCGTCGTGGCCCGCGGCGGGCCCGGCGGGCGGGGTAACAAGCATTTCGCCACCGCCACGCGCCAGGCGCCCCGCTTCGCCGAGCGCGGCCTGCCGGGGGACGAGGGCTGGATCGAGCTGCGCCTGCGCCTGCTGGCCGACGTCGGGCTCGTCGGGCTTCCGAACGCCGGCAAGTCCTCCCTGCTAGCCCGCCTGACCCGCGCGCATCCAAAGGTCGCCGACTATCCGTTCACCACCCTCGAGCCGGTCCTCGGGACCCTCGAGGGCTCAGACCGCCAGCTCGTGATCGCCGACATCCCGGGCCTGATCGAGGGCGCCAGCGACGGCGCGGGGCTGGGCCACGACTTCCTCGCCCACGTCGAGCGCACCCGGGTGCTGGTCCACGTGCTCGACCTCGCGCCGGTGGACGGGTCCGCGCCCGAGGCCAACCACGCGGCGATCGAGCGCGAGCTGGCCGCCCACGATGCTCGGCTGGCCTCGCTGCCGCGCGTGCTCGCTCTGTCCAAGGCCGACCTCGTCGCGCCCACGGCGGGGGAGCAGGTCGCCGCGGCCTGGCGCGAGCGCCTCGGTGAGGGCGTGCCGGTGCTGCTCACCTCCAGCGCGACGGGTCAGGGCCTCGATGCCCTGCGCGCCCTGCTGCTGCGCACGGTGCCCGACGATGCCCCGCCCGCGGCCGCCGATGAGCCGGTGTCCGACGGAGGGCCAGAGCCGCCGCAGGCCGAGCACCGCGTCTTCCGGCCCGCGGCGGGACGCGGCTATGAGGTCGAGCGCGCGGGGCCGGGCGCATTCCGGGTCAGCGGGCGCGGGGTGGAGCGGCTCGTCGCCCGCTATGACCTCGACAACGAGGAGGCGCTGGCCCACCTCGAGGGGCGCCTCAAGGCGATCGGGGTCCTCGGCGCGCTCGAGGACGCCGGCTTCTCCCCCGGCGACGACGTCGATATCGCCGGGGTCGACTTCGACCTCGAGCTCTGAGCACGGCGTCCAGGGCCAGGGCCGTTCTAAGCTCCACGCGCCATGCCCACCACCGTCATCAAGCTCGGTTCGAGCATCGTTGCCGACGACGCCGGCGAGCTGCGCGAGGACGTGCTCGCGCGCCTCTGCCGCGAGGCCGCCGACCTGCACGCGGGCGGCGACGAGGTCGTGATCGTCACCAGCGGCGCGATCGCTCGCGGCATGCGCCTGCTCGACCTGCCGCTGCGCCCCCGCGCGATGGACGAGCTCCAGGCCGCCAGCGCGGTGGGCCAGGGCAAGCTCTACCGCGTCTATGACGAGCTGCTGCGCGAGGCGGGCGTGCCCAGCGCCCAGGTGCTCCTCACCTTCTTCGACATGAGCGCGCGGACGCACTACCTCAACGCCCGCCGGACGCTGCGAAAGCTCCTGGACTGGCGCGTCGTCCCGGTCATCAACGAGAACGACACGACGACGACCGACGAGATCTCCTTCGGCGACAACGACTTCCTGGCCGCGCAGGTCGCGGTGCTCCTCGGCGCCGACCTGCTCGTGCTGCTCACCGACACCACCGGCGTCCACACGGCCGACCCCCGCAACGATCCCGGCGCGCTGCTCGTGGAGGAGGTGACCGAGTTCGAGGCGCTCAGCGAGCTCGAGATCGGCCACGCGAGCTCGCCGCTGGGCTCGGGCGGCATGCGCTCGAAGGTCGTGGCCGCAGAGATGGCCACCGCCGCGGGGATCGAGACCGTCATCGCGAGCGGCCTGGAGCCCGGCACGCTGGCCGCCGTCGTCGCCGGTGAGCGGCGGGGGACGCGCTTCCCGCCTCAGCCGACCCGCTACTCCTCCTTCAAGCTGTGGCTCAAGTACGCCAAGCCCAGCCACGGCCGCCTCGTGGTCGACGCCGGCGCGGCGCGCGCCCTGCGCGAGGGCGGGACGAGCCTGCTCCCGGTCGGGGTGGTCGAGGTCACCGGCTCCTTCGACGCGGGTGACGCGGTCGAGGTCGCCGAGGGCTCGGCGCCGATCGGCAAGGGAATCTGCAATTACTCCGCGGCCGAGCTGCGGCAGGTCATGGGCCTGAAGTCGCGCGAGGTGCGCGAGGTGCTGCCGCGCGCCACCGACGAGGCCGTGCACCGCGACTACTTCGTACTGGCCTGAACTGCCCTCGGGCGTGGCGTACCCTGTGCCCATGGCCACCACCGCCCCCGCGGTCGCCGACATCTGCCGCGCTGCGCGCGCCGCCGCGCGGCGCCTCGGGGCGCTGGACACGGCGACCAAGGATCGCGCGCTGGAGGCGATCGCCGACTCCCTTCTCGCCCGCGCGGACGAGATCCTCGAGGCCAATGCCCGCGACCTCGAGGCGGGCCGCGAGGGCGACCTGAGCCCCGCCCTCATGGACCGGCTCGCGCTCGACCCCACCCGCATCGCCGGGATGGCCGACGGTGCCCGCGCGATCGCCGCCCTGCCCGATCCGGTCGGCGAGGTCATCGACGGGTCGCGGCTGCCCAACGGCCTGGACATGCGCCGGGTCCGGGTGCCGCTCGGCGTCATCGCCGTCGTCTACGAGGCCCGCCCGAACGTGACGATCGACGCCACGGCGCTGTGTTTGAAGTCGGGCAACGCGATCGTGCTGCGCGGCTCCTCCGCCGCGGCGCACTCCAATGCCGTGCTGGCGGCGATCGCGATCGATGCCGCCACCGCGGCGGGCCTCCCCGCGGGCGCGATCGGGCTCGTGGCCGGCGGCGGCCGCGGCGAGCTGGCGGAGCTGGGTACCCAGGAGGGGATCGTCGACCTGATCATCCCGCGTGGCGGCGAGGGCCTGAAGGCCGCGCTGAGCGAGGTCGCCACCGTGCCCGTGATCTACGCGGCCTCGGGCAACTGCCACGTCTACGTTGACGCCGGCGCCGACCTCGAGGCGGCTCGCGCCATCATCCTCAACGCTAAGACCCAGCGCCCGGGGGTCTGCAACGCGGCCGAGACGCTGCTCGTCCACCGCGACATCGCCGCGGAGTTCCTGCCGGGCGCCCTGGGCGCCCTGCGCGAGGCGGGGGTGCAGCTGCGCGCCGACGCGCGCGCGCAGGCCGCCGCCGGCGAGCTGGCCGGCAGCCTCACGGTGGCCACCGCCGAGGACTGGGACACTGAGTACCTGGCCATGGTGCTCGCCGTCGGCGTGGTCGACTCGGTGGACGCGGCCATCGAGCACGTCAACGCGCATGGCAGCGGCCACTCCGAGGCGATCGTCACCGGCTCGGCCGCCGCGGCGCGCGCCTTCGAGCTCGGTGTGGACGCCGCCTGCGTCTATGTCAACGCTTCGACGCGCTTCACCGACGGCGGCGAGTTCGGGATGGGTGCGGAGATCGGGAACTCCACGCAGAAGCTCCACGCCCGCGGGCCCATCGGCATGCGCGAGCTGTGCACCTACAAGTACGTGGTCGAGGGCGACGGCCAGGTTCGCCCCGGGTAGTGCCGCGCCGCGTCGGGATCCTCGGCGGGACCTTCAACCCGCCTCACGTCGGGCACCTGCTGTGCGCCTCGGAAGCCGCCGCCCGCTTCGAGCTCGACGCCGTCATGCTCATGCCCGTCGCCCAGCCGCCACACAAGCCGGCGCCATCGGACCCCGGGGGCGAGCACCGGCGCGCCATGTGCGAACTCGCCGTCACGGGCGACGATCGGCTCGTGGTCTCCCGGGTCGAGCTCGACCGGCCCGGCCCGTCGTACACGATCGATACGCTGCGGGCACTGCATGCGAGCGCTCCGGAGGACGAGCTGACCTTCATCGCCGGTGGCGACATGGCCGTGAGCCTGCCCACGTGGCGAGAGCCTGAGGCGGTGCTCGCCCTGGCGCGCGTCGCAGTGACCGAGCGCGACGCGCTGCGCCGCGAGGACATCGCCGCCGCCGTGGCGCCGCTGGAAGGCGCCGGTGAGCGCATCGCCTTCTTCGACATGCCGCGCCTGGACGTCTCCTCCTCCGACATCCGGCGGCGGGTGGCCGAGCGCCGGCCGATCCGCTATCTCGTGCCGGACCCCGTAGCCGGGCACATCGCCCAGCATGGCCTCTATCGTGCCGCCGTGGGAGTGCGATGACCGGCGCCGAGCTGGCGGAGGCGATCGCGGCCCACGCCGACGACAAGAAGGCGATCGAGATCGTCGAGCTCGACCTGCGGGGAGTGCTCGGCTACACGGACTACTTCGTCGTGTGCTCGGGCAACACGGAACGTCAGGTCAAGGCGATCCACGACGGCGTCCACCTGGGCCTCAAGGGCGACCACGGGCTGCTGCCGCGTCGCGTGGAGGGGCTGGCCGAGTCGCGCTGGGTCCTGATGGACTACCTCGACGTGGTCCTGCACGTCTTCACGCCCCAGATGCGCGAGCACTACCGGCTCGAGCACCTGTGGGGTGAGGCGCCGTCACGCGCGCTCACGCCGGCGGACGCCGCCACGTAGCGCGCGCGGCTAGGAGCGGGTGAGGCCGCGACACTGCTGCTCGTGGGCGCAGCAGCGGGTGAAGTCCTCGCCGAAGGAGCGACCGCAATGGCGGCAGCTCCACTGCTCGCGGCCGCCACGCGTGCGGTGGCTCGCGACGCCGCCCGGGTTGGCGGTGCTCCGGCGGAGGCTGCGCTGGGTCTTGAGGCTGCGGGACGACATGCGTGAGGTGCTCATCTCCTACCCATACCTCCATCCGACAACCTCGGTTACCCGTCCAGGGAGTGAGACGCCTGGGTGGGTCATTTGTTGCGGCCTTCGCACCCCCACATGGCCCTGGCGTGCTCAGGGACTACAACTGGCCCGCGCGGCCGTTGGCCGGGGTCACGACGGGGAGGAGCGGTACGGCGGGCAGGAGGCAGACGGACGGCCTGCCATATCGGGTCACGTGGATCTCCTCGCCGGCGGCGGCTCGTTCCATGTAGAGGCCGAACTTCTCCCGGAACTCGTGGGCGGGGATCGGGTGTCCACGAGCTTGTGCGTCGATGGAGCTAGAGGGACTCGAACCCTCGGCCTCCTGCATGCCATGCAGGCGCTCTCCCAGCTGAGCTATAGCCCCGAGATGGTAGTTGTCGGCCCATTTTACCCCAGCGGCCTGATTGTTTCCTGTCGGCTTCACCCGGAGATGGAGAAATCCGCGGCCGCCGACCTCGGCGATCGGGACGAAGTAGCACGCGTCCAGGTCAGGGCAGTACGCGGCCACGGCGTCCACTTCGTCGGGTCCGTAGCTCGTACGCACATAGCCATTGGGGGTGGACCGGCTGGTCCGTGCCCGAAGGATGATGACCGAGTCCTTGAGGGGCGCCCACTTGCACTGAACGCGCAGCAATCGCGCACCAGTGTCGAGGACCAGGTCGTACCGTCGTCCGTCTCCCACGGGGAGCGCCACGCCGAGGCCGAGCTTTACGGCCGCGGCGGCGATCGCGGCCTCTGCGATGTTGCCCTTCTCGGTCGGCGTCAGCACGCCCAGAACTCTAGGTCCCCACCGCGTCACAGCGGACTCTCGGCCTGCAACGAATCTGCTGCAAAGAAGCAGATGTGAGAGATTGCGCCCCCATGCGGCGGTGTTGGTGTCTGACTGCGGCGACGGCGCTGACCCTGCTAGCCGGCTGCGGCGGGAGCTCCGGCGATCCCGACCCGCCCGTGATCACCGACCGCTCGCTCTCGGACTCGCTCGCCGTCGCCGTGAACCGGAGCCTGGACGACGCGGGCATCTTCGGCACTCGCGTGGGGGAGTCGGGGGGGCGCTGCCGCGAGCAGGCCGGCGGTCGCTGGACGTGCATGCTGTCGATCGACCTGAACGACCGCATCGGCGACCAGCGCACCTACGCCCTCCGGGTCGACGCGAAGGGGTGCTGGACGGCGGTGCAGATCGGCACCGACATCGGCGGGACCGGCTCCATCGCCAGGCCGTCGGACCCAGCCCGACTCCGGGGCTGTCTCTAGCCGCAGCGGTAACGCCGCGTGGGGCTGGCCGCGCCGACCGAAAGTGCGCCGTCGCGGGGAGGCGGACCCCGTCGCGCCGAACACCAAGCAGGACGGTGCCGACAATCCAGCCGGGAGGCAGCTCAACCGCCGGGTCGAGGTGAGCTTCGGCCGTTAGGCGAGCTGCCTAGGGGATGAACTCGGGGACGTCGAGGTCGACGTCCCCCTCGGTGCCACTCCGGGACGGTCGCGTCGGGCGCTCCGCCGCCGCCGGCGCGTCCGGTGCGAACGACTCGAGTCTGGTCGTGAGCTGGCGATGGGCGGCCTGCACGTCGCGCAGCAGCCGCTCGGAGTTGTTGCGCATGGAGACCGAGAGCTCCGACAGGTTCGCGCTGAGCTGTGTGCCCTCGTCGAGCACCTCGCGGGCGACCCGGCGCGGCTCCGCGGTGCGGGAGCGCGCCTCCTGGTCGGCCGCCGAGCGCACGAGCGCCCCGTACTCGTCGGCCTCGCGCTGTATGCGCTCGGCCTCTCCGCGGGCGGCGTCCTCGAGATCGCGGACGGT
>Ga0136612_10001478_pt1 | contig 10023 bp, 6 predicted proteins | sample AntDryUQ224A2306_2_FD_106644 | JGI IMG/M metagenome (GOLD analysis project Ga0136612, IMG submission 106644) | Polar desert sand microbial communities from Dry Valleys, Antarctica - metaG UQ224A (23.06) | ecosystem: Environmental > Terrestrial > Soil > Desert | place: Antarctica: Dry Valley...
CTCGAAATCGCCGCCGGCGGCCCAGCGCGCGGCCGCCGCTAACGATCTCGCGGTATCGCGCGCCGGACGCATGGGGGGAAACGATCCGGGGAAACGACGCACTAGCCAGCGCCGACCTGCGCCGTAACGCGCGAGCTGACGAACGAGTCCGCCCACGGTTTCTCGATGGCGATGGGCGACGCGAGCCCCGGCCCGGTAGCCGAGCACCCACCCCGCCTCCTGCATGCGCCAGCAGATGTCAGTGTCGCCTCCTTCGCGGATGCCCTCGTGAAATCCGCCGACCTGCGCCCAGGCCTGGCGGCGCACAAGGAGGTTGGCGGTGACGGCCTGCGCGCGGTAGGGAAAACGCGCCAACGCTGCTTGGCTCAGATAGTCGCGGTCGCGACTGAAGCGCGCGACCGCCGAAAGCTGTCCGGACTCGCCTTCGACCTCCCCGGCGATCGCACCCTCCTCCGCGGACACCGGCTCGGCGAAGTAGTCGTCCAGCAGCGCGCCGAGCGGCCGGCAGTCGGCGTCGACGAAGAGCAGCCATTCGTTGGCCGCCGCCTCGACGCCGACGTTGCGCGCGTAGTAGGAGGACGCATGGACCGGTGCTGGAACGATCCGGACGCCGTGTGCGGGGCGCAGCGGCTCATCGCTGCCGTTGTCGACCAACAGCACTTCGTCACCGGCCATTGTGGCGAGCGGCCCCAGCGTGGCCATCACCTCGCGCGCCTCGGCGCCGCACCCGCGAAAGGGGACCACGACGCTCACCGGAGGGCGCTCACCCGGCATGGGGCGGACCCCCTGCGGTCCGCAGCGCCGCGCGGTACAGCCTCACGAGCGCCTCGGCGTTGCGGCCGGCGTCGAAGAGTCGGCGCGCCGCTCTGGGACCCCCGGCGCGCAGCGTGGCTGCGAGTGCCGGCTCCGATAGGACCTCGGCAATACGAGCAGCGAGCTCGGCCGGATCGGCCGTGCGCGTGAGCAGGGCTTCACGACGGTCCTCGAGCAGCTCCCCGAACCCGACCGCGAAGGTCACAGTGGGCGTGCCGGAGGCCAGGTAAGCCTGGAGCTTGGCGGGCAGGCGCAGGCGGTTGAACGGCGTCGGCGCGCCGGGCGAGAGCAGCACGGTCGCGCGGCGCAGCAGGCCGGGCACCTGCGCGAACGGCACGTAACCGAGGAAGGTCGCTGTTCCCGGAGCGAGACCGGCCTCAGCGCAGAGTTGCGCGGGATCAATTCGCGGGTGCACCCGTCCGGCGTGCACGTAGGCGATACCGGTGCCCCGGCGCTGCAGCTCGGCGACCGCTCGCATGCCGAGCAGCACATCGTCGAGGTAGATCGGCCAGACGGTCCCGGTGACCAGCGCGAACTGGCCGGCGGGGAACTCTACGTCGCCCAGCGGCGGCGGGTCGGTCGCCTCGGGGGGGTTGACCGGGAGCACAGTGGCACAGGGCCGCTCGAACCGACGCGATACCTCGTCGGCCAGCATCGGCGTCAGGGCATCGAACCCGGCCGCCCGGCGGCGCGCCCAGCGCAGCGACGCGCGGGTCGACTCCGTCCACAGCGGAGGGTGGACACGGGAGGCCAGCCGCCGTCCCACGCGGCCCGCACGCCGGTATAGAGGTTCACCGGGCAGCGCCGGATGGCGGCGCCACTCGTCGTCCTCGAAGTGGACGAGGACCGGCGACCCGGTGGCGCGCCGGTAGCCGGCGGCCGCCGCCACCGTGGGTGGGCGCGAGTTGAAGGCGTGGATGACGTCCGGCCTGAAGGCCTGTGCGCGCCGCGCCGAATCCCGGCGCAGGCGCCGGGCGGCAAAGGAGTGGCGCACGACGTCGATGCCATCGATCGCCGTTGCCCCCTCGCGCTGCGCCGACGCGAGCTCACCCCCGATCGAGATCAGGACCCGGTGGCCGCGACCCGCCAACTCGCGCGCCAGCCACAGCGCCTGCTTCTCGGTCGGCGCCCCGAAGTCGTTCTGACACACCACCAGCACCCGCAGGGGCGCCCCATCACCGTCCTGCAGGCCCACGGGTGCCGAGGGTTGCGCGGCGACGGCTTCGGGCATCAGGTCGTAGACTAGAGGCCGCATGCGCGTCTTGTTCGTGTCGGGCGGCGACTTCTCGATCGCGACCGACAAGCAGGCGCTCTGGTTCGCCGAGGAGCTCGGACGCCGCGGCCACGAGGTGATGTTCTCGATCGGCCGTGCCCTCTCCACCGCGGCGACGGAGGGCGCCGACCGGCTGCCCGGCGTCGCGCCGCGGCGCCACCGTTTCGTCGGCCGCCGGCTGTCGCGCGCCGACACCGAGGCAGCGCGCGCCTTCGCTCCGACGCTCATCCACGCAGTCAACCCCCGGCTGGAGACCATCGCACCCGCCGAGGGCTACCAGCGCGCGACCGGGTCCCCGGTGTTCGTGCACTGGGAGGACGACGAGTGGACCCTTCGCTCCGATCCGATGACGCGGTCGGCCGTGCGGCGCGCGGGGCGCCACGGGCGGCGCGCACTCGCTCACCTCCATCCACCCCAGGGCTGCTTCGTCACCCCTGCAACGCTGCGCTGGGCGGCCGAGCACGCCGCCGGCCACGATGCCCTGACGCCCGCGCTGGCTCACGCCGTCCGCGAGCGACTCGGGGTTCCCTGCGAGGTCGTACTGCCCGCCACCCCGCTCCGCACGTTCGATCCCGCGGAGGACGAGCGCCCGCCGGAGCTCCCGCAGGGCCTCGCCGGCCGTCGGCTCGCGGCGATCACCGGAACGGTGCACAAGGCATCCGAGCCCGACCTGCGCATCGCGCTGGAGGCGATCGGGCGGCTTCAGGCCGCCGGGCACGACATCGGCTTCGTCCACGCCGGGGCAGCGCTGCGACGCTTCGACCTGGAGCGCAGCGCCCGGGAGGCTGGCCTGGCCGAGGGGACCTTCGCGTTCCTGGGCTACCTCCCCTACCGTGCGATCCCGCCCCTGCTGCGACGCGCCGACTTCCTGCTCCAGCCCGGCCAGCCCACCGAGTTCAACCGCCTGCGCCTGCCCGCCAAGATGCAGGCCTACCTCGCCTCGGGCACACCGACGATCACCTTCGCGGTGGGATTCGCGGAGCTTCTCGAAGACGGCGCCGACGTCCTCAAGACATACACCGGGGACCCGGAGGAGCTGGCCGCGCGCCTCGCCTCGCTCGCAGACAACAGGGATCTGCGGCAGCGGATCGGCGCGGGGGGCGCAGTGGCGGCCCGTCGCCTGTTCGATCCCGAGCGCAACACCGACGTGCTGCTCGCGCATTACGAGGCGACGCTGGACGCCTCCGCCGCGGCCTGAACGGCCGCGCGCAGCGCGGCGTCGAACGCCGGGCGATCCCACTGTCTCGCGTGCGCCCGGATACGCCCGCGGTCATACGCGTCGGGCTCGAAGCTCCGCACCGCTTCCGCGATCGCCACGGGCGTCTGCGCTGTAAAGAAGTCCCCGCTGAGCCCCGGTACGACCGTCTGCAGCGCGCCTCCCTCGGCCAGGGCAAGCACGGGGCGGCCGCACGCCATCGCCTCCACCGCCGTGAGACCGAAGGCGTCCCTGCTGGGAAAAATCAGGGCACGGCAGCCCTGCATGAGGGGCACGAGTTGCTCGTCGTCGACATGGCCGACGAAGGAGACGTTGGTGGGCGCCTGTGCCTTGAGGCGGGCGAGCCCGGCCCCGCCTCCGGCCACCACCAGCCGCTCTCCCAGGGACGCGAAGGCCTCGACAGCCACCAGCGACCGCTTCGAGGGCTCATAGACTCGGGAGACGAGCAGGTAGTAGTCGCCGGGCGACTCGGCCCTTGGCCGGAACCGGTCGCAGTCCACTGGCGCCCCGATCGCCGTCGCCTCGCGTCCGTAGAAGCGCCGGATCTGATCCACCGTGTAGGGCGACTGGGTGAGAAAGCGCGTCACCCGGCGAGCGCTGCGATGGTCGCCGGCGCGCATCCAAGCGGCCATGGCGTCGAACGCCGGGCCCAGAGGCCCGGAGCCGGCCATCGCGTCACGGTAGGAGTCGGTGACCGTCCACGCGAAGCGCAGCGGCGTGTGGCAGTAGCAGACCTGCGGTGCATCGTTGCGTGTCCGCAGGCGCATGGCGAAGGCATAGGAGGACGTCAGCAGCACATCGGCCTCCGGCAGCCGCACGGCGGCGGTCAGCGCCGGATAGAGGGGCGTGAGCGCGCGATAACGCTCGACGATGCCCGGCCGGGACGGCAGCAGCGTCGAGAAGCGGCCGGCCACGCCCATCCGCCGCGCCACCTCGGCCCGCCCCAGGATCGCGAAGACCGGCGCGTCGGGGAACACGCGCGCCATCTCCTCGGTGACCCGCTCGGCGCCGCCGTAGGCCTCCATGAAGTCGTGAGCGATGACGACACGCACGGCGCGCGAGCTTAGGGCAAGCCCATACAGTTCCGGCATGAAGACCCGCGACGCGCAGTGGGTCGCGGGGCTCTGCGTCCTGGCGGCAGTGCTGCGATTCTCCACTCTCGGCGTACAGTCCTTCGGCGAGGACGAGGCGTTTACCGTGCTGCTCAGCCGGGACTCTTTCGGCGGCTTGGGGGACCGGCTGCTGCTGGAGGCGACGCCGCCCCTGTACTTTGTCCTGGTCTGGGTATGGGGGCAGGTGTTCGGAACCGACGAGGCAGGGCTGCGCTCGCTCTCCGCGTTGTGCGGCACGCTGGCCGTGCCCGCGGTCTGGTGGGCCGGGCGAGCCCTGCTCGAGCGCCGCGCGGCGCTGATCGCCGCGGCGATCTTCGCGGTGAACCCCCTGCTGGTCTGGTACGGCCAGGAAGCACGGTCCTACGCGCTGGTCGTGCTCCTGGCCACGGTGGGATTCGGGTTCTTCGCGCGAGCCCTGGGGGACGAGAACCGCTCGCGGGCGCTCGCCGGCTGGGCGGTCATGTCCGCCCTGGCGCTCTGCACCCACTACTTCGCCCTCTTCGTCGTCGTTCCGGAGGCGGCCTGGCTCGTGGCGCGCGTGCGACCGCGACGGCTCGCCGTGTTCGCTGCCGCGGTCCCGGCCGCCACGCTCGCAGCGCTCTATCCCCTCGTGCACGACCAGCGCAATCCGAGCACGGGCTGGACACGGAAATGGACGACTCCCGACGATGAGCCGCTCCTGGATCGCGTGGTGCAGATCCCCCGTGAGGCGCTGGCCGGCTACGCCGCGCCAGCGGGCCGCGTGTTCGCGACCGTGCTGGGCCTGCTCGTCCTCTTCGGGCTCGTGCTGCTCGTGACCCGCGCGACGCCCGCGCAGCGCCGAGGGGCGGGGATCGCCGCGACCGTTGCCGCAACCGCGCTCGCCATCCCCATCGGCGCCGCGCTGACGGGATCGGACTCGGACTACGTGCTCACGCGCTTCTTCCTCGCCGCCGGCGCACCGTGCGCACTCATTGTCGCCGCGGGGCTCGCCGCGACCCGCGGAGGCCGGCTGGCCGCTGTGGCGCTCTGTGCGCTCTCCCTGCCGCTCGTGGTCGCCGTTGCCGCCGACAGCCGCTATCAGCGCCCGGACATCGGGGGCGCCGTGCGCAGCATCGACGAGGGTGCCCCGCCGCGCGCCGTCCTCGTGATCGGACGCGCGCGCCAGTACGTCGAAGCCTACCTGCCGGGGGTGCGCGACTTTCCGTCCGCGGGCGTCCGGGTCAGCGAAGTCGACATCGTCATCTTGCCCCTGCCCGGCCGAACGCGCCCGCCCCGCTTCGTTACGCCGCGCCCGCCGCCCGGCTTCGCGCTGGCGCAACGCACCGTTACCCACACGTACGCCACGCTGCGCTATCGTCCCGCGACCGCGCGCCTCCTGACGACCGACGACGTCACCAACGCCCTCGTGGACCTGCCGGCTGCGCTGCGGCGCCGCGTGTCTCACGTCGTGCTTGAATTCCCGGCGCGCCGTGCCGCCTGACGCTCTCCGATACCGGACCGATCGCCTGGCCCGCGCCGACTGGCGGACGGTCGCGCTGCTGGCCGCCGTCGCGGGGTGGGCGACACTCGTGGTGAGCTGGTCGCTGGGGGCGATCTCCCCGCCCGGCCCGGCCGCGCTGCTCCCGGTCGTCCTGCTCGCGGTGCCCGGTGCGCTGCTGGGTGTCTCGACCTTTGCGCACGTGCCCGTCCCCAGCATCCTTCCGATCGCGTGGGGCAGTGCGCTCGTCGCGGCGGCGATCGTGGCGGGGGCGGCAATCGTTGCCTCGCCCGTGATCGCGCTGCTGGTGCCGGGAATCGTCGTGGCCACGGGCATATCCATCATGAGGCCGAGCTGGGTCGTGATTGCCGCCTTTGCGATCAGCGGGTTCTACGGCAGCCTGATCGCGTTCTGGCACGTGCCGGTCGAGGCGCTCATCGGACTGGCCATCGCCGGGCTGGTCGGAGCGGTCGTGGTCCGGTTCGCGCGCGAGCGGGACCGCCCATTCGTTGTGTGGCCCGCCACTCTCGCGCTCGGCTCTTACGTCGCCTTCTCCATCACGGGGGTCGCGGTGGCCGACTCGCGGTCGATCGCCTACGAGGCGTTCACGACCAACGGCCTCTACATGCTGCTGGCACTCGTGATCGGGTACGCCGGCTGGCGTCCGAACACCCACGATCTGATCGCGCGCGGGCTGCTCGCCGCTGCGCTGCTGGTCGGCGCCTATGCGACGCTGCGCTGGCAGATCGGACCGGCGAAGGCCGAGAGCGACGTCGCCCGCAGGACGATCTTCAACTCGGTGGACGGCGAGCTCAAGACCCAGGGCTCCTTTCCCGCCGCCCAGGACCTCGGCGTCTGGGCCGGGGCGGTGATCCCCTTCTGCGTGGCGTGCGCGCTCTGCCTCGAGAACCGTCGCTGGCGGCTCATCGGCGCCGCCGGGGCGATCCTCTGCATGATCGGCTTGCTCGCCTCGCAGCTGCGGTCAGGGCTAATCGGCGTGGTCCTGGGCCTGCTGATCGTCGTCCTGCTTTACCAGGCGACGAGCGGCCTGCCCGGATTGCGGCTGGGCACGAGCATCGTGGCGAGCATCGTGGCCGTTGCTGTCATCGCCGTTGCCTTCTCCTTCACGGGCCGGGCCGCCGACGAGGAAGGCAACCGTTCCTTCTCGCGGCTGCTGACCGACACGCGCTCGGACGCGTCGGTGGACGCCCGGCTCTACAAGTGGGAGCAGGCGGTGATCGATCTGCGCGACCGGCCGTTCGGCTACGGCGTGGGCACCGCGTCGTTCGCCCAGCAGACACAGGGGCGGTTCTACGTTTCGGTCGGGGACTACAACGTCGACAACGGCTACCTGAAGATCGCCCTCGAGCAGGGCTTTACGGTCATGACGTTCTTCATCCTGACTATCCTCGCGCTCATTCTCGCGCTCGGGCGGCGCGCGGTCGGCACGCGGGACCGGCGTTCGGCGTGCTTCGCCATCGGGGCCTGCGGGTCCCTGGCGGGCACGGCGCTGATGCTCAACGCCGGGGCCTACCTGGACGCTCCGCGCGCGCTCGCCCTCTGGGTGATCGTCGGCCTCGGCCTAGCGCAGTTCACGACCGCGCCGGTGGGTAGAGACGCTCAGCCCTTGGACCCGACGCCGTAGGCGTAGGCGTAGGAGTAGAAGCCGTAGTCCTCGTCGCTGCCGTGGCGCACATCGGTGACGACAAGGCCCGTGGGGCGCGACGGGAGGTGGTCGACCGCGGACTTCGCGGCGCGGGCCTGGTCGCGCGTGGTCCGGGCCGCCCGGACGCAGATGACGACGCCGTCCACGTGGGGGATCAGCTCGAGCGTGTCGACCACCGAGAGCAGGGGGCTGGAGTCCAGGACGACCATGTCGTAGGCCAGGCTGACCTGCTCGAGGAACGTGCGGAAGCGCTCTGAGCCCAGCATCTCCGCGGGACGCGGCGCGGGCGCCCCGGCGGTGATGCACACGAGCTGCCCGCTGGCCGAGAAGGCGTCTTCGGTCTGCCCCCAGGTGGGCGTCGGCGCCTCGTCCTCCGCACCGTCGGCCGTCGGCGCCTCGTCCTCCGTGCCCTCCTCGTCCTGCTGCTTCTTGCCGGCGCCCTTCTTGGCCCCGCCGTTGGACGCCGCCGTGCCGTTGCCGCCCGCCCCCGGCAGCGTCACCACCTGGAGCACGTCCTGCGGCGACGCCCTGCCGATCAGGTAGTCCGTGAGACCGGGGGCACGCTCGATGCCCAGGCGCTCGGCCAGCGCGGGGCGGCGCAGATCGCATTCGACCAGGAGCGTCCGGACACCGGCCGCCGCGTGCGCGCAGGCCAGGGAGGCGGCGACCGTCGACTTGCCCTCCTCGGGGAGCGCGCTGGTGATCACGATCGACTTCGTCGGCGTGTCGACGTCGAGGAACTCCAGGTTCGTCCGCAGGATGCGAAACGCCTCGAGATCGGGGGCGGACATGACGCTGCGCCCGTTGGGAATCATCCCCGCCCGGCCCATGGCGTCGTGGGAGACATGGCCGAGGAGCGGAAGGCCCAGCTGCTCCTGGATCTGACGCGCACCCCGCAGCCGCCGGTCGAGCGAGTCCCGGGCGAAGGCGGCGAGGATGCCCAGCGTCAGGCCAAGCAGCAGGCCGAAAATCGTGTTGCGCACCGGACGCGGCGACACGGGATCGATGGGCACGCTGGCGACGCGCGTGATCTCGACGGGGCGTGCAACCGACAGCAGGCCCTGGAGCCGCGAGATGCGCTCCTGGGTGTTGGCGGCCGACAGCAGCTCGCCGGGATCTTCGGCGTCCAGGCCCTTGAGGCGGCGGCGCAGGTCTGAGATCAGCCGGCGCAGGCGCAGGCGCTCGGTGCGGATGCTGCGCCCAGCCACCTCGCGGACGTACGCGTTGGCCAGCTGGGCCGTGAAATCCGCGTCTGAGTCCTCCACCGATACCACCACGAAGTTCGTGCGGACCTCGACTCGAGCCGAGACCCTCGAGGCCAGGTCCTGCACCGAGCGCGGCGTGGAGAGACGGCGCTTCACGCCCCGCGCGGTGTCCAGCGTTGTCGCCCGCTCGGCCTCGCGGGTGGCCCGGTCCGGGGCGGCCTGGCGCGGCACCACCGGCGTCCCGAAGAGATCGAGGTCCTGATTGGGATCTGAGAACGACAGCGCCGCCTCGGCCTGGTAGACCGGCGTCTGGCGCGCCGAGATGCCGTAGGCCGCCGCCCCGAAGGCCATGGTGACGAGCAGGATGAGCAGGCGCTGCTGACGCAGCACGCGCACGTAGTCCTGGAGGGATGCGTACCTGGGTGCGTCGCTCACGAGATGCGGAGCACGGAGTGGTTGCCGTCGATGTCCGTTCGCGGCATCGAACTGCCTCGTCCTTCGCGCGCGTCACGGTAGCACGAAGAATGCGACGGAACGGTCACTCCGGACCGCGCTCGGACGACCGCCGCCCGTAGGGGAACAGGGTCGCGGCCAGGATCAGGGCCGCCCCCGTGAGGGCGGGCATCTGCCAGTCCCAGTCGACCATGGAGTGCGCGATCCACACGGCACAGGCCCCTCCCACCGCGGCGGTCTGGCTGCGCCCGAGCCCGCCCGGGCGCACGCGCGAGCGGATGGCCGCCGCGACGACCGAAGCGATGAACGCGAGCAGCAGGAGCGCGCCCACGAGCCCGAGTTGCCCGAGCGTCTCCAGGTAGAGCGAGTGGGCGTTGCGGACGGTCTCGTCCACGCGCCGCGCCCGCATGAACCGGACCTCGAACCCGCCGGCGCCATCCCCCCAGAGCGGGCGGTGCTCGAAGCCGTCGATGGCCACGCGGTACAGGTCCGACCGCGTGCCGCGGGCGGTGGTCAGGCGCGCGGTGTTGTCCTGCGCGGCGAACGTGCCCGGTCGCAGGAACTCTGCCCACTGGCGGTCGACCCAGCTGGTCGCGTCCTCCGTCCAGGCGGCGGTTCGGCCCTCGACCTTCGCCGCGCCCACTGCGTAGATGGCCACGAAGGCGACGCCGAGCCCGATCGCGGTCCCGCGCACGACGGGGCGGGTGACCGCGTCGACGAGCTTCATCACGGCCGGCGAGGCGCGCCCGGCCGCGAGGAGCGCCTGGACGACGAGGACGATTCCGACGATCGTCAGGAGCTGGGGGGCATAGGCATGCCCGGCCTC
>Ga0136612_10001479_pt1 | contig 10022 bp, 8 predicted proteins | sample AntDryUQ224A2306_2_FD_106644 | JGI IMG/M metagenome (GOLD analysis project Ga0136612, IMG submission 106644) | Polar desert sand microbial communities from Dry Valleys, Antarctica - metaG UQ224A (23.06) | ecosystem: Environmental > Terrestrial > Soil > Desert | place: Antarctica: Dry Valley...
AAGCGCTGGTCTCGCATCACGGCGCGAACGTACACCGCTGGCCGCCGTAGGCTTCGCCGCCGTGAGCAAGTTGCGGGCCGCTTTGCATCTGCCCAAGCGGTTGTTTCTCGGCCGTCCGGTCCGCAGCGACAAGGTCGGCGAGACGCTACTGCCCAAACGGCTGGCCCTGCCGATCTTCGCCAGCGATCCGCTGTCCTCGGTGGCCTATGCCACCCAGGAGATCCTCATCGTGTTGACCCTCGCGGGTACGGCGATGCTGACCCTTGCTCCCTGGCTGGCGGTCGGCGTCGTCATCCTGCTGGTCACCGTGGTCGCCTCGTACCGCCAGGTGGTGCACGCCTATCCGTCCGGTGGGGGCGACTACGAGGTGGCGGCGAAGAACCATGGCCAATTCGCCGCCCTGGTCGTGGCCAGCGCGCTACTGGTCGACTATGTCCTCACCGTCGCGGTCTCGATCTCGGCGGGGGTGGACAACATCATCTCGGCGTTCACGGGGCTCAACGCATACCGGGTGCCGATCGCCATCGGGCTGGTGGCCCTGCTCGCGGCGATGAACCTTCGTGGCGTACGCGAGTCCGGCCGCACTTTCGCCGTGCCCACGTACCTGTTCGTGCTCGGCGTGTTCACGATGATCGCCCTAGGCCTGGGCCGAGCTCTGTTCGGCGACGGGCCGGTGGCCGAGAGCGCGGGCTACCAGATCGAGCCGGAGAGCGGGTACGTCGGGCTGACCGGCATCGCCCTGCTGTTCTTCGCGCTGCGGGCTTTCTCCTACGGTTGTACGGCCCTGACCGGCGTCGAGGCGATCGCCAACGGAGTGCCTGCCTTCAGGCTGCCGAAGAGTCGAAACGCCGCGTCCACGCTGCTCCTGATGGGTGGGCTGGCCGCCTCCATGTTCGCCGGGATCACCGCACTGGCCCTGATCTCGCAGGTCAAGTACACCGAGTTCACCTGTGACCTGGTCGGGTTCGCGGGCGATTGCGAAACCGATCCGCAGCGGACAGTGATCGCCCAGGTAGCGGCGGCGGTGTTCGGCGGCGACGAATCCATCGGCTTCTTCTACTTGCAGGCAGCCACCGCACTCATCCTGATCCTGGCGGCGAACACCGCGTTCAACGGCTTCCCGCTGTTGGGCTCGATCCTCGCTCAGGACAGTTTTATGCCGCGGCAGTTACACACTCGCGGAGACAAGCTGGTCTACAGCAACGGGATCCTGCTGCTGTCGGGTTTCGCGGCATTGCTGATCTGGGCGTTCAACGCAGACGTCACCAGCCTCATCCAGCTCTACATCATCGGCGTCTTCACGTCCTTCAGCATCGGTCAGACGGGCATGGTCCGGCATTGGAACCGGCTGCTGAGGTCCGAACGCCATCCCCAGGCACGGGCTCGGATGCAGCGCGCTCGGGTGATCAACGCGTTCGGCGGCTCCCTGACCACGCTGGTCCTGATTATCGTCGTGGTCACGAAATTCACGCGTGGTGCCTACATCGTGCTGATCGCGATGCCGATCATCTTCCTGATCATGCGCAGCATCCACCGGCACTACAGCCGGTTGTCCGATGAGCTGACTCCGGACGAAGACGTGACCACCCTGCCCAGCAGAGTCTCCGCTGTGGTGCTGGTTTCGAAGCTGCACAAACCGACTCTGCGAGCGCTGAACTTCGCTCGGGCCACTCGGCCGGATTCCCTGACCGCGTTGACGGTGAACGTCGACGACGAGGAAACCCGTGGGTTGCAAGCGGATTGGGACCGTCTACGAATACCCGTGCCGTTGACGATAATCGAGTCGCCGTACCGCGAGATCACGCGGCCGGTGCTCGACTACGTACGGGACATCCGCCGCGAAGGTCCTCGTGATCTCGTCGTCGTGTTCATCCCGGAGTACGTCGTCGGTCGTTGGTGGGAGCAGTTGCTGCACAACCAGAGTGCGCTACGGCTGAAAGGAAGGTTGCTCTTCCAGCCGGGAGTGATGGTCACCAACGTGCCGTGGCAGTTGGAGTCCTCGACCCGTCTGGAGAAAGACGACAAGGCCCGGCCGGCCGTCGGCGATCTGCGCCGTGGCTTCGCCGACGATCGTGACTAGAGCCGTGCGGCGCGCCACTGACCCGCGCTGATCGAGTGGACCACCGCCGGGAATCGCTCGCCCCCGTTCTCGCCCTCGTCCTCGAGTTCGGCTTCGTGATCGAAGGTCATCCCTAGGCGCTTCATCACCGCGATGCTGCGCTCGTTCGGTACGTCGGTGACCGAGATCAGGCGTGCAACACCGAGTTCGGTGAAAGCCCACTCCATCCAGGCAGCCGCGGATTCCGTGGCGTAGCCGTTGCCCCAGTGCTCCCTCGCGAACCGCCAGCCGATCTCCTCGTCGGGGTACCAGGGGGTGTAGTTGATGCCACAGATGCCGAGGAAGGCGGCGTCAGCGCGGCGCTCGACTGGCAGCATCCCGAAACCCCGCTGCAGGAACCGCTCCTGGATGTCGTCAGCCAACTGAGTGGCCTGCTCGATGCTGAGTTCGTTGCCGAGGTAGCGCATAACCTCTGGATCGGCGTTCAATGCAGCGAAGGTCGGGAGGTCCTCCGGTCGCCAACTTCGCAGGACCAATCGCGGGGTGCTCAGCAGGACCTCACCGATCCGATCGTCATTCCACGGGGGCACTAGTGCTCCCTGGTCGTCAGGCCACTGGTCAACGCCCAGGTGGCGATGTCTGTGCGGGTGTTGGCACCGAGCTTGGCTAGTACGTGGCTGACGTGCGTCTCCACGGTCCGCTCCGAGACGAACAACTGCTCGGCGATCTGCCGGTTGGACATCCCCTCGGCGACAAGCGCGACGATCTCGCGCTCCCGCGGGGTCAGCGCTGTTTGTGCCGCCAGGTCGGAATCGACGAGGGTCAGGATGCGCTGGCACTCCGCGGCGCGCCCTGGCATGCCTAGAACCCGCATGGCGACAAGTGCCGCTCGTGCTTGAGTCCCGGCAGCGGCCAAGTCCCGGGCCCCGCCACGCGCCTGCAGAACCTCGGCGAGATACATCCGGCTGATCGCTGCGAACGGTCGGGCACCCATCCGTTCCTCGAAGGTGATTGCGTCCCGAAAGTGGCGCTCGGCCACATCTAGGCGGCCGGATGTGGCGGCCAAGCGGCCCTGATGTCGGGCGACCGACCCTGCACAGGCCACGGTGCCCGAACCGCCGGCGACAGCTAGGTTGGTGAAGGGCGCCAGCAGGGGGTACAACGCCGCCGCGGACTCCGCGCTGTCAACGTCTGCGACCACATCGGCGAGGATCGCGACGGCGATGATCCACCTGCCGTCCAACGGCCAGCGTCCTGCCTCGGAGGCGAGGCGGCTGGCCAGCCTGGCCGCCTCTTCCACATCGCCGGCGGCGACCATCGCCAGGGCCATTGACGCAAGCGCGATTGGCAACTGGCTATGTGCCGCAGCCTGGATGAACTCGCGAGGGCCGCCGTGAGTTTCAGGAATCGGTACGACCTCACCCCGTGTGTAGGCCAGGGACAAGCCGAACGCGTAGTGCAGGCCGACCACGCTCGGGTCCTGAAGCGCACCGGCAAGGTTGACGGCCGCGCGTGCCTGTTCCTCAGCCACTGTGAAGCGACCGACCATGCTCTCCCGGGCGGCTCGCAGTCTGTTGAAATGCCAGCGGGCCAATGGGAAGCGGAGTTCCTCGGCCAGTCGGCCGAGGTCGGTCAGGCCCCGGTCGACGGCAGAAAGATCGCCCAGCTCGAAGGCCGCATCGATCTGCCACAGCCGACCCCACAACGCAGCGAGCGGATCCCCCCGGTCGGCCAGCTGGACGGCATTGGCGCCCAATCGAATCCGCTCGGCAGCGTGTCCGGGGCCGGCCAGCGCCTGGTGTCTTGCCCGCAATGCGGCGATCAGGGCGGCGGGGTCGTCGGTCTGCTCCGCCAGGGCAAGGGCGGCCGCGGACATCGTCTCGGCGCGCGCGATGTCGCCGTCGTCGGCTGCTGCGTATGCCAGCCGGGCTTCCAGCTGCGCCCGTACCGAGCGCTGGGCCTCCGGCAGGAGAGCCAGGGCTCGATGGGACAGGCTGAGCAGCGAGTCTGCGGTCCCAGGCGCGGATACCCCGTCGACGAGCAGTGCTGCGCGGGCCAGCAGATCCCAGCGCTGCTCCGTTTCGGCAAGGTCCGCAGCCTGGCCACAGTGCTCCAAGGAGCTCCCGAAAGCTCCCGACCGATACTCGGCGAAGGCCAGATCGAGCAGGAGCTCGGCCCGTTCTGTGGCGGGCGCGCCGCCGGCCATGGTCAAGCTGTAGAGCGCAGAGCCGAACTGGCCGGCCGCCTCGGCGTACGCGAGGTCGCCGAGTGCCGCCTGTCCCGCTAGTCGCGCGGACGCCGACGCGCGCAGATGGTCTGCCGGCGTCGCCGCGCCGCGGGCCAGGTGATTGGCGACGGCTGCGACCCGTTCGAGGCTGGTGCGGTCGCTGGCCTCGATCGCCACCGCGAGCGCCCGGTGAGCGTGCGACCTGGCGTCCCGATCGAGGCTGCCATAGACGCCGTCGCGCACCAGGGCATGCACGAACCGGGCTCTTCCCGGTGCATCGGCGGGTCTGATGAGCAGTCCTGCCTCGACGGCCTCGTCGACCAGCGCCAGCACCGCGTCGGTGGGTAGGGCTCGGGCTGAGGAGAGCTCGACGACGCTGAATTCCTCGCCGGCAACGCTCGCCCATTCGACCAGCCCGCGACACTCCGTCGAGACCCTGCCGATCGGCTCCCGGATGAGGTCGAGGAGCTCGGGGCGGCGGGCCAAAGCAGTGTGCGACAGCTCGGCGTCGAATGACCGCAGCGAGACTCGCTCAGCGAGCAGTCGGGCGACTGCTGTGACAAAGAGGGTATTGCCGGCGGTCTGCCTGAGCACGAGGTCGGCGTATCGCTCGTCGATCCGGTCGCCGTCGATCGCACTCAAGAAGTCAGCGATCTCACGACGATCTAGCCCGAACAACGTCCGTTGCTCCACGTCGGGGCGCTCGAGAAGCGCGGCGCCAGCGGCTGAGTCGGTCTCAGTCGAGGGACGGGTGGTGCCTACGACGAGTGCTTTGGAACGTCGCAGCTCGGCGGCCAGGTGACCCAGGGCGGCAGCGGTCGCGGAGTCGGCCCAGTGCAGGTCCTCGACGATGACCAGTAGCCCGGCGGGTTCGGCCGCGGCGACCACCGCGTCGGCCAGCCACACGAGCTGCGCGAACCGAGCGGCGGCCAACCCGTCGGTGGAGGGTCCGAAATCCTCGCCGGCACGAAGCGGCTCGTGCATTCCGGGTAGCTGCTCGACGATCCGCCGCAACGGCCACAGCGGCGGCGCGCCGGAATCGGTGGAGCAGCGCCCCCAGACAACAGGGAGCCCCAGCTCACGAGCCTCGAATGCCAACTCCTCGGCAAGCCGGGTCTTGCCCATACCCGCCTCGCCTCGGATCAGAGTCATCCTGCCGCGCCCGGCCTGCGCCTGCGCCAACCAGCCGCGCAGCTCGGTCAGCTCGCGGGTCCGCCCGACGAAGTGGGCGCCGCTGGTGGACGTGGCGGTCATGCGATGCAGTATCGGACCCCGCGCCGAGAATCAGTACTCAGTATCAGTACTGACACCGATGGCTGATCCGGGCCATCGGCAGAGGCTGACCTCCACACCACACCAGGAGGTCACCATGCACATCAGGATCACCCCCCTCGGGACCCGGCCGGACGAGGCCATGGCCCAGGTCGAGCGACAGCCCGGTCTGATCTCGGCCTACGTCATGCGGCCGATGGATCAACAGCAACCGCTTCTCGTCACCGTGTGGCAGACGGCTGATGGGGCAGATCTCGCGGCGGTCACTGTCGGCGGTATGGACTTCGCCAACGGCGAATTCGTCGGCTCGGACTCCGTGGACGAGCGGCCGGCGTACGCGCAGATCGTCTACTTCGACGGGCCGCGGCCGCAGGTCGAGGCGGATGCGATCAACCGGGCCAACCGGGATCGGATCGGTCCGGCCGTGCGCAGCATCCCCGGCAATCTGGGGGCTTTCGTCGGCCGAAACACCGACGGGTCCTTCGTCGTCGTTGCGCTGACGTCCTCGCTGCAGGCCATCGAGGACTCCCAGCGGGCGATCATGTCCACCGAGCTGCTACCTGGCGAGGACCCCGCCGACCTGGCCGGTCCTGACCGCATGCACCTGGCCTGGGTGCTGGCCGCATCCTCCCGTACCGCACCACTTCCTGCTTGACCCCCCGTTCCCTCATCTCTTTACGAAGGAGTTCTGTGATGCCCCCTTTTTCTGGCTCTTCTGCCGCCGTCCTTCAGCACGCAGTCGGTACCTGGACCTTGGCGGGTCCGACCGTGGCGGAATTCAGCGTCGGAAACCTCGGCAAACGCGTGAGCGGCACCATCCCCGTGTCGTCGGCGCACTTCGAGGTCAGCGAGAACGGCAGCGTGCGTGATGTGTACGCGGTTCTCGACATCTCCTCGATCGACACCGGGCTGGCCAAACGTGATTCCGATCTGCGTAAGCCCGGCTTGTTGGACCTGGACAACCACCCACAGCTGACCTTCAGCGCCACCCGGGTCAGCGCTCCGGAGGACCGGTGGACGGTCAACGGCCTGTTGACCGTGAAGGGCGCGACGCGGGAGATCGCTCTCGACGTGACCGTCGCGCAGCCCTCGGATGACACCGCTCGCGTCCGGTTGACCGGTCGGCTGGATCGCCGCCATTACGGCATCAAGGCGCCACGGTTCCTGATCGGGGCGCTGGTCGACCTGCAGATCGAAGCGGTGTTCAGTCGGTAGGTGGTCTTAGGCTCGGGCTGTGGCTGGCATGGAAGCGAGCGAGCGCGTCGGCGTCGTCGAGATGGTCTTCCGGAGACCCTCGGCGGCGCTGTCGCCGTATGTCGACCGCTATGTCGGCTACCGGCAAGGTCGCCTGACCAGCGGGACCCACCAGGGCCTCCCGTCGCGTTCGTTGACCCTGATCATCAGCCTCGCCGACCCGGTAACGGTGCTGACCATGCCGGACCCGACGGCGGCCCCCCAGGCGTTTCCCGGGCTGATCAGCGGCCTGCACGCCGGGCCGGTCACGATCGCCGCGGACCGGATCCAGCACGGCATCCACGTCGAGTTGACGCCGTGGGCGGCCGGAGCCCTGCTCGGGCATCCGGCAGGGGTGCTGGCCAGCGGGGTCTACGGCATCACCGACGTGCTCGGTGCGCGGGGGGATGAACTGCTCGACCGCGTCCGCGGGGCCGCTGACTGGGCGTCGAGGTTCGCCGCAATCGACCGTGTCCTGGGTGCGCAATCCGATCGCGCTTGGACGCCGAGGCCCGAGGTGGCCCAGGCCTGGACCGCCCTGATACGTACCGGCGGCCGTATCCCGGTCCATCAGCTTGCTCGGCACGTGGGCTGGAGCAGGCGGCATCTCGGCGAGCGCTTCCGCGCCGAACTGGGCCTGAGTCCGAAGACCGCGGGACGGGTGATCCGCTTCGATCGTGCCCACACAGCGCTGACCCGTCCGACGCGGTCGGGCCTGGCTCAGATAGCCCTCGAGTGCGGGTATGCAGATCAGGCCCACCTGACTCGGGATTGGCGCGAGTTCGCCGGCCAGACCCCTTCGGCGTGGATGGCTGCGGAGTTCCCGTTCGTACAAGACGCGGATCGCGCGCTCGCGGCATCCTCACGACATGGCTGACGAACAAGCACAGAGATATATCTGGCCCTGTCTGAACTACACCGACGCCCGAGCCGCGATGCGGTTTCTCGTCGGCGTCCTGGGATTCGAGCAGACGGCGCTGTACTCGGGGACGTCCGAGGATGTCGTCGTTCATGCCGAGGCCCGCTGGACTGAAGGCGGCTGGGGTCATGTTCGGCTCCGCTGGACGTGAGGCGCGAGTTCTCGGTGCCGAGATCACCCGGGAGATGGAAGACGCGGCCACCGTCCCCTCCGGTCCTCACTCGCTGGCGCTCGCTGCGATCCTCACGGACGGCAGCCGCTCATAAGCTACCGAGGCGAGTGAGACGCTGAGGAGGTGAGCACCCCCGCCGAACAAGCCGACACTGAGACTTCCGCACCGCCGCCTGCGGGTCGGGACAAGCACGAGACCGGGCTGGACAACGATTTGCCGGTCGTCGCGAGCTGGCTTGGCCGGCGTTTCGACGTCCAGGTCGGGCCGGTGGCCCACGGTGGACACTGTGTGGCTCGACACGAGGGGCGGGTCGTGTTCGTGCGGCATGCCCTCCCGGGTGAGCAGGTCACCGTCCAGGTGACCGAGGACCGCCACGCCGGGTACTGCCGCGCCGACGCGGTCGAGATCCACCAGGCTGCGCCGGGACGCGTGTCGCCCCCCTGTCCGGTCGCCGGCCCGGGTAAGTGCGGTGGCTGCGACTGGCAGCACGCAGACCATCAGGCCCAGCGCGCGCTCAAGGCAGACGTCCTTCGCGAGCAGTTGCTGCGGCTGGGTGGGCTGGACGAGTCCGAACTGCCGGTCGATCTGGCTGTCGAGGACGTTCCCGGCGGCACCCTGCGCTGGCGCACCCGCGCCGGGTTCGCAGTCGACCGTCGTGGCCGGATCGGCATGCATCCCCATCGTTCGCACCGGGTCCTGCCGATCGCGGACTGCCCGATCACCGCGACTCCGGTACTGGACAGTCGCGTCCTGAACCGCCGCTGGCCGGGCGCGGGCGGCATCGAGGTCGCGGCCGACTCCTATGGTCGCACTGCCGTACGCCAACTCGACCGACGCGGGCGGCTCAGGTCCAGCGGCGGCGCCAAGAAGCTCCGGGAACAGGCAGCCGGCCGAACCTGGCAGGTCAGCAGCGGCGGCTTCTGGCAGGTCCATCCCGGTGCCGCTGACGTCCTGGTGGAGGCGGTCCGCTCGGCGGCGGCCGTACAACCGGGGGAGACGGTCCTGGATCTCTACGCCGGAGTCGGGCTGTTCGGTGGAGTCCTCGCCGAGGATGTCGGACCGAATGGCTCCGTGATCTGCATCGAGTCCAGCAGCACCGCCGTCGACGATGCCGAGGTCAACCTCGCTGCGACATCGTGGGCGACCGCGCGGGTCGGGCACGTGGATGCCGACTTGATCCGCGCTGGGGTGGCCGGTGACCGGCCGGACGTGATCGTGCTGGACCCGCCACGCTCCGGGGCCGGGCGGGCTGTGTGCCAAGCGCTGGCGGAGTCCGGGGCGCGGGTGGTCTACGTCGCGTGCGATCCCGCCGCGCTGGCCAGAGACATCGCCACCCTGCGATCAGCCGGGTACCGGCTGGCCGGGTTGCGGGCCTTCGATCTCTTCCCGATGACTCATCACCTGGAGGCGGTCGCGCTCCTGCACGCGGGCTGAGCCTCAGTCAGTCGCGGCAGTGTGCCGGAGGTCACCGGCGACCATCGTTGCCAGGCAGCGGCCGGCGCCCTCGGCAACGATCGCCGCATAAGAGTCTTCGCCACTTACGTCGAGAATCGCGAGATCGGCACGGGCACCCGGTTCGAGCCGGCCGATGTCGTTGCGGCCCAGAGCGGTTGCACCGCCCAGGGTTATGGCCTCGACCAACCAACGGTCCAGGCCGTCCTCGGGCGATCCCTGGTCGAGGGCCAGCGCGCGCACCGCCCGTACCTCCTCCAGCAGGTCAAGGGATGGTGAAGAGCTCAGGGAGTCGGTGCCGATGCCCACGACGTTGCCCTCCGCTCGATAGGCGGCGACCGGGGCCTGGCCGCAGTCCAACCGCTGATTGGACCGCGGGCACAGCGCCACTGCCGTACCCCGTTCCCGTAGCAGTGCCCGGTCTGAGGCGTCGGCGTGCACGCCGTGGGCGATGTGCGAGTCGGCGCCCAGCAGTCCCACGCTGTCCAACTCACCGAGCGGCGTACGGCCGGACCCGCCCTCGAGCAGAGCCAGGCCAAGCCCACCGATCGTGGCCCACTCGGCGAACATTCCTGTGCCGTCGGCGACGAAGGCCACCTCGTCGGACTGCTCGGCGCCGTGCGGGTGCAGCCGGATGCCCCGTTCCCTGGCGATGTCCCCGAGGTCGGCCAGCACGGAGGTGTCCAGC
>Ga0136612_10001480_pt1 | contig 10021 bp, 8 predicted proteins | sample AntDryUQ224A2306_2_FD_106644 | JGI IMG/M metagenome (GOLD analysis project Ga0136612, IMG submission 106644) | Polar desert sand microbial communities from Dry Valleys, Antarctica - metaG UQ224A (23.06) | ecosystem: Environmental > Terrestrial > Soil > Desert | place: Antarctica: Dry Valley...
CGAGCTCAAGATCACCAAGCTGCTTATCGTGACGACAGGAGAGTCGAGGCGCGCGTATCTGAGTCACTTGCTATGGCAAATGAGGAAGGCCACGGATACGAACCCTTAACCCGCACTTTTCACGGCGAAGGTTTGTGAGAAATGCGGGTTAAACACGACCCTCGTGAACGCGCGCTCCCCTTCTCCCACGGGGACCGTCTCAAAAGTAAGATTTGAGAAACCGAATGGAGAACGCAGAACGCAGAAGGAAGAAGGAAGAAAACAAAGCGGGGGGATTCCGAGTTTTTTTGGTCTTTTTTCGCTTTTTTCTTTCTAAATTCTTCATTCTCCGTTCTGCGTTCTGCGTTCTCCGTTCGGCTTTCATCTTGGCCTTTTGAGACGATCTCCACGGGAGAAGGTGGCGCGCCGAGCGCCGGATGAGGGTCCCTGTTCACTACCGCGAGTCCTATGACACCCACTAACCGCCATGCTCGCTTCGACGCCGCCATCTTCGATTTCGACGAGACCATGGTGAATCTCGAGCGCCAGCATCGCGGTGCAGACGAGTCCCTATGTAGGAATCGCGGGAATCGTTATCTCGACATACCCGCGGACATACGGAACCGTTCGGGAATGCGCGTGATCGATGAGATCGCAGGAATGAAAGACTACTTCGGCTGGCCGGATCCGCTGGAAGGACTTATTGCAGAACGAGCGGACCTCTTCATGGAAAACCTGACGAACTCCGAGGTCGAGCTCCTGCCCGGCGTCAGCAATCTTGTTTCCGCGCTGCGCCGCCGCGGTCTCCTGCTTGCGGTCACCTCGTCCGGAATGCGCGATTACATCGAGTTCCTGTTGAGCCGGTTCGATTTATCCGACTCCTTCGACCGGTTGGTAGCGGGCGATCAGGTTTCGAAACCGAAGCCCGATCCGCAGCCCTACCTCAAGACGGCGGGACTGCTGGGAGTCGAGCCGGCACGATGTGTCGTGTTCGAGGATTCGTCCGTAGGAGTCATGGCGGCGAAGTCCGCGGGCATGTACTGCGTTGCCGTGCGCAATCTTTACGTTAGAGCGGCGCAGGAGCTGACGGCGGCGGATTTGATCGTGATGACGTTGAGTGAGGTGGATGTGGAGAGCCTGATGCGTTGATAGTGCGGGCAGGTTGGGGGTGGGGGGTCCCTCTCCCCGGCGGGGAGAGGGAAGTGAGCGAAGCGAGCAGGGAGAGGGGCGTAAGAGTCTCGCGACGCGGTTCCGGGTGTCACCCGCAAGGAAGGATCGACCGCATAAAAAGAAACGTCGCCGCATCTCTCGCGCCCCCTCTCCCGGTCGCTGACGCGACCACCCTCTCCCCACCGGGGAGAGGGGCCACCAGCCACCCAAGTTCGTGACAGAACGAGAACGTTGCATCTTTGGCAGGGGCGGCGGTAATAGCTTTTGTGTAATCTGCGTTCTACGGATTCGAAACCTCGAGGAGAGTGCCAACTCATGAGTGACAAGCCAATGAAAAGTACGCGTGCGATCTTTCTTCCTGCAGCCGTTCTGCTCGCCGGAATCTTTACAGGTTGCGCTACCGTGAACGACATGAAATCAACGACCCCGTCGTCCGCATCAGCTGAGTCTGGCGCCGTCTCGTCCGATCAGAATCCGCTGACTGCGCGATGGTCCGGTTCCTACGGCGGTCTGCCTCCCTTCGACCGCGTACAGATCGCGCAGTTCAAGCCCGCACTCGAGACAGCAATGGCTGAAAACCTTGCTGAGATCGACAGAATCGCAGTGAATCCGGCATCCCCTACCTTCGAAAACACGATTGCAGCCATGGAGCGTACCGGCCGGGCCAACGATCGAGTCCAGACGATCTACGGAGTCTGGAGCACGACGATGAACGGCCCGGAGTTCCAGGCCGTTGAGCGCGAGATGGCCCCGAAACTGGCGGCTTTCAGCGACCGCATCACACAAAATGCCGCGCTCTTCCGCCGGATCGAGGCCGTTTACAACTCTCCGGAGAAAGCCGCTCTGACGCCCGAGCAGCAGCGTCTGACATGGCTCTACTACACCAACTTCGTTCGCGCCGGAGCCAGGCTCGACTCGGCGAGCAAAGCACGCGTGGCCGCGATCAACGAGCGGCTGGCGAACCTCTTCACCAGCTTCGGTCAGAACGTCCTTGCAGACGAGACAGACCAGGTCGTCGTGCTCAACAGCGAGTCGGAGCTGGCAGGTCTCCCTCAGTCACTGCGCGACGCAGCCGCAGCCTCCGCGACCACGAAAGGGATGCCCGGCAAGTGGGTGATCTCGAACACACGCTCCTCGATCGATCCATTTCTCACCTACTCGGACAGACGCGATCTTCGTGAAAAAGCATGGCGAATGTTCGTCAATCGAGGTGATACAGCGGGAGCGAAAGACAACAACCCGGTCATCTCGGAGATCCTCGCCTTGCGCGCCGAACGCGCAAAGCTTCTGGGATATGAGACCCACGCCCACTGGCGTCTCGAGAATACGATGGCGAAAACCCCTGAGCGTGCGCTCCAGTTGATGGAAGCGGTCTGGACTCCGGCCGTCGCTCGCGTCCGCGAAGAAGTTGCCGACATGACGGCCATGGCGCGGAAGGAAGGTTCAGACCTGAAAATCGAACCGTGGGACTATCGCTACTACGCCGAAAAGGTGCGGAAGTCGAAGTACGACCTCAATCAGGACGAGGTCAAACAATACCTTCAGCTCGACAAGTTGCGGGAAGGGATGTTCTGGGTCGCAGGCGAGCTATTCGGTTTCCGCTTCGAGCCGGTCACGAACATTCCTGTCTACCACCCCGACGTCAAAACCTGGGAAGTTGCGGATAAGACGAGCGGACGTCACATAGGCCTCTGGTTCTTCGATCCCTATGCGCGCGCAGGCAAGAGGTCTGGCGCGTGGATGAACGCCTACCGCAACCAGGAGACGTTCGACGGCGGCGTGACGACGATCGTCTCGAACAACTCGAATTTCGTGAAAGGAAAGGCAGGAGAGCCGACCCTCATCTCGTGGGACGACGCCGAGACGCTCTTTCACGAGTTCGGTCACGCGCTGCATGGCCTTTCGTCAAAAGTCACTTACCCACAGCTCTCCGGTACAGCAGTGTTTCGCGACTACGTCGAGTTTCCCTCGCAGTTGCTCGAGCACTGGCTGTCGACACCGGAGGTGCTGCAGCGCTTTGCAGTGCATCATCAGACAGGGAAGCCGATTCCGCAGGTATTGGTCGACCGTATCAAGCGCGCGTCGACATTCAACGAGGGCTTCGGAACCACCGAGTATCTTGCAAGCGCGCTGGTCGACATGAAACTTCATCTGGCAGGTTCGCAGAAGATTGATCCCGACGCGTTCGAGCGGGAGACGCTCGCGGCCCTGGGCATGCCGTCTGAGATTGTCATGCGACATCGCACGCCTCAGTTCATGCATGTATTCAGCGGCGATGGCTACTCAGCCGGCTACTACAGCTACCTCTGGTCCGATGTGCTGACCGCCGATGCGGCGCAGGCATTCGTCGAGGGTAGTGGACTCTACGATCCGGCTGTCGCGAGACGGCTGAGCGAGAAAATTTTCTCCGTCGGCAATACCGTAGATCCCGCGGAAGGCTACCGCGCTTTCCGAGGTCGAGATCCGCAGGTTGATGCACTCATGAAAAAGCGAGGTTTCCCGACCGGCGGAGGAAAGTAACTAAACGAGCTCCAGCCGCGGGCGAATCAATGGCCCGAAGGGCCAAAACCCTCTCCCGAGGGAGAGGGTGGCGCGCCAGCGCCGGGTGAGGGCGCAGGTACCTACGGGGAAGGTTGCTGAAACTACGGAGTCCTGCAGTCATACACGGGCGCATCGATTTCTGATCCGCGCGCTTACTCGTTGATGATCGCGCGAGCGTCGTTCCGAATATCGTGAGCCCTTACCCGGCTCTCACGAGCCACCCTCTCCCTCGGGAGAGGGGAGATGCAGCGTCGCGGATTGACCACTCGCGCAGAGAACTCTCTAAGCGATGCGTCACCGAACTAGCCGCATGCTTCTTGCACTATGAGCTTCAGTTCGTTCTCGGAGTCTTCCCGAGCTCCGTTGCGATACCACGTCGTGCAACCTGGAGCGATTCTCAAACGAGGATCCGGTATGGAACGTAGATTTTGGTAAGCGACGCGATGAGAGGAGAACGCCATGAAGACTGAGGTTCCGTTGAGACGGGCCAGCGACCGGGTTGCCGACGGGTTGTCCGAGTCGGGCAAGCGTCAGGTAGCTGAGCAAGAGCTTCGTGAGAGTGAAGAGCGATATCGAATGCTCGTCGGCGGCGTCCAGGACTACGCGATCTTCATGCTCGACCCTGTCGGTCGTGTGGTGAGTTGGAACGCCGGCGCTGAGTTGATCAAGGGTACAAAGCAGAAGAGATCATCGGGGAGAATTTTTCCCGCTTCTATCCCGCGGACGACATCGCTCGGGGAACACCGGCAGAGGTCCTCCGAACTGCTTCAGCTACCGGCAAGCATGAGGCAGAAGGATGGAGGATTCGAAAGGACGGCTCAACGTTCCGGGCCAATGTGGTCATTACGGCTCTTCATGACGCCGCGGGATCGTTGTACGGGTTTTCCGAAGTCAGCCGCGATATCAGCGAACGTCACGCAACAGAGGCTCGTTATCGAGGATTGCTCGAAGCTGCCCCGGACGCGATGGTCATCGTAAATCAGACCGGTGAGATCGTGCTACTGAACCTTCAGGCCGAAAAAGTTTTCGGCTACCGACGCGACGAGCTGCTTGGACAGAAGGTGACGAACATCATCCCCGAGGGTTTCGCCGAGCGGCTGATCGCCGGGGGAGACGGCTCAGCGGACGACCCGATCATCCAGCAGATGGGGACAGGTCTCGAGCTCCATGGCCGACGGAAGGATGGGAGCGACTTTCCCATCGAGATCATGCTGAGCCCGGCTGAGAGTGCCGAGGGCATCCTTGTAACTGCTGCTATCCGCGATATCACCAGGCGCAAAACAGCGGAAGAGCACCTGGTTCAAATGGAGGCGCGATATCGCGGGCTTCTCGAGGCAGCTCCGTACGGAATGGTCATCGTGAATCGTGACACAAAGATTGTGCTTCTGAATCTCGAAACAGAAAAGCTCTTTGGATATCAACGCGACGAGCTCCTCGGACAGGAAGTCCACAACATCCTCCCATTTGGTCTCCCCCAGTCAATGATCGGCGAGTTTGACAAGGAAGGTGTCATCCGCGGAGAAGCGGAGTCGGTTTTCGAGAGCAAGGGGCGAGCGAAAGACGGAAGGGATTTTCCGGTCGAGATCAGGATGAGTCCTGTCAGGAGCCCGGAAGGCGTGCTGCTCACGGCAGCTATCTGCGATATCACCAAGCGGAAGGCTGAAGAGCAGCATCTCTCTCAGATGGAGGCCCGATACCGTGGCCTTCTCGAAGCTGCGCCTGATGCCATGGTCATCGTGAATCAGCGTGGCGAGATCGTACTTCTGAATCTGCAGGCCGAGAAGGTTTTCGGGTATCGACGCGACGAGCTTCTCGGACAGATGGTAAGGAACATTATTCCCGAAGGCTTTGCTGAGCGGCTGATCGCCGGGGGTGATGGCTCGGCCGAAGATCCGATTGTTCAGCAGATGGGGAAAGGTCTGCAGCTTCATGGTCTGCGTAAGGACGGAAACGAGTTCCCGATCGAGATCATGCTGAGCCCTCTGGAGAGTGCCGAGGGGATTCTGGTCACCGCAGCGATTCGTGACGTAACGGAGCGGAAGGCTGCCGAAAAATACCTGGTAAAGCTGGAAGCGGAGACTCGTAAAACCGCCGAGGCGTTCGCCAAAGAGCTTGCCGAACAGAGCAGCCAGTACGAGCAGGAGTTCATCGCCATGCGAACGGCGAAGAACATAGCGGAGATTCGAGTGAAAGAATTGGAGCGGATGGCAAGTCGGTGATGCATGAGTGACGCAACCTACTTCCACGATCTTGCGCTCAGCAAGCTTGCGCTCGTCTTCGGATTCGAGAAGGCTGAGAGGCTTGTGCGAGAGGTCGTAGCCGATGGAGGGCAAACCGAGATCCTGAACGCTCAGGATCTGCTGATTTTCTCCGGGACCTTGAAGCAGCGAGGCGGTTTCGAGGCCACTGTCGGCGCGATGCTTGGATTGCAGGCGGTCCTCCGCGGGGCGACATCCGATTAACCTTGCGATGAACCTTGAGCCTTGCCGCGTTTTGCCGGACGGAGTCTTCGCGGCCGGCGCGAACGGAACGGCCTCAGACTGTGTTCTAACAAGTATGAAGAATTCATGGACCGGCGGAGAGGCCTTATGCTCCGTCGCAACGGCCGAGGAGAATCTGGCCCTCGCGGTTCATCGCTGCGAGAGCGGCGCTTTCGAGCGGATGATCGACCGTTTCGAGGGTGCACTCTTCAATTACGCGCACGGGATTCTGCAGAACACATTTGACGCACAAGAGGTCGTCCAGGACGCCATGATGCGCGCGCACCGCGCGCTCACCCGGCAATACAACGAAGCAAAGTGCGCAACACTTGCGCTAAGGCCGTGGCTGTTCAAGACGGTCCGAAACCTCTGCCTCAACAAGAGGCGCTCGAAGACTCGCGCACTCGAGCAACCACTCGAATCATTCGACGACGGCCGACTGGGTCCGTTCGTCAATGCCATAGGGTCGGAGCTCGAACGCCGTGAAGAATCGGAGATGCTCGGCCGGGCACTGGCCGGTCTTCCGATCGAAGCGCGTGAGCTGATCGTTCTCCGGTTCATGGAAGAAATGCCATACGGCGAGATCGCGAAGACGGTCGGTGTGTCCGAGGCCGCGCTTCGCGGAAAAGTCTTTCGGTCGCTCAAGCTCCTGCGAGAGGCCCTCACAAAGCAAGGAGTCGCTCATGCAATGTAGATCCGTACTGACGCGCGTAGACGCACTTCGAACGGGCGAATTACATCCGGTGGAGCGAGGTGCGCTCCAGGATCACCTTCGCACCTGCCGTAGCTGCGAGGATTCCGTCGATGATGTGAGTCTCCTGGCCGGAGCAGTCAAGTCGCTGGCCGTAACTTCACCGCGATCGTGTCGCGAATCGATTCGATGCAGTGACTCGTTTGATCGCGTTGACGACGTGTGGGTTGCCTACTCGAAACTGGGATTGCGCATGATTCATCGCGGCGGGTCGGAGAGTGACTTCCGTGCGGCATACACGAGTCGTTATGGTCGTGAGCTGAAGCGCTCTGAGATCCCGCTCCCGATCCGAAAACAACTGACTGGTGCGCTCAGCGGTGAGGGAACAGCCAGGCCCTCGATCGATATCGAGCCTGGCGAGCTCGAAGGAGAGGTCATGAGCGCGCTCCTTCGAATTCCGAGAGGAGAGGTGCGTACCTACTCCTGGCTGGCAGAGCAGGTCGGACGCCCGAAAGCGGTTCGCGCCATTGCCAGCTTCGTGGCTCGTAATGTCGTACCGTTCGTCGTCCCATGCCACCGGGTGGTTCCAATCTCCGGCGGCGTAGGCAAGTACGCGTTCGGCACCGAAGTGAAACGTGAGCTTCTCAGGAGTGAAGGGGTCGACGTGGACGGGCTCGACTCACTGGCCCGCGAGGGCACTCGCTTCGTTGGATCGCGCACGACGAACATCGTCTGTTTCCCCACTTGTCGTGATGCGAAGCGGATCCAGGAAAAGAATCGTGTCCCTTTTCGCGCAGCGGACGAGGCAGTAAAGAAGGGGTTTCGTCCCTGCAAACGTTGTCAGCCCTTCGCAGCGTAGAGATTGATGAAGCCGAGTAAGCAGTTCAACGTTGAGGTCCGATCAGGAACAGCACAATGAGTCTCACCACACAGCAGATCCCACTTTTCACTCGACGACCTTCGCGGGTTCGCCGCGATATCGCTGACATTCACGCAGTCTCGCGGCCCGCAGGGATTTACACGGGCGACTTTTACTTCACGCACCGTTACGACGATCGCATCTGGTTCGCCCTCGGCGATGTTGCCGGCAAAGGAATCAATGCAGCCGTGGTGATGGCAATGATTCATGAGGAGCTCGAGCATCGCATCGCTGCTTGTGCGACGACCCGATGCGATCCGGCCGAGACGCTGCGCCGGCTCGATGCGTTTCTCCGTCCGCTCATGCCGTCCAACCGGTTCGCAACTGTCGTCATCGGCCATCTCCGCGAGGACGGCACGCTCGTAATCGCCAACGGAGGTCACTGTCCGGCACTCATCGCGCGCCTCGACGGCGCGATCGAGGAAATTGGTTCCACCGGCCCGGTGGCTGGTCTCCTGCCTGCTGCTCGTTGGTCATCAGTAACAACGCGACTCGAGCGGGGCGAGACGCTGGTTCTATTCAGCGATGGGCTTTCAGAAGGCAACGACGATGATGGTTGTGAAGTCGGTGTGCGAGGCGTTCGAGAGGTGTTGTCGCGCGCGCGTGGTGATGTTCGCGCTGTGAGCAATTCGATCATGAACGCGATCGCGTCCAGCGCTGACGACCAGACACTGGTGGTGTTGCGACGCGTGTGAGAGGCGCGAAAGCCCCCCTTCTCCCGCGGGAGAAGCCGCCAACACCGAGCGCCGGATGAGGGTCTCTTTCCAGCATCCGCGAGATGTCGAATCATCACGCGGCTTTTCGTTCGGAAGTCCCGAGCCCATTGCGGCCATAGGACCCTCACCCCCGGCCCCTCTCCCGCCGGGAGAGGGGAGCCGCCACCCGCCGTGGACGCGCGCTCAGGCAGTGCGTCGCGAGTGCTGATGCGATTGCTCGCTGCAAACCCTTCCCTTTCGTCGCTGAATGCGTCGCAGGACGAAATGAATCGCAGGCACGCGCAGCAATCGAAGGAGGTCGAGTGGCTGGACCGTTCCGATGCTCATCGCAGTCGCGAGCACCGCAGCGCGCGCACGGGAGATTGCTCGGTGGGCCATTCACAAATCGCAACCGGACGGATTAAGGGACGATTCCGAAGTAAGAACGATGCTGGTTCGGTTTCACCTTGAGATCCCGAGGTCTCGGTGTCGCTCGTAGGTTCTTGCGCCCTCACCCGGCGCTGACGCGCCACCCTCTCCCTCGGGAGAGGGAAAGGCGCGCGGGCTTACGCCCGCGCCGACGCCAGGTCGCCCGTTGGCACAGACTCCTCGGAGCTATCCGCCGGTGTGCGTGTTCGCGCCACCAGCACATAAATCGATGGAACCACCAGCAGCGTGAAAATCGTCCCGATGATCATTCCACTGACCAGCATGATCCCGATGCTGTTGCGTGCCCCTGCTCCCGGACCGCTGGCGAATACGAGAGGCATGTGTCCCACAACGGTCGCCGCAGTCGTCATGAGTACCGGCCTCAGTCGTGTTCCCGCCGCCTCGATGACTGCGCTCAACTTGTCCTTCCCTGTTTCCTGCAGGTGGTTCGCGAACTCGGTGATCAGAATTCCGTTTCGCGACACCAGTCCCACGAGCGTGATGAGTCCCACCTGGCTGTAGATGTTGAGCGAGGTCAGCCCGAGGAACGAGAAAAGCAGAGCTCCGGACAGAGCGAGTGGGACCGAGCCCGCCAGGATGATGAAAGGATCGCGAAAGCTCTCGAACTGGGCGGCCAGGACGAGATAGATCAGCATTGCCGAGAGGAGAAACGTCCCGAGGAACTTGCTTCCCTCGAGACGAAGCTGCCTTGACTCACCTGCGTAGTCGACGGTGAACCCCGGCGGCAGGATCTTGCGCGCCTCGTCTTCGAGATACTTGAGTGCCCCATCGAGCGTAACGCCGGGAGGGAACACTCCCTGAATCCTCACCGCGTTGAGCTGCTGAAAGCGTTTCAGCTCGCGCGCTTCGGTCGACGTTTTGATCGTGGCGAACGTCGAGAGCGGGACCAGCATCCCGTTCGGGCCGGTGACATGGATGTCTCCGAGCTGGTCCGGCGTGAGCCGCTCGCTCCGCTTGATCTGGGGAATGACTTTGTAGCTGCGACCCTGGATGCTGAAGCGATTGACGTAGTTCCCGCCGAGAAGAATGGAAAGATCGCGTCCGGCCTGAGCCATGTCCACTCCCTGCGAGCGGAGCTTGTCGCGATCGAATACGA
>Ga0136612_10001481_pt1 | contig 10020 bp, 8 predicted proteins | sample AntDryUQ224A2306_2_FD_106644 | JGI IMG/M metagenome (GOLD analysis project Ga0136612, IMG submission 106644) | Polar desert sand microbial communities from Dry Valleys, Antarctica - metaG UQ224A (23.06) | ecosystem: Environmental > Terrestrial > Soil > Desert | place: Antarctica: Dry Valley...
CGTCCCGGCCGGGACGACAAAGTTCTCACCGAGTGGAATGCCATGTTCCTCGCCGCATTGGCCGAGGCCGCCTTCACCTTCGCCCGACCCGACTGGCGCTCGGCTGCCCTGGATCTCGCGGCGGCCCTTCCCGTTCGGACGCGCCGGGCCGACGGGCGGTGGCTGCGCAGCGCCGGTGCTGCCCACCTGGCGGTCGCCGCCGACTACGCCTGGCTGGTCGACGCCTACACACGGTTGGCGGAGACGACGGGCGACGGGCAATGGCTCACCGAGGCCACTGCGGTGGCCGAGGCTTTGGTAGCGCTTTTCTGGGACGACCGTGCCGGCGGGTTCCTGACAGTCGGACGCGACGGCGAGCGGCTGATCTCAGACCCTCGCGACACCCACGACGGGGCGAGCCCGTCGGCCAACTCGGTGGCCGCCGTCGCCCTGGCCCGACTATCGGCCCTGACCGCCGATCCCCGCTGGCGGGAGCGGGCCGAGCAAACGGTGGCCTCTCTGGCAACCCAGGCCCGAGCCCACCCGGCGGCGGTAACCAACCTCCTGATCGCCGCCGACCTGCTCGCCCACGGCGTGGTGGAGGTGGTGGTCCCAGGACCAACCGGCGACCTCTTGGAAGTGATGCGGTCGGGCTGGCATCCCCGAACCGTGCTGGCCCACGGGAAGGGTTGGGAGTCGCCCCTGTGGGAAGGCCGGGAGCGGGGGTTGGCCTACGTGTGCCAGGAGGGTGCGTGCCTTGCACCGGCCGCCACCCGGCCCGAGTTGGAGGCCGCCCTGGCCGGCGCCGGCGGATAGCCGCAACAGCGCGAGTCACCTGAATTTGTCACCGCCCCCGGGTAGTATACGAACGTATGTTCGAGACCTTGGAGACGGCGATATCCGAGTTGCGGGTTCCCTGCGACCCCGCCGCGTTGGTCCATGTCCTGGCACTTAAGGATCGTCTCGATGCCCGGATCTCCGAGGCGGTCGGCGAGATCGACCACGAGCAGCTGTGGGATCTCGACGGCTACGTGTCGATGACCTCATGGCTCAAGCAAAAGGCCCAGATGACGGCGGCCGAGGCGGCTCGCACGGCCCACACCGCCTCGCGGCTGCGGGACCTGCCGGTGACCCGCAAGGCGTGGGTGGAGGCCCGGCTGTCGGGTGGCCAAGTGGCCGCCGTGCTGGCTGCGGTTCGCCCCGAGCACCGCGAGCTTTTTGCCGACCACGAGGCCGAGGTGGTGCCCTCGTTGGGAGAGCTCGACGTGCGCGACACCTGCCGGGTGATGCGGCGCTGGTCGGAGATGGCAGAAGCTCTGATCGAGCCCGATGAGATCCCCCAGCGCCGCCGCTCGCTACGGGCGTCTCGCCTGCTCGATGACCGAGTGATCCTTGACGGCGACCTCGACAGCGATTCCGGCGAAGTCGTTCTGAGCGCACTGCGCTTAGCCGAGAGCCCCGACGACGAGGCCGAGATCCGAACTCCGTCGGAGCGTCGGGCTGATGCCCTGGCCGACATCTGCCGCTACTTCCTCAACCACCAGACGAGTCGGCCCGGCGGCCGGCACCGGCCCCATGTCAACGTGGTGGTCGACCCCGCCGGTGCGATCATCGACTACGGACGGGCCACCCGCACCATCTCCGCGCCCCTATGGGCGGCGTTGGTAGTGCGAGACGCCGGGTGCCGCTTCCCCGGCTGCGACCGGCCGTCTACCTGGTGCGAGGCCCACCACGTGGTGTGGTTCCGCGACGGAGGCACGACCTGTCCGGAGAATCTGGTGCTGCTGTGCAGCCGCCATCACCACAAGCTCCACGAGGCCGGCTGGCACGCCAAGTTGTTGCCCGACGCCACCATTGAGGTCACCACTCCCGGGGGCTTCGTTCAGACCACCGGCCCGCCACTTGCCGTGATGCGAAGTTGAGACGCCGACAAGCCACGAGCGCTGCATCCAGGCTCAGCTCGGCTCCCGGCCGGAACTCTTCGTCGCTTCGGCTCACCTCGGCGCCGCCGAAGGCGCCGTCGATCCACCGCCACTCGAGGCGTGTGAGGTGCTGCACGATTACCGAGAAGCGGGAGCAGCTTGCCATGTGGCGTCCAGCGGGCCTGAGCGTCATCCAGGCCGTCGAGGTTGCGACGTACAGCTCCGCGTAGGTAGCGCAGCCACTGGAGGAGGAGTTCCTTCTCGTCATCGCTTCCGGTAGGGAATGCGCCGTCGACCGCGCCTGCGGTCACGAGATCGCTCCAAGCAGTCGAGTGGCAGCAAACCGGAAGATGAGTCCGTCGTAGCCGTCCAAGCGAGAGCCAAACTTGTCGTGTACTGACGACGGAAGCGCCGGATACGCGCCGACGGTTACCGCTCGCCCTTGGCCCATCAGGCTCGAGGAATCTCGGACACAGGTGACCGCGCACCGATCGTCAGTCACGAGGTTACGGTGGAGCACTGACTCGCGCGAAACGGTGAAGAGGATCTCCCCATCGACACACTGCGCAATGACCACAGCAGCATGTGGCACTCCGATCTTCGACGCGGTAGCGACCGTCAGCTGATGAACGTCATCGACGAATTGGATGATCGACTCTGCGGACAGTGGCCGCTGAAGTATCTCCTTGGTGAACGACGAAGCTCGGCTGAACGAACTATCAATCACGGCCTGGAGCTCGGCAACGCTCATGGCTCACCCCCTCTGGTCAAGTGGCTGTCGACGCAGGGGCGCAGCCTAACGACGGTGCCGACTCCGAGTGCAGGTAGCTCATTACCGGCGATAGCGAGGAGGCAGGTTGCCCCTATCGCTCATCGGCTTCTCGGGGCCCATCCCCGACCTACCGTTCAAATACAGGGCAAACGTTGCCTGACGCGGCACTAGGTCAGGCCGCCTGTTCCTCCAGGCGGGTGAGGGTCGACTCGAAGGCCGCCTCGGCCACCTTTTGGAGGCCTCCGGGGCTCATGAAGTTGCGACCCTGCAATCGGATCTCCGCTCTCGAAGGGATGTAGATCTCGGGGGTCACGCCGCGGGACACGGACGATTCGGTCTCGCGCTGAAGGGCCCGGGTAGACCACTTGCGAATCATCTGGTCGAGGGCGCTGGGCGGAGCGGCGCCGTCGTAAGCCATGGGAGCAATACAGATGATGCGTTGGCACCCGTTGGCCGCAGCCAGGTTCATGTGAGTAGTCGACGAAACTCCGCCATCTACGAGGCTCATACCGTCGAGCGGAACCGGGGCGTAAACACCCGGAATCGCCGAGGAGGCCAGTACGGCGTCGACCAGGCTGATGCGGGGTGTTCCGTGACGACCGAGCACCACCCGCTGGCGGCGGTGGATGTCGTAGGCCACGAGCCACAGCTCTTGTCCGTTACCCGACGGCCAAGCCTCGGGCAGGTCGGCCGAAAGTCGGCGACGACCTTCGGGCATGGTGAATAGTCCGCCAGGGAAGAGGGCGGCCACGGCTGCGGGCAAGGGCGGCAACCCCGGCCCAGGCAGCCGCCAAATCGATCGGGACAGCACATAGGCCGCTCCCACTCCCCGGCGGGCAAGATCGAGCGGGGTTCGGAACGCAGGCGCCATCACGTGGCGGTCCCACTCGGCCATTCCGCCCACTGGCGGAAGCGGAACGTTCTCTGCTCCGGGCTGCATCTCCAGCACGGCCTTCGCGCCGAGCGGTAGACGTCGGCCACGACGGCCGCTCGACAGCGGCGTCTTCGGGAGCGGCGGAGTCGTGCCGTCGAGACGGGAGGCATCCATCACCAGATTCCAAAGGTCTTCCACACCCCAGCCCGCCCGCAGGTAGGCAGCGATCACCGCGCCGGCGCTGGTGCCGATCATGAGGTCGGCTTCCGCTGCCCGGAAGTCGGTGGCCTTCTCCAGCGCCCGGAGCACACCGGCGTGGTAGGCGAGGCCCATGAGCCCGCCAGCCCCCAGAACCAGTGCGGTACGGGGTCGGCCTGGCACGGCCTCTACGCCTTCTGAACCGTCGGCGCCTTCTGAACCGTCTGAGCCGTCTGTGCCTTCCGGCTGTGTGGTCACTTGGTCCACCATTCCCATTTGTGGGTTCCGGGGACCAAGAACCGGCTTACTTCCCTACCGAGCCGGCGGCCAGATCCTCGGCCATCGCCCATCCGAAGGCAATTAGACAGTCGTGCCGCTTGGCGTTGATGCCTCCGAAGAAGCTCGCCACGTCGGCCTCGATCGACTCGGGCTTGAGACTCTCGTGGTCGAGGAGGCCACACGGATTGCCGTCGCCCTTGAGAATGAAGGTGCGATCGTCGATCCGACCCTCCGCACCGAAGCGCTTGGCCAGCCGCCGACCCCAGGCCCGCTCCTCGCCCGACGCCTTGTGCTCGGGACGGGGGACGATGTCGGTTAGTCCCTTGAAGGCGGAGAAGCCGTCGGCAGATGCCAGACGGGTTCCGAGTAGAACGTCCTCGTCGGGGAAGGCCAGCACTGCCCGGCGGTACTGATCGGTCATGAGTGCCCGCAGCGCCGTGTCGCGCCGGGAGGTACGCCGGATCGAGGCCAGCCCGACGATGAGCGACGGGGTGCCGCCGATACGCTCCAGCGTGCAGAAGGAGAAGCCCGCCAGCTTGTTCCCGTCGCGGGCCTGGCTGACCAGTACCCACTCCTCGCGCTGCTTGGAGAGAAGCCCGATTTCGTAGCCAGCCGGACCCTCGACGCAGATGTCGGCCATATCGCCGAGCTCGCTGTCGCTGAGGGCGGTGCAGTCCTTCGTCTCGACCTGGATCCCCATGGCCAGCCATTTTACTGTCCCCCGCCCGTCGCTGGTCCCGCAGCCCGCGATTCTGCCTGGTCAGCCCGCGATTCTGCCGCGATACCCCGCGATCCGGCCGGGGCATCAGGAGATACAACCCGCTCCGAACAGCTCACGTAGCTCTCCCACGAGTCCTTTGCTGTCATCCACGTTCCAGTCAGCCGGCAACCGCCAGAGCTTGCCTGCAAGCTCCAATTGGATCGGGGATGGTCCGGGGTGGCGACCGAGAAGGTCCTTCAGCCGGCTCACCTCGCGGGCGCCGAGCGTGGCCACCGGCAACTTGAGGGTGAGGGGTAACCCGCCGACCAAGTCGGGCTTGCGGACCTCCATCACCACGAGTTTCGGGGTCTCGTCGCGCGTGTCGAGCCGGCCCTTCACACAGAGGATCTCGTCCTCCACCAGGAGCGAGCCGTAGTTCAACATCGTCTTCGGGAAGACCCACGCGTCGATGGTGGACTCGAGGTCCTCCAAGGTGAAGGTGCCCATCAGTTCGCCCCGCTTGGTATAGCGGCGGCTCATGCTCGTCACCACTCCCCCCACCCATCGGGCGTCGAAGCCCGACCCTGAGGCGTCGGCCGTCTCCACCGAGGCCCGCAGCTCGGCGATGCCCACCTCGCTGTGGCGACGCAGAGCGGCTTCGACCCCCCGGAGGGGGTGGTCGGAGATGTAGAGCCCGAGCATCTCCTTCTCGAGTCGCAGCCTCACCCCCTTGTCGAACTCTTCCTCCGTGATGACCGCGCGCTCGTCGAAGGCGGCGGCCTCCGGGCTGTCGTCATCGTCGCCGAAGAGGGACATCACCCCAAGGTCGTGCTCGCGTCGCCGAGCCAGGATCCGGTCGACCTCGCCCTCGTACACAAGCGAAAGGCCTCGGCGGGAATGCCCCAAGGAATCGAAGGCGCCGGACTTGATCAGGGCGTCGAGCGTGCGCTTATTGAGCACCATCGGATCGACTCGGCGGCAGAAGTCCCAGAAGTCGGTGAACGGCCCGTTGACCTCGCGCTCGGCAACCATCTGGGCGACCAGTCCGGCGCCGACGTTGCGCACGGCTGCCATCCCGAACCGGATCGACGGCGGAGAGTCGTCAGTGGCCGGCTGGGCGGTGAAGTCGGCCTCTGACGCGTTCACGTCGGGCACGGCGACGGGAATCCCCTTCGAGCGGCACTCCGACAGGTAGACGGCCGTCTTGTCCTTGTCGTCGCGAACGCTGGTGAGCAGAGCGGCGAAGTACTCCACCGGAAAGTGAACCTTGAGCCATGCCGTTTGATAGGAGATCAACCCATAGGCGAAGGAGTGGCTCTTGGGAAAGGCGTAGTCGGCGAAGGGCTCGATGATGTCGAACAGGCCCTTTCCGATGTCTTCGCCGTATCCCGTCCGCTTGCAGCCGGCGATGAAGCTGTCGCGCTCCTTGGCGATCAAGTCGCGCTTCTTCTTGGCGCACGCCTTGCGCAGCCGGCCGGCTTCAGCCATTGAGTAACCCGCGAAACGCTGAGCCACCCGCATGAGCGACTCCTGGTAGATCATCAGCCCCTGGGTGTCGCCGAGCTCCTCGGCTAAGTCGGGGTGCAGGTACGTGGGTTGCTGTCGACCGTTCTTGCGGTCAGCGAAGTCGTTGTGCATATTGGCCGCCATCGGGCCGGGCCGGTAGAGAGCCACCAGTGCGCCGATGTCCTCGAACGATGTGGGCGCCAGCGAGCGCATGAGGTCGCGCATCGCACGTCCCTCCAACTGGAACACCCCCATCGAGTCGCCCCGACGCAGCATTTCGAAGACGGGCTCGTCGTCGAGGGGCAGGTTGTCGATGTCGGGGCGCTCGCCGGTGGTTGCTTCGATCAGATCCAGGCTGCGCTCGATCACGCTCAGGTTCCGAAGCCCGAGGAAGTCCATCTTGAGCAGGCCCAGCTCGGCCACCGCGCCCATCTCGTACTGGGTGACGATCGGAGCCTGGCCGGGGTCGACCCCCGGGTCGGGCTTGCGTTGTAGCGGCAGGTACTCGATGAGCGGCTCGCGGCCGATCACCACGGCGGCGGCATGTATGCCGGCCTGGCGACGCAACCCCTCGAGGCCCCGGGCCACTTCGATCACCTGGCGGGCCTCCGGGTCGTCGGAGTACAGCTGACGCAGCTCGGTAGCCATTCCGTAGCCGTCGGCGTGTTCGGGCGTCTTCTCCAGGCAGGCGGCCAGCGGCGTGTCGCGACCCATCATGAGAGGGGGCATTGCCTTGGCGATGCGATCGCCGACTCCGTAAGGCAGACCCAGGACCCGGGCCGCGTCGCGTACCGCGGCCCGGGCTTTGATGGTGGAGAAGGTGACGATCTGGGCGACGCGGTCGTGCCCGTAGCGGTCGGCGGCATAGCGGATCATGTCGGAGCGGTAGCGCTCGTCGAAGTCCATGTCGATGTCGGGCATCTCTTTGCGGCTGGGGTCGAGGAAGCGCTCAAAGATGAGCCCGTACTTCAACGGGTCGAGGTCGGTGATCTTGAGGCAGTAGCTGACCGCGCACCCGGCCGCCGACCCCCGACCGGGACCGACCCGGATTTTCCTCTCCCGCGCGTAGCGGATGAGGTCCCACACGACGAGGAAATAGGCCGACAGGCCCATGGAGATGATGACCCCGAGCTCGTAGTCGATCCGCTCGACCACGTGGGGGGCCAGCGGATCGCCGTACCTGTCTTTGGCCCCTTCGTTGACGAGGTGGCGCAAGTAGTCGTCCTCATCGCTGAACGGCTCGGGGATGGGGAAGCTCGGCAGGATCATTCCGCCCAGGGGAATCTCCAGCCCACTGGCCCGGTCGGCGATCCACACCGTGTTGTCGCAAGCTGCCTCGTAACCCCGGAACAGGTCGCGCATCTCCGCCGAGCTCTTGAGGTAGTGCTGATCGGGGCTGGAGAAGCGGAAGCGCTTCTCGTCGGCCATCTGGGAGTTGGTCTGCACGCAGAGCAGCGCGTCGTGGGCCTTGCAGTCCTCCTTCTCGGTGTAGTGGCTGTCGTTGGTGGCCAAGAGAGGGGCATCGAGCCGCTTGGAGATCTCGATGAGGCTCGGGTTGGTTCGCCGCTGCTCCTCGATGCCGTGGTCTTGGAGCTCGATGAAGAGGTTGTCCCTACCGAAGATCTCCTGGAGTCGGGCGGCCTTGGCGAGGGCGCCGTCGAAGTCGTCGCGCAACAGGTCTTGCAGCACCACGCCGCCCAGGCAACTGGTGGTGGCGATCAGACCCTCGTGGTGCTGCTCGAGCAACTCCCAGTCGAGACGGGGTTGGTAGTGGTAGCCCTCCAGGAAGGCCTTCGACGAGAGCTGGATGAGGTTGCGGTAACCGGTGAAGCTCTCGGCCAGAAGGGTGAGGTGGTAGTAGAGCTTTTGGCCGGCGTCTCCCTCGCCGCCGTTGTCGTCCTCCCGGCCTCGGCGGCTCGGGCGACTGTGGCGCGACTCGGCGGCTTGATACGCCTCGAGCCCGATGACGGGAGTGATGCCCGCTTCGCGGCAAGCGGTGTAGAAGGGCAGAACCCCATACATGTTGCCGTGGTCGGTGATGCCGATCCCGGGCTGTCCGTCGGCGGCCGCCTTGGCCACGACGTCCTTGATGCGGGCGGCGCCGTCGAGCATCGAGTACTCGGTGTGGAGATGCAGATGGGTGAAGCTGGCCCCGCTACTCAACCTGTTCCCTCCGGTGTCCCCCTAAAGGGCCCGACGAATGTTCCCCAGCCTGTGGATAACTACACGGCTGTTATTCGTCCCAACCTACCGCGCCTCCCGGGCCCGGCACGAACCCCGAACTTGGGGGTTAGAGGTATGCGCCTCCCTGGCGCTTCGCCTCCTCGGTGGGAGCGGGTAGTCCCCGCTGATGCATCTGTTCGAGTTGGGCGCGCGCCGCCATCTGCTGGGCGAACAAGGTGGCCTGGATGCCGTGGAACAACCCTTCCAACCATCCCACCAGCTGGGCTTGGGCCACCCGCAGTTCGGCCTCAGAAGGAGTCGCCGCGTCGAAGGGCAGCGTGAGACGGGACAGCTCCTCGCGTAGGTCCGGGCTCAGGCCCTGGGCCAACTCCTTCACCGCCTGCTCGAAGACCTCCCTCACCCGCCCTCGACTGGCTTCGTCGAGGGGCGCCTGGCGGACTTCGTCGAGGAGTTGCTTGATCATGCTTCCGATCCGCATCACCTTGGCGGGCTCGGCGATGCCCTGACTTGCCTCGTCACCCTCATCGGACTGTTGCGCCGCGGTGAGCACCGTCAGAGTCTCGGCCGACATCGCCGACCCTGGCTCTTCGTCTGCTGGGGCGGCCGCCGGATCCTCGCTCTCGAACATGGTGGCCATCCTTGCTTATGCCGGACCTGGGTCAGGCCCGGGGTGCCCACTGCCGGACCGGACCACGACCGTTCTTTTAGGAACTCGGGGAGCGGAGCCCTCCAAGGGCTTCTTCGGCGTCGTCGACTGAGAGATCCCCAGCGGCCAGCGCGTCCAGGATCGACTCCCGCTCAGCCGCGGATTCCGCCCCTTGCTCGGCCTGACCATCCACCCCGGGGAGTCCGCCGAGGGCCGTCACCACCTCGTCCATCCTCGAGCGCACCGTGTTGTAGGCCACGCCGAGGTAGCCGGCCACCTTCTGGAGATTGCCCCGTTGGGCCAGGACTACGCCGACGAAGTCGAGTTGCTCAGGAGTCAGCCGTCCCATCCACCCCAGCCCGAACCAACCTTCGATGCGCACTCCGGTCTGGGGGCACTCCAGACGGGTCACTATGAGTTCGTGGCCGCTCGCCGGGTCTCGGGTGAGCAGCCGCAAAGGTGTCCGCCGGCTCACTCGATGTCCCCGGCCTTGTCGCCCCGGGCGGCGGCTCGGATCACGTCGGCCGCCGATGCAGCAGCTCCCAAAGCTTCGGCCATGTCCTCGATGTAGTCCGGGGAGGCCCCGACGGCAGCGAGGCTCTGGATATCGGCGACGGTGACCCCGTCGCCCAGCGCCTCCCTCACATCCTCGAAGTACGACGTGGAGATGCCGAGGGCAGCCAATCCTTGGATGTCTGATATTGAGATGTCCGGATCCACGTCGCGCAATTCCTCGACGTAGCCCGGCTTGATCCCCAGCGCGGCCAATCCTTGGATGTCTGAGATCGAGATGTCCGGATTCACGTCGCGCAATTCCTCGACGTAGCCCGGCTTGATCCCCAACGCCGACAGCGACTGGATCTCGCCCAGACCCATGTCCGGGAAGTTCTCGCGCATTTCTCTCACGTAGTCGGGGCTGACCCCCATGGCGGCCAAGGAGGACAGGGACTCCACGTCGAG
>Ga0136612_10001483_pt1 | contig 10016 bp, 7 predicted proteins | sample AntDryUQ224A2306_2_FD_106644 | JGI IMG/M metagenome (GOLD analysis project Ga0136612, IMG submission 106644) | Polar desert sand microbial communities from Dry Valleys, Antarctica - metaG UQ224A (23.06) | ecosystem: Environmental > Terrestrial > Soil > Desert | place: Antarctica: Dry Valley...
CTGCAGGCGCCGCGCGCTGCGGATGTCCTCGGTCACGTCCCTGGCGACCTGCACGACCGACGCGCCGTCGGTGCCGCCGGCCACCGGAAACGTCGTGACTGAGAAGATTTGTCCGTCCGGTCTCGTGACCTCGGCGCGCGTGCCGTCGTTGGCGAGCGCGCGGGTGACCGCGCAGGGTCCCGCTGCATGGTCGCAGAACCCGATCTCGAGGCACGTGGCGGACCGGAGTGTGCGCACGTCACGTTCCAGGTGCGCCGCGAGCGCGGCATTGCCGCGAAGCAGCCCCCCGCGGCTGTCGAACACCGCGATGGGATCGATGATCGCGTCGAAGGTCCGTTCCCATTCGCGCTTCCCCCGCCGGACGACGTCGTGCAGCCGCGCGTTCTGCACGGCAACCAGGATCTGGGCGGCGACCGTCGCGACGAAGCGCTGGTCCGCGGGCTCGAACCGGCCGGGCCGTGCGGCGCCGAGCGAGAGCGTTCCTATCAGTTCGGTCCCGGCCATCATCGGAACGCTCAGTGCGCTGCGCACGGGAAAGTCGTCGGCGCAGCCAGGCGGCATCCCCTCGCGAAGGTCTTCCGCGATATACGAGATGCGGTGTTTGATGACGTAATCGCTCGGACGCGGCAACGGGCCGTTCAGCCAGGCGCGCTGCCTGGCGCCGCCGACGAACGCGATCTCCGGAAACCGATCGTCGTCGGCCCGGAGCCGAATCGACCCTCCCACTACGCCGAGCGCACGCGTGAGGCACTGCAGCGCACGGGTGAGCACGTGATCGAGCTCCAGCGATCCGGCAATCCCATCGGCAATCTCGTTGATCGTCTGCAGCTCCCAGACGAGCCGCTGGTTGTCGCGCGCCATCCGCCGGCGCTCGACCGCACGTTCGACGACGGCCAGGAGCTGCCCGCTGTCAGAGTCTTTCTGCACGAGCGCGAAGGCGGTGAGGTCGTACGAATGCAGGGCGGCGGGCCACGAGGTGCTCGCCGACATGACGATCACCTCGGCCTGGGGCGCGCGATCCTTGAGGTGGCGGATCACCTCGACCCCCGTTGCCGAGCCCGGCGCGAGACCGACGAGCACGACGTCGAATGAGCCGGCCTCGACGGCCTCATCGACCTCAGCGACGGAAGAGGCCGAGGAGACCTGGTAGCCGCGCGCGAGCGCGCCGCCCCGGATCGCCTGCACGAGGGCGGCGTCGGTGTGGACCACCAGCAGCGAAACCGTCTGTTGTGACGTGGTGTGCATGGATCAGCCGTGCCGCAACTCATCCGCGGCCCGTCCGACTCTCCGCAAGACGCACGCCGGAACAGCCCACGGCAACCGCACGCTCGATGCGGCGTGCGGTCAGGGGCTTACGGCGATGGAGGGGGCACCCGGACCAAGGCGGGGGGGCTCGGCGTTTCACCCGTGAAACAGCCGCTGTGCCAGGAGCGAAACGAAATGAAGGGGGCGTTCATCCGTCGATGCCGTACTTTTTCATCATCCGCCACATCGTGGTTCGGCTCACCTGCAGCTCGCGGGCGGCGGCGCCGATCTCGCCGCTGTGGCGTGCGAGCGTCGCCGTAATGGTGTCCCTGTCGGCTCGCTCACGCGCGGCCGCCACCGAGCCGTCCGGCGCCGCGAGCAGTGCCTGCGGGGCGACCACTTCCTCCGGAAGATCCTCGGGCGTCAGTTCCGGTCCCTGGGCAATCGCCACCGCGCGCTGGATGATGTGCTCCAGCTGCCGAACGTTACCCGGATATTCATAGGCCGAGAGCAGCGTCCACGCGTCATCTCCGCAGCGATCGACGCCCGTGCCCGCACCATAGCGCTCGAGGAAGCTGTCGACCAGCAGGCGCAGGTCCCCGCCGCGCTCGCGCAAGGGCGGCATGTGCACCCGGTGCACGTGCAGCCGATAGTAGAGATCGCTTCTGAACTCCCCCGCCGCAATCGCCGACTTGAGATCCACGTTCGTGGCTGCGACGAATCGCACGTCCGCCCGCCGGCTGTCGTTCTCACCGATGCGGCGCACTTCGCCAGTATCGACGGCGCGCAGCAGCTTTGCCTGGAGCGCCTTCGGCATGGTGCCGATCTCGTCCAGGAAGAGCGTTCCGCCGGACGCATGTTCGATCAGACCGGGTCGGGGCGCGGAGGCGCCTGTGAAGGCGCCCCGGGCGTGGCCGAACAGCTCGTTCTCGAGGAGGGACTCCGTCAGCGCGGCACAGTTGAGCGCGACGAACGGACGATCGCACCTGGGACTGCCCGCATGAATCGCCCGCGCCGCCAGCTCCTTTCCGGTTCCCGTCTCACCGGTGATGAGGACGGTGCCGGGCGCCGGCGCCGCCCGCCGGATCCAGTCCTTTACCTGCGCCATGGCGGGGCTCGCGCCGATGAGCGCCTCGAGGGATCCCGAGGGCCGGATGTGGCGCTGGAGCAGATCGACCTGCCGTGCAAGCTGCCTGCGGTCCCCGGCTGCGCGTACGCGCATCAGGAGCTCTTCCCTGAAGAAGGGCTTCTGCACGAAGTCGACGGCCCCGAGCTTCATCGCCTCGACGGCGGTATCGACCGTGCCGAACGCGGTCATGATGATGAACGCCGAATCGACCCGGCTCTCCCGGAGCTTGCGGAGCAGGTCCAGCCCGGAGAGCCCCGGCATGCGCATGTCGCACAGGATGACGTCGAACGCACTTCCACGCGCCAGGACGAAGCCGTCGTCACCGCCGGCGGCGGATTCCACCATGTAGCCGGCCGTCCGGAGAATCCTGCCCGTACTCTCCCGAACCGCGTCGTCGTCGTCGATCACAAGGATGCGAGGCATCGTGGGGTCGTGGTCTCGGTCTCAGCGCTGCGGGGCATGGGGTCCAGCTCGAGCTCCGGGCGCTAAGTTTATACCCCGCGGCGCCGATAAGGCGCTCATGAAGCCATCGACGTGTGCCGTGCTGCTGGGGCTCGCCTGCGTCGCCTCGGGCTGCTCCAGCCCGGTGCCCCGGACGCAACTGCCGTCTGGGGCGTCCGCGCTTCCGCGTTCGGTACGCGTCGGCGTCAGCGAGGCCGGCCGGCTCGAAGTTCACGTGGTGCCTCTCGAACGCTATGTCCAGGCCGCGAGCCTCTCGGAGTTCGCTCCGGCTTCCGAGCACACGCACACGGCGCAACGGATGCTCGAGGTGCAGGCGGTCATCGGCCGTACCTACGCGATCAGCCATATGGGTCGGCATGCGCGCGACGGCTACGACCTGTGCGATCGAACGCACTGCCAGCTGTTCGAGCCGGGCCGGCTCACCACCTCCCGCTGGGCGCCGCAGGCGGCCGCGGCCAGCCGGGACACACGGTCCGAAGTGCTCTGGTTCGACGGCGCCCCGGCCCTGGCGGTGTTTCACGCGGATTGCGGCGGGAGCACGAGCGCCGCCGCGGATGTATGGGGCGGCACCCTGCGGCCCTACCTGGTGAGCCGCCCCGACGACGGAGCCGCGGGGGATGCCCATGCGCCGTGGCGGTACGAGAACAGCCGGTCGGCGGTTCACGCGGCACTCAATGCAGATCCGCGGACGCGAGTCGGGACGAGGTTGGACGGGATCGAGATCCTCGATCGCGATGGCGCCGGGCGCGCGGCCCGCGTCCGCCTGGACGGAACGAACGCCCGGGTCGTGCGCGGCGCGGCGCTTCGGGAGGTGCTGGCGGGCGCCTTCGGCGCGCGCAGCCTCCGCAGCACGTGGTTTGCGGTGCGCCAGGAGCGCGGTCGGTTCGTGTTTCAGGGGCGAGGCTTTGGGCACGGCGTGGGTCTCTGTCAGGCGGGCGCACTCGCCCGCATCCGCGCGGGCGCGAGTCCGGGCGCGGTACTGCAGCGCTACTTCCCTGGGACGAAGCTCGTGAAGCTGCCCGGCTGATATCTTCCGTGGTGCCCCTTCCCCGGGTCACCCATCGAGATCGTCACGCGGCATTCCGCCCCTTCTCGCATCGCGCCGCTTATAATGGAGCGGCAGGCTTGGTCTTCAGCACGGTAAACGTTCCAGGCCTCGAGGCGTATTCCATGACAGGAGCTCAAGCGGCGAACCTCCCGGGCCGCGAGGCGGACGGCGTCGCTGCCTCGGCCGTGAAGGCCCTGCAGGCCGAGGGGCGGCTCCCCGAAGCCCGTGAGCGGTACGCCGAGCTCGTCCGCCGGCATCAACGGCGGGCCCTGCGGATTGCGTACCACTACATGCGCGATGCCGCCGATGCGGACGAGGCCGTGCAGGACGCGTTCGTCAAGGCGTACTCGCACCTGGCGTCGTTCCGTGAGGAGCTCCCCTTCGAAGTCTGGTTCACGCGCATCCTCATCAACGGATGCCTGGATCGCATCAAGGCGCGAACGCGGCGCGCGCGGTGGTTCGCGCCGTTGCCCGACGGGCCCGGCGGGCAACAGGACTTCGCCGAGCGCACCGCGGGCAAGGATCCGTCGCCGGAAGATCAACTGCTCGCGCGAGAGCGTCGGGGCATGTTGACGCGGGCGCTGGCGCGCCTGCCGGCGCGCCAGCGATCGGTGTTCATGCTGAGTCATTACGAGGGCTGCACGTCGCGGGAGGTCAGCGCCATGACGGGCCTGAACGAATCAACCGTGCGGGTCCACCTGTTCCGGGCCATACGCAAGCTCCGCGTTCTGCTTGCTGACCCCGGCACTGAAGGTTCCTTGGAGAAACGCCGTGTCCCTTCTTAATCGCCTGCGGCTCAGCCGCCATCTGGACGATGCGGCGATCACCGCCATCTGGACCGATAGTACCCTCGAAGGGAAACGTCCAGCGCACCCGCATTTGCGGGCATGCGCCGCGTGCCGGACGCGCTTCGGCCTGTTCGCCGAATGGCTCGACGAGCTGCGTGTGGATGCCGCCGCGGAGGCCGACGAGGCTTTCCCGGCCGAGCGCCTCGCGCTGCAGCAGGCGCAAATCTCCCGCCGGATCGAAGCGGCCGAGCGTCCAGCGCGGGTCATTGCATTTCCCAGGTTCACCGCGCCTGCCACCTCCCGTCCCTCGACGGCGTCGCGCTGGATCGCGGCGGCGGCCGCGGCGGGGCTCGTCGTCGGTGTCGGCGTCGGTCAGATGATGGATTTTCGCCAAGCCCTGGGGTCCGGCCCGGCCGCCCGCCTCGCCGCGACACGGCCGGCCGTCGACACCGCGGCGGCCACCGTGACGGCCGGCGGCATCGGCGGTGACGAGGCGTTCCTGCTCGACCTCGATACGTCGCTGTCGCGCCCGTCGGTCCCGGAACTGCGCGCCATCGACGACTTCACGCCGACCGCCGGCGAGCAGCCGCAGTAACCCGTGTCGACATCACAGCCGCTGATCTTCCGCAAGGGCCTCGATATGAAGGAGGCCGTCGCCGGTGAGCTCGCTGCGGCCTATCACAGCAGCGTCGTCGACCACGTCCGGTCGGCAGGGTTCAAGCACGTCGCCGGACGGCTGACCGTCCATCTCGCGCGCGAATTCGGCTTCTGCTACGGCGTCGATCGGGCCGTCGACTACGCATATCAGGCGCGCCGGCGCTTCCCCGATCGCAACGTGTTCCTCACCGGGGAAATCATTCATAACCCGCACGTCAACGATCGCCTGCGGGATGCCGGCATTCGCTTTCTGTCGGACTCTTCCGAACGTCGCGAACTGCTCGGGCCCGCCGACGTTGTGATCCTGCCGGCATTCGGCGTCACGGTCACGGACATGGCGCAGCTTTCGAGCCAGGGCTGCACCCTCGTGGACACGACGTGTGGATCCGTGCTGAACGTCTGGAAGAACGTGGTCCGCTATGCACAGGAAGGCTTCACCGCTGTCATTCACGGAAAAGTGAAACACGAGGAAACCCGCGCCACCGCCTCCCAGGCGCTCAAATACCCCCGGGGTCGCTATCTCGTCCTGCTCGACCGCGGAGAAGCGCAGATGGTCTGCGACTACATCCGCTCCGGAGGCGACCGGGAGGCGTTCCTCGCGCAGTTCGGTTCCGCGGCCTCGCCCGGCTTCGATCCGGACCGCGACCTGGTCCGCATCGGGTGCGCAAACCAGACGACGATGCTGATGACGGAATCGCTGGAAATCGGCGAGATGTTCCGCGACGCAATCCGCGCCCGGTACGGCGAGGCGGCGCTCCCCGGGCAGTTCCGCTCCTTCGATACCATCTGCAGCGCGACGCAGGAACGGCAGGACGCGGTTATCGCGCTGCTCGACGAGGAGCGGCTCGACCTGATGCTCGTCGTCGGGGGATACAACAGCAGCAACACGTGCAACCTTGCGCGCATCTGCGCGGCGCAGGTGCCGACGTACCACATCGCGGATCCCGACTGCATGATCTCGGGGCGCGAACTGCGCCATCGGCCGGTGGGCGCGCCGTCAACCACCGCAGAAGTGGAGACGATTACGCGCGACTGGCTGCCGGCGGCAGGACCGGTCGTCATCGGCCTCACCGCCGGGGCCTCCACGCCGAACAACATTGTCGGCGACGTGATCCAGCGCCTGGCGGCATTTTCCGCATAAGACCCTGCTCACCGCAGGGTGCCGTATGGCGCCTTCCGGCAACGACTTACCTCGTCCAGCTCAGCCACGATACCCGTCCGCGGGAGTAAACAGACCTGCCGCGGAGGTCGTAATAGCCCCCGTAATCACTTCCGGAGAAGGCACGCACTATGGCAAGGCACCTGGCTTGGATTCTCGCGGCGGCGCTCGTACAAAGCGTCCCGGCGGCCGCATCCGCGAGGGGCGCGCACGACGGCGACGGGGAACAGCGCGGCACCGAGACTCGCGACCGCGACGGCCGGAGGCCACAGGGCAAGAGCGAGCATCGCCCGTGGAAGTTCTGGCAGGGCGAAAGCAAGACCGAGTTGGGCCTCACGAATCAGCAGGCGTCGGAAATCGAGCAGATCTTCCGGTCGACGCTGCCCCGCCTGGAGGCCGCCAAGGACAAGATCGACAAGCTCGAGGCGACGCTCTCGCAGACGGTCAAGGACAACACCGCAGATCTCGCCACGGTGGCGCAGCAGGTGGACCGGCTCGAGGCGGCGCGCGCCGACCTTTACAAGACTCGGACCCTGATGCTTTATCGTATGCGCGGCGTCCTCTCCGCGGAGCAGCGCGAAAAGCTGCAGACGCTCTGGGAAGCCGGGCGCCCCCGGAGCCAGGACCCGGCTGTTCGACGATGATTTCGTGTTCCTGATACCGCCTGATTTCCGTATATCTGATGATCGTTCCCGTCTGTCAGCACACCTTTGGAGGCTTGTCGTGAGTAAGACCGCATCGTTCTGGCTTGGTTTGGGTTTGGCGGCGTCGATTGGCGCGCCCGCAGGCGCGCAGCAGCCCGCGGCGCCGCAGCCCGACACCGCGCGCGTGCGCGAACTGGTCCAGCAGGCCCTGCAGCAGGCGCAGCCGCAATCGCAAAGCCCCGCAGCCGCTCCGACGGATGTCTTCACGACCGCCGGTCCGCGGGTGAACCTGTCCATCGAGGAGGCTGTGCAGCGCGGCGCGGAGAAGAACATCGATATCGCCGTGGCGCGCATCACGCCACAACTGACCGACTTCACAATCGCGGGCCTCGAGGCCAGTTACCGTCTGAATCTCACCTCGTCGACGAGCAATCAGCGCAATACACGGCTGCCCAACCTCACGACGCAGGGCATCCTGACCCCGACCACGAGTACGCTCACGAGCTGGTCGGGAGGCATCGCGCAGAACCTCTGGAAGGGTGGCGGCAGCTACGCGCTGAGCTGGACGAACAGCCGCAACGACAGCCCGTCGCTCGTCAACCTGCGCAACCCCACCCTCCAGTCCGGCCTGACCGGGAACCTCACGCAGCCGCTGATGCGCGGATTCAGAATCGACGCGACCCGCGCGGCGATCAGGACGAACCGCCTGAGTCAGCAGAACGACGAAATCGCGTTGACCTCAACGGTGTCGAGCACCCAGGCGAGCGTGCGGAATGCATATTGGGACCTCGTGTTCGCGATCCAGGCGGTGGAGGCGGCGCAGAATTCGTTCGACCTGGCCGCGCGGCTCGTGCAGGACAACCAGTCCCGCGTCGAGATCGGCACGCTGGCTCCCATCGATGTTGTCACCGCGCAGGCCGAGCAGGCCACTCGAAGGCAGGCGCTCGTGCAGGCGCAGGCGACGGTGCGCACCAACGAGCTGTCGCTGAAGCGGCTCATCGTCAGCGGCACGGACGACCCGCTCTGGACCTCGTCACTCAATCCCGTCGATCGCCCCGCGACGACGCCGGAACCGATCAACCTGGAAGCGGCGGTGACGCGGGCGCTCGCGACCCGCACCGACCTGCAGCAGTCGAAGAACAACCTGCAGATCAGCGACATCAATCTGCAGAACCAGGTGGATGCCACGCGTCCGCAGCTGAATCTGGTTGCCAACTACGGCCTGAACGGGATCGGCGGGACGATCTTCCAGCGCACTGGAGTCGATCCGGTCAGTGGTGGGCCGTCGACGACGACGGTTCCCTCCGGGTATCTGGATGCGTTGCGCAACATCGTCAGACTGGATGCTCCCGTGTGGACAGTCGGCGTGAACTTCGCCTACCCGTTGGGCCGGAGCGCACAGGAGGCCACGGTCGAACGGTCGAAGCTGTCGCTGCGGCAGACGGAAGCCAATCTCAAGGCTCTCGAGCTCCAGATCGCCACTGAGGTCACCAACGCCGCCCTGACGGTGCAGAGTTCGCTCGAGAGCGTGCAGGCGAGCGCCGTCGCCAGCGAACTGTCGCAGAAGCGGCTCGAAGCCGCGCAGAGCAAGATGGACGTGGGCATGGCGACGAACTACGAAGTCGTGCAGGCTCAGCGGGACTTCGTGGAAGCGCGCAACAACGAGCTGCGCGCGACGCTCAACTACCGCAAGGCGCTGGTGAACTTCGAGGCGGTGCAGGCGGTCGGGACCCGCGGCGTCGGCGCGGCCATCACGGGTGGCGGGGCCGCGACCACCGGTGGAACGGCTGGCGCGACCGGTACGGGCGGCGGCATCCAGTAGTTCCGCGTCGGCCCCCGAAGGCGGATTGCTCCGCCGTGGCGGCGTTTCGCGATCGATCGTTTTCGTAAAGGACTGGGCTCGGTCTGCGGGCACGCACGCGGCAGCCAGACGGACACCATGAAAAGATTCATCCTGATCATCATCGCGCTCGCGCTCGTCGGCGCTGGAGTCGGCGCGTATTACATGAACCGCCCCGTGAAGGAGCCGGATGTGCGCACGGCCCCGGTCACCCGTGGGGATATCGTGGATGCCGTTGCCGCCACCGGGACCCTCGAAGCCGTCACCACCGTCCAGGTGGGCACGCAGGTCGGCGGCATCATTCAGGAGCTGTACGCCGACTTCAACTCCATCGTCCGCAAGGGACAGGTGATTGCGCGGCTCGACCCGACGCTGCTCCAGACCAACATCGAGCAGCAGCGCGCGAACGTCACGCGCGCCGAAGCGGATCTCGATCGCCTGAAGGTTGCATTGGCAGACGCGCAGCAGAAGCTCGAGCGAGCGAACGCCCTTTTCGAGAAGAACCTGCTGCCCCGCACCGACTTCGAAACCGCGCAGGTGAACGTGCAGTCCTCGCAGGCGCAGATCAAGTCTTCGGAGGCGGGCCTGGTCCAGGCGCGATCGCAGCTGAACACCGCCGAAGTCAATCTCGCTCACACCGTCATCACGGCGCCGATAGACGGCATCGTCATCTCGCGAGCCGTGGAACCGGGGCAGACCGTGAACGCCGGCATGTCGGCGCCTACGCTCTTCGTGCTCGCCGCGGACCTGACGAAGATGCAGGTGAACGCGAACATCGATGAAGCCGACGTGGGTCGCATGCGCCCCGGACAGGCCGTCACGTTCCGTGTGGATGCCTTCCCCACCGACACCTTCACCGGAACGGTCCAGCAGGTCCGGCTCCAGCCGACGACGGTCCAGAACGTGGTGACGTATCAAACGGTCATCGACGTGCCGAATGATCAGCTGAAGCTGAAGCCCGGGATGACCGCGAACGTGAATATTGAAGTGAACCGCAAGGCGAATGTCTTGAGGATTCCGGCGGCCGCAGCCAGATTCCGGCCA
>Ga0136612_10001484_pt1 | contig 10015 bp, 11 predicted proteins | sample AntDryUQ224A2306_2_FD_106644 | JGI IMG/M metagenome (GOLD analysis project Ga0136612, IMG submission 106644) | Polar desert sand microbial communities from Dry Valleys, Antarctica - metaG UQ224A (23.06) | ecosystem: Environmental > Terrestrial > Soil > Desert | place: Antarctica: Dry Valley...
CTACGAGGCCGCCGGCTTTGCTTGCCGCCCGACCGAGGCAGCCGGCGGCGACACCCGCTACGGCTGCTCGATGGGCGCTGCGCGGATCGACTTCCTCTACGGCACGGACTAGGACCTTGACTCAGGACGCCGACTTCAGCGGGTTCGAGTCAGTAGATGTCCTCCGCGTCTAGCCTGGTCCGCTCAGGTCGGCTGGTCCGCTCAGGTCGGTGCGGGGCTCGACAGGATCGCTCTCGGCACGCATCCTGCGCAGCTCGAAGTACATCGTGCTCGCCGCGAGCGCGGTGAGCGGGGCGACGAGCGCGCTTCCGACGAGCCCTGCGAGCGCGGCGGCGAAAGGACTCTCGCTGTAGCCGGACACCAGCGCCCCGAAGAAGGCCGACACCACGGTCTGCAGGATGGCGAGCAGCACGATCACCCCGAAGACCTGCCAGCCGTTGCCGCGCACGAGCGCGCGGCTGCGCCCGAACGCGGCCCCGACGCCTGCTCGCTCGACGACGATCACGGGCGCGAGCAGCGCCCACCAGGTGAGCAGCACGAGCCCCGGCACGAACAGCAGCAGGAAGCCGACGGCGATCCCGATGCCGCCGAGGATGCCGGCTACGATCAGGGCGCCGAGGACCGGCGTGACCGAGCGGACGAGCTGCCCGAGCGAGTAGTCGCGGACGCCGTCGATCATGTCGCGCACCGCCTCGACGACCATCCCCTGGTACCAGAAGCCTCCCACGAACGAGACCGCGGCCGAGACCAAGGTCAGCAGGATCGCACCGGCGGTGATCCGCTCGCCCTGGCCAATCGCCCCGTTGATGATCGCGACCGGCAGGAAGACGATCAGCGCGGCCGGCACGAGCAGCCCGAACTGCTGCCCGTAGAACTGGAAGACGCGCCTGAGGGTCTGCCCGATGTCGAGCTTCTCCCGCACCGGGGCAACCTACCGCCCCTCGGCCATGACGGCTGCGAGCCCGCCTTGCTCGTACGGTATTTCGCCATCACATCGAGATCGAGGAGGTAGTCGAGGCAGATGCCCGATGTCCACGAAGGGACCTTCGAGGGGAGGCCTCCCTACTACGCGCTCGGGCGAGCGCCCCCCCGCTCGTCGTGTTGCGGGGCCCACACCAACCAACGCGAACCCTACGGGCCTGTCGCGCCTCGGCGAGCTGCGGATGGTGGCGCCGCTCGCGCGCCTGTTTAGCGTGTACGCGCTGAACCGGCAACCCGGACTCGACGCCGCGACGACGGGGGCGCAACCCCACCCGTGACGAGGGTCGGTGGCTCCCACGCGTACGAGTCGGCTGAGGGACGCTGGGTCCTGGTCGCCACGGTGCTCGGGTCTGGGATCGTCTTCCTCGACTCGACGATCGTCACCGTCGCGCTGCCGCAGATCGGCAGGGACCTCCCGAGCCCGCTGTTCGGGGCGCTCGAGGGTCAGTCATACGTCTACTACGGCTACCTGCTGAGCTTGAGTGCGCTGCTGGTGCTCGCCGGCGCGCTCACCGATCACCACGGCCGCCGGAGCATGTACCTCGCCGGGCTCGTCGGCTTCGCGCTCACGTCGGTGCTGTGCGGCCTCGCCCCGAACATGGAGCTGCTCGTGGTCTTCAGGGTCCTTCAGGGCGCCGCCGGCGCCCTGCTCGTGCCCGGCTCGCTCGCGATCCTGACGGCGGCGTTCCACGGCGAGGACCAGGGCCGGGCATTCGGCGTCTGGGCCGGCGCCTCGGCACTTACGACGATCGTCGGGCCGCCGGTTGGAGGGGCGCTCGTGGCCTACGGCTCATGGCGCGCCGCCTTCTTGATCAACGTGCCGCTGCTCGCGCTCGCGGTGTACGCGACGCTCCGCCACGTCGTCGAGAGTCGCGACGAGCAGGCGCCGGGGCGCTTCGATTGGCTCGGCGCCGGGGTCGTCGCCCTGGCGGTCGGCGGCCTCTCGCTGGGGGTGGTGCGCGCAGGGGCCGAGGGGTGGCGCGACCCGGCCGCGTTCGTCACGCTCGGCGTCGGAGTGCTCGCCACGGTCGGCTTCCCCTGGCTGATGGCCCGCCGCCGCGATCCGCTGGTTCCGCTGTCGCTCTTTCGATCGCGCAACTTCTCGGTGACGAACGTCTCGACGCTGCTCGTCTACGGCGCGCTGTACGTGATGCTGCAGTACTTCGCCCTGTTCGCGATCGGCACGCTCGCCTACAACGAGCCGGCGTTCGGCCTCGCTGCGATCCCCGGCGACATCTTCCTCGTGGTGTTCGCCGCTCGCTTCGGCGCGCTGGCGGCGCGCCACGGGCCGCGCGTGTTCATGGCGCTCGGGCCGGCGATCATGGGCCTCGGGGTCCTCTGGCTCGCCCGCATCCCGGCTGACAGCGCGGCCTGGGTGGTCAAGCTCGGCGACCCTTCGAGCTTCGTACCCCCAAGCGGCTACGTGATCGACGTGCTGCCGGCGATGGTGCTCTTCGGGCTCGGCCTGATGGTGATGGTGGCGCCGCTGACCGCGGCGCTCATGGCCTCGATTCCGGAGCGCCACTCCGGCGTGGCATCGGCAGTCAACAACGCGATCTCGCGCGTCGGGCCGCAGCTCGCCGGCGCGCTCCTGTTCGTGGCGATCACCGCCTCCTTCTACGGCGCTGGCCGACGCCCTGCCCGGAACGGACGTCTCCTCGCCCGCCGCTCGGGAGCGCATCAGCCCCCTGAACGCGCCTCCAAGCGGAGCCTCGCCGGAGCTTGCCACGGCGATCAGGGAGGCCTCGACCGCCGCCTTTCGGCTCGCGATGGTCGTCGTCGCGGCGCTCTGCTTCGCCGGCGCGATCGTCAACGCGCTCGGCATCCGCAACCCGCGCGTGCGCGAGGGCGCGGCTCCGGCCGCTCGCCCCGAGCCGATCTGCCCACCGATGCCCGCGAGCGGCGCGCGCGTGCGCCAGGAAGTCCAGACCTCCATCTGAGTGCGGCCCCTCACGGCCCAGTCGCGGCGCCCTCGCGCCCGCCCGGCTGCACGAGCCCTGACCCGTAGGTGAGCACGATCGCCTGGAAGCGGTCGCGCAGGCCGAGGCTTCGCCAGAACGCGATCGGGGCGCTCCTGATGCTGCCTCGAATCCTCTGCCAATGGAAACTTACGGAGACCATGCCCAGCGCCCTGCTGGGCGTTCTCCCGGAGCAACATCCTCGCTTTGACCGCGGTCGTCTCGTCCGGACCGTCATGGGCCGGGCGTTGGCGCCGAGGACTCCGGCGCCTCCTGGGGCATCATCACCCACAGCGCGGCATATGCGACCACCTGCGGGCCGGGTAGGAACATGGAGAGCACGGCGGCGACTCGCACGAGCAGGGGGTCGATGCCGTAGCGGTCGGCGACGCCCTTGCAGACACCGCCGAGCCAGCGGCGCTCGCGCGGACGAACGAGGCCTTCGTCGCGGAACCAGCCGCGAACGTCGCCGAGGAAGCCGTTGCGGCGGGAGGAAGCGGTCGGGACGGCGTCCATGGGAGCTCCTTGCAACTCGGGGGATCGAGTGAAGGTTCGCGCGCGGGAGCACACCGTGGCGGTCGGTTAACCGGCGAGCCGACGTACGGGCAACCCCCTCGCCGCGTCATAGAACGCGCGCGCCGCCGGCGCAGCCCGTGCTCCGATGGCACCAGCGCCGCCGCGACGGGCGGGCGAGCGGCCTGAGCGAGGTCCGCTCTTGCATGGCGTTCAGCCGGACGCCGCCGCCGTCCACCACGAGACCGCGTACGCCAGTACGAAGAACGCGATCGGTCGGTGCGCTTCGGTGCTCCGCTCATCGCTCGATCGGCGTTGGTCGCTATGTGGACCGCGCCGGCGGGGGACGAGCGCGAGCGCCAGCGCCGCCATGACGATCGCGCCGACGCCGAGCGCGACCGCGAGCGGCGGGTAGGGAATCCGATCCGGCAGGGGCAGACCGAAGAGAACCCGACGACTGCGAGCACGTTCGCGAACGCGTCCACCAGGATCGCGGCGCCGAACAGGGCCCAGAAGAGCCACTGGTTGAGGCACTGGAGCATGTATGCGCGCAGCTCGCGGCGGAGCGGGTGACGTAGGAGGCCGTACCGCCAAGGCACGCGTCCTGCCCAAGGACAGGAGCTTGGGGAGGAGATAGCCGCGCATCCCGATCTCCTCAGCAAGTCAGAACGAGCACGCCAGGATGATGGCCTGGACGAGAAACCCCACGAGCGGATTGATGACCCCACCCTCCGGCACGACGAACGAGGCGAGCGGCGTGGCCCACACGATCGCCGAGGCGGCCACGGTTATCACCAAGGTCGCCCCGAAGGCGATCCACCAGACACTCAAGCCCAGACGGTGGAGGCCCGGTGTCTTCAAGCCCTCCTTGGAGTGTCCCTCCCGGGTCACGACCAGCAGCATGATCAATGCCGCGAGAGTCGGAGTGATCGACCACAGCGGTCACGATCGCCAGGGCCTCGGAGCGCGCCTGCGAGATGAGAAGTCGGTCGAACGGGTCGCGATGGTGCATCGGAAGCTCGGCCACCGCGAGACCGTGATCCGGAGCGAGTCCGAGGATCCTCAGGCCGCTGCCCAGGACGTGCTCACGGAAGTCATGGGGCACGGAGACTTTGCCGATCGCCGCCTTGACGCCGATCTCGGCGAAGGAAACGACGCTGAAGGCCAACTGGGTAGCGTGCCCCGATGGCCTGCCGCGCTGCCGGCCGCACGGTCCTTGACCCCTGGAGCTGCCACAGGACGACGTGTGTGTCGAGCAGCAGCCTCACGCGGGCTCGTCGAGCATCTCGTCGAGCTCGCGCTCGGTGAAGTCGAAGTTCTCGGCGATGGAGATCCGGCCGGCCAGCGACCCGCGCGCGGCGAGGAACCGCCCCCCCACGCCGGGGACGTTTGGTATTACTTGGTAGTCTTACTGTGTGCGTGTCACCCAGAAAGGGCAGGTCACGATCCCACTCGAGGTTCGTCGCGCACTCGGCATCCGCCCGGGGAGTGACGTCGACTTCCAGCTCGACGAGCGAGGCGCCCGGCTTGTCGTCGAGCGCGACCGCGCCGCCCAGGACATCGCCCGCATGCGCGGTGCCGGCGACGTCGAGTTGAGCACCGACGAGATCCTCGCGCTCAGTCGCCGGTGAAGCAGGCCGCCGGGACGGTCGTCGACAGCAGCGTCCTGCTCGACCTCTTCACCGAGGACTCGCAATGGGTTGACTGGTCGCAGGCCCACCTCACCGAAGCCACCGAGCGCGGCGCGATCGTCCTGAACGCAGTCGTCCTTGCCGAGATCGCGCCACGATTCTCACGCATCGAGGCGCTTCGGTCGGCGCTCCCCTCGATGGCGATGGTTGAGGAGATCCCGCCCGCCGCGGCTTTCCTCGCCGGCCACGCTCACGCCAACTACCGCCGCGCGGGAGGCGCACGCGGAGCGGTCCTCCCCGACTTCTTGATCGGAGCACACGCCGCCGTCACGGCTCGTCCATTGCTCACCCGCGACCCGCGCCGCATCGCCACCTACATCCCCGGGGCAACCTTGATCGCACCAAGGATGACGAGCTGAGCGCGAGGCGCCGACCATCTCCAGGTGTTCGAGGCAGCGCTCGAGCAGCTCCCGCGCGCGGCGCTGGATGGGCCGATCCTCGCCCGCTCGGACTCGGCCGGCGGCAGCCAGTCGAGGCGCGCTCGTAGTCAAGATGAGGCAGATCGTACGTGACCCGACACAGAATACGGCCGGCGCCTTGAGCGCCTGTTGCGCCGGCTCGGAAGATGGTGCGGCCCTCGCCGGGTGGGCTACGAAGTGCCGGCGTCGATGCTGCGGCCGCGAAGCTAGTCGAGCTTGAGAGCGAGGCCGAGCGCGGCGACGTACTCCGCGCTTGCGCCGGGCGGCCGGCAAGTGACGCTGTCATGGCCTGGTCGGTCCGCCTGCTGAGATGAGGCCGCACTCGTAGGCGAGGATCACGGCGTGGACCCGGTCGCGGACGCCGAGCTTCATCAGCACCCGCCGGACGTGGCTCTTGACCGTCGTCTCCTCGACCGAGAGCGCGCCAACGATCTCGCGGTTGGACAGCCCGTGGGCGACCAGGAGGAGCACCTCCCGCTTGCGCGGTGTCAGCTCATCGAGGCGTGGATCGTTGGCCGGTCGCAGCACGGGCTGCTCGACCAGGCGATCGATCACCCGTCGGGTCACCGACGGCGAGAGCAGCGCATCGCCGGCCGCGACGGTGTAGATCGCCCGCAGCAGCTCCTCGGGCGAGCTGCGCTTGAGCAGGAAGCCGCTGGCCCCGGCGCGCAAGGCACCGACGACGTACTCGTCCTCCTCGAACGTCGTCAGGATGACCACCTTGGCGGAGGGGACCCGGGCGATCAGCTCGCGGGTGGCGGCGATCCCGTCCATGGTGGGCATGCGCACGTCCATGAGCACCACATCGGGGCGCTGGTGCACTGCGCGTCTGACCGCGACGTCGCCGTCGTGGGCCTCCCCAACGAGCTCGAGCCTGGCGTCGCTCGAGAGGATGAGGGCCAGCCCACGGCGGACTATCTCGTCGTCGTCGACGAGCATCATGCGGATTCGGTGCTCGGAGGAGGCGTTCATGGATCCTGCCCGGCGAAGGGCAGCGCTGCCCGAACCACGAAGCTGTCACCGTCGCGGCCGGCTTCGAACGTCCCGTCGAGCAGCGCCGCGCGCTCGCACATGCCCGGAATGCCGTGGCCGCCGGCCGCTCGCGCGGCCGTCTGGCGAGCGACCGGGTTCATCACCGTGAGACGCAGTTCGCCATCGCGCCGGTCGATCGTGATCGCCGCGCTGCCGGTGCCGTGGCGCGCCGCGTTCGTGAGCGCCTCCTGCGCGATGCGGTAGCCGGCGCGATCGACCGCGGGCGGGATGCGCTGGCCCGAGCCTGGGCGGTCGACGAGGTGAAAGTCGAGCCCGCTGGCGCGATGGTGCTCGACCAGGTCCGCGATCTTGTCGGTGCCGGGTGCCGGTGCGAGCTTGGCCGACCCGCCGCCGCGCAGGCGCCCGAGGATGCCGTCGAGGTCCTCGATCGTCTCGCGGGCGATCACCTCGATCGCTTCGATCGCCTCGCGGGCGCCTTGTGGCCGGCTCTCCTGGACCGTCCGCGCCGCCCCCGCCTGGATCAGGATCGAGTTGATTGCGTGACCGGCCGAGTCGTGCAGCTCCCTGGCGATGCGCGACCGTTCCTCGGCCACGGCGAGACGCTGCTCGCGCTCGATGCGCTCGCGCTCTTGGGCGGCGCGCTGGCGCGCTAGGCGGCGACGGTCGCCGATCACCCAGCCGCCTCCCCAGAGCAGGGCCGTGACCAGGTACTCCCCGGGCTCGAGGCCGAAGCGCGCCCAGGCGAGCGCCACGAACGCCGAAAAGGCCGCGAAAGTCACGCTGGCGATCCGCAACGGGTTCACTTGCCTGGGGCGTTCGCCGAGCGTGGCGAGGGCCACCGCGGGGGCGACCGGCCGCAGCACGGCGTAGTCCAGCCCGACGAGCGCCACGGTTGCGGCGAGCACGATGAGGAGCACCGCCAGCGGCGCGCGGCGACGCATCAGCAGCGGAATCGCGCTGAGCAGGCAGAGGGCGACGCCCGCCGGATCTATCTGTCGTGCCGCGTCGGTCTGCTCTCCGAAGGACTGGCTGCCGAGCTGTCCGAGCGCGAGCAGAAGCACGGCGAGGGCGAGGGCGAAGTCGAAGAGGCGCCGCCGCCTCGAGGGCGTGAGGGTGGCCGTGAGACTGGACACCGCGGGAGCCTAGCCCGGCCGCCGCCGCTCGGAGACCTCCTGCGGGACGAGGCGCCTTCGCCCATCGGAGGAGATGAAACTTCACTCCAGCGGACGTTTTCTGGGCCGCGCCCCGAGCGTAGCTTGACCGGCCATGAGAACTCGATCGATGACCCCAGACCAGACCGACCAGACCGGACGCCGGCTCGGGGGGCTCACCCGCTGGGTGCTGGCCCACAAGCGCGTGATTGTCACCTTCTGGGCAGCGCTCACGCTCGCCGGGCTCTACAGCGCCCTGCACGTGACCGAGGCGCTGGACGAGGACTTCACGATGCCCGAGAGCGCCGGCACCCTGACCAACGACCGGATCGCCGAGCGCTTCGACTCGGGTGGAGCGGTCCCGCCGCTGGTCGCCGTGGTACGACTTCCGCAGGGCGTCCAGGCCAGCGATCGAGCGGTGCGCAAGGAGCTCCAAGGACTCGATCGAGCGCTGGCCGGCGCCGTGCCCGGTGCACGCACCGCCTCCTACGGCTCGACGCGCGACGCGGCCTACGTCTCCGACGACGGCCGCACGACGTTCGCTGTCGTCCATCCCCCAGCGAGCGAGATCGGAGGTGGCGGGCCAGGAGGCGGCGAGATCAGCGACGAGGCGCTGGCCAGGGCTGAGCGGGCCGTCGCCTCGGCAACGGTGGCGGGTGCCGAGGTGGAGCTGACCGGCGACGGGCTGCTCGCCCGCGAGGCACCCGGCGCCGGCGGGCCCCCGAGCTTTCTGAGCGAGACGCTGATCTGGTGTGGCGGCGCTCGTCGTACTCGCATGGGTCTTCGGATCGCCACTGGCGCTCGTCCCGCTACTGATGGCGATCGTCACGATCCCCGTCACCCTGCTTGCGGTCTGGGGCCTGACCTCGATCACCGAGGTCAACTTCGTCGTCGTCCTCCTCGTCGCGCTGATCGGCCTGGGCCTCGCGATCGACTACGCCCTGCTGGTGGTGATGCGCTGGCGCGAGGAGCGTGACGGTGGAGCAGCAAACGAGCGGGCGGTCGCCGAGGCGGCCGCCACGGCGGGCCGGGCGGTCCTCTTCAGCGGCACGACCGTGGCGATCGGGCTGCTTGCGGCCCTCGTGCTGCCGGTCCCGTTCCTGCGCTCGATCGGATACGGCGGCTTGCTCATCCCACTCGTCTCGGTAGCGGTCGCGCTCACGCTGCTTCCCATCGTGCTCGCCACGGTGGGGCCGCGTGCCGACGCCCGCCGGCTCCGCCGGACCGACCGAGCGGAGCGCCGGTGGGCCGGCTGGGCCCGCCTCATCATCCGTCACCGGGTTGCGGCTGCGGCCACCGGTGCCGCGCTGCTCCTGGCGCTCTGCGTCGTCGCCGGGGGCATGGTCCTCGGAAAGCCCGAGGCGACCTCCATCGGTGGCGCCGGCAAGCCCAAGGCGGCGCTGGAGGCCCTCGAGCGGTCCGGGATCGGCGGCTCGCCGATCGCTCCGATCGAGGTCCTCACCCCGGCCGGCGACGCCGAGCAGACCGCCGCGCGCCTGGGCGAGGTCGCCGGCGTGCGGGCCGCCAGCGCACCCGAGGGCGCCTGGCGAGCCGACGGCCTAGCCGTGGTCGAGATGTTCACGGCGGCCGACACCAACTCCGACGCCGGTCGCGAGACGGTGGACGCGGTGCGAGCCGAGGCCGGGAACCTCCGCGAGACCAGCGTCGGCGGAGCAACCGCCCAGACGATCGACTTCGTCGACGGCGTCTATGGCTCGTTCCCACTGATGCTCGCCCTGATCTCTGGGATCACGTTCGTTCTACTCGCACGTGCATTCCGGTCGCTGGTCCTGCCCGCCAAGGCCATCGCGATGAACCTCCTGTCCGTGTTCGCAACCTGGGGTGTCATGACGCTCGTCTGGCAGCACGGCATCGGCACCGAGCTCCTCTTCGGAGCCGACCCCACAGGCTCGGTCGAGTCGTGGGCCCCGGTCCTCGTCTTCGCATTCATCTACGGGCTCTCGATGGACTATGAGGTCTTCATCCTCGCCCGCATGCGCGAGGAGTACGACCGCACGGGCTCGACCGACGAAGCGGTAGTGCGCGGAACGGCCGCCACCGGACGGCTGGTCACCAGTGCGGCGATGATCGTCTTCTTCTACTTCGCCGCCATGGCCACCGTGGGAGAGCTGGAAGCCCAGATCCTGGCCACCGGGCTCGCCGCCGGCGTTTTGCTCGACGCGCTCGTGGTCCGATCGCTCCTGGTGCCCGCGACCGTGTCCTGGCTCGGACGCTGGAACTGGTGGCTCCCGGAGGGAGCGCGGCGGGCGCTACGGCTCTCGGAGGTCAAGTCGCCCCCTGCGTGGGAG
>Ga0136612_10001485_pt1 | contig 10013 bp, 10 predicted proteins | sample AntDryUQ224A2306_2_FD_106644 | JGI IMG/M metagenome (GOLD analysis project Ga0136612, IMG submission 106644) | Polar desert sand microbial communities from Dry Valleys, Antarctica - metaG UQ224A (23.06) | ecosystem: Environmental > Terrestrial > Soil > Desert | place: Antarctica: Dry Valley...
GGCGCAGCACGTGGCGACCCGGCTCGGAGTCGGCGGTGAGGATCTCCACCTTGTCGCCGTCGCTCAGCACCCGGTCCAGGTCGACCTGTTGGCCGTCGACCACGCCAGCCACGGCAGCTGCCGCCAAACGCTTTCCGATGGAGCGGGCCAGTTCGGCCACTGTGGACCCGGTCTCGACCTCGCGGAGGGAACCGTCCGGGAGCGAGACTTTGATCTGAGCCATTCGGTGGAGGATACGGGGAGGCAAGAGCCGAGGGGGACGGATTAGGCGGCGTTGCCTCAGGCTGGGTTGCCTCAGGCTGCTCAGGCCAGGCCCAGCAGCTCTAGGGCGGAGCTCACTCCCTTTCCCGCCGTGGCGGCGGCATCGAGGGCATCAAGGGCACCGGGGGTGTCGAGGTCAGCATCGAGCGCGGCCCGCACCTCGTCGAGTGCGCCGTCGCCGGAGCCAGAGGAGCGCCACCGGGCCAAGCGGTCCGTCGCCGATGGAAGGTGCGCTGAGGTCCACTCCCAATCGGTGCGGTAGTGCTGGCCGAGGAGGGCAGCGCGAACGATCATGGGGTCCCACTCCAGGAGCAGCTGGCTGACGAACACCAGGTTCCCCTTGGATTTCGACATCTTCTCCCCGTCGAGACCGACCATCGCGGTGTGCATCCAATGCCGCGCCAGGGGCTGGCCCGTCACCGCCTGCGACTGGGCGGCCTCGCATTCGTGGTGGGGAAATATGAGATCTCGACCCCCGCCGTGGAGATCGAGCGTGCTACCCAGTTCCCGGGTGGCGATGGCGGCGCATTCGATGTGCCAACCGGGTCGTCCCGGCCCCCAGCGCGACTCCCAGGAGGGCTCGCCGGTGGCCGACGGTTGCCAAAGAACCGGGTCAAGCGGGTCACGCTTCGCCGGATCGGCAGTGTTGCCACCGTTCTCCGCAGCCAGCTCGAGCATCCGTGCTCGATCGAGTCCGCTCAGGTGGCCGAACGACGGGGCCTTCGAGATGTCGAAGTACACCGCTCCGGCCGATTGGTACGCCGAGCCTGTCTCTAGGAGAGCATCGATGGCCGAGAGGATGTCGGGAATCGCCCCCGTGGCCCGCGGCTCGCTCTCTGCCGCCAGAAGGTTCAGGGCGTCCATGTTCTCGTCGAAACGGGCCATCTCTGCAGCCGCCAGGTCGAGGTAGAAGACACCCAGCTCCCGTGACTTGCGCAGAATGTCGTCGTCCACGTCAGTGACGTTGCGAACCAGCCGGCACTTACGACCCGTGTCGATCAACCGCCTTTGAAGGACGTCATAGGCGAGATAGGTGGCGGCGTGGCCGATGTGCTCCGCGTCGTAGGGGGTGATCCCGCAGGTATAGATAGTCACCGTCTCGCCGGGTTCGAACTCCACCGGCCTCCCCCGGGCCGTGTCGAAGAGCTGCACCTCAGGTGGTGGTGTCGATACCGGTGAGTCGCAACGAGGCGTGCGTCTTGTACCTCACATTCACCTCACGGAGGATGGCGACGAAGCTCTCCATCGAAGCCGCGTTTGAGAGCGGACCGGCGTCGATGCCCCGCAGCCCGGGAATTCGAGCCACCAGTTCCATCGTGGTGGCCGTGCTCTCGTCGTGGTCGGAACAGACCAGTACGTCGGCCTCGAGAGGCTCGAGGAGATTGCCGAGTTCCCGGGCGGGCAGGTGTTGGAAAGCAGCCGCCACCATTGACCCCGGAAGCTTGGAGGCAACGGCTGCGGCTACCGACCCGCGGGGGGAGATCAGCGGCTCCCACTCGTCACCTACCTTGGCCAAGGCGTTCGCCATGGAAATGACGACCTTTCCGACGAGGCTCTCGGCCACCTTCGATGCGGTCGTGGCGGCCGAGTCCCAGGGAGTGGCCACCACCACGACGTCAGCCGTAGCCGCCTCCTCGTTCGACCCGCCGCTCAGGCCACTGAGATCGTGGTCTGGCCATTTCGAAATGACGGCTTGGCATCGCCCGGCGGCGCGCTCCGCATCACGAGACCCGATGGTCACCGGGAGGCCCGATACCACCAACCTCGCCGCTAGGGCACTGCCAGCTGGACCCGTTCCCCCGAGGATGCCGACTCTCATTTGGGGCAATCTAGGCAGGTCGGCGCGTAACGTCCTCGTTGTGCGTCGGATCTGGCTACTCGGGATCTGCGTTGTGGCGCTCTCCGCTTGCGGTACTTCACCCCAGGTCGCGGACAGGGAGCAACCCCCAGACGTGTCGATCGCGCCACCGCGCCCCGTGGGATTCGCGGCGTCGCTTCCCGTCGAGCTCAGCGAAGTGGGCGGGGTTGCGTGGCTCGGACGCATCGCCGTCGCAGGGGGTCTGGACGCTAAGGGGGAAGCGTCCGATCAACTGGACCTCTACGACCCAGCCGCAGACAGCTGGACTACAGGCCCCTCCCTGCCGACTGCGCTGCATCACGCCGCGGTGACCGTCGGGCCCAAGGATCGGATCTGGTTGGTTGGCGGCTACACGGTGGCCGAGGACGGCTCATGGCTACCCAGCGCATCGACCTGGAGCCTGGGCAAAGGCGAGGCTCGGTGGAGGAAGGAACCCTCGCTGAGCTCGCCGCGGGGCGCTCTGGGAGCGGCCGCGGTCGACGGAACCATCGTTGTCGCCGGAGGCACCACCGACCGAGGAGGCAACCCCGACAACGTCTCTCGTCTGGTGGAGTTCCTTTCGCCAGGCCAGAAGGAATGGGCGCGAGCTCCCGACCTGTTCGAGCAACGCGAGCACCTGGCGATGGTGGCCGCCGACGGCCGCATCCTGGCCATCGGCGGCCGGACAGGATCGCTCGACAGCACGCTGCGCTCGGTCGAGTCGTGGGGCCCGGGCGAGGGCACCTGGCGACGAGAGATTCCACTCAAGAAGGCCCGAGCCGGATTCGGAGTGGCGGATGTTGCGGGGGTTCCGTGCATCGCCGGGGGCGAGCAGACCGACCGCACGATCTCCCTGGTGGAGTGTCTAAGGGATGACGGATGGAGCGTGGTGGCGCAGCTTCAGGAGGCCCGCCACGGCTTGGCGGTGGTGGGGTTGGCAGCGCGCCGCCATGTCGTGGCAGGTGGACGGAAGCCGGGCCTGACCGTCAGCGGAGTACACGAGGTACTCGACGTCGGCACCTGAGCCAAGTTTGTGCACACGTTCGCAGCACGCTTCGAGGGGTGCTCGCTTCTGCCCGCTGCGCCGCCGACCTCGGACCTCGCCCGTCGCCTTAGCTCGAGTCGGCGAACTTCGGTAGTCGACGCGGTGGCATGAGGTAGCGGGCATAGCCGTTGCCCACGAAGCCCCATCCATTGGTCTTGAGCCGGTGGTGCTGCCTGCACAACCGGCACAAGTTGTCGATCGAGGTTCGCCCTCCCTTGGAGTGCTCCACGATGTGGTCGATCTCGAGGTTGTCGCGCTCGTAGCAGCCAGCCACCACGCAAACCGGGTCTCTGACCAGCAGCGCCCGGCGCAGCCTTGCGGGGATGTGGCGCGAGAGGGTGGAGATCGAAGCGAGCTCTTCGTCATAGGGGTCGACCTCGAAGGCGTCGCCTTCGGCCAGACGCTGGGCCACGTGGACCGGCACCGGGCCCGCTCCGTCGATCTCGCAGAGCTCACCGGCTTCGGTGTGGCCCCGCTCCCAGGCGCCGGCGTCGGCCCGCAGGTTCACCACGAAGCGCGCCCGCGGATTTCCGGGGACTCTCTGCGCGGGCTCCTGGCGGCATAGCTCGATAAGGGCATCGGCTGCCAGAGTGTCGCGAGACACCCCTTGGCCCGAGCGGCGGGCTCTCACCCCCAGCTCGTCCATGACCGGGCGCAGCGCCCCCAGGATCTCGGCGCCCGCCTCGGGAGTGAAGCTGCCTTCCAGGCGGAAGGCTCCCGAGGCGTCGTTGTAGTGGCGCAGGTTGCGGGTGTCGTGGATCCGGCGGTGGCGCTCGGTGTGGTCGGTGCACGAAGCCGCGATCACCCGGCGGCACTCGGTGCGAAGCGGCCCAAGCGCCTCGGACTCGGCCATGGCCAGCAACCGCGCCTCGGCCGAAGGATCGGCCAAGGCGGCTTCGGTGATGTGGGTGGCCTGCATGAGAGACAGGCCCCCATGGGTGAAGCGCTCGTCGGTGTCGGGAAGCCCTGCTAGGCGAGGGGGAACCTCCACACAGGCGCGGGCTTCGGCCATCGAAGACCCCGTGGTGCGAGCCACCCAGTGCGCCGGGGTGTGATCGCCTCCGCGCCGCCAGAAGTTGGTGGCGCCCACCCGCGCCGCACAGCGTGCCTTGGCCGCGGCTGCCGCCTTCTCGATCCCCGCGAAGAGCACCACCGCCATGGCCGCGGCTTCGCCGTCGAGGGCACCGGGCTCCAAGCCCGCCACGGTCTCGTCGAGGATCTCGGCGGCATCGTCGATCGCGATACTTCAGTTCAGGCCAGGGCTTTGAGCCTCGCCGACAGCGCTTCGGCTCCTAGTTCCCCAAAAACGAGCTCCGAGGTACCGGTCTCGCCGTCCACGAAGAGCCACGTGGGCTGGCCCCTGACGCCGAACCGCGACCAGACGTCGCCCGAGGGATCGGCGATGTGCCGCACATCTCCGAGGTCGTGTCGGTCCACGAAAGCCTTCATGGCACCGACCTGGTCGCGTCCGCCGACGCCGACTATCGCGGTCTTGTTGCTGTCGAGTTGTCGCGCCACCTGCGCGACGTCGGGAGCTTCCCGGTTACAACTGCTTCACCAGGGGGCCCAGAACCACAGGGCCAGATCCTTCCCGGCATAGATGGAGAGATCGATGTCGTCACCCTCTACTGCGGGGGCCGTGAAGTCGAGATCGAGCCCCTCGGCGGTTGCTGGGCTGTCCGGTTGGCTCGGGCCGTTCGTCTGGGCCGGACCGGAGGTGGGCGCGGCGTCCCCGGGGGCCGACGAACCCGTTTCGTTGGCGCCGCCGCATCCCATGAGTAGGACGAGGGGGATCGCCGCCAACTGTCGAAACCGGATCACTCCAAGAAGCTAAGTGGGGCGGAGGCTAAATGGAGCGCGGCACTGCGGGTACCTCGGCGCTCAGCAGTACTGGCGCAGCGTGGGGTACGGGTTGGTGGGCCCTCCCCCGCCGGGGTGAATCTCAAAGTGGAGGTGGGGCGGGCCGCCTGAAGCGTTTCCGCTGTTGCCCACCGTGCCGACCACCGTGCCGGCGGCCACCCGTCCGGATGCGGCGTAGCTGGCCAAGTGGGTGCCGAAGTAGGTGTTGCCGTCGTCGCCCTTCAGGTAATAGGAGAGGCCGCCAAGCCGGGAGTTGTGATGACGCACCGTTCCGGCCACGTTGGCCACCACCGGCGTTCCTCGCGCCGCAAGCATGTCGGTGCCTTGGTGCCGCCTCCCGCCGGATCGCGGCTGGCCCCAGTCGTTGGTGAAGGAGACGGCTCCCTGTACGGGGCAGCGCCACGCCCCGCTGCCGATCACCCGGGCGGCTCCCGGCGCCGCGGCCGATGTCCCCGCGGCGCCCGGTCTCGCCGCCGCCCTTGCCGGTCGGGACGAGGTGGCCCGCTTGGCGGCCGCAGCCTGACGCGCCGCCGCCTGCCGTCGTTCGATCTCCTGGAGCCTCGACAACTCCCGTAGAGCCGCCGTCTGTTCGGTCTTGAGCTTCTGCGCCGCGGTGCGGCGGGCTTCGGCCGACTTCTTGAGGGCCTCACGCTGCACGCCGAGGTCTTCGGTTAGGGCCTGATACCGGTCGACCTCGTCGGTGGCCCCCAAACGGACGAAGCGCACCATGGTTTGGGTCCGGGCTGCTCGCGACATGTCCTCCGCCTGAAGCCAGGCGATCTCTGAGCCGCTCCCCACGTACTGACGTACCGCCAACTCCCGCACCCGGCCAACCAAGCCTCCGAGTTGGGCCTGGGTGGCCTGCGCCTGGGCTTCGAGGCGGGCCGTGTCGCGCTCAGCGGCGGCTAGAGCGCTCTGGGCGGCTGCGTAGCGCCCTGCAGCTGCATCCGCGGCCTTACGGGCGGCGGACACCGAACTGGACTTCTCGGCCGCACCCACGGGGACGGCGGAAGCCAGCGTTAAAGCAACCGCGATGACGGCCACGACGAGAGCAGCCCCCCTACGCAAGGGTTACCAGGGTAGCCGGGGGTTTCCATCAGCGGGGGTAGAGTGCCCCCGCTACTGGCGGTTCAGCGAAGTCCGGAGAATTCCCGGCGCTGTCCCGCAACTGTGATGCCTCCCCGGAGGGATGAGCCAGGTCGCCTGCTCCGCCAGTCGCACGAAGAGCCTCGAGGAAGGGCGAACGTGCGTCAGGGCCCTCCCTGTCGTCGCCGACCAATCTCGACCTACAGGAGGAGACCATGGACACTTTCCGAAACCGCCGCCGCCCGATCGCAATTTTGCTTGGGCTACTCGCTGTCGCCGCGACCGCCTGTGGGGGCCAATCGGCCGCCCCACCGGTGCCGGAGACGCCGGCCGACGGGTCCGACTTTCCGGTAACCGTGGACGGAGCCAACGGATTCGTCGAGATCGCTGATCGGCCCACGAAGATCGTCTCGCTGTCGGCGACGGCGACGGAGATGCTCTTCGCCATCGAAGCCGGCCAGCAGGTCGTGGCCGTGGACGACCGGTCGAACTTCCCCCCTGAGGCGCCGATGACCGACCTCTCCAACTTCACACCGAACATCGAAGCCATCGCCGCCAAGGAACCCGACCTCGTGATCGTCTCGGACGACATCGAGGACGTCGTGGCCGGCCTCGGCAAGCTCGATATCGACACTCTGCAGCTGCCCGCCGCGGAAGCGTTGTCGGACACCTACGACCAGATCGAGACGCTTGGCGCGGCTACGGGGCATGCCGACGAGGCCGACGAACTGGTGTCGACCATGAGGGACCAGATCGAGGAACTGGCCGGCCGGGTGCCCGAGCCGGAGGAGCCGCTCACCTACTACCACGAGCTCGACCAGACCTACTTCTCGGTCACCTCGGCCACCTTCGCCGGCGCGATCTACGACCTTGTAGGCCTGCGCAACATCGCCGACGCTGTCCCCGACCAAGCCGGTGGATACCCTCAGCTCTCTTCGGAGTACATCGTGGAAGCCGACCCCGACTTCATCTTCCTGGCGGACACCAAGTGCTGTGGCCAGAGCCCCGAAACCGTGGCGGCCCGACCGGGCTGGGCGAGCATTACCGCCGTCGAGAAGGGCCAAGTCATTCCGCTCGACGACGACATTGCGTCCCGCTGGGGCCCTCGGATCGTCGATTACATGCGCACGATCGTCGAAGGAGTGAACCGCTCGGGTGGCGGAGCCGACTCAACTCCGTAGCTCGACCCGGCCGGAGGGCGGGGTGCACAGCCACCGCCCTCCGGCCGTCGTCATCGCAGGAACCTTCGCAATCGGCGCGGCCGCGGTCCTCGTGGGGCTCACCGTCGGGCCGGTGGCCATTGATGCCCGCAGCGCCTTGCTCGAGGCCCTGTCCACCATTTCCGGAGGAGCGTTCGATTCCGGTCTCGGCGCCACCCAATCGGCGATCGTGTCGGACATCCGCCTACCCCGGGTCGTGCTCGGGCTGATCGTGGGAGCCACGCTCGCACTGTGTGGTGCGGCTTACCAGGGCGTGTTCCGCAACCCTCTGGCCGACCCGTACCTGCTCGGCGCGGCGGCCGGAGCCGGGCTCGGGGCCACCTTGGCCATCGGATGGGGCCTAGGGGCGGCCACCAGCGCTTGGGGCCCTGGGGTACCGCTTTTCGCCTTCGCCGGTGCGCTGGCCGCCGTCACCGTCACCTATTCGGTGGGAGCTACCGGCGAACGACGACGGACGCCTTACTCACTGCTTCTGGCCGGCGTGGCAGTGGCCTCCCTGGCCACGGCCGCCCAGACATTCGTCCAGCAGCGCTACAGCGACACCATTCAAGAGGTCTACTCCTGGATCCTGGGACGCCTGTCCACTGCGGGCTGGGTCGAGGTGGTGCGCGTCGCGCCTTACGCCTTGCTGGCCGCGGCCGTGATCCTGCTGCACCGCCGCCTGCTCGATGTGATGGCCGTCGGCGACGACGAGGCCGGGTCGCTCGGTCTGGACGTGCGGAGGGCCCGGCTGATTGTGGTGTGTGCCGCCTCGCTGGGAACGGCGGCGGCCGTGTCCGTCTCGGGGCTGATCGGCTTCGTCGGAATCATTGTTCCTCACGCCCTACGGCTTGCCGGAGTGACCAGTTACCGCTGGCTGCTCGGGCTGAGCGCAGTCGGCGGCGCCGGGTTCCTCGTGCTGGCCGACCTGGTCGCTCGGCAAGCCCTCGCTCCCGCGGAGCTACCCATCGGAGTGGTCACCGCCGCCATCGGGGCTCCCGCCTTCGTGCTGCTCCTGCGCAGTCGGCGTTCGACCCCCGGGCTATGACAGCTGGCGAGCCCATGTTGTCCATGGCCCTGCGCTTCTCGGAGGCCACGGTGGAGCTTGGGGGCAACGTCGTAGTCGACGCAGTCAGTTTCGACGTGCCCAAAGGGAGCTGGGTCGCGCTGATCGGGCCCAACGGAGCAGGAAAGACAACCGCCATCCGAGCTGCTCTCGGTCTCACGCCTCTCTCTCACGGAAGTGTGGAGCTCGCCGGACGACCCACCGCCACCCTCTCCAACCGTCAACGAGCCCTGTTGGCGGCTTACGTCCCCCAGGACCCGCTCATCCCTGCGGGTTCAACGGTCACTGATTACGCCCTGTTGGGCCGGAATCCCCACATCGGCTTCTTTGCCGTCGAGTCAGCCCACGACATCTCGGTCGTGCGCGATGTCCTCGAAAGACTCGAGCTCTCCGCCTTGGCCGATCGGCAGGTGGGCACCCTTTCGGGCGGCGAATGGCGACGGGTGGTGTTGGCGCGAGCGCTGGCGCAGCGGGCCTCGGTGGTCCTTCTCGACGAGCCCACCGCAGAACTGGACCTGGGCCACGCCCAAGAGGTTCTCGATTTGGTCGACGAGCTCCGCCACAGTGAGGGACTCACTGTCATCTCTGCGGTCCACGACCTCACTTTGGCCTCGCAGTACGCCGACTCGCTGGTGCTCCTCGACGCGGGACGGGTGGTTGCGCAGGGCGACGCCACCGCGGTCCTCACGCCGGCGCTGATCGAACGTCACTACCGGGCGCGGGTGGTGGTCATCCCCGCGCCAGAGGGCTCCCGCGGGCTGGTGGTATCACCGATCCGGGCTGCTGCCAACTGAGCGGCATCTTGCGTGCCGCTGCCCAACTGAGCGGCATCTTGCGTGCCGCTGGACCGCTGATCAGCCTCGAGGCCTGGCGAATCTTCCGATCCCCCGCACAGGGTCCTCCGGCAGAGCAGCGGTCTTACCGACCCCGGCCATACCGAGCCCCGCACGACTGGCGGTCGAGCCGAGCAGGCGGGGCGGGCGGATAGTACGTCCCCCGAAGAGCCAGGCACCGAGAACGAGTAGCCCTAGGCCCGACACAGCGGCGATGCGCTGATTGCGGTCGTCGGGTACGGAAAGTATCTCTGCCAGCCCGCCCGGCACCTGCGGCGTAGACGGCCCCGCCGCGGAAGGCGCGGCTGCGGGCGCGAGATCGACGGAGGGTTCGGTGGGCGCAGAAAAGACTCCGGAGGATCCGGCGAAGTCGGCGGCATCAAACCCGGGGCTTGCGGCGAAAGTCTCTTCGCCCGACCCCGCCTGCGTCTCGTCACCAGAGGGTGCCGACGAACCTCCGGAGACCACCAGACTCTTGGCCCCCGGCGCGTTGAAAGTTGCGGAGAAGGGGACCGCCCCAGTAGGCACCAGGGCCACGTTGTAGAAGCCCGCTTCCTGGTGGTGGTTGGGGTCGAGGGCGAAGGTCATGGCCTTGCCGTCCTCGGACACCTTGCCCACCACTTCGTTGGCACAGTCGTAGGCCGGCCGTCCTTCCCAGCGCCCCGCGCTGGCGCCGTCCCAGTGGGTCAGCGCAACGCAGGCCGCCACCGAGGCCAAGCCGGCCTGACCATTCGGCGTCAGATCCAGCCTCAGGGTCACCCGACCGTCGCTGACCAGCTTGACGGCAGCAATCGCCACCGGTCCTGCTTCGCCTCCCGATACGTAC
>Ga0136612_10001486_pt1 | contig 10012 bp, 7 predicted proteins | sample AntDryUQ224A2306_2_FD_106644 | JGI IMG/M metagenome (GOLD analysis project Ga0136612, IMG submission 106644) | Polar desert sand microbial communities from Dry Valleys, Antarctica - metaG UQ224A (23.06) | ecosystem: Environmental > Terrestrial > Soil > Desert | place: Antarctica: Dry Valley...
GCCAGGCGCCCACGAACGGCGCGGCGGCTGGCTGAGAAGCTGTGCATACATTTCGTCAGCGACACGCCCCCTGCGGCGCTCGTAGACCGCGTGGCGGCCGCCTACCTCGCCAACAACACCGACATTCGGGCGACGCTCGGCGTGCTGCTCCGCTCGCCAGAGTTTGCTGCGTCTGCGGGGCGGCGGATCAAGACGCCGATGCGCGCGATGGTCTCCTACTTGAGGGTGCTCAACGTCGGCATAATAGACGTGGAGGGTCCGTCGTGGCGGCTCGAAAAGATGGGGCAGCCGTTCTTCGAGTGGGACCTGCCCAACGGCTACCCTCAAGCTGGGTTGGCCTGGGTTTCGACTAGCAACATGCTCGCCCGGTGGAACACGGCGTTCGCGGTTGCGGACGGCTGGGACGATAACCCGGTGAACCTGACGCGCTTCCTGCCCGCCGGTCCGGTGAACGCACAGCAGCTCGTGGATTCGGTCGGGCAGGCGCTGCTCAACCGCCCCGTGCCGGCGGCGGCGCGCACCGCACTCATCGCCTACGTCGGCGGGGGCGGTCTGCCGCTCGAAGACTGGGTGTTGGAAATCAAACTTGTACACGTCGTCGCGTTGATCCTCGGATCGCCGGCGTTCCAGGTGCATTGAACTGAATCAGGCAATAGAAATGATAGGAGTAGAGCTATGACGACGACGACAGCCACGAGGCGGTCTTTCCTAACTAAACCGGCGCAACTTATCTCGGCGAGCGCGGCGACAGCCAACCAGGCCGCCCTCCAGCGCGACGTGCTGGTCTGCATCTTCCAGCGCGGCGGCGCGGACGGGCTCAGCATGGTCGTGCCCCACGGCGACAAGGACTACTACCTGGCCCGGCCATCGCTGGCCGTACCCAAACCGGGCGGGGCGGTGGGCGGTTCGGCGATAGACCTCAACGGCTTTTTCGGGCTGCACCCTGCGCTGGCCGGACTCAAGCCCGTGTGGGATGCGGGACAGCTCGCGGTGGTCCACGCGTGCGGTTCGCCGGACCTCACCCACTCTCACTTCGACGCGATGGATTACATGGAGCGCGGCATCCCCGGCCAGAAGAGCGCCACAAACGGATGGCTCGGACGGCACCTCGCGATGACTCAGACCGCCGACGATTCGGCGCTGCGGGCGGTGAGTTTCGGTGCGCTGCTACAGCCCTCCCTTCGAGGCAGCTCCGCAGTCACGCTGACCAGCATCGAGGACTACCGGTTGCGGACGTGGAACATTGAGCTGCCGAAGGTGCGCAAAGCCCACGGCGAACTGTACAAAGGCTCGAACCTGCTGGCGGGCGCCGGGCGTAGGACGCTCGGCAGCCTCACGCTGATGGAGCAAGTCGTACGCTCTACCGGCAATCCGTACAAGCCCAGCGGCGGCGCGGTATACCCCGATACGGACTACGGCAAAACGCTCAAGCAGATCGCGCAACTCGTCAAGGCGGACGTCGGAGTGCAGGTCGCCTGCGCCGACATCGGAGACTGGGACACGCACGACGACCAGGGTGGCGCGCAGGGACAGCTCGCCGACAACCTGCGAGAGTTCGGCGCCGGGTTGCTCGCGCTCTACACCGACCTCAGCGCGTATCTCGGCAAGGTCGCTATCGTGACGATGAGCGAGTTTGGGCGCCGGGTGGAGGAGAACGGCAGCGGCACCGACCACGGCAACGGCAACGGCAACGCAATGTTCGTTATGGGCGGCAACGTCGTCGGCAAGAAGGTGTACGGCCGCTGGCCCGGCCTCGCCGTCGAGCAGCGCTACGGCCCCGGCGACCTCCAGGTGACCACCGACTTCCGCGACGTGATAGCCGAGATCGTCTCGAAGCGGATGCGCAACACCCAACTCGGGGAGGTGTTCCCCGGCTACACGCCTACGTTCCGAGGTTTGGTGCGCGCCTGACCTCCACCATCGAACCCGGCGCACCTCCACACCACGGCCCTCGGTTACTCCGGGGGCTTTTCCGCGCCCACTGGACGGCGACGCGCTTCCGGCATATAATGCCCACCGTGCGATGCGACGGCGCCCGACGGTGCATCCAGGCCGCAGCGGCGATGCACCACTCAGCCACGTGAAAGAAGGAATGCTGGATGATAAAGATACGAGACCTGAACCATGTGTCGCTCGTTGTGAGCGACTTCGAGGCGTGCAGACGCTTTTACAACGGCGTGCTCGGGATGGACGAGGTGAAGACGCCGTTTCGCCACAGGGTGATCTGGTTGCGAAAGGGCGGCGCCGAGATACACTGTATACACGCCGAGGAGGCCGCGCAGCAGCCGGGCGACGCCGGAGCGAATCCCACGCCGGAGCGGGACGCCGCACGTGCCCGGCACCTCGCGTTCGAGGTTGAGGACATGGACGAGACGATGCGTACGCTCCAGGAGCACGGGGTCGAGATCGTGATCGGCCCGCGCGACCGAGGCGACGGCGTGAGCCAGATGTACTGCTTCGACCCCGACGGCCACCTCGTCGAGCTCTGCACGGCGACGCCGACGTAGGCGGGCCCGTCGCCACGGTTGCGCGTCGGACGTAGATCGTCCTGCCGCAGCCGGTACGCATATTGCGGGATTGAGTTGAAGTGGGAGACAAGGCGGCGCAGACGTCCAGCAGGCGGGGATTGAGGACGTGGTTTGGAGGTCCGCCGTTCGCGGGGGCTGCGCCCCGATTCGGCGCATAGATATAGACACATAATACTATGAGGAGGTAACGATGGCACGACCGGTGACGCTCTTCACGGGGCAGTGGGCCGACCTGCCGCTCGAAACGCTGGCGGCAAAGGCGAAGGACATGGGCTTCGACGGGCTCGAACTTGCGTGCTGGGGAGACCACTTCGAGGTGTCCCGAGCCGTCTCCGAGCCGGAGTACACGCAGTCGCGCTGGGACATCCTCAACAAGCACGGACTGAACTGCTACGCGATCAGCAATCACCTTGTCGGCCAGGCCGTGTGCGACCGCATTGACTCGCGACACCGGGCCACCGTCCCTCCGCACGTGTGGGGCGACGGCGTCTCGGAGGGTGTCAAGCAGCGTGCAGCGCAGGAGATGCAGGACACGGCGCGAGCGGCGGCCAAGTTCGGCGTGACGCAGGTGAACGGCTTCACGGGGTCGAGCGTGTGGCACATGCTCTACTCCTTCCCGCCCAACGATCCAGCCGTGGTCGAGGCCGGTTACGGGGATTTCGCCGACCGCTGGAACCCCATCATTGACGTGTTCGACGAGGAGGGCGTTAAGTTCGGGCTGGAGGTGCATCCCACCGAGATCGCGTACGACTTCGTCACGACCCGCAAGGCGCTCAACGCTATCGGCCGGCGGGAGGGCTTCGGCGTCAACTTCGATCCGAGCCACTTCGCCCACCAGTTTCTCGATTCCCCCGCGTTCATCGAGGAGTTTGCGGACCGCATCTACCACTTCCACGTCAAAGACAGCAAGCGCCGGCTCAACGGCCGACGAAGCATCCTCGGGTCGCATCTCGACTTCGGCGACCCGGAGCGTGGGTGGGACTTTGTGTCGCCCGGCCACGGGGACGTGGACCTGGAGGACTGCGTGCGAGCGCTCAACCGGATCGGGTACGACGGCCCGCTCTCCATAGAGTGGGAGGATTCGGGGATGGACCGCGAGTGGGGCGCGCGCGACGCCGTGCAGTACGTGCGTCGAACGGACTTCGCCCCCTCCGACGTGGCGTTCGACGCGGCGTTCTCGAAGAAGTAGGCACACCGAAGCACATCCAGGGCGTCGAGGAACGGTGTCGGAAACTCCCGCGCCGCACGGTGAAGCGTCCATGCCCTAATGGCGGCGAGAAACGGCGTCGGGCTCTTGCGTCGCGCTGTGCTGTTTCGATGTGAGCAGAGGTGGCGAAGGCGCAGGCGGTCGGCGGGCTGAAGTCGGCGGAGATATGGATGACAGCAGCGAATGAGTGAAGGCGACACGACTACGGACCTCTCCGGCAAAGCAGCGCTCGTCACCGGCGCGAGCAAGGGGATCGGTCGGGAGCTGGCGCTGGGGATCGCGAGGGCGGGCGCGGCGGTCGGCGTGAACTACCACAGCGACGAGGCGGGCGGGCGCGAGGTGGTGGAACTCATCCGCAGCGAAGGTGGCCGGGCAGTGGCGCTCGGTGCGAACGTCGCCTCCGCCGAGCAGTGCCGCTCGATGGTCGCCCGGTGCGTCGAGGAGTTTGGGCGGCTCGATGTAGCATGCTGTCACGCGGGGATCACAAGCTGGGGCGAGTTCTTCCAGTACACCGAGGACGCGTTCGACGCCGTGGTCGGCGTGAACCTCAAGGGGACGTACTTCACGGCGCAGGCCGCCGCCCGCCAGATGGTCGAGCAGGGCGGGGGAGGCCGCATAATCGTCACGTCGTCGGTTACCGGCAACCAGGCCGTGCAATACCTCTCGGCGTACGCGATGACGAAGGGCGGCTTGCAGATGCTCGTCCGCAACCTCGTGCTCGAGCTCTCGCCGCACGGCATCACGATCAACGCCGTCGCGCCGGGTCCGATCACGAACGAACGCAACCTGCAAGACGACCCCGAGTACGACGAGAAGTGGGCGCAGGTGGTGCCGCTCGGCAGGGTGGGCCGTTCGAGCGACGTGCTCGGCGCCGTGCTCTACTTCGCGTCCGACGCGTCGTCGTGGGTGACGGGCTCGACGCTGCTTGTGGACGGCGGCTGGACGACGTACAGCCCAACGCCCGGCTTCGAGTTCGTCGAGCGCGAGGGACGCGTGGGGGAGTAGCCGCCGACTCTTTGGCCCAGTGCTCACCGTGTACTCAAGCGTCTGTACCGGAAGCAGTGGGTGTACGTTCCCTGCTCAATAACGGTATTGAACTTAGACCCTATTACATCCCTATCGTTCGACGACGGAGGCACCGGGCGAGATTCAGGCACCGGACCACTGTGCTGCAAGACCTACCCGAGGAGTGCTCAATGCCCAAACTATTCGACGCCGAGTACACGCACGACGAGCTGCGGCGGATGATCTCGGACCCTGCGCAGCTCGCGGGTGTGCGGCTCTACGAGCTGTCGGACGGTCGGGCGCGCGGCGTGCGGGCGGCGGAGGTCTACACCGGCAGCGGGTTCCGCTTCCAGGTGCTGCTGGACCGAGCGATGGACGTGGGCTTCGCCGAGCACTCGGGTCGGCCGCTCGCCTGGCTGCATCCCGCCCTCGGCGGCCCGGGCCTCTACGACCCTTACGGCTACGGGTGGCTTCGCACGTTCGGTGGCGGCCTCGTGACGACGTGCGGCCTGACGTTCTTCGGTCAGCCTGAGCAGGACGGCGCCGAGCAGCTCGGTCTCCACGGGCGGATATCTCACTCGCCCGCCGAGTGCGTTCGCGTGACGACGGAGCAGCGCGGCGACGAGTACGTGCTGGAGGTCGAGGGCGTAGTCAGGCAGGCCGCGCTCTTCGGTGAGAACCTGTCGCTGACCCGCCGCATCTCCACACGGCTCGGCGCGGACTCTCTCCTCATCGAGGACGTGGTGCGCAACGAGGGCTTTCGTCCGACGCCCCACATGATCCTGTACCATTGCAACCTCGGCTTCCCGGTCGTCGCGCCCGGTGCCGAGCTGCTGGTCGAAGGCGAGTGGGTGCGGCCCCGAGACGCAGCGGCGGAGGCGGGCCTGAGCGAGCACGCCCGGTTCGGGTCGCCGGTCGCCGGATACGCCGAGCAGGTGTTCTTTCACAAGCCGAAGCCGGACGCCGACGGACTCGTCCGCGCGGCGATCGTGAACCGCGCGCTAGGGTTCGGGGCATACGTTGAGTACCGCGAGGCGGAACTGCCATGCCTGGCCCAGTGGAAGATGCAGGGCGAGGGCGAGTACGTGTGCGCGCTCGAGCCCGCCAACCAGTGGGAGACGCCGCGCGCTCGCCTGGGAGAGGAGGGTCGGCTGGCCCACCTCGCCCCCGGCGAGGAGGTTCGCTACTACGTGGAGATCGGCGCGCTGCCGGACACTGCCGCGATACAGCGCTTCGAGTCCCGCTCGCCCCTTCGGACGTAGGGCCGGGGGGCGTTCGAGGCCGGGGCTGTGGGTTCGCTGTGCGACCGCCTGCAAGTCCATAGCACGATTGCGACGAGACACCGGCGCCCTCTACGCTCCTCACCGGCGACTGGCGCGCGTGTACGCAGCGTCGTGCGGACCCAGGGCTACGAAGAGGATAACGTCGTCCTCGATCCTATAGATGGTGCGATACGCTACATTCCTGACCTTGATGTTGCGGGCTCGCACATCGGCCAGGTTCCCCTTCTTCTTTTCACCCGCCTCGTATGGATCCTTGAGGATCGCCGGTACGTGCTCAACTGTGATGCTGTGCAGGAGGTCGTAGTTCTTGCGGAGCTTGTAGAGGTCTTTGGCGCAGGCCGGGGTGAACTCGTAACTGTGACCCATCTTGCTTCGGCTGGCCGTCTACCGCCGAGAGCCTTCTACGGGTCGCTCAGCCTCAGCGACCTGCATCAACTCAGCCAGGAAGGAAGGGCCGTCCACGCGCGGGGTGGTCTCACCGAGCCTTTCCCGTACTAAATCGTCCTCGTTGGGTCCGCCAAGGACTGGTACAATGTGCGAGTCGTGCACCACCTCAAACAGATCCCCGGGCTCGCAATTCAGGACTTCGCAGAGGCGGGCGAGCGTCTCGAAGTGGATCGCGCCCGTCTGGCCTCTCTCAAGCGCGGAGATGGTATCGGGACGCACGCCCGCGCTGGCGGCCAACTGGCGTTGAGTCAACCTGCGCCTGCGCCTTACCTCGGGCAGCCTCAACTTGATGGTGGACATTATACGCTCCTAGCGTGACTTGAACACGTTGCACCGTGACACCCTTGCATTATAGTACACCTGTCAACCCCTCACTCCCCTTAATGGAAGTCGTGCGAGCGGACGGGAGTGAGCGTCCTCCCGGTGGAGGGCGGCGCGACTCCCGTCGGGGTTGGGTCGGCCACGTGGAGGTCGAGCGCCACGGCCCGCTCGGCGAGCACGTTCGTGATTCCCTCGCTGCGCTGTAATCGCCCGGCGATCGCCACCAGCGGCTGTTCGCGCAGCACGGTGCGATACCGCTTGTAGACGGCCGGCGGTACTATCACGTTGATGAGCCCTTGCCGGTCCTCGATCGTGAGGAAGACGAAGCCCTTCGCCGTGTGCGGCCTCTGGCGGCACACCACCAGCCCGCCCACCCGTATGGCGCCGCCGTCCGGCCTTCGCGACAGCTCGTCGCTCGCTACCACCCCGAGCCCCGCGAGCCGACGGCGGTAGTGCTCCACCAGGTGGCGCCCCAGGCTGAAGCCGAGCACCGCGTGGTCGAGGAGAGTTTGCTCGTGGGCGGGGCGGCGAGGCAGCTCGGGCCGTTCCTCGGGCAGGCGGAGCTCCTGCCCGTTTTCAGATCGCGCCTCGCCGTCCAGCCGGTACGCCTCCCAGAGCAGTTCCTGTCGCGACGTGCCGAGTGTGAGCAAATCAAAGGCGCCGCACAGTACCAGCGACTCCAGCGGTTTGCCCCGAACGCCCGTCCTGTGGCAGAAATCGGCGAGTGATCGAAAAGGTCCGCCCGCTTTCTCTTTCTCTTTCTCACTCCGCTCGGATACAATCGCCTCCGCAGCGGGCTCGCCCACGCCCTTCACGCGGGCGAGCCCCAGGCGCACGACGGGAGGATCCCCTTCGAGCGTGCAGCGCGCGCCGCTCAGGTTAATGTCCACCGGCAGGAACTCGACGCCCCGACGGCGCGCGTCCCACACCAACACCTCCACCGGGTAGAAGCCCATCGGCTGGTTGTTGAGCAGCCCTGCGGCGAACGCGGCTGCGTGATACCGCTTCAGGTACATCGTCTCGTAGGCCAGCCGGGCGAGCGCACCCGCGTGGGACCGGCAGAAGCCGAAGTCGGCGAAGCTCGCGATCTGCTGGAAAGCCTCGGTAGCTGCGGCGTGGGGCACTCCCGTAGCGCGAGCACGCTGCACGAACCACGGTCGAAGCCGCTCCATAGCCTCCCGCGAGCGGTGGCCGCCCATCACCCGTCGGAAGCGGTCGGCCTCTCCCGCAGAGCAGCCGGTGAGCGCGGACACTCCCAGCAACACCTGCTCCTGGTACAGGAATATCCCGTACGTCGCGCTCAGGATCGGCTCGAGCCTGGGGTGAGGGTAGCGCACGGGCTCCTTGCCCGCACGACGGCGGTAGTAGGGATGCACCATCCCGCCGACTATCGGCCCTGGACGGATGATGGCGACCTGGGCCATCAGGTCGCTGAAGGTCTCGGGGCGGGTGCGCACCAGGCTCTGCATCTGCGCGCGGCTCTCCACCTGCGAGGCGCCCACCGTGTCGGCCCTGCCGAGCGCGGCGTAGATCGAGGGGTCGTCGAGGGGTATCGCTAGCAGGTCGAGCGGCACGCCCCGAGCCCGCTCAAGCTGCTCGCACTCCTCCACAACCGACATCGCGCGCAGGCAGAGCAGGTCGAGCTTGGCGAGCCCGAGGTCCTCGACGTCCTCCTTGTCCCCGCCGACGACTATGACGCCCGCCTTGCGCGCCGGCTCCACGCCGAAGAGTTCCGCCACAGGCCGGCCCACGAGCAGCATCCCCCCGACGTGGACGCTCAGGTGGCGGGGCGCGTCGTCTATCTGGGCGCAGAGTCGCGCGAGTATCGGCCAGGGCTGATCTTCGCCGGTGTGAGAAACGCGTCGGGCGAAGAGTTCGATGCCGTCCGCTATTTCCTTTGCGCCCGTGTGGTAGTCGAGCGACTTGGCGAGCTTGTCCAGCAGCGGCGCGGGCATGCCCAGCACCTTTCCCACGTCGCGCACCGCCGAGCGCGACCGAAAGCGCACGTAGTTGCACACCATCGCAGCCCCATTGACGTGATCCTTTTCATTATACGTCTCGTGGCAGTACGCGATCGCGCGCTCTCGCCCCTCCTCCGAGAAGTCTATGTCTATGTCGGCGGGCGAGTCTCGCTCGGCGTTGATGAACCGCTCGAAGAGCATGTCATGTTCGAGCGGGTCCACGGCGCTCACCCCCAGACAGTAGACGACGAGCGAGCCCGAAGCGGAGCCCCGGCAGCGGCCGCGGAAGCGCAAGGCTACATCGGCGGCGATCAGAAAGAAGGGCGCCAGGCCGCGCCCGGCGATGACCGCGAGCTCGTGGTCGAGCTGGCGCCGTACCCGCTCGGACGCTTCGCCGTAGCGGCGGACCGACCCTTCGTTGCAGCGCCGACGCAACTCTTCGTCGGGCGTCCGGCCCTCGGGAAACACCAACTTTGGGAAGCGCACGTCTTGGGCGCCGAGCTCTACGTTGCAGCGTTCGGCGATGGTTCGGGTGTTCTCGACCGCCTCGGGGTAGCGGTGGAACAAGCGGGCGAACTCCTCCGGCGGCTTGAGGTAGTACTGCCCGTTCGGCAGCCGCTCGGGCGAGGGAGCGGAGAGTGTGGTCTTTGTGCGGATGCACGTAACCACGTCCTGCAGCGGGCGGTCCTGAGGGCGGGGGTAGTACACGTCGGACGTGGCGACCAGGGGTATGCCGAGCTTTCGGCCCAGCGCGGCGAGCTCGGCGAGGAGCCGCTCGTCGTCCGGCAGGGAGTGGTGCTGTAGTTCCAGGTAGAATCGGTCGCCCGTGAAAAGGTCGCGATAACTAGCCGCCGTCCGCTCCGCCTCGTCGAGCCGACCGGCCCGCAGCAGCCGGGGTATCTCACCGCTCGCCGAGGGCCCCGAGAGGCAGATGAGCCCGGCGGACCACTCGGCCCGCGAAATCGCGCCGACCGGCAGGAGCGCGTCGCCCTTCTCGCAGGCCATGCGCGCACGCGAGATCAGCCGACAGAGGTTGGAGTACCCCTCGCGGTCCATAGCCAGCAGCGTCACGTGGCTAGGGCCGAGCCCCGAATCGGGGTAAGTCGCGAGCGTGACCTCGGCGCCGAAGATGGGTTTGAGCCCGTGAGCGGCGCAGGCCCGTTGAAACCGGGGGGCGCCGTAGAGGGCGTCGCGGTCGGTGATCGCAAATGCGGTGTAGCCCTGCTCGGCTGCGCGCGCCGCCGCCGCATCCGGACTGCC
>Ga0136612_10001487_pt1 | contig 10005 bp, 12 predicted proteins | sample AntDryUQ224A2306_2_FD_106644 | JGI IMG/M metagenome (GOLD analysis project Ga0136612, IMG submission 106644) | Polar desert sand microbial communities from Dry Valleys, Antarctica - metaG UQ224A (23.06) | ecosystem: Environmental > Terrestrial > Soil > Desert | place: Antarctica: Dry Valley...
CCGTCTTCAAGTTCTTCTTTTTGAAAGTTTAATTTCATTAATTGGTCTTCATCTAAAGGCAATGGTTTCAATTCTTCAGCTTTGAACCAGAATTCCTGCACACCATTATCTACACAAATTTCTTTTTCATCCCGATTTAAATTAGTTACCTCACCTGCCCATGTTGTACCATCCTGTTGAGCTAAAACATAGTCTCCTTTTTTAATGTCCTGAAACTTTATCATATTCAATTTATTTTATTGCTCAAGATAAAAAAATAAATATCAAAAAATCAAATGCTTTTTAATTTGCACATTTACTCACTCCAGCTCATTACATAATTCTCATCTTCAATTTCTAATGCTTCTTTAGTAAGTTGTAATGGATGAAAAGTATCTACCATAACTGCCAGCTCTTTGGTTTCTTTTGCCCCTATGCTTTTATCTACAGCGCCGGGATGTGGCCCATGGGGTATGCCACCAGGGTGTAACGTTATCATTCCTCTTGTAACATTTTTACGGCTCATAAAATCTCCATCTACATAGTAAATCAATTCATCACTATCAATATTACTGTGATTATATGGGGCAGGAATTGCCAACGGATGGTAATCAAATAACCGTGGAACGAAAGAACATACTACAAAATTATGTGCTTCAAAAGTCTGGTGTATTGGTGGCGGCTGATGTACCCGCCCGGTTATTGGTTCAAAATCATGTATAGAAAAAATGTACGGATAACAACATCCATCCCACCCAACAACATCAAAAGGATGATGGAGGTAATGTATTCCGTACATCATCCCTTTCTTTTTAGTCATTATAAGAAAGTCGCCTTTTTCATTAATCGTTTGTAAATTTTCCGGAGGACGTATGTCTCTCTCACAATAAGGAGAATGCTCTAATAATTGGCCATACTTGCTTACATATTTTTTTGGAAAACGAATGGGGCTGAGGGATTCTACAATAAATAACCGGTTATCGCCGGTAGTAAATTCCATTTGATAAATGGTGCCCCTTGGAACCATCAAATAATCTCCATAACCAAATTGTAATTGGCCATATTGTGTTTTTAAAACACCGCTTCCTTCATGTACAAATATCATTTCATCGGCATCAGCATTTTTATAAAAATAATCCTTCATACTTTCCTGCGGAGCTGCCAATACAATATGGCAATCGTTATTAACCAAAACAGGTTTACGGCTTTTTAAATAATCTTTTTGAGGCTTTATTTTAAGTCCCTGGAAACTTCTGTGCTTAAGCATTTTTTCTTCTGCAACGGTTGGTGTAACATCAAATGGCTTTTCAGTTTTTGTGATCTGTGTAGGTGGATGATTATGATATAACAACGAATAATCTGAAGAAAATCCTTCGGTTGAAAATAATTGTTCTGAATATAAAGTACCATCGGGTTTTCTGAATTGTGTATGGCGTTTATGCGGTATGGAGCCTGCTTTATAATACTGTGGCATAATAATATGTTTGATGTACGGTGTAAGAAGTACGACCTGCCTACCGGCAGGCAGGTGTATAAGAAATCCTGTGTAAATTTAATTCTTATTAAGAATTGCATGCAAATTTATTAATCTTACATCTTACTTCAATGACCAAAATAGGCCTCATATCTGATACGCACCATTACCTTGACGAACAAATATTTGAACATTTTAGAAGTTGTGATGAGATATGGCATGCAGGCGATTTCGGAACTGGTGAAATCGCCGATAAATTGAAAAGCTTTAAACCTTTTAAAGGTGTGTATGGAAATATAGATGGATTTGATATAAGAAGTGCTTATCCTGAAAAATTAAGATGGAAATGTGAAGACATAGAGGTGATGATGATACATATCGGCGGATATCCACCTAAATATAACCCTGTTGTAAAAAAAGAATTGATAGCGAACCCGGTGCAACTTTTTATCAGTGGCCACTCACACATTTTAAAGGTGATGTATGATGCTCAACTAAAATGCCTGCACATGAATCCCGGTGCCGCAGGTAAACAAGGATGTCATAAAGTAAGAACGACTATTCGTTTTGCAATTGATGCAAAAGAAATTAAGGATTGTGAAGTAATTGAATTGGGTAAATAAAATCTTTTTGTAAAAAATTAGCCGCTTACATTTGCTACATGGTTAAAAGAATGTGTTATATCTTCTTTTGCATTATAATAACTATATCTTCCTGCAATGATAATGATGAGCCGGCTTCCCCTGTATTACCCAATGAAAAACAGCAGTCTGAACAATTAAAACAGGAAATTGAAAAGTATCCGGACTCACTTTTACTTATAGAAAAATTGATTCAATATTATAGAAACACTGGATCATATGATTCAGCGCTTGCAATCCTGAACAATACTATTAAAAGAGCCCCAAATGTTGCGGAGCTTTGGGATATAAAAGCACTACTTCATTTTGAAAATGAGGATACTGTAAATGCAATTAAATCTTTTGAAAATGCAATAAACATATTCCCCTTGCCTGAATACATAATTTCTTTAGGAACACTTTATGCGCAGACAAAAAATGCTAAGGCACTGATTATGGCAGATGCATTAGCACATGCAGATAAAGCAAAAGCAACAAAGGAGGCTATCTTTATAAAAGGATTGTACTATAATTATATTAATGATAAAAAAACAGCAATATCTTTATTTGACAGTTGCCTTCGTCTTGATTATACCTACATGTTTGCTTACCGGGAAAAAGCAATTGCATTGTATGACCTGGGAAAATATCAAGAAGCTATAAAGGTGCTTGAAAGAGCCGTTACAATTCAGAATAATTTTGATGAAGCATATTACTGGTTGGGTAATTGCTACAAAAAATTAAATAAAAAAGAAGAAGCGATGCAGAGTTATTACATGGCATTAATGTATGATAAAAACTTTATAGAAGCCAGAGACTCATTAAAAACACTTGAAGGAAGATAATCTGCAGATGTGAAATATGCAGATATACAAATGAACCACAAATCACAAACTCAAAACATGCCCTTAATTGCCCCATCCTTATTATCTGCAAATTTTTTACATCTTGCGGATGAATGCCAAATGCTAAATGAAAGTGAAGCAGATTGGTTTCATCTTGATGTAATGGATGGACGTTTTGTTCCCAACATAAGTTTTGGAATGAACATCATAAAACAACTAAGACCTACAACAGAAAAGGTTTTTGATGTGCATTTAATGATATTGGAGCCTGGAAAATATGTTCAGGACTTTAAAGATGCCGGCGCTGATATTATCACTGTTCATTATGAAGCTTGTATTCATCTGCACCGTAATATCCAACAGATTAAGTCTTTGGGAATGCAGGCTGGAGTTGCGATAAATCCACATACAAGGGTTGAACTGTTACGTGATATACTGCCTGAAATAGATGTAGTATGTTTAATGAGTGTTAATCCCGGATTTGGAGGACAAAGTTTTATTCCACAAACACTGGAAAAGATAAGGGTTTTGCGGAGGATGATAAATGACCTTAAGATAGGTACGAAGATCGAAGTAGATGGGGGAGTGACCCTGGATAATGCAAAAGAAATTATTGACGCAGGCTCTGATATTTTAGTTGCAGGAAATGCAGTGTTTAAATCCGCTGATCCAAAACAAACAATTCATCAGCTTAAATTTTTATAAGATTTCAAAGCATGTCAAAGGATTTGTTTTCTAACCAGGCAAGTACTTATGCGAGATACCGGCCTGTTTATCCAAAAGAATTATACAATTACATACTTAAGTTTGTTACAGAAAAAAATATGGCATGGGATTGCGCAACCGGTAACGGACAAGCAGCACTTGCCTTAGCACCTTATTTTAAAAAAAGTAATTGCAACTGACATCAGTGAAAAACAATTATCGCTTGCTAAACCGCATGCAAATATTCAATATCATATTGCTCCAGCGGAGCAAACAAACTTTCCAAACAACTCTTTCGATCTTATAACAGTTGCACAGGCATATCATTGGTTAAAGTTTGATGCATTTGAGAAAGAAGTAAGAAGAGTGGCAAAAAAAAACGCTGTTATTGCCGTATGGGGTTACAATTTGCTTACAGCTAATGATGCAACTATTGATGCGCTGATAAAAAAATTTTATTTTGAAATAGTTGGATCTTATTGGGATGCGGAACGTAAATATGTTGATGATAATTACCAAAGTGTTCCTTTTAATTTTAATCCCTTGCCAATTGAAAATTTTTTTATTAATGCTTATTGGAACAAAGACGATCTCATCGGTTATTTAAATTCATGGAGCAGTGTGCAGCATTTTATCAATTCTAAGCAATATAACCCTGTAGATGATATTAACAACGATCTTGTTCTTCTCTGGAAAGATGTAAAGACTGTTTCCTTTCCATTGTTTCTTAAGCTTGGAAGAGTAAATAAGTAATCAGCAATACCATTTAACTTTTTTATATTTGATTCTTTCTTTTGTACTATGTTAATCCATAAATTGATTTATTTTTTAAAATTTAAATTAATCGTTATGCCAAAATTTGTAATTGAAAGAGAAATTCCAGGCGCAGGCAAACTAACTACTGAACAATTAAAAGGTATTTCACAAACTTCCTGCGGGGTGTTAAGTAACATGGGACCTCAGATACAATGGGTGCATAGTTATGTAACAGATGATAAAATCTATTGTGTGTATAATGCACCTAATGAGGAAATGGTTCGTGAGCATGCAAAACAGGGTGGCTTCCCGGCAAATTGTGTTAGTAAAGTATCTGCAGTTATAGATCCTGTAACAGCGGAGTAGCCGGTCCCCTAAAAACCTTTTTATTTTCTCGTTTAATGAGATTTTAGTAGTACACATAATAGATCTCAGTAAATGAAGGCAAATTATAATGAGGGCTGGTATATAACAAGGCTTATGGATAGCAAAGTAGTAAAAGTGTAATTGATTAAATGATAAATGGAAATTGCTTTTGACTACCCATAAAAAGGTTTATTAATGAATGCTTATCATGATTCTGTCGTAAAAAAAATAACTTATCTGAAAAGGTTTGCTTATTTTTTTTTCCCTGCTTTCTTTCTTAGCTTAATTTTGCTTTACCTGATTAATCCTTCCGTTTATATAGATTTTACTTATGAAGATAATGGTGTAGAATGGCTGACTTTTATTTTACTTGTAGCAAGTGGCATTCTCTCTATTATTATTGCTAATGGCATAAGAAAAAAGTATCGCTACTTTCATTGGTTCTTTATTTTATTTTCTGTGTTCACTATCCTGGCGGCCTGGAAGAAATAAGCTGGGGTCAAAGAGTCTTTGGGGTTGAATCACCTGAATTTTTTAAAAAACATAGTGACCAGAAAGAAATAAATCTTCATAATACTTTCCAGGAAAAAACACGTATTAAAACAAAGCACATTGCGCTGCTCGTTCTGTTTATATATGGAGTAATTCTGCCATTATATATAAAGAATAAACGATACAGATTTAATAAAATGTTTATTGTTCCTCCACCTTTTTTAATTCCGGCTTTTTTAATAGCAACTTTGTTTATGTTAGATTTTCCTACAGAGCAGGAAGAAGAATATGGCGAACTGCTTTATAGTGTTGCTTTTTTTGTTTTTATTCTTTATAATCATCAATTATATAAGCTGGAAGAGTTTTGCAATATTAAACCGCAAAGCGATGTTAATAAAAGTAGTAATTAACTGCCGATTATGCAAGTAGAGCTATTCTGTTTAAGCTGGCTAATTATATTTGTATGTATATAATTTATCCTACAATTTTTGCTATGAATTTATCCATTAGCTCCATCACCTTTACACCTTCTTCAGCACTACACGGGTTTGGTGCTTTGTCTAAAAAATAATCAATTACTTCTTCAATCATAGGCTGTTGCACGTGTTGTAATGCATCAAATAAAAAGTTTTCTTTCTTTCCTTCAACCGTCATTGTAATTTTTGGCTCTCCAAAAACAGAGAACTTTATTTTTCCTTTACTCCCAATAATTTCACAACTGTCTTTCTCTTCATATCCATCTACATTAAAACACCATAAGCCATTAAACAATACTCCATTTTTAAACATAATATTACCGGCAACAATATCATCTGCATTGTATAAATGTTGTTGGTTTAGTGCCATACCGGCTACTGTATCAACTTCACCAAAAAAATAGTACATCAGGTCTAACTGATGCGGTGCAAGATCATGAAATAATCCACCCCCGGCGATTGCTGTATTAACCCGCCATGAATTCTTAGGGATTTGCAGTTCTTCTTTTGTAAGAGATTTTTTATAGAACTCAAGTCTTGCAAAACGAACGTCGCCAATGATGTTCTCAGTTAAAAGCTGTTTTATCTTTTTAAATAAAGGCTGCTCACGGCGATAATGAGCTATAACAAGTTTTATATCATTTTCATTCGCAGTATCCATCATTCTTCGGGCAGATACAGCGTTTACTGACATAGGCTTTTCTACATATACGGGTTTACCTGCACTTAATGCGGCAATAGTATATTCTTCATGGGAGGAGGGTGGGGTGGCAACATAAATTGCATTTACATCAGGGTCATTTATTAATGTATTTGCATCAGTATACCATTTAGGAACGCTATGCCTTTGGGCATAATCTTTTGCTTTTGCCGCATCCCTTCCCATAACGGCAATAAGAGAAGAATTTTTTACTTTATTAAAAGCCGGTCCACTTTTAATTTCAGTAACATCCCCACAACCGATAATGCCCCAGGTTATCATGCCTGATTAATTATTTGGATATCTGCGGGAAGACAAGCCTGTAAGTGCAATAAGAGCACCAAGGCCAATATGCAAATAGTTATCGGCACCATTAACATGAAGAAACCCAGCAATTTACCCATTCCATCTGTTCCAAACTGGATAATGCCCAGCACACCAAGAGCCAGGTAAACGATACCAAACAAAATAAGAAAGCCTCTTGCAGAACCTGGCGCTGCCAAAGCAACCAGCAGAAATAATATTCCGCTAATAATATGCACCCAATTATGCACAGTATCTGCATGAAACATAGCAGTTTTAGATGCTCCAATAATAGGATTGTCGATAAACCCTAATGCACCTACAGCTATAAAAACGAAGGCCCAGATTAAAGCTCCTGTTTTGGCTGTCATAATAAAAAGTTTAAGAGTTTAAAAGATACAAATTATGGAAAATATTTAAATGATGTTGATAGCTTTTTATTTACTGCTTTTAAAATTAATTACTCTATAATTGTCCTGAATTTTGAGATGAAAAAAATATTTACCAATCTAACTTTCTGGGTACTTACTGCGATATCAGCCGGGATAATACTTGGAATCGCTATGCCGGACATTGCAATAAAAATGCAACCGCTTGGAAAATATTTTATAGAGGTTGTAAAGCTTTTTATTTCTCCCATTATTTTTTTAACAATTACATTGGGTATAAGCGGGATGAGCAGCTTAAAAAAAGTAGGTAAGGTTGGCGGTAAAGCAATTATCTATTTTGAGGTTGTTACAACTCTTGCATTAATAATCGGGATGATAGTTGTAAATATTATTAAACCAGGCAATGGGGTTTCACTTTCAGCTGTTCAGGGCGGCGATATTTCTCAATATACTTCACAGGCGCAGGCCTTTAGCTGGTGGCAATTTTTTAAGGATAATCTTACTATCCAGGTATTAATAGCTGCTATTTTGTTTGGGATATTTTTAAGTAAATACAAAGGCAGGCAAAAAATAATTCAACCCCTTACACTTATTTCAAAATATATTTTTAAAGCATTGCATATTGTAATGCTGTTAGCACCCATTGGCGCATTTGGAGGAATGGCATATACCATAGGTAAATATGGGTTGCATACTTTACTTCCGTTGGGTAAGCTTATGTTAACTGTTTATATAACAATGGCAGTATTTATTTTTGTTATACTTCATTTTATTTTAAAATATTATAAAGTAAGCCTGTGGAATTTTCTAAAATATATTAAAGCTGAGTTGCTGATAGTTTTAGGCACCTCTTCTTCAGAATCTGCCTTACCATCATTAATGGAAAAGCTGGAACGTATGGGTTGCTCCAAGCCGGTTGTAGGTTTGGTAGTACCCGCAGGTTATTCTTTTAATCTTGACGGTACTACCATTTACCTTTCAATGGCTACCGTTTTTTTAGCACAGGTATATAATATACATCTCAGTTTTGTTCAGGAAATGACTATTCTTGGAATCTTATTTATCACCTCAAAAGGTGCTGCAGGTGTTACAGGCAGTGGCTTTATTGTATTGGCTTCAACTTTAACTGCCATAAAAATTATTCCGGTTGAAGGATTAGCTTTACTGCTGGGGGTTGATAGGTTTATGAGTGAGGCAAGGGCAATCACCAACTTTATCGGCAATGGTGTTGCTACCGTTTTTCTAGCCAATAATGAAAAGGAATTTGACAGGAAGAAAATGAAGATTGCTTTTAATGAAGAAGAAAAAATAGATCTTTAATGAGATATCTGCAATTAATCATTGTATTCTTAATTCCTTTCTGTGCGAATGCACAACAGTCTTCGTATTATAAAGAAAGCAAAAGCTTTACTGAATCTTTGAAAATTATAATTCATGATGTTGGGTTAGACAGTACATGGGATGTTGGTGAAGATGGAGAAGAGCAAATATCTTTTGCTGTGATTGATGTTACAGGTAAGAAACCTGTTTTAGGCGGAGTAAATTATACAAATTTTATTTACCCTGCATCTGTTTATAAAATGTACGTGGCGATGGAAATTTTAAAGCAGGTAAGTAATAATGAGTATTCATTGTTTAGGCAGCATATTGTAAAATCACCTAATGACGTAGACAGATCAAGGGAAATAGGATTTGATCCAAGACCTTTATTAAAGAATGGGGATACAGTTACGGTAAATTATTTACTGGACCTTATGATAACTCGCAGTGATAATTCTGCTGCAAATTGTTTAATAGATATTGCTGGCAGAAAACGTATCAATCAAACAATGCATGAGAATAAATGGAATGGGAGTGAGGTTACCCGAAAATTTTTAAAAAGAAAATTTGAAGACCCCGGTTATGATACAGTAAAGTCAACAGAAACCAATGCGTTACATGCCGCAGATTTTATGTTTAAAATTTCTCAAAATAAACTTATCAATCCATGGGTTAGTATGCAGATGAAGGCATTGTTGGGAAGACAGTTAGATACTACAAAACTTTCCACAGGCTTGCCAAACACTGCAATATTCTATCATAAAACCGGTTGGTGGAATTATTATACAAATGATGTGGGTATTGTGGATGACGGGAAAATAAAATATATCATTTCCCTTTTTACCCCTGTTACGGAAGATAAAGTCAGACCTAAGTTACAAGAGCTTTCACGAAGAGTTTATGATCTTATAAAGAGGCTGCATAAGTAAACACATAACCTTTTTTTTAACTTTTTCAACTACGTGTGTATAAGTAATTTAGCAGAGCTATTTTTCAGCTTTTATATTTGAAGAAATGCAGTTTTTAAAGTTGCTATTTGCGGTGATTGTGAAACATAAAACCAAAACTATTGACAGACACTATTATTAACCTTGAAACCGTTAATCCAATTGAATTTTTTGGAGTTAACAATGGAAAACTGGATATCCTTAAGAAAAAATTTCCCCGTTTAAAAATTCTCAGCCGCGGTACACAAATTAAACTCAGCGGAGCTCCTGATCAAATCGAAGATGCCAAAGAAAAGATTGGACTTGCGGTTCAATATCTTGAACGCAACGGACATATGAGTGAAAATTATCTTGAGCAGATTCTTGGTGGGGATGATGAAACAGTTATTGATAATTTTACAGAAAAAAATCCTAACGAGGTGTTGGTTTTCGGCCCTAATGGTAAAACGGTAAGGGCAAGAACGCTGAATCAAAAGAAGCTTGTTCAGTCTATTGAGAAAAATGACATTGTTTTTGCCATCGGGCCTGCGGGCACAGGTAAAACGTATACTGCTGTTGCCTTAGCGGTAAGAGCATTAAAAAATAAAGCAGTAAAGAAGATAATTTTAACCAGGCCAGCGGTGGAAGCGGGAG
>Ga0136612_10001488_pt1 | contig 10003 bp, 10 predicted proteins | sample AntDryUQ224A2306_2_FD_106644 | JGI IMG/M metagenome (GOLD analysis project Ga0136612, IMG submission 106644) | Polar desert sand microbial communities from Dry Valleys, Antarctica - metaG UQ224A (23.06) | ecosystem: Environmental > Terrestrial > Soil > Desert | place: Antarctica: Dry Valley...
AGCGGATGGCGTGGGCCGTGGCGCCGAGCCGGTCGGCTAGTTCCCCGATGCGCATGAAGGCAGCCTAGACCCTAGAGCGGCTCTAATGTCAAGTGCCTCAGTCCAGCAGCGCGGCGGTCTCCTCGCACCAACGAGCGGACCTGAGCGTGCGAACCGCAGGATAGTCGGCCGTTTCTCGCTCGCTCGCCTGAGCGTGAAAGGTGTCCGACCTACACCGCTGGGCGCCAGGATGGTCCCAAAGCACGTGCGCTACCGTTGCGCCACGCCCCGACCGGGTGCCCTAGGCACGGCGACCATGATACGTGCCGGCCGGCTTCGCCTAGGGACCGGAGCCTGTGGCGGATCCGGGCAGCGGCAGCAGGTCCGTGATGTCCTGGAAGTCGTATAGGCGGTCGTTGTCGGGCCACGTGAAGGAACGGTCGGGCAGCGGCGGCAAGTCAGCCCCGAAGTATTCCCGGAAGATGAAGCGGAAGGTGTTGACCGAGGAGTGCGTCGGCGACAACGAGTCGGCCGGCATGTCCGGCAGGTAGTAGGCGCCCAGGACGCCCAGGCGGATGCCTAACGTCTCCGGATCCAGGTCCACGCAATCGGTGTTCCCGCACAGGAATGGTCCCTCGTCGGCCTGGATGACGATGATGGGGTCGCTTTCCGGCGGCCCGGACAGCAGCGCCGCCACCGTCGCGCGGATATGGTCGTTGGTGTAGGCCAACTGCGCCGCGACGAGATCGGCCTCTTCCCCGGCCTTCTCCTGCTCCTCCGTAACGGTCCGGCCGTCGCGGTCGAATACGTACGGCGGGTGTGGCAGGAGGATGTGCGCGAACACGAACTTGCGCCCCGGGGCGGCGGGTAGCCGCTGTAGCTGGCGGAACTGGAAGAGCGGGATGTCGCGGTGCCGTTCACGGAAGGTGGGCTCGGGCGCCTCGCCGTCGGGGGCCTCGCCGTCGGTCCCGTCGTCGGTCCCGTCGTCGAGCAGCCGGTCCAGGGCGGGCCGGATCGAGGTGTCATGGAGCACGGAGCTGAACTCCGTATCGACTCCCTCGGTAAGGACTTCGTCGGCGCGGGGGTTGGAGCGGGTGGGTCCGAACCACGAGCCGAGGTGGAAGTACCGATAACCATTGGCCCTCAGGAATGTGCCTACCTCGTGATCGGTGATGAGCTGGCGGGCGGGGGTGCGGTCGTCCGAAACGGGCCCGACCCTCTCGGTGAGCTCGTCCAAGAGGCGCATGTTGAGCGTGGATGCGAGCGAGAAGTCCGTCGCGCGGTAGTTGGCGCGGGCGCCGGGGATGACCTGGAAGCCCTCGCCCGCGAGCCATTCGGGTAGGTCGTTGTCGATGCCGTAGCGATGCTCCAGCGACCAGTCGGACCCATATCGGTCGAAGACCAGGTAGTAGATGTCCCGGTTCGGGAGGCGCGTAGCTTCCGCGATCGGCGTGTCCGTCGGTGGTGGAGCCGCAGCTACTCGCGCGGCCCGGCCAGCCTCGTAAGGCACGATCGCGGCCAAGGTCATGATCACCAGGACGAGCGAGATGGTGTTCAGTCCCAGGGTGATGCTGTCCAGCTTTGCCTGTGCCACGATGGCTACGATGGCCGCCGCCACGACCACGGCCGCCCAGAAGGCTAACTGCCCGCGCTCGTCGAGCGAGAGTTTCGCCAGCTCCGACGCCAGGTGCCCGAAGAACGCGAAGGCGACTACCCCGGCGGTAGCCACCAGGGCTCCCCGTTGCGGCCCGCGGAGTATCACCATCGCCACGGCCGTCGCCGCGCCGGCGACGATCAGGGCACGGCCCAGGGGCGCGCCCATGTCCACCAGCAGGACCTCGCTCAGGTTCTCGGCATAGACGAAAAGCACGGAATAGGCGGCGAACAGGAACGGGTGAAGCGGCAGGCGGGAGAGGAGGTTCACGACCGGCGCACCCTAACGCGGGAACGCAAGTCGTGCTCGACTCGTCCTCCCCGGAACAGGCGCAATGCCCCTGTGACGGCGCCACGGGAAACCGAATCTCCTCCGCAGGGCAGCATGGCGCTACCATCGGCCGCATACAGGTCGCATGTTTGCCACGACCGGAGAGGGCCGTGGCGGCCGGAGGAGAGCCGTTCGCGACCGGAGGAGAAGTCCGTGGAATTCGTTTTCGCCTACCTTGATGCCGCTTCGGGCAGCATGCTCGTACAGGCCGTCATCGCCGCGCTGGTGGCCGGTCCGGTCCTGTTTCGCAGCAAGATCAGTTCCGGCATTCGCGCCGTGCGCAGCGCCTTCGGGCGCGAGCAGGCCCCAGAGTCTCGAACTTCCGACACGCCCGGCCGTTGAAGGAGGGCGGCCCGGGCGGCCGTCTTGAGCTGGAGCCGGCGTCGGTAGAGGCCGAGCCGGGGGCGGTAGAGGCCGAGCCGGCCTCGTGGCGCGACCCGAGTGGTTTCGTCTACCGACGGGACGGCGTCGTCCACCGGCAGATCCAGCCGTCCTTCGCGGAGGAGTGGGAGCACTTCGTCGGCAGCGGGCTGCATGCCAGGCTGGTGGAGCGCGGCCTGCTGCTAGGGCACGAGGAAGGGGGGCTTGAGGATGCGTTCGACGCCTCGGCCCACGCCGTCATCCGGCCGGAGCCCATCGACTTCATCTCTTATCCCTATGAATGGACCTTCGGCGAACTTCGTGACGCCGCACTCCTGACGCTGGACGCGCAACTCGAGGCGCTCTCAGCAGGCATGACGTTGCGCGATGCGTCGGCCTACAACGTCCAGTTCCGCGGCGTCCAGCCGGTGCTCATCGACTCGCTCTCGTTCGGGCGCATGGAACCCGACGCACCCTGGATCGCATACCAGCAGTTCTGCGAGCACTTCCTGGCGCCGCTGGCGCTGATGGCCACGCGCGACATCCGCTGCTCGCGCCTGCTCCGCGGCGGTATCGACGGGATACCGCTCGACCTGGCCGCTCGACTCTTGCCGGGCCGCAGCCGCCTGCGCCTCGGCCTGGGCGCGCATCTCCATCTCCACGCGCGATCGATGCGCCAACATGCCGACGCCTCGGGTTCGGGCCGAAAGGCGCGCCTCAGCCTGTCCCGGCAGAGCGCGCTCATCGAGAGCCTGCGTTCGACCGTGTCGGGCCTGCGCTGGGAGCCTGAGGGGACGGAGTGGGCCGACTACGCCGACCACACCAGCTATGACGATGGGGCCACTCGTTCCAAGGAGGCCATCGTGGGCGCGATGCTGGGAGCCGCGGCGGGCTCGAGCGGAGCAGGCGGTGGAGCGGCGGTCTGGGACCTGGGCGCGAACACGGGCCGATACAGCGCCATCGCCAGCGGTCTGGGACGGCGCGTGCTGGCTTTCGACATAGATCCGGCGGCGGCAGAGCGTCACTATCGTTCCTTGCGTCGGGACGGTCGCACGGACACGACCCCTCTGGTGATGGATCTGGCCGACCCCAGTCCAGCGCTGGGCTGGGCGCACCGGGAGCGCCGCTCGCTGGAGGAGCGGGGCGGTGACGGAGTGCTGATGGCGCTCGCTCTGGTACATCACCTGGCCATCGGGCGGAATGTGCCGCTGCCGATGCTCCTCGGCTGGCTGGCTGACCTCGGTTCGGAGTTGATAATCGAATGGGTGCCGCGCGAGGATCCCATGGCCCAGCGTCTGCTGGCCGCGCGGGAGGACATCTTCGGGCGGTACACGGAAGAGGGACTCCAGGCGGCCATGGTGGAGCGCTGGGTGCAAGTGGATCGCGCGCCGATCGTCGGATCCGCGCGGGTGCTCTATCACTTGCGGCGGCGCTGAGAGTCCGGGTGGCTGGGCGCCAGCGGTTGCGCGTCGGCGGGTGCGGTCTGGTCGCTGCGGCTGCTCTCCTCGCCTGCCTCGGACTGGGAGTGCTCGTCGCGGTGGATGCGACGCGCGGCCTCGACGAATGGATCTCGGAGGCCATCCTGGCCAGTCACACCACCACATTGGGACGCGTGGCGGCGACCTGGGAAACGGCCGGGGACCTGATCCCGTGGATCCTGATCTCGTGGCTCGTTGGGCTCGCTCTGTTCGTCTCAGGTCGACGGTTGGCGGCCGTATGGTTCTTCGCGGCCATCACCGCAGACGTGGTGGCGGCCCTCATCAAGATCGCCTTCACGCTGCCGCGGCCGCCGGGCGGTGATCTCCTGGACCTGTTCGGCGGCCCCAGCTACGCCTATCCCAGCGGTCACGTCGCGCGGACGGTGGTGCTACTGGGACTGCTGGCGTGGGTCGGCTTGCAGGAGGTGCCGCGCCTGCGCAGACCGTTCGTGGCTCCCAGTTTCGCGCTGTTGGTCGTGGTCGGCGTCGCCCTGATGGGCATCGCGCGGATCGGGGCCGGTCAGCACTGGCCCTCCGACGTGCTGGGCGGCGCGCTGCTGGGCGTGGCCTGGCTGGCGTTCGTCATGTGGCTAGACCGGCGCGTTCGTGGTCATCCCTGAGGCGGCGACCGCCGGCACCTGACGTGGCCCTTCGATGCGCATCGCGGGCGTCCCGCTGAGGTGTCCCTCCGCCATGCCCGATACTCCCGCCATGCCTACGCCTGACCACCCCGTCGATGACGAGCTGCTGCCCGGTGGCACCGCGCAGGTGCTCCCCGAGCGCGTCGTCCTGCGACGTGCGGACACTGCCCAGAGTGCGGCCCTCGTCGGGCTGGCCGGATTCGGGGCGCTGTTCGCGGTGGTCAAGGCTCGGCGCAGCGAGGCTATCGACGCTGCGCTGATGCTGCGTTGGCAAGCAGTGAAGCACCCTTCGCTGGGCCGGCTCATGACGGTCATCTCATGGCCCGGCTTCCCCCCGCAGAGCCGCATCATCCCGCCGCTCATCGTGGGCGGCTTCTGGCTGGCGCGACTGCGCGTGGAAGCGGTGATGCAGCTGCTTGCGTGGGGCACGGGTGGCCTGTCCGAGGTGCTGAAGTCGGCCATGCGCCGGCCCCGCCCGGTGGCCGGCACGGACCTGCGGGTGGTGGTCGCTCCGCTGGGCGGTTCCAGCTTCCCCAGCGGGCACGTCATCGTCTATGCCGGCACGTATGGCTGGCTGGCCTACGTCGCACACTCGCTGGTGCGGCCGCGTTGGCCACGGCGCTTGTTGGTCGGCGGGCTCACTGGGCTGGTGGCGGCCGTGGGACCCAGCCGCATCTACCAGGGCCATCACTGGCCGACCGATGTGGCCGCCTCGTACCTGCTGGGCATGAGCTATCTGGTGGGCTTGGCCTCGATCTACCGGCGCCTCAAGGGCCGGCGGCTGCACGGTCATCGAGTCCACACCAAGTGAGCGAGGAGGGCACGACCCCTTCCACCAAGCGGATCCGCGTGCTGTGGAATGCCAACGCAGGCTCGAAGGGCGGGATCTCGACCAATAGCACCGGCGAGCCCGCGCTGCGTGAGTTGATGGACCGCCATGGCCTAGGTGATGACCTGGTGGCCTCGAGCTCGGAAGAAGAAGGCATCGAGGCCACGCGTGATGCCTGCAAGAGTGGGTACGACGTTGTGGTGGCGGCCGGCGGAGACGGGACCGTGCGGCTGGCCGCCACGCACCTGCTCGAGTCGGACACTTCGCTGGGCATCCTGCCCATGGGCAGTGTCATGAACATCGCGCGGATGTTGGGCATCTCGCGGGATCTGGAGGAGGCTGCGGCCACCATCGCCGCCGGATGCACGCGCCGCATCGATGTCGGCATGTGCAGGCAGGAGCCCTTCTTCGAGGGGGCGTCGGTGGGCATGAACGCGGCCATCTTCAAGCAGGTGCAGCAGGCCGATGAAGGTGATTATCGGGGTATCGCTCGGGCCATCCGGACCGCCTTTCGCTACCGTCCCGCCCGGATGGTCGTGGGATTGGACGACGGCACGTTCCGGACACGGGCGCTCATGATCACCGTCTCCAACGGCCCCTACACCGGAGCCGGTTTCACCGTCGCGCCGGACGCGCGCCTGGACGATGGCCGCTTCGACATCAGCGTCTTCCGGCACTTCTCCAAGCTGGACCTCATCCGCCACTTCGGCTCTATCGCCTTCGGCCGGCGTGCCTACTCTCCCCACGTGCGGACGTATCGCTCGCGACGGGTGCGCATCGAAGGATCTCGCCCGCTGCCGGCCCGGGCCGACTCGGAAGACCTGGGCGCCACGCCGGTCGAGTTCGTGACGCGGCACCAGGTGCTCAGCGTGATCGTCCCTCGGGATCCCCTGCCCGGGGCGGCCCGAGTACCGGGCAGGGGGAAACGGCCCCGCGCGTCGCGAGACGGGAAAGGGGCCGTCGGAATGGCTCAGCGGCTCCGAAGTCTGGAGGTCTCGACCTAGGCCGGCCCGCTGCGGCGTCTCAGGATCCGCGCGTACGTAGGTGGCGGGACATGTCCCGCGCGGCACGCGCCCGGTGGGAGCGGCGGTTCTTCTCCTCGGCGCTCATCTGCGCCACGGTCCGACCACCGGGGGGCTCCGTGCGCGGCTCGAAGAGGGGGTCATAGCCGAAGCCGCCGCTGCCGCGGGCGTGCGTCGCGATACGTCCTTCGAACGACCCAGAGCGCACCACTACCCAGGGCCGCTCACCAGCGTTGCGGTCTCGCGGGTCCAGGAACGCCAGCACGCAGCGGTAGCGCGCCGTCCGGAGCTCCGGCGCCAGGTCGCCCAACTCTGCCAGGAGCCGCGCGTTGTTGTCCGCATCCGTGGCCGACTCACCGGCGTAGCGCTTGGTACGCACGCCCGGCTGACCGCCCAGGGCATCGACCTCCAGCCCCGAGTCGTCGGCCAAAGTTGGCAGATGGGAGAGGTCGCCGTAGAAGCGCGCCTTGAGGATGGCATTGTCGCGGAGGGTGGCGGCGTCCTCGATGGCCTCGTCTTCCACGCCGATGTCGTCCAGGCTCAGCAGCTGAAGATCGGGCAGTTGCAGGAGCGCCCGTAACTCCTCGAGCTTGTGCTGCGAGCGCGTGGCCACGACCAGCCGACGCGGCGCGCTAGTAGCCGACCTCTCCCTGCTCACCGGCGGATGGGCGCTCCCTGGATGATCTGCGCCTGGGCCGCGAAGAGCTGCTGGAGCCCTTCATCGGCCAGCGTCAGCAGGCGATCCATCTGCGCTCGGTCGAAGGCCTTGCCCTCCGCCGTGCCCTGGATCTCCACGTAGGTCGAGGCGTCGGTGCCCACCACGTTGAAGTCGACCTCCGCGTGGGAGTCCTCGGGATAATCCAGATCCAGCACCGGCGTGCCGTCCACGATACCCACGCTGATGGCCGCGATGCGCCCCGCGATGGCTCGCTCCATGCCCTTGCGCTTGAGCGCGATGGCCAGCGCCACGTAGCCGCCCGTGACGGACGCGCAGCGCGTGCCGCCGTCCGCCTGCAGGACATCGCAGTCGATGGTCACCGTGCGCTCGCCCATCAGCGAGGTGTTGACCACCCCCCGCAGCGACCGGCCGACAAGCCGCTGGATCTCATGCGTCCGGCCACCCACACGACCCTTGATCGACTCGCGCTGGCTTCGCTCGGACGTGGCGCCGGGCAGCATGGAGTACTCCGCCGTGACCCAACCCGTGCCCTTGCCGCGCAGGTGCGGCGGGATGCGATCCTCCACGGTGGCCGCGCAGAGCACGTGCGTGTCGCCCATCCGGATGAGGCACGACGCGGCGGCCCACTTCTGCACGTCCAGCGTCATCGATACCGGGCGCATCTGGCCGGGCGTCCGGCCGTCCGCGCGGAAGCGCGCCACTCCCCCGATGCTCATTCGACTGCCTCGCTGCTCATAGGGCCCCGATCGGCATGGCGTCAGCCTCCTCACGTTCCTGGGCCTTGGCCCGCTTCCACAACTCGTCCAGCTCGTCCAGGCCCAGTGCCCGCAACTGCACACCGTCCGCGGCGGCATAACGCTCGACCTTGGCGAAACGGGCGGCCATCTTGCGACTCGCTCCGCGCAGCGCGGATTCCGCGTCGATGTTCAGCTTGCGCCCCAGGTTGACGACCACGAACAGCAGGTCCCCGAACTCCTCGCGGCGGCTTGCGTCGTCCTCCGCCCCCAGCAGCTCCACGGCCTCCTCGGCGATCTTGTCGATGACGCCCTCCAGGTCGGGCCAGTCATAGCCCTGGGCGGCCGCGCGCTCCTGCATCTCACTGGCGTAGGCCAGTGCCGGCAGCGAACGCGAGAGGCCGGCGAAGGCCTCCGGCATGTCCGGATCGGCGGGCTTGGCGCTGCCGTTCCCCGCGGTGGCGCGGTCGGTGGCTGCCGCGTCGGCGCGCTCGGTGGCCTTGATGGCCTCCCAGTTGCGGCTGACCTGCTGCGCCGTGGTGGCCTCCACGTCGCCGAACACGTGCGGGTGACGCCGGATGATCTTGCTCATGATGCTGCGGTACACGTCGCTCAGATCGAAGGCCCCGTCCTCCGCCCCGTACTGGGCATGAAGCACGACCTGCAGCAGCAGGTCACCCAGCTCCTCCGCGATCCGGGCGCGGTCGCCGCTCTCCACGGCGTCGACCACCTCGTAAGTCTCCTCCAGCAGGAAGGGCAGCAGGCTGCGGTGGTCCTGCTCGCGGTCCCACGGGCAGCCGTCCGGAGCGCGGAGGCGGGCCGCCAGCCAGGGCAGGCCGTAAGGGCCGGCCAACGACCGCACGGCGTCCAGAGCCGGCAGGTAGCGCGGCGATCTCTGCCTGACACCCACGAGCTCGCCGAGCGTGACCGCGGCGCCGTCGCTCAAGGGGTCGAGGACCGGATGGTCGGCCGGGTAGAGGCGCTGGAGAAGGGCCACCGCATCGCTGCCGTGACCGTGCCGTCCTGGCAGCACCGTTGGCGCGTACCCTTCGCCTTCCGCTGCCTCCGCTTCCGCTGCCTCCTCTTCACCGGCCACCGTCAGGATGAGCAGCGGCATGCCCGGATCGAAGGGCTGCCGCACCAGCGAGTCCAAGGTCAGCACCTGTAGTCCTTGGGCGGGCTGCCAGCCATGGTGTTCCGCGAGCCCGCTGAGCAGTCCCGGAAGGTCGCCATCCATCGCGCTACTCGGCGAGAGCCTCGGCCGCCGCGAGGCGCGGTACCAACACGCCGCGCTCCTCAAGGGAGTCGATGACGACTGCGGCGTTGCGCGCTGGCGTAGTGTCGGTCGTAGTGAGCACCAGCTCCGCATGGAGTGGCGGCTCGTATGGGTCATCGATGCCCGTCATGTGCGTGACCGTCCCCAGGCGCGCGCCGGCGTACCAGCCCTTCACGTCACGCTGCTCGCAGACATCGATGGGCGTGTCCACGAAGACCTCGATGAACCCCGACCCGACCATCTGGCGCACCTCGTCGCGCGTCGCGCGATAGGGGCTGACCACGCTGGCCACGCAGATGCCGCCGTGCTTCACCACCTCTGCCGCCACGAAGCCGATGCGGCGCACGTTGGTGTCCCGGTCTTCCTTGCTGAAGCCGAGACCCTTGGACAGGTGCGTGCGCACCACATCACCGTCCAGCTCCGTCACCGTGCGGCCGCGCTCGTGGAGGAGCGGGATGAGCGCCGCAGCCGTGGTCGACTTGCCGGACCCCGAGAGGCCCGTGAACCAGATACAGGCGCCCGGCGTCACGGACCCTCGTCCGGGAACTCTTCCAGACCCTGCTCGGGGTCGAGCTGGCCGGGATCGAGCCCGTCGGCCGGATCGGCCGCGACGGGCACGTCGATCGTGATGCTGCCCTCCTCCTCGGCCACTTCGCGCTGCGGTTGGTACCAATCGGCGAAGGTCGTCGAGCGCAGGAGGTCCTCCTGGACGGCGTCGGGCGGGCGCTCCTCGCGTTCCAGCACCTGGAAGAAGCGGACGCCATCCGCGGAGCTGATGGCGTCAGTGACCTCACCCACCTCCAGGGTGAAGAGGACCTCGGCAGCCTCGGGCGGCAACTGCGCCTCGATGAGCCAGCCCAGAGCGCCGCCATCGGCCGCCTCATCGCCATCCGAGAGGTCGCGAGCGATCTCCGCGAAGTCGGCGTCCGCCTCTGCCAGTGCAGCCTCGACTTCCGCGATCCGCTCGGTGGAAGATCCGCGCCGATCCTGGAAGAGCACCACGTGGTAGCCGAAAGCGGTG
>Ga0136612_10001489_pt1 | contig 10002 bp, 6 predicted proteins | sample AntDryUQ224A2306_2_FD_106644 | JGI IMG/M metagenome (GOLD analysis project Ga0136612, IMG submission 106644) | Polar desert sand microbial communities from Dry Valleys, Antarctica - metaG UQ224A (23.06) | ecosystem: Environmental > Terrestrial > Soil > Desert | place: Antarctica: Dry Valley...
GCTCTGCACGGCACACCCGAGCAGGCCACCCGGGCCGCGGAAATACTCGAACGAGCGCGCCAGGAGCTGTACGGCCTGATGGCCCAGCCCAAGCCCGCCTCGCCGGACACGCCGCAGGACGCACCGGGGAAGGTCCAAGGAGCCTCGGCCGAACCGTCACGCCCAACGCAGGACTAGCCCGACCCGGCGGCGACGACGGCCGCCTGATATGCGGACGCGCCCCGTTCCTGGCGGTTTACGTCCAAACCGCCAGGAATGGGCTCGTCGCGTTGCTTGGTTCCTGGCGGTTTAAGTCCAAACCGCCAGGAATGGGCTCGCACTTCTTGCTCCGGTCCGGTCGACCATCAGGACCGGTTCAGGTCGGCGAGCACCTGCTCGGCGACCGGGAGGGCCGCGGAACGGTCGTGCGGCACCAGGCCGATCCGGGTCCGCCGGTCGAGCAGGTCATCGACGGTCAGGGCGAGCTCGTGCCGGACGGCATACCGGAGTTCGGCCACGGTCACCGGCAGGCCGGGCGCAACCCTCTCGGCTCCATAGGGCCCGCCCTCGGCAACGACCCGCTCGGCCTCCGTGCCGTGCCGCGCAACAAGCCATGGCGCGGCGTCGATGGCGGCCAGCCGTTCCCGACCGGCCGCCCCGACGAGCGGCAACCGGCGCGTACGGCATCGCGCGGGTGAGCCGAGAGCCGACGTGACCTGGTCGACCACCTCCTCAGCCATCGCCCGGTAGGTCGTGAGCTTGCCGCCGGTGATCGTGAGGACGCCCGCAGAGTCCCGGCTGATCAGGTGCCGTCGAGACAGATCCGCGCTGCCCGACGAGGCGGCTCCAGCCACCAGCGGTCGAAGGCCGGCGAAGGCACCGCCGATGTCCGCGGGCCGCAGCGACCGGGCCAGCGCGGTGTTGATCGTTGCCAGCAGTACGTCGATCTCGGCCGCTGCCGGCCGTGGATCCTCCTCGCCAATCCGCCCATCGACCGGCTCGTCGGTGATCCCGAGATAGGTCCGTCCATCCAATTGCGGCAGCGCGAAGACGTACCGGCTGGTCGAACCCGGCAGCGGCACCGTCAACGCAGCCCTCGGCATCCCCAGCAACGCACTCGGTACGACCAGATGCGAACCGCGGCTCGGCCGCAGCGATATCCCGTGGCTGAGCTCGCCGGCCCACACGCCGGTGGCGTTGACAACCACCCGAGCCTTTACTGACAACGGCGGACCAGAAGCCTGGCGGTCGATCAGCTCCGCTCCGTCCGCACCCAGACGGGACGCCTGCATCCTGGTAAGAATCGTTGCGCCGTACGCCGCCGCAGTACGCGCCAGCCCGAGGACGAGGCGGGCGTCGTCGACCAGTTGCCCGTCCCAGAAGACGACCCCACCACCGGCATCAGGCCGCAGCCCCGGCACCAGGTCTAGCGCTCGCTGCCGATCCACCCAGCGGGCGCGGGGCAGGCTGCCGGGCCCGCCGGGCAGTCCCACCCGGAGCAGATCCCCAGCGCCGGTGCCAAGCCGGCCGAGCATGACCGCAGCCCGGCCGGCGGTCGACGGGATCAGGAACGGCAACGGCCGGATCAGGTGCGGCGCCGTCCGGGTCATCAGGATGGCCCGCTCGCGGGCACTGTCCCGGGCCAGACCCAACTGCCCATGCGCCAGGTAGCGGAGGCCGCCGTGTACGAGCTTGCTGCTCCATCGGCTGGTGCCCTGAGCAAGGTCACTGCGTTCGACCAACGCGACCCGTAGCCCGCGACTGGCCGCGTCCAGCGCGATCCCGGCACCGGTGACCCCACCGCCCACGACCAGAAGGTCCACGCCGGTGCGGATCACCGACTCGAGACCATCGGCCCGGCTGGCCGCATTCAGGGACGGCCAAGGTACGAGCATCGCTCCAGCATGCCGCGCAAGCACCCACGTCGAACGGGCCGGTTCGCTACCCAACCTCCATTTTGGGCCGCTCCAAGGTGCCGGTTCGCTACCGAACCGCCCCTATCCGCCGCCGTTCCGCCCGGCGGCGCACTAGGGCTTACTGGGTAAGCTCCCCGAGCATGACCGCACCGGAAGGGCGAGCGGAGCTCAGCTTGACCGGTTGGGGTCCGGCCGACCCCCACGAACTGCCCAACGCCGCCCGGAAGTGGCTGCACCGCGAGACCGGCTGGACCCCGCGCTCCACTCCGGCGGAGGCGCTGGCTGCGGTCCGGACTGCGGCCACCCAGCTGCCGGACTCGACCAGTGCGGCGCTGATCGAGATCGTCGGGGACGAGCAGGTCCGCACCGACGGCCCCAGCAGGCTCCGCCGAGGAGCCGGGCGCAGCTATCTCGACCTGATCCGGCGGCGTGGCGGTGATGTATCCGGTCTGCCGGATGCAGTCGTGCTGCCCGGCTCACACGACGAAGTTCTGGCCGTTCTGCGCCGTTGCGCAGACGACGACATCGCGGTGGTTCCCTTCGGCGGCGGGACGAGCGTGGTCGGCGGCTTGACCGGCGGCGCGGGCGAGCACCGCGCCGTCGTCGCCCTCGACGTCGCTCGGTTGAACACCATCGACTCGATCGATGCCAAGTCGTTACTGGTGACCGCCGGTCCCGGACTCCGGGGCCCGGAATTCGAATCCCGGATGGCCCGCTACGGACTGACCCTCGGGCACTTCCCGCAGAGCTACGAGTTCGCCACGCTGGGCGGCTACGCCGCGACCCGGTCGGCCGGCCAGGCTTCCAGCGGCTACGGCCGCTTCGACGAGTTGGTCGCCGGGGTGCGGGTGGCCACCCCGGCCGGTACCTGGCAGGTGGGCCGGCCTCCGGCCAGCGCGGCGGGCCCGGACCTGTTGGGACTGGTGCTCGGATCGGAGGGCGTGCTCGGTGTGATCACCGAGCTGACCCTGCGGGTAAGCCCAGCACCCGAAGTCAAGCACTATGAGGGTTGGTCATTCCGGTCATTGCCGCGGGCCCTCGAGGGGATGCGTCAGCTGGCCCGGGCTGAACTGCTGCCCGACGTCGTCCGCCTCTCTGATGTCGATGAGACGCGCGCCAACATCGTGCTGGCCGCGAGCTCGAAGGCCAATGCCCTGCAAGCGCTTCTGCGTGCGCGTGGACATGGTTCCGGATGCCTGCTTATCGTCGGGTGGGAAGGTGGTCAGGAGACTGTCGGCGTACGGCGGCGCGCGGCCAGTGCGCTGCTCCGCCGATGCGAGGCCGTACGAATCGGCCGTACGGTCGGTCAGAGCTGGCTGTCCAACCGCTACTCAGGTCCCTATGTCCGCGATGCACTGCTCGATGTCGGGCTGCTCGTCGAGACGCTCGAGACGGCGGCCTCGTGGTCAGACCTGATGGACGTCTATGACGAAACCCGAGACGCGCTGATCACGTGCCTGTCCACACCTGACACGAAGCCCCTGGTGATGTGCCATGTTTCGCACGTCTACCCGACCGGCGCCTCCCTCTACTTCACCGTGCTCGCCGACCGCGCCGACGACCGCCCGATGCAGCAGTGGTTGCTGGCCAAGCGCGCGGCCACCGACGCCCTGCTATCGGCAGGCGGCGTGCTCACCCATCATCACGCCGTCGGTATCGATCACGCCCCATGGCTGTCCCGGGAAGTCGGCGATCTGGGCGTCGCCGTACTGCATGCGGTCAAGGACCGGCTCGATCCGACCGGAATCTGCAATCCGTGCGTGCTCTTCGGCCGCCCCTGACCGGCCCCTTCCAGCCGTCAGAACAGGCTGAAGTACTCCCGCTGCTCCCAGTCCGAGACATGGGCGAGGTAACGGTCCACCTCGGCACGCTTGATGGTCAGGAACCAGTCGACGACGTCGCGCCCGAGCGCCTCGGCGAACACATCGTCGCCCTGCAACGCTTCGAGGGCCGCCATAAGGCTTCGCGGTAGGAGTTCGGCCTCTGCGGCGTACGGATCGTGCGTGGCCGGGCCAGGATCATGCTTCGCCTCGAGGCCGTCCAGCCCGGAGATCACTTGGGAGGCAAGGTAGAGGTACGGGTTGGCCGCCGGGTCGCCGGACCGATTCTCCAGCCGGGTGTCCGGATCATCCGCGCCTCCGATGGCGCGCACCATCGCTCCCTTGTTGTCCTGGCCCCAGACGATCCGATCCGGGGCCAGGGAGTTCGGTCGAAAGCGTTTGTACCCGTTGACCGTCGGGGTGGTGAATGCCGATGCTGCCGCCGCATGTCGGAGCAGCCCAGCTAGCCAGTGCCGTCCCGTGTCAGAGAGCGACGTTCGCCGATCGGCGGGCACGAAGGCCGGTGCACCAGAGCCGATATCACGTAGCGATTGGTGCAGATGCCAACCGGTCGAGGCGGACTCGGCTCCGATCGGACGCGCCATGAAAGTGGCCTGCATTCCCAAGCGCCGGCTGAGCTGCCGGATCGCCGAACGACACAGGAGTACGTCATCGGCGGCGCGCAACGCGTCGGCCGCGGCGAGGGTGATCTCGACCTGACTGGCGCCGAACTCCAACTCCACCGAACGCAGCGGCAGGTCCAAGGCGGCCAACCCGCGGTGCAGGACCGCGACCAGCTCCTCCAGTGAGTCCAGGCCCTCCTCGTGCAACAGTTGCGCACCCGACGTCGTCGGGCGTACCGCGGGTGGGCGGCCCGGCGCACCGGGCTGCCCGACGCGATCCGCGTCGAGCTCGGTCTCGTCGCAACGATAGACGTGGAACTCCAGCTCCACGCCGATGGTCATTGCGAACCCCTTGTCGGCCAAGCGGTCCAAGCATCCGCGCGCGATGTGTCGGGTGTCGAAGGGCACCGGCGAGCCATCCGGGAAGTAGGCATCGCAGAGCATCCAGCCGGTGTCTGCGGCCCACGGCAGAACCCGGAACGTCGTGGGGTCGCCGACCAGCACCATGTCACCGACACCGGACAGCGCAGGCAGGTCGATGCCGGCCCCGGGGGTGAAGACAGGGAACGCCGTACGACCGGAGGTGTCCTTCAGCAACAACGACGACGGCACGGTGAGTCCGGTTCGCAGCACGCCGGGCAGCGCGGACCGGGTGATCGTCTTACCCCGCAGAATCCCGTGTTGGTCTCCGAAGGACATCCGGACCCGCTCGACACCCCGCTCGTCCATCACCCGGCGCACCTGCGCCGCCGCCGCGTGCGCCTGATCGCCCCACAAGCCATGGCGCTCCACGAAGCCTTCACGCTCAGCGGCGAGCAGGGGTCGAGCGTTATGCCCGTCGCCGCCTTCGGCGACCGGACGCTCGTCGGCATTGCGGGCCATCAGGAAGTCTTCTGCTTCGCCGCCCATGGGGATCCGGCCCGGCGGTCGGTTTCCCGTTCGCGCCAATGATCTTCCCAGCCGACCGACGGGCACACCGTGTCGATCGCGATCGGCCCGGTCAGCTGCGCGGCCTGATTCCCGTCGATGGGGTGAGCGGGCAGCTCGGCACCGGCTCCGTGAGCCGAGATCGCCTTGAGCAGAAGGCGACGGTTCGCGGTCACTGCGCGGTCGGAGACGCCGAGGCGTTCGACCGTACGGTCCTGGATCGCCCCCATGCTCTCCACCGCCCATTGATCATGGACGTTGATATCCAGTCCCATGCCGGTGTAGGTCAGGTCGCGCTGCTCGACGGGATCGAAGCCCCAGTTGTTGCGGCGGTTTCGCAGCGGCCGGTAGTCCGGCAGTGTCACTTCCTGCAACCGCTGGGCCAGAAGGGTTTCCCGGTCCGTCACAGTCACGAAGTCGTAGAGGATCATGTACCAGTAGTGGTTCTCGTCATCGATGGGCACGTGCCATTGGCAGAACACCTTGTCATTGCCGAACGGCACCACGAAGGCGTTGGGAAAGACCAGGTTCGTGACCCGAACGTGGCGGGTCCCATCGTCTAGCTGCCTGATCGCGTACACCCGCAGTCCGTGTTCGGCGCTTTCCACCTCGATGTCCGGACGGAAACTCTCTCCGACGATGGCCGACAGCGTCTTGCCGGTACCGGCGACCTCTTCGCGGAACTGCTGCCCGTACACCTCGCGTGGATCGTCCTTGAGGAATCGGTGCAGGAAGGAGACGTGACTCGGGTCGATCCCGCCCTCGACACCCTGCAGCCAGTTGCACTCCCACAGTCCCTTGAACGCGAAGGTGTACTCCTCGGGTGCGGTGAAGCAGTCGTAGAACGGAAAAGGTGGGGGATCACCGGCTCCGAGATAGGCGAAGACGATCCCGTTCCGCTCGACGCAGGGATAGCTCGAGATCCGGATCTTCTCGGAGAAGCGGCTGTGCTCAGGCTCGGCTGGCTGTTCGAGGCAGCGACCGTCCGCGGCGTACAACCACCCGTGGTAGAGGCAGCGCAGGCCGCCGTCCTCGACCCGGCCGAACGCGAGGTCAACTCCGCGGTGGGCGCAGAACCGGCTGACCAGACCCCAACCGCCACCCTCGGTACCGAACAGAACCAGATCCTCACCGAGCAGCCGGATCGGAGTCACCCGCCGGTCCGCGGACAGCTCGGAGACCAGCGCGGCGGGTTGCCAGTACGCGCGGAGCAGGCCGCCGGCCGGCGTACCCGGACCGGTACGGGTGACCCGTTCGTTGTCCTCAGCGGAGAGCACCACCCGATCCTGTCAGGCGCGGCGGTACAGCGGCACAGGCACGGGTCCTGCTCGGCACCGGTTCCGCGGAACGCCGGGGTGGGTCTGAGGGCCTACCCTGCCGAGGGTGAGCGAACAGGCGTACGCAGACAGCGAAGTCGGCCGGTTGCGGACAGTCCTGCTGCATCGGCCGGGTCCCGAACTCAAGCGGCTGACCCCGCGCAACAACGATGCGCTGCTCTTCGACGACATCCCCTGGGTTTCTCGAGCCCAGGAGGAGCACGACGCGTTCGCCGCGTCCCTTCGCGCGCACGACGTCGAGGTGCTCTATGTCGACCGGCTGCTCACCGATGTGATGTCCGTACCGCAAGCGCGCGCCGACGTGATCGCCGGCGCGGTGGACGACCCGCGCCTGGGCGTGACCTTGCGCGATGTCGCCGCTGGATACCTCGCCGAACTCGGTGCCGAGGATCTCGCCGCTGCCCTGATCGCCGGAGTGGCCCACGACGAGTTGCCGGGCGCGCGAGGACTGGCCCACCAACTCATGCCCACGGCGGACTTCGTGATCCCTCCGCTACCCAACCTGTTGTTCACCCGGGACTCATCGGTCTGGGTGGGCAGTCAGGTGGCGGTTACCTCGCTGGCCATGCCGGCTCGGAGCCGCGAGACCACGCTGACTCAGGCGATCTACACCCACCATCCCCGGTTCGCCGGGGTACAGCGGCTGTACGGGCCGAAGCTCGAGCACATGGAGGGTGGCGACGTACTGCTCCTGGCAAGAGGCGTAGTTGCCGTCGGCGTCGGCGAACGAACAACGCCCGCCGGGGCAGAACGATTGGCCCGCAGGGTCTTCCACCGAGGGCTTGCGCACACGGTGTTGGTCGTACCGATCCCACAGGAACGCGCAACCATGCACCTGGACACGATCTGCACGATGGTCGACATCGACGCGGTGCTGATGTACCCCAACGTCGCCGCCGACCTGATGGCCTGGACGCTGACCGAACCGGACGGGCTTCCGCCCGAGGCGGCGGACGAGGAAGGGCTCCGGGTGATCGACACCGGCCTGGACCCGATCACCGCCGAGCGCGAGCAGTGGGACGACGGCAACAACACCCTCGCGGTGGGCCCACGGCTGGCCGTTGCCTACGAGCGCAACGTCGTGACCAATGCCGCGCTCGAGGCGCAGGGCATCGAGGTGCTGCGGTTGGCCGGAAGCGAACTCGGCAGCGGGCGTGGCGGACCCCGGTGCATGTCCTGCCCGATCCTGCGCGAGCCCAGCGCCTAGGCCCCTTGCCGAGCGCCATCGGTGCAGCGCTCAGGCGGTGGTCACCATGACTCCGTACTCGCGGATCTTGCGGTAGATCGTGGCTCGGGACATTCCCAGCGAGCGGGCCGCCTCGGCCTTGTTGCCGTGCCCGTCCAACAGGCACTGAACGATGGCATCGCGCTCCATGCACTCCAACGGGCTCAGCAGCCGGCGGCTGACCGTCCACGCCTCGGGCGGGAGGTCGCTGGGCTGGATGGAACCAGTCCGCCGGTGCTTCACGACGTGGCGCAGCGTCTGATGGACCTGCTCGGCATTTCCCGGCCAGGACGAACGCATGAGCAGTCGCATGGCCTCGGCCGAGCAGACCAGTTGCCCGTGATGGCCGACTCTGCCGATGAAGAAGGACACGAGGGCAGGCAGGTCCTCCAGGTGACGGCGCAACGGGGGGACCTCGACGGTGGTCGGAAAGAGCCGCAAGAGGCGGGTCAGCTCTGCGCCCTCGGATCCGCGGCCGACGGTCACAGCGACCCACAGTGGATGTTTCCGCTCGGCTCCACGGGCCTCCTGAAGTGCCAACCCGAGGGCACGTTGCCGACCGGCGTCAAGCTTGTCGACGTGCCGGACAACGAGACTGTCGGCATCGAGGAGTGCGTTGCGCACTCCGCCCAGCCAGATCGGATCGGTGGCAGCGTCCACAGCGTCGACGGAGACGAAGCGCCCATCGGGCCGCAACCGTCGATGCACCGCCTGGATCAGGGCTGACTTGCCGACCCCAGGTTCCCCTTCCACCGCGAGCCACTCACCTGACCCGAATACCGTCTCCACTTCCTGGCAGACCCGAAGCCACGGCGCTGCCGATCCGACCAAGCCGGGCAGCTGCATCCGCGACGATCCGTGCCGGTCGCCGGTCGGCTGGATCTCTGCCTCGCCCAGCTTGACGTGCACAACGACGCCAGCCGGCTGCCCACCGCCATGAACCTGCCGGTAATACATCCTGGCCGCCGTCCCGGTTGGCAGATCGACCAGGACCGACCCGCGATCGCCGCCTGCGAGCGCCGCGGCCGCCTGAACCAGCAGCGCCGCCTGGTCGCCCGGGTCCAACACCGTGCGGGCGTAGTCGTTGGACATCACCACGTCGCCGTTCAGAGCGAACACGGCCCCGGTCATCCGATGACAGGTCCGCAGATACTCCTGAAACAGTTCCAGCTGCTTGGCGCCGGTATCGGCCAGCAGAGCGTGCCGAATCTGGTCCGCGGTGGTCTTGGCAAGGGCGAGGAGCAACGACCCGGCGTCCCTTCGCCAACACGTGAGGTCGATCGCCCCGACCGTCCTGCCGGAGATGGGATCGTGAATGGGGATCCCTGCGCAGGCCAGATCCTCGAGATCCTCGGCATAGTGCTCGTGGCCGAAGACCATGGCTGGTCCGCCCATTTCGAGGGCCGTACCGATGCCGTTCGTGCCAACGAACTTCTCGGCATAACTGAACCCGGGGGCGAGCAAGACGCGGTCGAGGTGCCGCTCGAGGTCTCGATCAGCGGTTTCCCGGCTCAACACCAAGCCGGTGGGGTCGGTGAGAATGATGCTCACGGGCTGGCCGTCCAGTTGCTCGCGCAGACTGCGCAGCACCGGCTCGGCCGCCCTGGTGAGCGGGGTGTCCATGTCGGGGTCGCGGATGTAGGACAACTCGATGTCGTCGGCTGCGACCTTGAGGTCACGTGAGCGTCGCCAGGACTCGAAAATGGGGTTCCGTACCCGGCCCGGCTCGACCGGCTCGGCGGTGAGGAAGCGGAGCCTGTTCGCCGAGACGCCGTCCCCGTCGGGCGGCACGGGGTATACCGGCTGAACTGCTTTTCCTCGGTGCGTCGACCTCACCCGAATCACCTACTCTCGGCCCGTCGTTCTATCAGCAACCCGCCCACTGCGGCCAGGCACCAATGCTCGCGGGCCGGGCCAGGCGAGTGGCTCCCACGATAGATGAGTCTGTCTCGTGGGTTGTCTCATTTTGAGACCGCGGCCCTCTGCTGGCGCGGTATACCCGACTCCCAACGCCTCCGACGACGCACTCTTCGCCGCGGAGGAGAAATGAAGGCCGATCGCCGCACTCTTCGCCGCGGAGGAGACATGAACGCTCACGACGCAGACGCCGAGACCTATAACCCGTGGACCGTAGTGAATCTGGTCTTCAGTCACTTGGCCGATCAGGGTCTGCAC
>Ga0136612_10001490_pt1 | contig 10001 bp, 10 predicted proteins | sample AntDryUQ224A2306_2_FD_106644 | JGI IMG/M metagenome (GOLD analysis project Ga0136612, IMG submission 106644) | Polar desert sand microbial communities from Dry Valleys, Antarctica - metaG UQ224A (23.06) | ecosystem: Environmental > Terrestrial > Soil > Desert | place: Antarctica: Dry Valley...
ACCATGAGAACAGCTTGCATCCGCAGACGTGGCAGCTTTGGGTTAGTTGTATATGCCATAATTCAATCCTTTCACCCACTATTTTAGCGGTGCAAAGGTATTGAACCATTACGCTGTATTGACAATAATGTCACTAAGTGCTAGAATATAAGCATGAAACGACAACAGTCAGTTCACACTACTACGCCTTCAGAGCTTGATAAGTTCAAGTTATTCTACGAATACTATTTATAAATAAAAATTTATAAAAAAAACTTTATTTTCGGCGCGCAAGCGCTTTGACGGCTTTATCGGTCACGTCAAACTTATCAAGATATTTGCCAATTGCTAGATGAGTCTGGGCGTTATAGGCCGCCATTGAGCTATAGACTACCGCCGTTACAGGCATTAAGAGCCACTGTAAGAGCATAAAGACCGAGCGATGACGTTTATAGCGTTCAGGACGGGGGGGCAAAAGTTTAAAAGTTAAGAAAACGGTAATAAAAATACCAACCATTGCTACCCGCTGGACCGAACTGATCACCTCAGGCAGCTCGTGGGCTACGATACTGCGGGCGGCTTCCTGGTTTAAAAACAGAGGTACCCACCCTCCAAACGCTACCAGAAGCGCTACGCACGCAAGCGTAACGTGACTGTCCAGTAGTCGGAAAAAATAGGCCGTTCCAGAGAAAAAAGGTACCGTTCGCTTTTTTGAAAGCAACCGTACGGCGACATACGGCACATCGGACGCGCCGTAGGCCCAGCGGCGCAGTTGGATAAATTGGGCTTTAAGCGTTTTTATGTAAGTACTCGAGAGCACCGCGTCATGATAGATCGGCACATAGATGGGGATAACCTTATAATTGCCGTCAAAGTGGAAATAACTGCGCCAAAATTGATGGCCGTCCTCAACAATCGTCCGGACGCTCCAAAACTTCATCTGCGAGAGCGCTTCCATGCCTTGTGAGTGGGAAGCGAAGTTACGTATCATATGAGGACGCATCGAGCTGATAATGTTCCAAAACGAGTTGCCGGTCGCGATCACCCGCATCGGCGCCGGCGCGTCCCAGATATTATTCCAAAACAGAGAAATGGGCTGGAAAGAAAGATGAAGCCGGTCAGGGCGAACGGCGTATTCATAGGTAACATAGCTCAGATATTCACCGTGGGGCCGGTTATCGCTATCAAGCGTTGTAACAATAACTTTTTTTTCAGGAATAGCAGCCTTTTTGAGCCATTTCTCTAAATAATGGCCGGCGTAAGTCAGGTTGGCGCCTTTGCCAGGTACCTCATGTAATATTTTATCGGGATGTTTTACTACTTCAAATCCAAAAAAATGCCGGGCATATTTGCGCTTTAAGTCTTTAACAGTCTTTTCCGTGCCCGGGCCTCCCCGTTCTTCATAGGCAATAACCAAGATGATTTTTTGGCTGTCGTAGGATGAAGCCGCTACGGCCTTAACCGTCGGCTCTAAAATGGCCATGCTTTCGTTATATGTAGCAATTATAACAGCACTGTAGAGAGAATTAACTTCAGGATAGTCCCCTGACTGGTCTCGGACGGTACGTAGATTGGCCTGGTGTTGGGCAAAGCCCCATTCTTTATCCTGCGAAATAACTTCTCGGCCCGCTTGCGCCCGGGCGAGTTCAGCCAGGCGAGAGTGCCACTTTACACGCTGAGCTTTATTCAAGCTGTTATAGCCCTGGAAAGTCCGCAAGGCAATACCTAGCGATTTGACAAACGTTGTGAAAATAAATAATAAAAGATAAGCTGCTGCTAACAAGGGATTTACTAGTGAGAGTACAACTAAAAGAATGACTGAGCCGTAACTTAAAAGGGCGGGTAGCATTTCGAAGAAGCGATATAATTTTGTCCGCTTGCCGAGAGGTATTTCTATATCGGTCATTGCGACAGCAAAGCGATCCCTAGAACGGAGATAATGAAAAAGTATTCAATTACCACCAGCATAATGCTGAGAGTAAGAAATAGGCGCGCTATCACCGGTCCTTTTTGGGAAAAGAGCTTCAAGGCAATGAGACTATGGATGATAAAGCTAGCTACTATAAAAAGGATAAAACCAAGCAAATAATACCAAGAATCATTATAGATATGGGTTACGCCGAAAGTAGTATAACGAATCGGAAGATTAAGCTGACTCGGTTTTATTTGAGTCGCAAAAACAATCACTATAACAAGTGAGGCAAGTAGTAAGCCGAGCAACGGGATGACGAATGCGCGATCTTTCAGGGCATGTTTTGCGATGAGCTGTAGTTTCATGTATTTCCTTCTTTTGCTATTATACTAATCTCACGGGTTTGACGCCAATGTGGAGCCAATGACGGGATTCGAACCCATGACCCCCGCTTTACGAAAGCGGTGCTCTAGCCACCTGAGCTACATTGGCTTAAAACCTCGCTTATTATAACAGTTTACACCAGATTATAAAAAAACTACCTCTGTTGCGTACAAAACAGAAAACTGCTACCATTAGCGAGGCATTCACTCCAACAATAATTTAAACCAAGCTTTAGCTGTTTGAATTATTGAGAGGAGGAAGCGATGAAGATTAACGGCTTTTTGGCCTACGGACAAAAACCAGTGATCGGAATCGATTCCGACGAGGGCTCGTAGTGAAGTTGGCCCATCACGCCTCCCTGTCACGGAGGAGATCGCCGGTTCGAATCCGGTCGGGCCCGCCAAGTGAAAATTAAAAACCTACCTCGCGTAGGTTTTTAATTTTCAGCTCGTTGGCTTCGACCGGATCCGAACCGTTTACGGTTCGGTGTAGTCTGGCGCGCAAGAAATAACAAAAGCTTGCTTATGTTATTTCCGAGCACCTAAGCGGAAAAGGGCTTTAGCCCGCTATCCGGTCGGGCCCGCCAGACTGTATCTGAAATTTTATTTTTCTTTTTCAAATGAGCGGAAGAGCGAAGCGCTATCCGGTCGAGCTTATAAAATTGACGTAGCTTTTTTTATATATTATAATCTGGCTATGAACGACTATCTTATAGTCCCCACGGAACGAGAGCAGCTTGTACTAAAACAACTTACTGTCGAAGATGCTCCATCTTATTTTGGAGCAGTAGATGCAAGCAGAGAACATCTAAGTCAATTCGGTGACGAAACGGCAACGAAATACCCGAATCTTGAATCAGTGGAGGAGTCTCTAAAAAATCCTCCTGATCCGTCCAAACTACGTTTCGGTATATGGGACAATGATATATTTGTTGGCAGTATTAACCTTAAGCCTGATACAGAAGGCACTGAAATTGGCTACTGGCTTGACAGTCGACATGTAGGCCATGGTTATGCGACTTTTGCACTTAAGACTATCGCTCATTATGCCACCCAACGATTTGGTAAGCCCCATGCTTGGGTTACAAAGGGAAATGATAAAAGTGTGGCTGTTATGAAGCGAGCCGGATTTGTCCATACTAACACCCATGACAACAAACTCATTTTTGAACTACCTGTTATTACAAAACCGGTTTAAGTCTTAGAGCTTAAGACCCGTCAGATTTATTAGCCTTGGAAACCTTATTCGGCCCTTCCTTTACCACCTTGATATATTCTTTGACTTTACCTTCCTCTTTCAAAGACGAGAGTTGGTGATCAAACTCGCTTAACTGCACCTTGAGCCGGGCATAATGGACTTGGGCGGGCTTGGTTTCGATTAGTTTTACGATGTAGTAGGCGTCGTTCGCCTTAATAATGTTTGAGCTCTCACCTGGTTTTAATTTTAGGGCGGCTTGGACCAAACCTTGGTCTTGGTTGGAACGCGGCACAAAGCCGATGTCGCCTTTGGCGCTTTTTGCGAAATCGTCGTCGGAATATTTCACTACCACGTCTTCAAAGACGGCTTTTTTAGCAAGTTCGCTCTGCGCGGATTCTATGTTGGCCTTGGCGGTTTGGTCGATGGCAAAGGCTACTTTTTGTTTTAACAGCGCCTGTTTAACGATCAGGCGGTATTCATCGGCTGACACGCCCAAAGAATCGCTCAGGACGGCTTTGTAAGCGTCCTGCGAGAGTTTCGATTGCTTAGAACTGGTTTTGAGCGCGGCGCTGATAAAGGCGTCGATGTCCGCTTCGCTCACGCTGAGGCCTCGTTCGTCCGCTACTTTTTGGGCGTAGGCGTTTTCAATGGCACGATCAAGCGACTGGCGCTTGAAATGGTCCGCCTGGCGTTTACCGTCTTCGGAATTGATATTAAAGATAAGGCCGGTACGCGATTTGCTCTCCAGCCAATAGATCGAACTGCGGTATTGCATTAAGTAGTCGCGGTACGGCACGCTCTGGCCGTCAACCGAGGCTACCGGCAGAGGTACTAATTGAGTCAAGCGGTAAAAGAAGGCGCCGGTATTTTGGGCCGGATACAATTGCCACCCCGTTATCCCTACAAGCGCTACCAGAGCTAGAAAAACAATCAGAATAGTGTTGATGACTAATTTATGCTGGGCGTATTGCACCGGGTATTTAAACTTACGTCCGCCTGCCAAAATCTTTTCGCGGTGCTGAGCCACCGTTTCATTGGTAATGCGCTCGTGTTTTTCTTGGCCCGGCTGTTTTGATCGCCTTAACTGAGGCCTACGCAATTTCTTCATTTATATCTACTCCTCCACCCGCTTTCGTTACGGCATCTTGCAATTTATTATAGATTTTATTCGGCTGATGTACTCGATCCAACACTAGGTCGCCTACATAGGTTTGTACTACTATTGTACCAAAGCCGAGCATTTCTCCGGTAAATCCGGTTATTTCATAGCTGACATTTTGAATTTTACCTAGTCCCAGGTCGATGACGCTGCGGCCAAACAGTCCGGCTTGCTTGACCTGCCTAAGACGCTGATTGGTAATAATAAAATAGGTATAGTGCCACCCCACCCAGTGGTAGGCAAACAGTAGCAAGCCAAGCCCCAGGCCGCCGAACGCAAGATAAAACAGCCTGATATCAACCGGCCATACCAGTGCGGGGATCGAGCAGACGGCAAACGGAATAAGCAGCAAATAAAAGCCTTTTCTCAGCGCGATAATATGGCGCCGAAAAACCAGCTCTACCTCTTCGTCTTCCCGTTGGCCGTCGAATGATTGATCCATAATCTTATCTATTGTAACCGATTTTGCTTATTAAGGCGCGGTCTGGTACCCCGGGCAGGAGTCGAACCTGCAACCTTTTCCTTAGGACGGAACTGCTCTATCCAATTGAGCTACCGAGGCTTAAGCACTATTATAACTTAACTGGCGTGGGTGTAGCGTTCGTGAACGGTTTTGTAGCTGAAAAGCTCGCTCTTATCGAACCAATGGGCAATCTCTTGTTTCGCTTCTTTGACATCCCCGGAGGCGTGAACGATATTGGCGATGCCTTGGTCTTTTCTGTTAGCTTCGGTAAAACTGATATGGGCATAATCACCCCTGATAGTACCAGGTAAGGCTTCCTTGGGTTCGGTAGTGCCTACCATTTTACGTACCAACGCGACTGCCTCTATTCCTTCAAGTACGATCGCGATAACCGGCCCTTCCTGCATCATTTTGAGCGTCACATCAAAGCCTTTTTGGCCGCGGCGAGAGATCATTTTGCTAATATTTTCATAGTGGTAGTGGTAGTGCTCGTCGTCGGGCTTGACCATCTTGCAGCCGACGATTTTGAGTCCGACTTTTTCAAACCGGCTCAGTACTTCACCGACAAGGCCTCGTTGCACCGTATCGGGTTTGAGAATAATCATTGTACGCTCCATAGAACTCCTTTTTTATTCTTGGTTTGGCTTTATTTATCTCGATTATACCAGAAGAAGAGTCAATGTCGCTATACGTCGCAAAATGTAAGATACTGCGTTAAAATAGACGTATGTATATTTCCGAGCTGATAGTAGATTTTTTGGAATATCTTGAAGTGGAACGGGGACGCAGCCAAAAAACTGCCGAAAACTATCATCTCTATCTCAACCGCCTGATTGAATTTAACGGTGATGCCACAGTCGATACCATTAATAACGAGTTAGTGCGTAAGTGGCGGTTATGGCTTAATCGTTATAGAAACGACAACGATATCGCCCTGTCAGCGACTACTCAAAGCTATCATCTTATCGCGCTGAGAAGTTTTTTGTCGTACCTCTTAAAACGCGACATCACTACGCTTGCCCCGACCAAGATTGAACTGCCGAAAACCCGGCGCCCACGGGTCACCTTCTTGTTGCCGGATGAAATTAGCCGTATGCTTAACCAAATACCTATTAAAAGTGAGCGCGGCTTGCGTGACCGAGCACTGTTGGAGCTGCTTTTTTCAAGCGGATTGCGCGTGTCGGAACTGGTCGGCCTCAACCGCGACCACGTCAACACCGAGCGGCGCGAATTTATGGTACGAGGCAAAGGCCAAAAAGACCGGCCGGTGTATATTGGCGCAACCGCTGCCGAGCATCTAAATGATTACCTGAGCGCTCGCCAAGACAGCCTGCCGGCTCTTTTTATTAGCTATAGGGATAATTCAGCTAAAACACTCGATACCAGCGGCGATTTCCGCCGCCTGACCCCGCGGAGCATTCAGCGTATGATCAAACGTTACGCATTAGCCGCCGGCATTACCAAACAAGTCTCACCTCATACTATGAGGCACTCATTCGCGACTGATTTACTGATGAACGGAGCTGATATCCGCTCGGTCCAAAGCTTGCTGGGACACAGCAACATCGCCACCACCCAAGTCTACACTCATATTACCGACCAACACCTCAAGGAAGTGCACGATAAGTTCCATAAAGACGTTACCCAAGATAGTGACTAACGTGTAAGAAAAGCTTACGGGTTAATGAGTTCAGTGGGACAAGAAGTACTATATTCAGGCACGTTGAAGGCTTTGCAGACGCCGTCGGTGGCACCAAAATCAGGGAGATTGCTGACGTCGGCCACGCGTGATTGGACGCGCCGGAAGACGTTATTGGCCCGGCCGGTCGAGTCGACTTGCGGCTCGACATTGTCGAACTGAACTACATCAGCGCCATTAAGCAGGCGAACCTGATAGTCGGCGTTATTATAAACAGCCGTGACTAGCAGATAATAGTCGGTATTCGCGGCTGATCCCCCCGTGGCTGCAACCGGGGTAATTTGGGCGCTGCAAGCATATTTACCTTGGTTGACGGTAGGGTCGCATTTGGCGCGATGAGGCGAAAATGCTTTTGCCTGGAATCGCCCTGTATCCGCGGTGTTAAAGTTTACGCTGCCGGAGCCCGTCTTGGTCGGATAAATAAAGGCGGTTTTGGTGTCGTTATCGACATCTCTAATATCAAAGCCATTGCCACTTCCTCGAAGGACGGGGATAAGCTGTACCCGCATGATTGGTGGAACAGTCGAAGTCCAATTGGCCGGCTTGGGCAGATCCGGATAAGAAGGATAGTTGGGAGTCAACGGAATTTGGTCCTTATTGATAAACCAATTCAGCTCAATCGTGCTAATGGGCGCGTTACCGACCGTTCGAAGCGGGATAAGCGTGTTATTTTTGCCATTTTGGGCTGTTCCTTTGTAGTCGCTCGTCTTGGTAGTGAGGGTAACACAGGTATAAGCTTGGTCGAGTGCATCATCGTTCGCAGTGGTCGACACCTTTACTTCCGAGGTCGTCCCGACTCGTTTTGCGTTAGGTACCGTATCTGTTTCCAGTAAATCCGCAAAATTACATCGTTTGTTAGCGTCAAACGTGGTGTTGTAGGTGGCGCAGTTGGTCGCGTCAAGAGGCGCATTATTAACGGGACAATTGACGCGGTACCAGCTCAGTGCCCGTTTGGCGTCTTCAAGCCCGGCGTCGGCCGAATCATAAGCACTCTGGGCGAGGTCGTTGTTAGTAGATTGTTGTTGGTCTTGGATAGCTATGCGCAGAAAACTAAGCGCAATCACCGTAATAAGGATCGCGAAAAAAACTACAATAAAGATGGCGGCGGCTCCGTGTTGGTTCTTGGGGTTATATGCCATAGCTTCTAATCTCCTGGTTTTTATTAATTATACACCCCTTTAGCATAAGCTGTCACCACAAAAGTATTGAGCGCACAAAAGTTGTACTCTTTACCTCCTTGGCAGCCGGCGCGGTCGGTCGTGTCATTAATAATATCTTCGCCCCCGTTAGTCGAGATAGTGTAAATGACCGTAGCTAGCTTCTTATCCGGACTTAATATGACATTCAAGCCTCCTTTGTCGTCATTAGTGGGGGTGGGGTCTCTTACGACCAAGCCGTCACCGAGCAGTTCAGTGCTCTGATAGCAAGGGCTTAAACCAACCGGACAATTGCCTTTATAAGGAGCCGGCGGTGAAGCAGAGCACATTTCTTTGGTCGGGTCTCTTACTTTAGCAAAAAATACCGTAGTGTCATTTGGCGCTGTGTTGGCGTACTTAAGCTCTACTTTCGGCGGCTGGGTGCCTGAACCGGCGCCACTACGATAGACGCTCCAGACAAAACTATAGGTGCCGGTACAAACGCCGGTGGCTACCTTTTCTCCGGAACCTAGATCAGTAAATTTGGCGGTAATTTCGCTTGAGCGGCGTAGATTGGCTTGCAGCTCCAAAGCAATATTGGCGCCGCTTTGGTTGACTCGTTTGAGCGTGATGCCTTTATTATAAATATTGACAAAATTCATTGAACTTACCAGTAGAATAAACATCAACACCCCGATAAGCGACATAGCCAGTGACAGTTCGGTGATAGTAAAGCCTTTTTGCCGGCAAGCAACTTTGGTCATACCTTACCTACTATCTCCTCGAGCAATTTATTGGCGCGCACTGCATCAAATGTATTGCCAGAAGTAACTGAAACGCTTACTAAAAATTTTCCTTTTTGCTTGGCGACCGATTGCCGGGGTTGGACACTAGTAGTTTTGCCGTCCGGACTCGCTGCCGTTATTTGTTTTTGCACGGTTTTTTTGTTAGATTTGGCCCGTTCTTCGCTGTCGTATCTATAAAGCATAACGTTGACTTTTTTACTACCGTCCGCGTACTCGCACCCGGTTGAGCTATAATCCGTGCTAGTTAGCGACGACAGCGTCTCGTTTTTAACCGCGCCGTCACCGACAGTCTTCTTAGCAAGCTGTTCGTCTAACAAATCACAGGCCTGTTTAACAAAAGCGTCATTATTAACAGGCGCGTTATCCGGGGCTTTCAAGGGTTTAGCCGGGTTGTTGGAGCGGTAGCTAGCTGTTTCATCGGAGCGTGAAGTCTGCGGTTTATTAGTTTGTATTAAAACAATTACCGCGCCCAGGCCTACTGCCGCTAGGATTACGCTTATTAGTAATGCTTTTCGTCGCTGTGTCATATATACCTCTCTAATAATTTCACGTTACGGTCCCGGCCAAATCCGATAATAATAGGAGTTGGGGTTGGAATAGAAAGCGGGATCGGGGTTATCCCAGGTCGGCTTCATGCGCCACAAGTGCCCGTTAGCAAGAAGCAGGATCCATCCGTTGTCGGGACTGCTCCCATCATCCGTATACCAGACCGGAACGTTGGCTGGGTTGTACATAACAAGGTTGCCGTCCGGTTGCTGGATAGCTCGGTTGGCGCCTGTCCCCCCGGTGATCCAAGGCGCGGAATCAAAGTTAGTGTTGGGATAAAGAGCAAGATTACCGCCATCCCATAAGATGAGGCCACTCGAGCAGGGATTAGGGGGGCGGTGCGCGGGCTCTTCGCAAAGAGCGTCATTATAGACGCTAGGCGAATATCCCCGAATAGAATAACGGGCAGGATCGCCAGAAGTGGATGTTACCAGCGTGTCGCCTGGGGCTATTCTGTCTGAAACGGCCGTACCGGTAAGAGGCGTGTCGGTAGGCCCCGGCGCATCCGAATTAACCGTTAGTGTAGCCATTTTTCGGCCGGCTTTACCAAGGCGGTTGTTGGCCGGACCGCTCGGTGGGAAGAACTGGACGGTCACGGTGCAGCCGGGCACGCCGGCAGCTAACGTCGCGCCAACACCAGCCACCACACAGGTATTGCTCACGATAGAAAAACTGGACGTGTCCCCGCTTATAGAGGTACTAGAAATTTTCAGCGGCGCC
>Ga0136612_10001491_pt1 | contig 9998 bp, 10 predicted proteins | sample AntDryUQ224A2306_2_FD_106644 | JGI IMG/M metagenome (GOLD analysis project Ga0136612, IMG submission 106644) | Polar desert sand microbial communities from Dry Valleys, Antarctica - metaG UQ224A (23.06) | ecosystem: Environmental > Terrestrial > Soil > Desert | place: Antarctica: Dry Valley...
AACCATACTCGGCGGCATACTTCAAGCTGGTAGAACTGCTGCCGGAGATCCGGGAACTGCTCGCGGTCGGGGAAAAGATCGTGTTGGCTGGACGGCTCGTTGCGGTCGAGGTGACCGACTCGGGCACCGAGACGCTGACCGATCGCGAGCTGGAATCGATACGCTCCAACTGGTGAGGTTGTGGAAGACGTCGAACGGCTGTTCAAGACCTATCACACCCAGCTCGTCCGCTACCTGACGCGGCGGCTTGGCGATCGCGACTGGGCGGAGGAAGTCGCCCAGGAGACGTTCGTCCGGGCACTGCGGCAGGAGACGATCGCGAACGAGCGTGCCTGGCTTTTTACCGTGGCGAACAATCTCGTGCGCGATGAAGCTCGCAAGGATGCTCGGCGCCGGCGTCATCTGGAGCTGATGCGCGATGAGCAGAAGGATGTGCAGGAAGAGGATCACGTAAGCTCGATCGAACGAGCGCAGGAAGCGGCCATGGCTCGGCGCGCGATCGATGCGTTGCCCGAGCGCGATCGCCTGGCGTTGCTGCTCCGTGAGGAAGGACTGGACTACGGCGAAATTGCCGAGGCGCTGGAATTGGCACCAGGCTCCGTGGGAACGACGCTCTCACGGGCGCGTCGCAAGCTCGTTGAATCGTACGAGACACTACAGGCAGAGATGCGTCGGAGAGAGGGCCATGCAGCATCTTGAAGAGGGGACAATCCACGCGTGGATCGACGGGGCACTCTCGACAGGGGAGGTGCGCGAGGTGGAGGCGCACATGGCGAGCTGCGAAGCATGCTCGCGGCTTGCGGCCGAGGCGCGTGGACTGGTGGCTGCGTCGTCGCGCATCCTGACAGCACTTGATGACGTGCCTGGAGACGTCATCCCCATTGCGCCGCCAGCCGCGATGAGGGAAGACGCGTCAATCGCGGGCCCGACGGCAGTGCGGAAGATCGAGGTGCCTCGCTGGCGAACGCCATTCTGGATGCGGACGGCGGCGGCCGTCGTCGTTATCGCCGGGACTTCCGCGCTCGTCATGACGGGGAAACTGAACAACGTCGAGCCAGCGAAGTCACCTGCCATGGAGGACATGGCGCTCGATTCCCGGATATTGGCGGGTGCCAGCATGGACACCTTCGCAGCGCCACCTCCATCGCCAGCCAGGCCGGAACGCGGGAGTATTGCCGGGAGTGACGCACGGAGCACCGCTGGCAACCGTAGGGACGTCGATGTCGCGCAGGGTTCACGTGCGTCAGGCTCGCTGGCCCGGCCCCCGGTGGCTGCGGGCCCGAAACCGGGTTTGCCCGGAAGCAGGACCGAAGACAACAGCCGCCAGGAACAGGAGCGGTTCATGGCGGATCGTGCAGAGGCGAGCAGAGCCACCGATCAGCGGCAGAGCGCGAACGCCGCTGTCGCGAGCAGTGCTCAGGCGCGAGATAAAGCGGCTGAGATGTCTGCGCCCGCTCCCGGTCCGGTTACGGCTTCCCCTGCTTCGCCAGGGATGGCGGCAGGTCGGGTAGGGGCGCAGTCCAGCACGGGCCAGTCAACTGCCGCGTCGGCGCTGACCCGGGCGGCAAAGCGGGCGCATTCGGCCGTGACTCGGCAGCCGGCGCCTGCCGCCGATGCATTCGGCACCGGAAGCGCGGTGCCGGCAAGGCAGGAAACCATTGGCTCGGCAACAGGGGCTTCGGCCATGCCCGGGGCGTCGCGTGTTCCGGGAGATCATCCCGCGGTGGGGTGCTACGCGCTCTCGGTCGCACCCTGGTCGGGAGGGACGATTCCATTCGGCGCACCTCCGGCGCGCATTGAGCTCGATTCGATGACGAGCACATTGGCCGCGATCCGGGGGTACGGGCTCGTGCATCCAGCCCGGGGCGCGGCGCCTAATGGTGCACCGCTCGCGTACTGGAGAGCGCTTGGAGACTCGGTGCACGTCACGTGGCGCGATGATCGTCGCGGCGTCATGCTCAGACTCCCGATTGGTGGAGAGGTACTGCGCGGCAGTGCGCGTACGGTAGCGATCTCCGGTGGCGCCGAGCCAACGCAATCGAGCACGGTGGAGGCCCGCCGGATCAGCTGCCGTGAGTGACTGGAGCCTCGACCACCTCGCGTAGCCAGGCCGCGAGCGCTTCACTCGACTCAATGACCACGGGGTTTGTAGCCAGATCAGGATGCATCTGGGCCGGCTCGTATCCCGTGGGCATGCCACTCCGCCGGTTGACGATCCATGAATGCCGCTGATCGCGTGATCGGCCTGACATCAGAAAGGTCGGCGGTCGATTGACGACCTTTGCGACGGCGCCGTAGGTCGCGCGCTGGCGATGCTCGTTGAGCAGATCCAGAATGCTGTCGATGGTGGGTTCGGTCATCACAAGTCTCCGGGGCTACGGGTTGGTGTGCAACCGATGTAGCGGCAGCCTCACCGAAGCACACAACCCGAAGCACGCCGTCCGGATCACGTTATCCCGTCCGGCAACGACCGTTAGTCAGACAGGTTCGGCGGATCCTCACCCAGGGCTGAGGCCAGATCGGTGAGATGCTCCTGCTCCTGCTTCAGGATTTCGCGAATGTGTTCCGAGATCGCGAACTCGCCCAGGGCCTCGCACTGCCGTACACGAGTACGGTACGCCTTGATGGTTTCGGACTCATTTTCGAGATCGAACCGGAGAAGGTCACGGGGCTTGTCCGAGATCTTCACGGGCTTGGGAATCACTGTTGGAGTGCCGCCGAGGTAATCGATCTGCTTGGAAATGGTGAGGGCGTGCTGCAACTCCTCGCCTGCGTGTACCTCGAGCTCCTCGGCGATCGTCATGAACTCGGCGCCCTTGAGAATCTGGGAATAGGCGACATACGCGATAATGGCCTGGTATTCGCGCGCCAGATCCTCGTTCAGAAGACGAATCAGGTCCTTTCGGTCGACGGTGTTCTTCGATGACGTTTCGTGGGATCTGGAAGAATCTTTACTGGCCATGATCTCCTCGTATTGATGGATGCGCGAGAATGCGTCCTCGCGGTGACGGTTGGTGCGCGCGCAAAAGTCGAAGGCGTGGAACCTCATCGCAACATACGTGACACCCGTGACCGCTGGGCTCGGTGGAGTGCGGATTCACTGCGGTTGTGGCGGGCTGCGAATTTGCCGGACGTCCGGCCCTCACGCTCACCCCAACCATACGTCATTTTCCGCGTCATGAAGGCGCGCGTGCATTGAGCCCATCATCGTGGCGGGAGAAGCTCGAGCGATTTGCCATCGACTTGCGCGAGGACATTCAGCGCGCAGGTGGCTCGGTGAAGCTTCCCCGCAACCGCGACCCCTACGAGATTCTCGCATATCGCGGGTATGGCAACTGCAGTCGCGTCCTGATCCAGGGACGCGTGCTCGAATGTGAGGATATTCCGGCGTCCACGGCGGCAGACAGCCGATGGCGTAACCTGGTCAACACGTACAAGCGCATCGAAAGCGATCCGGTGCCGGGTGCGCGCGTTCGCGTCGAGATTGCCGGTGTCGAGCGCGAGGTCGTTGCCGATGACGAGGGCTACTTTCGCGAGTGGATCGAGATCCCAAGTCCGCTTCCGTCCGATCGATCATGGCACCAGGCAACGCTCCGGCTGATCGAACCCCTTCGTGCCGATCAGCCCGACGTCACGGCCACGGCGGAGACCATCGTGCCCGCCCCGTCTGCAGCGTTCGGAGTCATCAGTGATCTCGACGACACGGTTATCCAATCACGGATCGCGAACTTCCTGCAGGCCGTGCGGACGGTCATGCTTGGAAACGCACGTACACGACTGCCATTTCCCGGCGTGGCGGCGTTCTACCAGGCATTGCAGCGAGGAAGTGATGGCGTTCGAGAGAACCCGATTTTCTACGTTTCGAGCAGCCCCTGGAACATCTACGACATTATCGCCGAGTTCCTGGATCTGCAGCGCATTCCCCTCGGTCCGATCTGCCTGCGTGACTGGGATGTCGAGCGCTCGGCACTTACCTCGAGACGATTACACAGCTACAAGGAACCGCTGATCCGCGAAATGATGGAGCTGTATCCGGCGCTGCCATTCATTCTCATCGGTGATACCAGCCAGAAGGATCCTGAGATCTATCGTGCGATCATCGACCGTTTTCCCGGGCGTATCCTTGCGATCTACATCCGGAATGTGGAACCGGCGCCGGAGCGAATGGCGGCAGTGCAGGCACTCGCCACGGAAGTCCTGCAGGCCGGGTCTACACTGATCCTGGCCGACGATTCCTTCGCGGCTGCCACGCACGCCGCAGCGCAGGGTTGGATCGCGACGGATGCGCTGCCGTCGGTTCGGGAGGAAAAGAAGGCGGACGAGGGAACCACCGGCACGAAGGCCGCGGTTCCGGGCGTCCCCGAAGAACCGGAGACGCCGACGATCGTAGTGGAGTAGCGTGCTACTCGGTGTCGCGCCCGTGCACCTGAAACGGAGGGTGTGTTGCCTCGATCGCGGTAAACGTGTCGAGAATCTTGTAGGTGTGTTTCGCCCCCTTGGGCACCACCCACGAGTTGCCGGCCTCGAGCACCACGGTCTGTCCCTCGATGGTGAGCTCGGCCCGGCCCTTGATGACGAAGCCGACCACTTCGTACGGACGGCTACTGGCCTCCTTGCCTTTGGTCGGCTTCTCATTTTCCCACATGCGCATTGCCACCGACTTGCCGGAGGCGAGATACTTCTCCCCGTCCGGCCCCCTGGGTGAATGCGCAGAATCGATTTTCGTGACGGTCGTGTCGCGCTTGTCGGCCATGTGGTCCTCCGGAACGTACGTTGACAGCTGTTAGCGGGGGTTGCGCAATTCCAGGGCCGCGCGGGATTCCATTTATTCAGCACGACCGCCGTCGCCGGGCGCACACTGGTGAGAGTGACCAGGGAGTTTCAGTGTCTGCCGGGCAACGATCTTGCCCGGTGCGACCGCATCATGAAGAAGATTTTTCAGACTATTCGCAATGAACGATCGGTAGCCGGCGGCAGGCGCGTTCTCCTGAGCTTCCGCATCGGAGAGGACAGTATCCCGGCCGTTCTTCTGCTTCCCATCGCGAAGGAGTTGGGGCTCCCGCTTCCAGCCGCACTGCTGCTTCATGGCTATTCATCCAACAAGGAGCACCTTGCGGACTCAGCCGGGAATGCGCTGCTCGCGCACGGAGTGGCGAGCCTGTCCATCGATATGCCGCTGCATGGCGAGCGAGCGACCGAGTTGCAGTCCTTTTCCAGGCGCAATCCCATGGAAATGGTGAAGCTGTGGCGTCTTGCGCTGGAGGAGTGCACCGTCGCGCTTCGCTATCTCTGTGCACGCCCGGAAATCGATGCCGGGCGCCTCGGACTTATCGGTTACTCCATGGGTGCTTTTCTTGGTGTGATTGCGGCCTCGCGTCATGAGCAGTTCAAGGCAGTCGTGCTCGCGGCCGGTGGCGATCTACCACTCCGATACGCCCTTTGGCAGTCTTGTCCGCATGGCGGCGGATCCCATCCGTGCAGTTCGGGAGCTCAACGGTCGCCCGCTCCTGATGATTCACGGTCGGCACGATCGCACCGTCACTCCTGATCAGGCGGAGCGGCTGTATGCTGCCGCCAGGGAGCCGAAGGAGCTTCGCTGGTTTCCAACGGGCCATACGCTCAGAACCGACGCGATCGAATTCGCGGCGAAGTGGCTCGGTGAGAAAATCAGGCTGTAGTGGCGGGCGATGCCGTCGTTCGTGGCAGCGGCAGCTTGCGCGCATATGCCTCCAGCCACGGTGACTTCTCCGCAGCGTGGAAGCCAAGTTTCCTGAGCATCGAGAAACCGTGTTTCAGCACGCGCTCCTCGCCCGCCGCCCATTGCCGGGTAAACTCGTCCGTCGGGAGAACCAGTGATTCACCGTGAACTTCCTGCATCGCGAACCCGGTTCGGGTCATGAGAGCGTCCAGCGACTGAACGGTGAATCCATGGCGATGGGGAAAACCGAGCAGGTTGTTGTGTGCGAGCAGCGCGCGCGCGATGCCACGGAACGGTCCGTTCAGCATCGTCCGGACTCGCGCGTAGAACGCACCATTGGGGACCCGTATCGCGAACATGCCACCCGGCACCAGCAGTCTGTGTGACAGTGCCGCGGCGTGTCTCGGATCGGGCAGCTGGTCAAAGGTGTTCCAGATCGCCACGGCGTCAAAGCTCCGGCGCGGCTCCCACGAGTCGAGCGTCCCGATGGTGACGGTGAAGCCCTGTTGCCGAGCGAACTCGCTGACCTTCCTCCCGACGTCGAGGCCCTCGAAGTGCCACCCCTCTTCCATCGCCGCCGTGAGAAACGCACCGACGTAACTACCGACCTCCACGCCGGAGCCGGCGCGACCAAGCAGCCGCTTGAGACGCCTGGCCGACTCGCGGTATGCCGGTCGCTGCGTCTCGAGCAGCGTGCGCATGACGGCCGCGGTCGGTTCGCCGCTCGCGTAGGTGTCGCGCAACTCGAACTCGCGTTCGCGTGGGTTGCGATAGACGAGTCCACACTCCCGACACCGAACGAGACGAACGGGCGGTCGTTGCGAGAAAGCAACGCGGTCCACCAGCCGGTCTGGCGGCGTGGTCGCTTTCAGCCGGCGCATCTGAAACGCCCATAACGCCTCGACCTCATGACGCATCTGATCGTGATCGGCGATCTCGGAGGCGTTCACCGATCCACAGACAACACACCCGCCCAGCTCGTACGCGATGGAGCTCACGCGCCTACACGTGGATTGCGTCCAAGCCGATCGTGTGACAGGCGGGCTGGGGAATGCGGATGCTCAACGCACGAGCTGCCAGATCTCCACCGTGCCATCGTTGAACAGAGGGATGGCGATGCGATTGCGCTTCGTGTCGATGCCGAAGTCCGCGGGCGCCGGCTTCCCACTGATGACCACCCGGCGGCTGTCACCCTTGAATTCATGAATCGATGAATCGGCCCAGCTCGAGACGAGAATTCGTCCATCCGCGAGCACCTCAAGGCCATCGTAGCCACCCGGTCCGGTTGCAAGCGCCGCCGGCTGAACCGCGTCGGTCTGCCAGGAGAACAACCACTGCGAGTTGAACGGCGCGATCACGAATCGGTTCTTCGTCGCATCCCACGCGATACCATTCGGCCCACCGAGCGAATCGCCCTCCACGACCACCTTGGCGGTCCGGCCCATGATTCGATAGACGCGATCCCGACCGGGATGCGTCATGCCACCCTTGGCATCGAAACGGATACCAGTGTCGGTGATGTACACCGAGCCATCAGGACCGATGGCGACGTCATTGAGAAAGGTCGCTCCCATTCGCTTCATCTCGACGGTCGCGATCGGCTCGCCGGTTCGGCGATTGAAGGCGCGGGCGGCGTCGATGTCGGACACCCAGAGTGTATCGCCAACGATCGCGACGCCCTTCGGCGCATTCAAGATGACGCCATCGCGGCCACCCGCGATGAACATGAGCGAATCAACCGTGCCATCTGCCCGGACACGCGAAATGAAACCGTTGCCATCCTTCATGGATGGATTGCCGTCGATGTTCGAGACGAAGAAGACATCCTGCTCTTCATCGTATCGGACGGATTCCGGCACCTTGAACCCAGGGACGCTCACCACGAGCCTTGGCGCCGTATCGGGCGCAACAGCGGTAGTGTCAGCAGCCTTCTCGGCGCCCTTGCAGGCGGCGATCAGCAGAATGGCACAAACAGGCGAAAGGCGACGCATGGGATAGCTCGAGTGAAGAGTGGAGGAGAAGTTGCCTCAGGAGGGTCACCCGTCAAGCGGCGGGATAACCGGCGCCATGCCGTTCCACGGCTGAGCCGGCTGCTTCTGTCGCTGCCCTTTGGTGGGAGCGTACATTGAGGCATCACCCATTTCGCACACAGGGAGCTGCTGTATGAACAGGTTCGTAGCCGCCGGTCTCACAGTCCTCGGCGCAATCGCGCTGCAAACAGAGGCAGCAGCGGCTCAACAGCCGAGACCGCCGGCACGCCGGCCCGCTGCCACACAGCCTGCCAGGCAGCCCAGGGCAGAACGCGACACGGCCCTGGCAACGAGCTCGACCGTGTACGACACGGCCGCGTTCGCCGCACTCAAGTGGCGCGAGATCGGACCGTATCGCGGTGGTCGGACCGTGGCGGTCGCCGGTTCCGCAGCCAGACCCCATGAGTACTACATGGGCACGACAGGCGGAGGGGTGTTCAAGACCACAGATGGCGGTATCACCTGGACTCCCGTCACGGACAAGTACTTTGGCGGGACCATCGGGGCGATTGCCGTGAGCGAATCGAATCCCGATATCGTGTACGTCGGGGGCGGAGAGTTCCCGATTCGCGGCAATGTCTCGCACGGCGATGGCGTGTGGAAGTCCATTGACGCGGGCAAGACGTGGGCGTTCGTCGGGCTGGGAGATACGCGACAGATCTCGCGCGTACGTGTCCATCCCAGGAATCCGGACCTTGTCTACGTGGCGGCCCAGGGTCACGTGTTCGGTGCCAATGCAGAGCGCGGAGTGTTCCGCTCACGCGATGGCGGAAAGAACTGGCAGAAGGTGCTGTTCAGGAACGACTCGACGGGCGCCGCCGACCTCACGTGGGATCCTGCGAACCCGAACGTGATGTATGCGGCGTTCTGGCAGGCTGGACGGAAACCATGGCAGCTGATTTCCGGCGGCGCCGGCAGCGGAATCTTCAAGTCGGTCAACGGGGGCGACAACTGGACCGAGATCACCCGCAACCCCGGGATGCCCAAGGGGATCATCGGCAACGTCGGCATCACGGTTTCGCCGGCACGCCCCAATCGCGTGTGGGCCATCATCGAAGCCGACTCGGGAGGCGTGTTTCGGTCCGACGATGCGGGTGCGACGTGGATGCTGGTGAACGCGGAGCGAAAGCTGCGCCAGCGCGCATGGTACTACACGAAGATCCATGCGGATCCGCGCGATACGAGCGTCGTGTATGTGAACAACGTGTCATTTCACAAATCGACTGACGGCGGGAAAACATTCAAGGCCATTCGTGCGCCGCATGGTGACAGCCATGATCTCTGGATCGCGCCCAACGACTCGAAGCGAATGGTCGAGGGTAACGACGGCGGCGCCAACGTCAGCTTCAACGGCGGCACCTCATGGACCGAGCAGGACTACGCGACGGCGCAGTTCTACCATGTCATCACCACGAACCACTTCCCGTATCAGGTGTGCGGTGCCCAGCAGGACAACTCCACGGTGTGTGGACCGAGTCGAGCCACGGGCGGGATCGACATCGGCCAGTGGGACGAAGTCGCCGGGGGCGAATCGGGATATATCGCTGTCAATCCGACCGATTCCGATATCACGTATGGCGGTAGCTACGGTGGCTACCTGACGCGTCATGATCGCCGGACGGGACTGGAACGGAACGTCAATCCGTGGCCGGATAATCCAATGGGCCACTCTGCGGGAACACTAGCCCAGCGCTTTCAGTGGACGTTCCCCATCATGACGTCGCCGCACAATCCGAAGGTGCTGTACGCGGCGTCGCAGGTGCTGTGGAAGACGACGAACGAGGGCGAGTCATGGACAGCCATCAGCCGGGATCTCACGCGCAACGACCCGCGGACGCTGGGCGCCTCAGGCGGTCCGATCACGAAGGATCAGACGTCGGTGGAGTATTACGGGACCATCTTCGCGGTCGCGGAGTCACCGCTGCTGCCTGGTGTCATCTGGACGGGTTCTGACGACGGGCTGATTCACGTCACGACCGATGGCGGCTCGTCGTGGAGAAACGTCACTCCACCGGATCTTCCCGAGTGGGCGCGCATCTCGATCGTCGAGCCCTCGCCGTTTTCCGCAGGGGCGGCGTACGTCGCTGTGAACCGCTACCAGATGGATGATCACGCGCCGTATCTCTACGCGACCGCCGATTTCGGGAAGACGTGGCGCCGCATCGATGCCGGGATCGCACGAACGGAGTTCACGCGCGTGATCCGCGCGGATCCGGCGAAGCGTGGACTGCTCTACGCGGGGACGGAGCGCGGTGTCTGGGTATCGTTCA
>Ga0136612_10001492_pt1 | contig 9997 bp, 5 predicted proteins | sample AntDryUQ224A2306_2_FD_106644 | JGI IMG/M metagenome (GOLD analysis project Ga0136612, IMG submission 106644) | Polar desert sand microbial communities from Dry Valleys, Antarctica - metaG UQ224A (23.06) | ecosystem: Environmental > Terrestrial > Soil > Desert | place: Antarctica: Dry Valley...
GGTCGCGGTCGCGCGGTATCCCGACGAGATCCTCGGCGAGCGCAGGCGCGGCCAGGAGCTCGTCGGCTGGCGCTACGCCGGCCCCTTCGACGAGCTCGGCCCGGGGGCGGGTGTCGAGCACCGCGTGATCCCGTGGGAGGACGTCTCTCTCGAGGACGGGACGGGGATCGTCCACATCGCGACGGGCGCCGGGCAGGAAGATTTCGAGCTGGGCAAGATCCACGCCCTGCCCGTGCTGATGCCCGTCGACGAGGCGGGCCGCTTCTACGACGACTACGGCTGGTTGCACGGGCTCTCGACGACGGAGGCAGCAGATCAGATCGTCGGCTGGCTGGCCGAGCACGGCTTCCTCGTCCAAGCGGGGCTCCACGAGCACCGCTATCCACACTGCTGGCGGTGTGACACGCCGCTGATCTGGCGGGTCACGGACGACTGGCTGATCCGCGTCGACGAGGTCCGCCAGCCGCTCCTCGACGCGAATGCGACCGTCGAGTGGACGCCCGCGTACATGGGCAAGCGGATGGACGACTGGCTGCGCAACATGGGCGACTGGAACATCTCGCGCCGGCGCTACTACGGACTGCCGCTGCCGTTCTACCCCTGCGCTTGCGGCCATCTGAACGTGATCGGCTCGAAGTCGGAGCTGGAGAGGCGAGCACTCGGGGGGCTGGAGCAGCTGGAGGAGCTTCGCCGGCCCTGGATCGACGGCGTCCCCATTCGCTGCGAGGCATGCGGCGAGTCGGTGCAGAGGATCGAAGAGGTCGGCGACGTCTGGCTCGACGCCGGGATCGTCCCGTTCTCCACCCTCGGCTGGCAGAGCTCCGAGCACGTCGAGGCGGGGTATGCGACCGGCGCCGCGCGGGGCCTGACGACCGCCGACCTCCCCGACCACGCCTACTGGGAGAAGTGGTTCCCCGCCGATTGGGTCTCGGAGATGCGCGAGCAGATCCGGCTCTGGTTCTACGCGCAGCTCTTCATGTCGGTGACGCTGACGGGCCGCGCGCCGTTTCGGCGGGTGCTCGGCTACGAGAAGATGCTCGACGAGGGCGGGCGCGAGATGCACGGCTCGTGGGGGAACATGATCGACGCCGAGGAGGCGTTCGGGCGGATGGGCGCCGACGTGATGCGCTGGCAGTACTGCGCGCAGCCCCCGAGCCAGAACCTGCTCTTCGGCTACGGGCCTGGCCACGAGATCAAGCGGAGGCTGCTCACGCTCTGGAACTCCGTCGCGGGATTCTTCGTTCCCTATGCGAACATCGGGAGCTTCGCCCCCGAGTACGCCGACCTACCGGGAGGCCCGACCGGCGAGCTACGGCCGCTCGATCGCTGGCTCGTCGCCCGTACCGCGCAGCTCGTCGAAGAAGCGACCGCCGGTTACGAGGCGTTCCTGACCGTCGACGTGATCCGTGCCTTCGAGTCGTATCTCGACGACCTCTCGAACTGGTACATCCGCCGTTCGCGGCGGCGCTTCTGGGACGGCGAGGAGATCGCGCTGCGGACGCTCTGGTACGGGCTCGTCCAGGCGTTGCGCGTGATCGCGCCCGTGCTGCCGTTCCTCGCCGAGCACCTCTGGCAGAACCTCGTGCGCGGCGTCGCCAAGGGTTCGCCGGACTCGATCTTCCTTGCGGGCTGGCCCGAGCCCGCAGGTCTCGACGCGCCGCTCGTCGGCGAGGTCGCGGAGCTTCGCCGGGTCGTGGCGCTCGGGCACCAGGCCCGCTCGAGCTCCGGGCTCAAGCTGCGCCAGCCCCTGCGCCGCCTCGTGGTCGAGGGTGCCCCGCTCGCCGCCGGACATGCCGCCGAGCTGCGGGAGGAGCTTCGCGTCAAGGAGATCGAGTTCGGGGTCGTCGAGACGACGGAGCTGCACGTGAAGCCGCACCTGCCCGCCCTCGGGCCGAAGCTCGGCAAGGAGCTCGGAGTGGTCCGGGCCGCGCTCGCGGCCGGTGAGTTCGAGCAGCTTCCGGGCGGAAGCTTCCGGGTCGCGGGTCACGATCTCGCCGCCCAGGAGGTGCTCGTCGAGCGCTCCGGTCGGACCGGCTGGGCGGTGGCCTCGGAGGGGGGCATCACGGTCGCGCTCGAGACCGCGCTAGATCAGGAGCTCGAGCTCGAGGGCCGAGTCCTCGACCTGATCCATACGGTGAACGGGATGCGCAGGGAGCACGGGTTCGAGCTGACCGACCGGATCTCCGTGACGCTGCCGCATGAGCACGCGGACCTGCTCGCGCATGCGGATTGGATCAAGGCCGAGGTCCTCGCCGTCTCCCTCGTGATCGACGGCGTCACAGCCCCGCAGATCGCCAGGGTCTGAGCGTCGTCCCTGCGGTTCCGTTCTAGCGCTGCGCCTCGGCAAGCGCGAGCTCGCGGCGCAGCTCGACCGGCAGCCGGAAGGTGACGTCCTCGTTCACCATCCGGAACGGCTCGATCCGCTCGACGCCGCGCGTGCGGAACCATTCGCAGACGCCGTCGACGAGATGTTCCGGCGCCGACGCCCCCGAAGTGACCCCGACAGTCGTCACGCTCTCCATCCACGCGTCGTCGATCTCGCTCGCGTCGTCGATCAGGTACGAGGCGACACCGCCGGCGCGGGCCACGTCGACGAGCCGGTTCGAGTTGGACGAGTTGCGCGAGCCGATCACCAGCAACAGGTCGATCTCCCCCAGCAGCTCCTTGACGGCCCATTGCCGGTTGGAGGTCGCGTAGCAGATGTCCTCCTTCTTCGGCGCGTGGATCGCCGGGAAGCGCCGGCGAAGGACGCCGATGATCTCGGAGGTCTCGTCCACGGAGAGTGTCGTCTGCGTGATGTAGGCGAGTCTCGTCTCGGGTGGGAGATCGAGCGCCGCGGCCTCGGCGACGTCCTGGACGAGGATCGTCGCCTCGGGCGCCTCTCCCATCGTGCCGACGACCTCCTCGTGGCCCTCGTGGCCGATCAGGAGCACGGTGTAGCCGGCGGCGGCGTAGCGGCGAGCCTGCACGTGCACCTTCGTCACGAGCGGGCAGGTCGCGTCGATCACGTTGTGCGCGAGCAGCTGCGACGTCCTGTTGACGGCAGGCGCCACCCCGTGCGCGGAGTAGACGATCGTCGCCCCTTCCGGGGCCTCCGTCTCGGACTCGACGAAGATCGCCCCGCGCGCCTCGAGATCCCGAACGACGTGGATGTTGTGGACGATCTGCTTGCGGACGTAGACCGGGGGCCCGTAGTGCTCGAGCGCCAGCTCGACGGTCTCGACGGCGCGCTCGACCCCGGCGCAGTAGCCCCGGGGCGACGCGAGTAGGACGCGCTCGACCATCCGTTTCATGGTAGCCGTGGGGCGCCGCAACGCCCCCGGCCACCAGGAGAAAAAGGAGCGACCCGCCGATCGGGGGGTCGTCACGACAGGGCCGCTCCAAGCGCACCGCGGCCTCCGATCGAGGTCCGCACGACCGCGGATTGCATCGCCCAGTGGGGTCACGCTATTCCACGCGGGCCGAGAATTCAATAGGCCCGTCGGCCCATCTTTCAAGTGCCGCAGGCCTCGCTCTATCATCGAGCAGCCCAGTGGATGCTCACACTCAGGCGGTCCTGTTCAATGCGGTTCCGCTACTCGTCCTGGCGGGGCTCTACCTCGCGCTGGGAGTCGTCTTCGCGCCCACGCTCTGGCGGGAGCGCGGACGCCTGCGCGAGGCCGGCTACGCGAGCGCGCTGCTCTACCCCTGCCTCGGGATCGCGATCGGGATCGTCGGGCTCGAGGTGCTCGTCGACCGCGAGCCGCTCGGCGGTCATCTGTGGCTCTCGTTGGCGGCCCTCCTGCTCGCAGCGATCCCGGTCGTCGCGATCCTGACGAACTGGGGCGATCGCACGATGCTCGTCTCCGGCGCGCACAGGGCCCGCGCGGCCGAGCGTCGCACGTCGCTACGCGATCGGGAGCTCGAGGCGATGGGTAGGCTCTCGCGTGCCCTCCTCGACGCCGACGACGAGCCCGAGATCTCCCGGCTGCTGCTCGACGAGCTCGGCCAGTTGTTCGACCTCGACATCTCGAATCTCGCCGTGATCGAGGACGGAGGCAGGCGGGCTCGGCTGGTGGGCGCGCGCGAGCGCGGCCACGACCACGACCGGCTCCTCGGCCAGGTGATCGAGCTCGCGAGCGAGGTGTCGGGAATCGGCACGTCGGTGCGAGACGGCAAGGCCTTTGCGATCTTCGACGTGGAGGCGTCTCCGATCGTGAGCAAACGCCTGAACGAGATCGCGCGTGTGAGGAGCGGCGCGTTCGTGCCGGTGATCGCGGGCGACGAGGTGCTCGGCGTCGTCTTCGCCGCCGTCCGCCGGCCGCGACTCTTCGGCGAGGAGGAGCTGGCGCTGATGCAGTCGTTCGCTGCTGCGGCCGGGCTCGCGCTGGTCCGCGCGCGCTCGGCGGCGGGGCTCGCCGAGGCGCTCGAGCGCGAACGCCTCGTTTCGAGGATCGCGCTCGACGTGCGTTCCCGGCACCAGCTCGACGATCTCCTGCGGGTCGCGATCGAGGCCACCGGGCGTGCGCTGGGGGTCGCCCGCTGCTTCATCCGGCTGGGCGAGAGCGGTGAGACCACGGCTGTGCTGGCAGAGTGGGCCGCGCCCGGGCTCGAGCCTCTGGGGGACGCATCCCAACTGCCCGTCGTGAACCTGGCCCTCCGCGAGCGGGATACGGTCGCCGTCGACGACATCGCCGGGGAGCCGCGGCTGCTGGATCCGGCGCTCGGCGACCTCGAGGAGTCGATCCGTGCGGGGACGCGGGCGGCGCTCGCAGCGCCGATCGTCGCAGACGGCCGGGCGATCGGCGTCCTCGGAATCCTCCGCGACCGTCCGGGCACGTGGACGGAGGGTGAGATCCTGCTGGCCGAGGCGGTCGCCCGCGAGGCAGCCGGCGCGATCCAGACGAACCGCCTCCTGCGCGACAGCGAGCGTCGGATCGTGGAGCAGGGCGCTCTCCTGAAGGCCGGGGAGGCGTTGACCAGCGAGCTCAAGTTCGACTCGGTGATCAGCCGTCTCGTCGAGGAGCTGCGCATCCTCGTCGACGACGACGCGGCCGACTGCTGGACGCTCGCACCGCGCGGGGATGAGCTCGTCTGCCGGGCGGTACTCGGCCTTCCCGAGGCGGTGGTCGGGCGTCGGATCCCGGTGCAGGGAACGATCGGGGAGGCTCTTGCCACCGGCAAGGCGGTGCTCCGGCGGGACTTCGCGGAGACGGAGCAGCCGCAGCCGACCGGGGACTACGCCGTCTTCGCCGAGGTGATGGACGCGCCGATCCTCTCCTTCGGCGAGATCCGGGGGGTTCTCGGCGTCTACTCGCTCGTGCCCGGCCGGTTCGACGAGCTCGATCTGCGGCTGATCGAGGCCTTTGCAAACCTCGCCTCGATCGCGCTCCGGAACGCGGAGGCATACGAGGAGAGCGTGCGCCAGGCGCAGATCCAGCGCGGTTTCTACCGGATCGCGGCCGTGCTCGGCGAGCCGCTCTCGGCGTCGGCCACCCTGGATGCCGTGGCGCAGGCGGCGGCCGAGTCGCTCGGCGGCGACTTCGCCGGGGTGCTCCGGGCGGCGGGCGGCGAGCTCGTTCTGTCCGGTGGGTACGAGCTGCCGCCGGCGCTGGCGCGATTTCTCGGCTCGGCGATCGAGGACGAGCTGAAGGCGGCGTCCGGTTCCGGCAAGGTGCTCGCGGCGCGAGTCCTTCGCAACGACACGCGCTTCGGGCCGGGTCTCCTGGCGGCGGCGGAGCAGGCCGGTGCCCGCTCCCTGCTCGCCGTCCCGTTGGCGCAGCCCAGGGCCGAGGGGAGCGGGCTCGTCCTCGTCTTCTTCCTCGAGGAGCACGCATTCACCGACGAGCAACTCGAGCTCGCGGGGCATGTCGCCGGCGCGGCGCGCGGCGCTCTCGAGCGCAGCGAGCTGTACGAGCTCGAGCGTCGCTCCCGGTCGCTCGCCCAGAGACTGGCCAGCTCGAGCCGGGAGCTCGCCAGCGAGCTCGATCCGGACAACGTGCTCGAGCAGGTCGTACGCCGTGCCGCGGAGATCCTCGAGGCGTCCGGAGCCTCCGCGCGTGTCTTCGAAGGGGACGAGCTCGTCGTCCGTGCGGCGTGCGGCAAGGGGGACACCGAGGCGCTGGAGACCAGGTCGGCGTCGACCGCATGGCTCGTCGGCGACATCGTCCAGTCGCGCTCGGCCCGGGTGATCGCGAACGCCGCAGGCGACCCGCGGACGATCGAGGCCGACCCGATGCTGGCCGCGGGCCACGCGGCCTATCTCGGCGTCCCGATGGTAGGCCCGGACAGCGCCGTGCACGGCGTGCTCGCGGTCTACGACCGGCAGCCTCGGGAGTGGCGCGACGAGGAGCGCGAGACGCTCTCGCTGCTCGCCGGCAGTGCCGCCGCCGCCCGGACGAACGCCGAGCTCTATCAGGGCGTGAGGCACGAACAGCAGCGGAGCGAGGCGATTCTCGCGAACGTCGCGGACGGGATCGTGGCGGTCGACCGCGACGGGAGAGTCGTGCTCTGGAATCCCGCCGCCGAGAAGATCACGGGCGTGCCGGCCGCCGAGGCACTCGGGCAGACGCCGGCGCAGGCTCTCGGCCGCTCGCTCGACGACGAGGGCGCAGGGGGCGCGGGCAGTCGGCTCGTCGCGGTCCGCCGAGGTGGGGAGGAGACGTGGCTCTCTGTCAGCGAGGCGGTCATGACAGACCCCGCCGGTGCCGTTGCCGGTCGTATCTTCGCGTTCCGCGACATCTCGGCCGAACGCGCGGTGGAGCAGATGAAATCGGACTTCGTCTCCACCGTCTCGCACGAGCTGCGGACGCCGCTGACCTCGATCTACGGATTCGCAGAGACGCTGTTGCGGCAGGACGTGCTCTTCGGCGAGGCAGAGCGGGAGATCTTCCTGCGCTACATCGCCTCCGAGTCGGAGCGCCTGACCGCGATCGTCGACCGGCTCCTCTCGGTCGCCCAGCTCGACACCGGCGCGATGAACGTCCAGCTCGCGACGACCGACGTGGCGCGGATCGTGGAGGAGGCCGTGAGCTCGGCCGGGACGACGTTCGGCCAGAACGGCCACACCTTCGTCGCCTCCGTCGGAGACGAGCCGCTTGCGGCCAAGGCAGACGGAGAAAAGGTCGGCCAGGTGCTCACGCATCTGATCGACAACGCCGTCCGCTACTCGCCCGCCGGGGGTACCGTCACGATCGTCGCGCGGAGGACGGACGGGCTCGTCGAAGTTCGGGTCGAGGATCAGGGCGTCGGGATCCCGCGCGGCGAGCAGCAGCGGATCTTCCGCAAGTTCTACCGCGGCGAGGCGGCTGCCCAGACGGTCGGCGCCGGCGCGACCGGCCTCGGCCTCTTTCTCGCCCAGGGCCTGGTCACGGCCATGGGCGGTCGGATCTGGGTCGACTCGACCGAGGGTCGCGGCGCCTCGTTCATCTTCGAGCTGCCCGCGGCAGCGCGTGGAATCCAGGCTTCCGGGAAGTAAGCCGGACGAGGCTATGCGATGACGAGGGTGCTGGTAATCGACGACGAGGCTCCCATCCGGCTGCTCTGCCGCGTCAATCTCGAGGCCGAGGGGATGAACGTCCTCGAAGCGAGCGACGGCCCGAGCGGCCTCGAGAAGGCTCGCGCGGAGCTGCCGAACGTCATCCTTCTCGACGTGATGATGCCGGGCCTGGACGGCTGGGGCGTCGCGGAAGCGCTGCTCGAGGACGGCGAGACCTCCTCGATTCCGATCGTCTTCCTCACCGCCCGGGCCGAGTTTCGCGACCGCGCCCGCGGCCTCGACATCGGCGGAGTCCACTACATCACGAAACCGTTCAACCCCGTCGAACTGGCCCCGCTCGTGCGAAGCCTGCTCGAACGCCTCGAGCGCGGGGACCTCGACGACCTCCGCCGCGAGAAGCTCATGGAGTTGCGCGCCCTGATGGCCGAGGCCTAGCGCCGAAGCTACTGGCCGGCGAAGGCGGCGGTGACGACAGTCGCCGCGGAGCTGCCCGCGAACGCGCCGACTCGCGCCCCGATCCCGATCCGGCTGAACCCGGGGTGGAGCAGGTTGGCGCGATGGGCGGGACTCGCGAGCCACGCCTGCACGAGCGCGCGAGGGACGGCGTGGGAGCCTTCGCCCCAGCCGAGGTTCTCGCCGAAGAGTCGCCCGCGGGCCCGGAAGGAGTCGAGCCGCGAGCCCAGCCCCCAGTGCGCGAGCACGTCTCCACGGAGGAGGGCCGTCGTGTGCGCCCGGGCGGCCCGGACGAGCCGGAGATCGACCTCGAGCGGCGGCAGACGCTTCGCCGTCCGAGCGTCGTTCACGGCTTGGACGAGCTCTGTCTCGGTGGTGCTGAGAGAGGCGGCATGGGCGGCGGCGCCGAGGCAGAGCGCCAGGAGAAGTGCCACAGAAGCTCCGTAAACCTGCTTCGCCATCGGGCCGAACCTACACCCTGCTTGCCGTCGCGTGCCTGTTACCGCGCGGTCTGGGCGAGCAGGATCGCGGCGAGCACGATCGCACCCCCCACGAGCTGAGCCGAGCCGAACGACTCCCCGAGCCAGAGATACGCGACGCCGCTCGCGGCCACGGGCTCGAGCATCGCCACGATCCCCACCCTGGTCGCCGAGATGTGCCGCAACGCGGCCGTCACGAGCAAGAACGTGATCATCGTTCCGCCGACCACGACGAAGAGGAGGAGGAGCCAGACGGGGAGCGAGACGCTCGAGAGGTGGCCGAGGAGCGAGACGTCGTCGTCGAGACGCCCGGCGGGGAAGCGCCAGACGGGGCGGACGAGCGCCCAGAAGACGGCCGCGAAGAGGAAGCCGTACGCAAGCAGGGAGGCGGGATCGCGGTCGGCGACGGCCCGCTCGGCCATCAGCACGTAGACGGAATACGCCACGGCGGCCGAGAGCGCAGCGGCGACGCCGAGCCCATCCAGCGCCAGCCCGCTCCACACCTCGACGACGAACGAGAGCCCGACCAGCGCGAGGAGCAGCGCGAGCCAGATCCGCCGGCGCACCGGCTCGTGCATGAACGTGCGGGCGTAGAGAGCGATCAGGATCGGTGCGAGGTACTGGAGCAGGAGCGCGATCCCGATCGGCAACCTCTGGATCGAGACGAAGTAGAGCCACTGGACGAACGCAACGCCGGCGATCCCGAAGACGGCGAGGTAGGGCAGTTCCCGCAACCGCACGCGCAGCGCTGCGCGCCTCGTCAGGAGAAGGGCGAGCGCGAAGCCCGCGAACGCCCCGGTCGCGCGGACCTGCGTCAGCTCGAGCGACGAGATTCCCGAGGAGAGCACGACCTTCGAGACCGTGCCGTTGAATGCAAAGAGCAGCGCGGCCGTCGTGACCATCGCGTAGCCGAGGAGGGGGCGCCGCTCGCGCCCCTCCACGCCGGGGATGTAGGCGACGTCGATCATGGCGCGCGACCCTAGCACCAGCGTTTGCGAGCCCGGGTTCGCGACTACACTCGCTCTCACGGGACGTGGCGCAGCCTGGTAGCGCACTCGCTTTGGGAGCGAGGGGCCGCCGGTTCGAATCCGGCCGTCCCGATCGCTCAGCCGGCGGCCAGCTCGGCGAGGCCGTCGGCCCGGCTGCGAACGGGCTCGTACCCGAGCTCGCCCCGGGCCTTGCCGATGTCGATCGTCCGGTCGAGGCCGGTCAGCCAGGCGACGGTGCGGGTCAGCGGCGGCCTTCCCGGCCTCCGCAGCGAACGCCACGTGGCCTCGCTCCCGGCCGCGAGGGCGCGCGCGAGCCAGAATGGCAGCGAGCGCTCCGGCGGCACGACTCCGGCGGTCGCGAGCAGGGCCGTCAGGAACGCGCGGAAGCTGATCGGCTCGCCGTCCGAGATCGAGTACGCCTCGCCGGAGCGACCCCGCTCGGCGCCGAGCAGGATCCCGTGGACGGCGTTGTCCACGTGGGTCGTCGAGGTGACGTGGCGGCCACCGTCGATCCAGACGAAGCGCCCGTCGCGGACGGCGGCCGCGAAGCCGGGCCGGATCGTGCGATCACCGGGACCCCAGACGAGGACGGGCCTCAC
>Ga0136612_10001493_pt1 | contig 9994 bp, 7 predicted proteins | sample AntDryUQ224A2306_2_FD_106644 | JGI IMG/M metagenome (GOLD analysis project Ga0136612, IMG submission 106644) | Polar desert sand microbial communities from Dry Valleys, Antarctica - metaG UQ224A (23.06) | ecosystem: Environmental > Terrestrial > Soil > Desert | place: Antarctica: Dry Valley...
AGCCCAAGGCGCTCGATCTGGTCGAGATCAACGAGGCGTTCGCCGCGGTGGGCATCGTCTCCACCCGCGAACTGGGACTGGACGAGAACAAGGTCAACGTGAACGGCGGAGCGATCGCGCTCGGCCATCCGATCGGGATGAGTGGTGCCCGCCTGGTTCTGCATCTGGCCCTGGAGCTGGGCCGTCGTGGCGGCGGGATCGGCGTCGCGGCGCTGTGCGGAGGCGGCGGTCAGGGTGATGCGCTGATCGTCAAGGTCCCCGCCCGCGGGTGAGGGTCGAGAAGACTGAAACCCGCTACCGGCGACGACGTACATCTCGGCGTGACGCCGACGTCGCGGAACTCGTGGCGCTTGCCCGGAAGGGCCACGCCCGCGCCGTTGCCCGGTTGATTTCCCTGGTCGAGGACGCGAGCCCCAAACTTCGCGAAGTTTCTGCCGCGCTTGTCCGCCATGCCGGGCACGCTCAGATCATCGGGCTGACCGGCCCACCCGGGGTGGGCAAATCCACGACGACGACGGCTTTGGTCAGCGTGTTTCGAGCGGCCGGAAAGCGGGTCGGGGTGCTGGCCGTCGACCCGTCCTCGCCGTTCTCCGGCGGGGCGCTGCTGGGCGATCGGGTCCGGATGCAGGAGCATGCGCTTGATCCGGACGTGTTCATCCGCTCGATGGCCTCCCGTGGTCAACTCGGCGGATTGGCTTGGGCCACACCGCAAGCACTACGTGTCCTGGATGCCGCGGGCTGCGACGTGGTGCTGATCGAAACCGTCGGAGTCGGACAGGCCGAGGTCGAGATCGCCCAACTTGCCGACTCCACAGTGGTGCTATTGGCTCCCGGGATGGGCGACGGGATCCAGGCAGCCAAAGCCGGCATCCTCGAGGTCGCCGATCTCTACGTCGTGAACAAGGCTGATCGCGACGGGGCGAAACAGACGGTCCGCGACCTGCGCTACATGCTGTCGCTGGGGGGGAAGCACTCCGAGGCCCACGCATGGCGGCCGCCGATCCTGTCCACGGTCGCCTCCCGGGGTGAGGGAATCGAGGAAGTGGTCGACGCTTTGGACAAGCACCGTCGTTGGCTGGACGACTCCGGGGAACGCAGCCGCCGTCAGCAGGAGCGCGCCGCCGCAGAGATCGAGGCGATCGCCGTCGCGGCATTGCGGGAGCGGATGGGCGACGTGCACGGTTTCGTCGCCCTCGGCGCGCTTGCCCAGCGGGTCGTATCGGCGGAGATCGACCCGTACACTGCCGCTGACGCGCTTCTCGACGAGCTGGAAATCCGCGATGAACGCGCGTAGGTCAGACCTCGACGCGGTCGTGGTGGGTGCTGGTCCGAACGGGCTCGCCGCGGCGCTGCGGATGGCTGCGGCCGGTCTGTCGGTACGTGTCTACGAGCGGGCTGAAACTTGGGGCGGCGGCGCCCGCACGGCGGCGTTGACCGAGCCCGGCTTCGTCCACGACGTCTGCTCGACGGGGCATCCGATGGTCGCGATCTCGCCGTTCTTCCGCGAGTTCGACCTTGCCGCGAACGGGGTCCGGCTGCTGCATCCCGAGATTCCCTTCGCCCACCCACTCGCGGGCGGCGAGGCGGTGCTGGTGTACCAGGATCTCGCGCGTACCTCCGCTGCCCTGGGCCCGGACGGACCGGCCTACGAGCAGTTGCTGCGCCCGCTGGTCGACGACGCGCCGGCGCTGCTCGAGACCCTGCTGGGCACGTTCCGACGCCCGCCGACCTCGGGCCTGCCGGCGGTGCTGCATTTCGCCAGGTACGGCCTGCGCAGCGCACAGTCCTTGGCGGGTCGCTTCGAGGGTGAACATGCCCGGGCCCTGCTGGCCGGCTGTGCGGCGCACAGCATGATGCGCCTGGACCGGCCGATCACCGGCGGGCTGGGCATGGTCCTGGCGCTGCTGAGCCACGCGGTCGGCTGGCCGGTCGTGGCCGGCGGGTCCCAAGCGCTCAGTGACGCAATGGTCGCTGCGCTGCGGGCCGCGGGCGGTGAGGTCATCACCGGCCACGAGGTACGCAGTCTGGACGAGCTCCCGGCCGCGCGAGCCACGCTGCTTGACATCGCTCCGGACAGCTTCCTGCGCTTGGCGGGCCCCGAGCAACTACCCGGCGGCTATCAAAAGGCCTTGCGCCGCTTTCGGTATGGCCCCGGGGTCTGCAAGGTCGACTGGGCACTCTCCGGACCGGTTCCATGGACGAATCCCGACGTGGCGCGTGCGGGGACCGTCCACCTGGGTGGGGCATTCGAGAAGGTCGCGGCCTCCGAGGCCGACGTCGCCGCCGGTCACCACCCGGAACACCCGTACGTCCTGTCCGTTCAGCCCTCGGTGGCCGATCCGAGTCGCGCACCCGCCGGCCGACACGTGTTCTGGGCCTACTGCCATGTTCCGGGGCAGTCCACTGTGGACATGACCAGCGTCATCGAAGACCAGATCGAGGCTGCTGCACCTGGATTCCGCGACTTGGTGATCGGTCGACACACCATGACCGCAGCTCAGATGGCTGACTACGACCCCAACTACGTGGGCGGTGACATCAGCGCTGGAGCGACCTCGATGTTCCAGATGCTGGCCCGTCCCGTGCCGCGTTGGTCGACCTATCGAACGCCCATCGAGGGTGTGTACCTGTGCTCCTCGGCCACGCCGCCGGGACCAGCCGTACACGGAATGTGCGGCGACCACGCCGCCCGCCTGGCACTGCGCCAGCGCTTCGGAATCCGGAAGGCCCCGTCCTTGCGCAATCTGGCAACCCCATAGCCGGGCATTCCTGGTGGTTTTGACGGAAACCGCCAGGGAGGTCGTGGTGGTTTTGACGGAAACCGCCAGGGCGCTGGGCCGTACGGCGTAGCCTTTCGCGCACCATGCCTCGCGAACTACGCCTTCCTTTCGACCCGATCGAGCGGGCGGGGGAGAACTGGGAGCGGACCTGGGGTCCCTCCACCGCGATGCGCGCTGCTACCTCAGTCTTTCGCGCCCAGCAGATCTTGCTTGCCCGCTTCGACGAAGCCCTGCGACCGTACGAACTGACCTTCGCCCGCTATGAGGCGTTGGTTCTGCTGCGCTTCTCCCGGACCGGCACGCTGCCGATGAAGGTGATCGGCAGTCGCTTGATGGTGCATCCCACGAGCGTGACCAACACCGTCGAGCGGTTGGCCGCGGCCGGACTCGTCGACCGCCGACCGAACCCCGCAGACGGCCGGGGCGTGCTTGCCTCGATCACCGATATCGGGCGCGACATCGTCGAGCGCGCGACCGCTGATCTCATGGACGTCGACTTCGGGCTGGCCGACATCGGGAATGATCGGCTCGATGACCTCTACGCCACCCTGCGCGACGTCCGTTATGCAGCCGGCGACGTGGCCGGGGCCGACCGGATGCTGAGCCGGCCACAGCGCTGAGCCGCAAATCAGTAGGACGCTCCACTTTGATTAATTAGTAGGACGTCCTAGTATTAGGTATGACGGATAGCTGGGATGGCCGAGCGCGCTGGCAGCAGCGTTACGACGCTGCACTGAACTCAGGACGCGTCCGAGATGCGGACTTCCGCACTCTGTCCGGCGTGGATGTCGCGCCGGTCTACGGCCCCGCATCGGGCCAGGAGCCCGAAGGCTTCGACCGGATCGGTTGGCCGGGGGAGTACCCGTTCACCCGTGGCCTGTACCCGACCGGGTACCGGGGCCGATCGTGGACGATCCGCCAGTTCGCGGGCTTCGGCAACGCCGAGCAGACCAACCAGCGATACAAGATGATCCTGGCCGAGGGTGGTGGCGGGCTGTCGGTCGCTTTCGACATGCCGACGCTGATGGGCTACGACTCCGACGACTCGAAGTCATTGGGCGAGGTCGGACACTGCGGCGTGGCGATCGACTCGGCCGCCGACATGGAGACCCTCTTCGGCGACATCCCGCTCGAGCAGACCACCACGTCGATGACGATCAGCGGCCCGGCCGTACCCGTGTTCTGCATGTATCTCGTCGCCGCCGAGCGGCAGGGCATCGACATATCCACCCTCGACGGAACGCTGCAGACCGACATCTTCAAGGAGTACATCGCGCAGAAGGAGTGGCTTTTCCCACCAGAACCACATCTGCGCCTGATCGGCGACCTGATGGAGTTCTGCAACGCCGAGATCCCGGCCTACAAGCCGGTGTCGGTCTCGGGCTATCACATCCGGGAGGCCGGCTCGACCGCCGCACAGGAACTCGCTTTCACCCTCGCCGACGGCTTCGGGTACGTCGAACTCGGTCTGTCCCGCGGAATGGACATCGAGCAGTTCGCACCTGGGTTGTCGTTCTTCTTCGACGCGCACATCGACTTCTTCGAGGAGATTGCCAAATTCCGTGCGGCTCGACGCATCTGGGCGCGCTGGATGCGCGACGTGTACGGCGCGAAGACCGACCGTGCCCAGTGGCTGCGGTTCCACACCCAGACGGCCGGGGTATCGCTGACCGCCCAGCAGCCGGACAACAACATCGTCCGTACGGCCGTCGAAGCACTTGCCGCGATCCTGGGCGGCACGAACTCGCTGCACACCAACGCTTTGGACGAGGTCCTGGCCCTGCCGAGTGAGAAGGCGGCCCAGATCGCGTTGCGTACCCAGCAGGTGATCGCCGCCGAGACCGGTGTCGGGAATGTCGCCGATCCACTCGGTGGGTCCTGGTACGTCGAAGCGCTCACCGACGAACTCGAGCGCCAGGCCGAGGAGATCTTCACCCAGATCAAGGGAATGGGGACCGACGGCACGATGACCAGCGGTCTGCTGCGCGGCATCGAGGAGGGGTGGTTCCTCGCGGAGATCGCCGAGGCGGCCTTTGACTACCAACTCAAACTCGAAAAGGGCGATCGTGAGGTGGTCGGCGTCAACGTCAACAACGCCTCGGTCAGCGAACACGACGAACTCGACATCCTGCGGGTCAGCCACGAGGTCGAGGTCGAACAGTGCCGGGTCCTCGGCGTGCGTCGAGGAGCACGGGACGAGGGAGCGGTCCGCGCGGCATTGGGCCATATGGTCGACGTCAGCCGCACCCAGGACAACATGGTGCCGTCCATGCTCGAGGCGGCGCGCGCCGAGGCCACGCTCGGAGAGATCTGCGGTGCGTTGCGCGTCGAATGGGGCGGCTACACCGAGCCCGCTCGCTTCTAGGTCCCTCACCGGCGATCCCGGCAGCAGTGTCAAGATGGAAGCCATGCAACCCAACCGCGGAACCTCCCCGCCCCGTACCGCTGCCGCTGCGGCCCAACAGGCGCAGGTGGCCGCATCGCTGGCCGGAGCGGTTGACCTGGGAGCGGTTCGCGCCCGTGCCGAGGCAGCACAGCGGGCTGCCACCGCGCCGGCTCCGACAGCGGGCGGAGGCAGCTACGTCATAGACGTGACCGAATCCACCTTTCAGGCCGAGGTCATCGACCGCTCCTTCCAGGTGCCGGTCATCCTGGACCTGTGGGCCGAGTGGTGTCAGCCGTGTAAGCAGCTGTCTCCAGTATTGGAACGACTCGCCGCCGAGGGTAGCGGCACTTGGATCCTGGCCAAGGTCGATATCGACTCCAACCCGCGCCTGGCCGAGGGCCTGCAGGTGCAGAGCATCCCGGCGGTCAAGGCGGTGCTGCAGGGCGCGCTGGCCGCTGAGTTCAACGGGGCGCTGCCCGAGGCCGAGGTGCGACAGTTCCTCGCGGCGGTCGTCGAGGCGGCCGGTGGAAAGCTTCCGGCCGGAGCGGACGGCGCGCAGGACGGCGTGGACGGAGCCGCCCAGGACGTGGACGACGCGCGGCTGGACGCTGCGGAGGATGCGGTGGCCCGCGGGGATCTCGACGCTGCCGAGACCGCCTATGCCGACATCCTGGACGCCGAGCCGGAGCACCCGATCGCCAGCCTCGCACTGTCCCAGATCCGACTCCTGCGCCGCGCCGAGGCAGCGGGTCCAGATGCCGTCGCCACAGCTGACGCGGATCCGACGAATGTTGCCGCCGCCCGGTCGGCCGCAGACGTCGAGCTGGCCCTGGGACAGGTCGATCGTGCCTTCGACCGGCTGCTCGCGGTGATCCGGTCAACCACGGGGGAGGACCGCGACTCTGCACGCGAAGGACTGATCGACCTGTTCGCCCTGGTCGGTGACGACGACCCGAGGGTCGTGTCCGCTCGCAAGAAGCTCACCGCCGCACTGTTCTGAGGCTGCGACCTCGCGGCAACATGCGCCGTGGCTCGGGACAACCTCAAAGCAACCGATCAGAGTGCGGACGCGAGTTATGCTGCCCGGGATACACAGCGGCGTTGCCCGCGCCCGACGACTGACGGGACGGCCTTTCGTGGAGGGGGAAACTTTCGGCACCTACCGGATCGAGAAGCTTCTCGGTCGCGGTGGGTGTTGACCTGGACATCGATGCCCGCCTGGGCCGGGGTCATGGGTCCCATTTCGCCGACCACCGTCTGATACCAGCCCTCGCGGCGGCCACGCCTGAGTTGCTCCTGCCAGTTCTTGCGGACGGGGGTGTTGGTCCCGCCGATCGTCTTGTAGAGGTCGGCGCGGTCCTTGCCCTCGAGTTTGCGCATCCGGGACTTGAGCTGGCCGCCCCAGACCGACTTCGGATAGTTGAAGCCCTGGTATGCCCAACCGTCCCCGCCGCGGCGGCGCATGAAGATGCTCGGCCCGTGCCAGCCGGTGATGTAGGTCCGAAAGACGTGCACGATGTGGGTCTTCAGACCGAAGGCATCCCGGTCGTCGATCAGCCGCTGCAGGACCCGCGAGGCCATGATCCCGCCGCCGCGGAGCATGACCGAGCCGCCGCCTTGTGCCTTGAGCTGGTCGTAGATGTGCTCATGGGATTCGTAGGCGTTCACGACCCTGCTGAAATCGCGGTGCCGGTGGCGGTAGTCCTGCAGGTCTGGCAGGAACTTCAGGCCCGGATAGCCGACCGCGACGTGGACGTAGGTACTGCGAAAGGCGACCCGGCGCGTCGTGGAGGCGCCGGCCGGCGGAGTGAGGATCGTGAAATAGCCGCCCCCAGCGCGGCGGCGGACCATCCTGACCTGACCCTTCACCACCGACTGTGCAAAGCGGATTCGATGGTATTCCCGCTCCATCGACTCAAAGGCCTGTCCGGCCTTGGGGGTGTAGTAGTCGGCAAAGACCGGCTCGGTCAACACCGACCACAAGGGGGCGAAGAACTCTTTGACCGTACGAGCGGCCAGCGCCTCACGGACCGCGTAGCTGGGAAACCCCAAATGTTGTCCGGAGTCGAGGCGGAGTCCGAGCGAAGTCGTTCCCTGCGGGGTACCTGCGAAACCCGGGTGAGGTACTCGTAGCTCTGCCAAGGAACATCGAGGGAGGTCAACACCTTGATCGCCTCTGGCGGGACGCCACAGATGCGCAAATAGTCGGTGGTGACGAACGACCCGATTCCTCCCCGATCGTGACGAACGGCACGTCGACGATCGGGATTGCGTGCTGGCCGAGCATCTCGTCGGTCCAGATGTCGGTGTCGATCAGTGCCGGACTGAGGTCACCAGGCACCCATTCCCGAGACGCGACCGGCGGTACGGTGCTCGGCCTGCTCATCGACGTGGTTCCCCCCACCGAAGTTCCTCAAGGCCCCGCGACCAACAGACGCCGCGCACCGAAACAAGCGGAGTCGAGCCGTTTTGTGCCGCAACCCGATGGACTCAGGGAGAGATTATGGGCACCCCGCCGCACGCATTCCGCGATGTTGGGATCAGCAGTGCGAGTCGACGCAACCGGCGCTCAGCTGCCGAAGATGCCGCAGTCCGCGCCGCCATTGATGAATCCCTGGCGGAACACGTCGACGAGCTGGAACCCGGAAAGCCCCACCTCGGGCAGGATCTCACGCCGGGAGCCGTACTCGATCAGGAAGATGACTGCTTCGTCGATGTCACCGGGGCTGATGGTGGAGGTGTCAGCCAGGCTGCCGAGGTAGAACCGCGCCGCGAACCAGCCCGTCGCACAGACCGCTGCTGAGATCGCCTCCGACCCCCGGATGGAACGGTCGATAGCGTTGCGAGCGGCCAGTGCGTAGGGCAATGAGATCGCCGTCGTCACCGCGAAGTCGCCGATCTCCTCGGCGATCACCTGGGTCAGGTCGGACTCATCGAAGGCCACGGTGTTGTCGTTCGGGCAGAAACTGATGTCACGCTCCACGGGTTCGCCGCCGCAATCGGGGGCATTCCCGTCGAAGGCGACCAGTGCTGGTGCGACGAAGGATTGTTGCCCGACCTCGTCGAAGGCAGATTCCCAGAAGGTCTCGAGCGTCCGGTCGCTGATCACGACCGCCTCCTCGTAGGAGACGTTGCCGGTCCCGTCGTCATCGGGGCTGAATTCGGCCAGAGTGAACAGTCGTTCGTCGTCATAGTTGTCCCGACAGGCTTGCGCCCCGCTGTCGAAACCCTCTTGGAAGGCGGAGACCCGATCGAAGTACGACCCGTGGGCGCGGTCGTCCTCCGCGGCCGTTCCGGGCTCGTCTCGAAGGAGCAGGAATCCGCGGATGACGTCGTCGAGTTCCGGCGCGCGGATGTTGAAATGCTTCGCGTTGTCCTCGGCGACCCAGCCGGTCCACGCTCCGGCGAAGCAGTCGGCCTGGGTCTCGTACACGATGGACAGCTCTGACGGCGGTGCTTCACGTCCCTGTACGGCATGGCCGAACTCGTGGGCCATGACCAGCGCCGGTAGGAAGCGGCCGTAGTCGGCAGCCAAGGCCTCGAGCAGGGTCCGGTCGTAGACGATGTTGTCACCGCCACCGCCGGACTGCGGGAAACAGTAGAAGGCGTTGTCGGCGACGTTCTCGGGATCGTCGTCCAAGCAGCCGATGTCGTCGGGGTAGTCGTCAGGGTCGAAGTCGTCAGGGTCGATCGAGAAGTAGCCGCCGGTCAGTGGCTCGAACTCGGTCTCGTAGACATCGGGAAAGACCTGGGACCAATAGTCGTTGATGTCGGCCAAGGCATTGCGCGCCGTCTGGTCGATCTCGCTGTCGGTCGAACCGACGATCTCGAAGTCGGAGTTGGCCACGTCCATCCGGAGCCCGTTTGCCGGGGATGGGGCGCCGGTCACCGTGCTCGAGCACCCGGTTGCGAGCACTCCCACTGCGACCAAGATTGTCAGGCCGTGCGACGCCGTGGCGGACCTCATTCGATCTTCCCCTCTGGGCTGCACCCACCTGGACGCGCCGTAGCGCAATCGTGCGGCACGGAGCATAAGACCGAAGTGAGGCGCCGCGAAATTTCAGCCGTCCAGACCTTCGACGCCGCAGGCGTCGGGTCCCACCACGAAGCCACGCCGGAAGAAGTCCCCGAGCTGGAAGCCGGAAAGCTCGGCCTCGGGAAGCACCTCGCGTCGGGTGGCCTGCTCAACCAGGAAGATCACCGCCTCATCGATGTCCCCGGGCGAGATGGTGGAGCCTTCGCCTTCCTCGAACGGGATGTCGCCGTCGGCGAAGGTCGAGGAGTACCAGCCGGCCAGACAGACCGCCGCGGCCAACGACTCGCCCTCCTCGATCGGCCGGTCCAGTGCCTGCAGGACCGCGAAGCTGTACGGGATGGCCACCGCCATGATCACCGCGTAGTCCCCGATCTCCTCGTGCAGCGCCTCGGTGAGCTCCCTCTCGTCGAAGCTGACCGTATTGTCCGAGGCACAGAAGTTGATGTCGCCCGGCTGGTCCTGGCCATCGCCGTCAGGGGCGTCGCCATCGAAGCCGACCAACTCCGGGAGTGAAAAGTCCACGCCCGCCGAGTCCAGGATGTCGGTCCAGAACGCTCCCAGGGAGCTGTCTGCGATCTCGAAGGTCAGGTCGTAGGAGGCATTGCCGGATGGGTCATTGGGCTGGAACTCGATCTGGGTGAAGATCCGGTCGTCGTCGAAGTTGTCCCGGCAGGCGGGAGGCCCATCGTCGAAGCCCTCCTGGAATGCTGACGTCCGGTCGAAGTAGGAGCCGTGCGAGCTGTCCCCATCGGGATCCTCGCCGACCGGGTCGCGGAACTCCACCAGCCCGCG